>Ga0315288_10001497_pt1 | contig 30249 bp, 30 predicted proteins | sample YL17G11_20_MG_FD_203454 | JGI IMG/M metagenome (GOLD analysis project Ga0315288, IMG submission 203454) | Sediment microbial communities from Yellowstone Lake, YNP, Wyoming, USA - YL17G11_20 | ecosystem: Environmental > Aquatic > Freshwater > Lake > Sediment | place: USA: Wyoming | collected... | reverse complement strand
TGCCCAAACTACCTCAACCTCAATTAGTCTTAATCCAATACCGGCCTATCTTGAAGGTTATGCTTATGATCAAAAAGGTAATGTTCTTCCTAACGCTACGGTTAAGATAATGTTACAGATGACCAAGAAAGAATATTATCAGACGAAAGCCGATGAAAATGGCCATTTTGTCGTCAATTCTGAGAATCTGCCGATATTTGATTATTATTTAGAAATTTTTACTCCGGATAGGTCAACCATGGTGACATATACAACAACCGAGTTTGCTAAAGTAAACAGCCAGTATCTTAAGGATAATAAAATCAATGTGATGACCGCAGAAAAAAACGGCCAACCAATTAGCACCGTCCGAGTTTCGACCGAATCAGGAGTTGGTTTTAAGAAAGACCAAATCCAAACAACCAAAACAGATGAAACAAAACAGACGGAAGAAAAGGCCAAAATTAGCCAAAGTCAAAGTATTTTGATATTGATTGCGGTGATTATACTTTTTGCGATTGGCGCTGTGATTGCCTGGTTTGTTATTTTCAATAAAAAACCAGAGTCAAACCCGCCTTTTCCAACCCAATAATTTTTCGTAGAGGTAAATTAAATAGTATTTTGGTGAAATGACATAGTCTTGGGTTGGAAGGTAGTCAATTTGTTCTCCGCCAAAGCCGGTTTTGAATAAGGTAAGCCCTGTCCAACTTTTCGGTGTTCTACCGGGATGATGAATTCCCCAGAAGTTATATAATTGACAACCGCGTTTTTTTGCTTCTTTGATGGCTTCCCACTGCATCAGGTGCGGAGCTGGGTATTTAGTGTGGATAGAGGCACCCTGATGGTAAAAAGCGCTGGATTTGGTGAAAAGGATAAGGGCTGAAACAAAATATTGAGACTTTGACGGGTGTCGAGATTTAAGGGATCCCGACAGCGCGCAGGAATTTTCGAGCACTGGCGGGAAAAAAATTGAGACAGGCCCCGTCAACTTACCAAATAAAAAAATTGCATTGTTTGTTTTGTTAAACACTTCAAACTCATTTTTTATGTAATTTTTAGAAAAAGGGATAAACTTTTCCCGTCTTGCGGTTTCTTCATAGACTTTATAAAAATCATCGACGGCTTTTTTATCAGTTCTCTTTTCAATAACTACGCCGTCTCGACCGGCTTTTCTTATCAAATACCGGGTCGTTTTTCGCATCTGATTTAATAGTTCGTCTTCAGATTTATCAAGAGGTAAAATCCAGAGGCGTTCGGCGTGCATGTAAATAGGGGCTTTTTTAAAGCCCAAATCCTTAAATTGTTTGAGATTATCAAGACTGTTTATTTGTATGGGAGCGATTCGGATAAAACTGCAATGATATTTTTTGGCCATCATAATCAGTTCTCTTTTTAGATAGCTTAGATATTTTTTAGGCTCCAAATGGCTTAGTGGTCCATGGGGTATAAACAAGAAATTACCTCTTTTAGCAGAAACCAAGATTGTTTGCGCCGCAGCTAGCAGGTTGCTTTTCTGATATAAACCAAGCCTAAAAACCTGGTATCCTAAGGTTTTTTGCAGTTCGCCCCATTCCCATGATTGTAAAAAAGAGGGTGAGCCGAATTGATCAAAGGCTTCTTGCCAGATATTTTGACGAGTAACAATCTTAATTTCCATAGACTAAGTCTATAACTTTTTGGGCTTGTTGTCGGTCTATATTTAAAGGTAGATTGACAATTTGTTCACAGATTTTTTCTGCCTGAGGACAACGACCTAGTTTATAGCCGACCTCTGATAGATTAAGTATTTTTGGGGAGACCACTTGGTCATACCATTTACCAATAAAGATATTTTTATTAGCCGCTTTGTCTAAAATACCTCCTCGTTTTTGTATAAGAACTGGTAGGCGGTTTGAAAAAAAATTGGCCTCAAAACTTGTCTTCTTAATATTTTTTGAATAATAAGATGATATTAAAGCTCTGTTTTTTAAGATTCGTTCAAATTTATTCAGCTGATGAATAAGTAGAGTCGCTAGAGCGTTGGGATATCCCCTATTAAAATAATTGTTGTACTTTCCTTGTTTTTCTTTTTCGGTGATTTCCGGTGATAAGATTTTTAATAAATTGGCTATTTTATGAATAATTTTTCCTAGGTAGATATCATAAGTGGCTTTAATAGTCATTACCAGCGGTTTATAGACTAAGGCTCTAAAAATAAAAAGGAATGATGGTTGCTTAAGATCAGATTCGATTGTTTTTAGTTTGTTAGCCAATTCTTTATTGCCAGTGATGACGGCGCCTCCGTGGACTGAAGAAAATGATTTGCTACGACCAAAGGAAAGTAACATGGTTGTTTGTTTATCAAACTTTATTTTTGGATCAAAGCCATGGGCTAAGTCTTCAATAACAAACAGACCATTTTGTCGGGCCAGGTCATAAATTTCTTTTCGATAGGTTGGTGTCATGCCAAAAGTATGCTGAAAAATTAATACTTTGGCTTGTTTAGTTAGTTTCTTTTTTAGATCATCAATATTCATTGATAGGGTTTTGGTTTCTATGTCGACATAAACAAGATTTAGATTATTGGCAATAACTGGCAAGACGACCGCTTCACAGGTAAAACCCTGAACAATCACTTCTGAGTTTTTAGGCAGATTAAGGGATTGAAGAAGAAAGTAAAGAGCGGAGCGGCCTGTCAGGAACAAAGAAATTTTAAATTTTAAATTTGAAATTTGAAATTGATCAAGAAAGTTTTTTTTAACTTCTTCAATTTCTTTGCCTTTTTGCCATTGCCAGGGTTGGAAAAGGAGCTTAAAACTAAGCCAGGCATCATCCCAGTTTTCGTTCGGACCAAGGTCAGTTGAAATCATATAGTAATTGGGTTTTGTAAAATGTCAAAGACTTTGATTTTATTGTTAATTTTAATCTTAAAATCATGGCCGAAGGAAGTTACCAGTCTATCAGCCGGTAAATAGCCAAAACCGCCCTGTCTTTGGCTCTGGTGATGATTTCTCCGCCATTCTACCGAGGGGTCAAGCGGAAACCAGGTATTATCAGGTAAAAGTACTTCTAACCAAGTATGCATGATAAGAAAGTCAAAAGTCAAAGGTGAAAAGTCAAAAATTGACTTATTTTTAACCAAAAAACCAACTACCAAACGCGATGGGATGCCGACAGACTGCAATAATGAGGCTAAAAAGGTGCTGAAGCCGCCACAGTCAGTGGTTTTTTCTGTGAGTGCTTGTTTATAGGTGTACAGTTCTTTAAATGGCTTGCCATAGTTTAGATACTGAAGTGTAAAGTTATAAAAACTGGTGATAATTTCAAAAACATTAGCTGAATCTTTAGTGTTATGCTTTGCTAAAGCTTTAATCCTTTTGTCATTACCATCGACAAAACGATTTGGCTTAAGGAATTCCTCAACGTTTAAGCTGTTATAATCCTCTATCTTAAAATCAGGAGCAATTTTAACCGGTTTTAACTGGGCTTTAAAGCTAATTGAGATATTTTGATTAACGTCGTTTAAGTCAATAATTAATGTACGTGCAAAGCATGACTTCTCGTTTATAGTTCTTACTTCATGTTTTGTGGGTGAACAGTTTATATCAGTAATGGTTTGATAATGATTTGATTGGGGCAAGGAGAAGATAAAATAGTCTCCCCTACTTTTTGAAAAGCTGAAATGGAAGCATTTTTGATTAAACATTTTAGCTTAGAGACTTTCAAGCAATTGTTTGAACTGCTCAAACGTCTCAACCTCGACTTTTTTACCGTTAAGGAAAAAGGTCGGTGTGGCATCAATACCGGCCTTATTTCCCTGAGCAAGATCGGCCTGGACATGGTTTTTGACTGTATCAGAAGCCATATCTTTGGCAAACTGGTCTGTGTTTAGGCCGAGTTTGTCAGCGGCGTCGACAAAATACTGCTGAACATTGGATCTAGATGCCCAGTCAACTTGGCTATTAAACAAAAAGTCAGCCATTTCCCAGAATTTGCCTTGTTTACCGGCCGCCTCAGCCGCATAGGCGGCGTCCATAGATGAAGGATGAGTCTGAAAAAGCGGAAAATGACGAAAAACTAAGGTAACCCTTTGGGGAATGCCTATTTTAGAGCTAGTTGTCGCCTCAAGTTGTCTTAAAAAATTGTGAAAGTTTTTGCAGGCCGAACACTGAAAATCACTGAATTCAACCAAGAGATTCTTTTTTTCGCTAGACCAACGGAGATGGTCGGTGGCTTTTACCGTATTAATCTCAGCCATGGTTTTTAGCTGGTCCTGATTGGTGAAGTAATAAACGGCAAAAAGAAAACCTATTAATAAAACACCGGCAATAATTGAAACAATGACTTCAGATTTTTTCATAGAGCAATAATGACATCATTATTAAAATTCCAAGAATAAAAAAGACCAGTTGGATAAATCCCTTTTTTGCTCCTTCTTCTTTATGGAGCTCTGGAATGAGATCAGCTCCGGCGATGTAGATGAAGTTGCCGGCAGCAAAAGAGAGTAAAAAAGCGGTTAGATTTTCAACGTATCTACTAATGGCAAAAACGACGATTGTTCCAAGAATGGCTGAGGTAGCAGTTAAGAAGTTATAAAAAAGGGCTCTAGTCTTTGTCAGACCACTATGTAGTAAAACTCCAAAATCGCCAATTTCTTGAGGTATTTCATGCAGAACAACCGCGATTGTTGTCGCCATTCCAACAGGAATTCCAACCATGTAACTTGCTCCAATACTTAAACCATCGATAAAGTTGTGGATAAAATCACCAAAAAGATTCATATAGGCTAGTCGGTGGACGTGGGTTTTAGTAATGGGTAGGTGGCAGTGGCGCCAACAGATAATCTTTTCAACTAAAAAACTAGTGGCAATGCCAGTTAGAATATAGATAGAAATATTAAGATTGTAAGAATATTCATTAATCAGCTCTGGAATAAGATGAATAAAAACATCTCCTAACAAGGCACCTGCTGAAAAACTAATAAAATAAATGAGAATGTTTTTTAATGTCTTATTCCTGAAGGGAAGAGTAAAAACACCAATGAGAGAGATAAGACTGACAATAATTACACTAATTATTGCAGAGGTAAAGTTAAGCATAGGACTTATTATACTATAGAACTAGCCTTGAAGATTATTCCTTTCTTTTAACTAGTTTAAAGACGGGAACAATTTCCAGTACTTCTCCTTTGTTGTTTTCAATGTTATGCGAGCCAGAAACACGGTAATATTCCTGTAAGTATCCGGATAAAGCTCCTTGGGCGTCTTTAAGTTCTTCTCGGAACCCTTGTATCTTGGCGGTAACCGCCTCAAGGGTCGGGTCTTTTAGGATCTTGTGCCTAACCATTGTCCGGACTTTAGTAAAATCTTTTACTTTTTGATCATGTTCATGATAGGTGGCGTCTTTTTGAAAAGCATCCTCATACATAGATTTTTGCTCTTTAATTAGAGCTTTTAGCCTGTCAATATCGGCCAGATATTTCTTGATAAGATTGTCAAGACTGACAATATCAAGCGCCTTTTTTTGGTCTTGAGATTGGGGTTGAGTTTGATCAGTGTTATCCATAGACTGTTCATTATAAAAAACTTACCTAAAAAAAAGCAAGAGGATTTTTTGAGATTATATAATTTTGTAGTAACTTCCACGGGTTTGGCCGATTTTTATAACTAGTTTTTTATCACAGATTTTTTTTAAGTCATATCTTAGGGTGCGGGGTGGAATTTCCAGAAACCTTCTTTTTAAAAAATCAAAAGAGATAATTTTATGGTCTTTAATTATCTGTAATATTTCTTCTTGTCTAGGTGGAAGATTAATAATATTTTTATTATTAATTTCTTTTTCAACTTCTTTTTTAAGTTTTTCCGCCTGATTATAAAAGGCCTTTAACATGAAAAGAAGATATTCTTGAGGTTTTTTAAACCCAATATCTAGAAAATAATAATAATCATTTTTCTTTTCGTTTAAATACTCTTCAAAAGAAATGTTCGGATAAAAGACATAATTATTGAGTTTACAAACTAAATATATTAAAAGCCTGCCCACTCTACCGTTGCCGTCCAAAAACGGATGAACTTTCTCAAAAACCAAATGAGCGATAAAAGCTTTAATCAATGGAAATTTTTCATCATCAGAATTTACATATTTTAATAGTTGACTGATAAGATCAATAATCTGTGATGGTGGCGGGCAGACATAGACGGCGACACCGGCTTGGTTAAAGATGGCGCTTATTTCTTGACGAAACCGCCCTATCGGATAACAAATATTTTCCATAGTCATTTTATGGAGAGTTTTGATAGTAGTAATGTCTGTTCGTCTTGCTTCTAATTTTGAAATAAAGTTAATTGATTTTAAAATATTTTCTACTTCAACCTTTTTTGTTTTTTCAGAAGAATCTTTTAGGTCGTCAATACTTAAAGGGTTGCCTTCAATTTTTGCGGAAAATAGTGAGCTTTTTAGAAGACTAACCCGCTGAATTTTTTGATTGATGATCAAGGGCACGCTTAGTGATTTTAAGTATTCTCTAGTAGCTTCAATTTTGGCCAAATATTTTAACATTTCCGAAGTGATAGTATATTTAGGAGGAATCTTCATATTGCCTAATCTTACCAAATCTTGCCGAATATTGCCAGATGTTGCCAAATAAGCATATCAAATAGACCTCGGAGTTAATTTTAATTTAAGCACATTCTAACGATTTTTAATATTTGAGCATGATATTCCCCGCTTGATGAGCCAAGCTTTTGGCAAAAGCTAGTTCTTTAGTGTAATCCTCCATGTGTTTTTACAAAACTACTCTTATCAATTTTTGATTTGATAAAATTATAACAAACTGGAGAGGTCGCATAGTGGCCTAGTGCGTACGCCTGGAAAGCGTATGTAGCCGCAAGGCTACCGCGGGTTCAAATCCCGCCCTCTCCGCTCCGGTTTTTTAAACTTCTGGTATAATCTTTTTATTATAATTTAGTGCAAAATGTGGTAAAAACAAAAAAAGAGGAAACCTTTAGAGTCGACGGCGCAGGTTTATTAAAAAAATTTAAAGAATTGGTAAAAGAAGGTAATGTTCGTAGAATAACTATCAAAGAAAAAGCTGGAAGAACTATTCTTGATATCCCTCTTACTATTGGTGTAATTGGAGCGGTTCTTACTCCAGTCCTTGCTGCAGTTGGAGCAGTTGCAGCTCTCATTACCGAATGTACAATTTCAGTTGAAAGAGAAATAAAAAATTAAGGTGGTTTTATTATTAAAAAAGTTCCAACATTGTCACTTCGCCTTCGCTCAGTACTATAGCCCATGTTCTCCGCATAGGTTTTTTAAACTTCTGATATAATTCAAAATATGGGATACATGACAGAACTTAATACGCTTATAGGCCTTCCAAAAGGATTTCAAACAGACACTTTGATGATTGGTAAAACACATACCATTCTTAAAGATCGAGAACGTTCATTTCCTCTTCATATTGCCATGCTATTAGTTGACTCAGACTGGAATTTTTATGGATATGCAGTTGTAAACTCTCTTTTCTCAAAAGCAGGAAAAAGCACTCTCGAATTCACCGTTCTTTCTCTTTTCAACGAAGGTGAAAAAAGCTTTATAAAGAAAAATTTATCTTTGCGGCAAAACAAACAGGAGAAATAAAATAACCATCAGGATTAAACGGTTTAAAACTTACCTAAAAGAAGAACTCTGACCTTCTAAATTTGTTATCCTTTTTTCGTGATTGACAATTCTATCGTCAAAGTAGTCAACCACCTCATTAAATTTATTGATAATGCGTCCCTCCGAGATTAATTGTCAACGGTCTATAGTCAACATATCAGTGACACTGGGTTGTTATAACGGACTACTATATTAATAGTCTTTGATCAATATGTAGACACAGACAATTTTTCTTACTTAAAAACAGTGATGACAAGAGCTCCGGCTGTCATGAGGATAGAGCCAATGATGGTTGACGTAGTAATCTTTTCTTTGAGAATTAAACCGGCCAAAATAATCGTCATCACCAAACTTAGTTTATCAATCGGTGCTACTTTGGAAGCCTCCCCTATCTTTAATGCGTAGAAATAAAAAAGCCATGATAAACCCGTGGCAATTCCCGAAAGAATTAAAAATATCAAAGAAACTTTAGATATCGATGAGATTTGTTTGGCGGTTCCTTGGAAGAAGACTATTCCCCAGGCAAAAAGTAGGATGACTACGGTACGAATAGCCGTGGCAAGATTGGAGTTAATATCTTTAATACCTATCTTTGCCAAGATGGCGGTGGCGGCGGCGAATAATGCGGAAAGTAAAGCAAAAATTATTGCCTGCATATTTTTATTAATAAATCATACCATAATTTACTAAAGACGAAGGTTGTAAGTTTCTCTAAAATTTTAGTCTCTTTTTTATAGCCGCTTGAGTTGGTTGGTGATTAACTGTCCCATAACTTTCTATTGCAAAACTGGCTAAAGTATTGCCGAGTTTTAGTGAGTCAACAATTGAATAATTTTTAAGAAGTCCAGCAACAAATCCGCCTCTCCAAGCGTCTCCAGCGCCAGTTGGATCACTGATTTTTTTTATTTTATATGCAGGAATGGAATATTTTTTATATTTAGTTTCTTCAATGCATTCAAAATTTACTCCCAAATGGCCTAAGGTAGTAATAACATTAACCCCCTTTTTTGTTAATAATTTTGCATTAGTTTTTAATCGCTTGAAAATGGAAGAAATTTCATAATCATTCCCAACCAAAAAACGACAATGGTCAATTCCTTTTTTTAAATCAGAATTTTTTATCCAGGTTAAAGACATGCCAGGGTCATAGAGATAATCAAGCTTTAAACTGATAACCTGTTTTTGGAAACGTAAAAAGGCCTGCGGGTGATTGGCAGATATGACAACCAGACTGTCTTTTTTGACAATCTTTTTAAGATTGTGCTTGGCCGCTAGTCTTGATACACCATAATAAAAACCCCAAATTTGATTATCATTTTTGTCGGTAATGACTTTACCGGTGGCAGTATAAAGTTTTTTATCCATAATTATGCCAGAAGTATCACATTTGTTTTTTTTAAAAAAGGTCAAAAAATCAGCACCGTCTTTGCCAACCGCTCCGAGAAGAATTATAGGAATATTTATTTTGCCGAGAGCTAAGTGTATGTTGTAAGTAATATTAGTAGCCGTTCCTCCTAATTGTTTTTCGATTTTATCAAGAACAAAGGAAACATTTATTTGATGGAGTTTATCTGGTTGAAAATAATCTTTGAAGTAACCGGGAAAGTCCATGATTTCGTCATAAGCCACGGAACCGGTAACAATAACTGAGGAATATTTTTTCATGACGATAAATATTATCATATTTAGTTTTTTTTGTTATAATCAATTTCTGTGAAATACGACATCAAAGATATTAAACTTGCAAAAGAGGGAAAATTACTTATTGAATGGGCAGCTCGAGAAATGCCAGTTTTGAAACTGATTGCCGAAAGATTTAAAAAAGAAAAACCTCTAAAAGGATCGACTCTGGCTGCTTGTTTACACGCCACTTCAGAAACTGCCAATCTATTGATTGCTTTAAAACAAGGAGGAGCTAAAGTAGTTCTTTGCGCGTCAAATCCCCTATCAACCAATGATGCGGTTGTTGCCTCACTTGTTAAAGATTTTGAAATTCCGGTTTACGCCATAAAAGGAGAGGATAATAAAACTTATTATAAACATCTTAATGCAGCTTTAGACTATAAACCTAACCTGACTATGGATGATGGAGCTGATCTTGTTGGTTTGCTTCATAGCCGAAGGACAGAACTTTTGAAAAACGTCGTTGGTTCAAGTGAAGAAACAACCACTGGAGTTATCCGGCTGCGAGCTATGGAAAAAGATAGGGCGTTGAAAATCCCGGTTTTGGCAGTCAATGATAATTTAACAAAGCATTTTTTTGATAATCGTTATGGAACAGGACAGTCGACTATAGATGGCATTTTGCGGGCGACCAATGTTCTTCTGGCCGGTAAAACATTTGTTGTCTGTGGTTATGGTTGGTGCGGTCGTGGGGTGGCACTACGTGCTTCGGGTATGGGAGCTCACGTTGTCATCTGTGAGGTTGATCCAATAAAAGCACTTGAGGCGTCAATGGATGGATACTCAGTTATGCCACTTAAAGAAGCAATCAAAAAGGCTGATATTGTTTTATCAACAACGGGTAATAAACATGTAGTAGACGAAAGACACATCCGTCTTGCTAAAGATGGTGTACTTTTAGCCAATTCGGGACATTTTGATGTTGAAATTAATAAGAACGCTTTAAAAAAACTTGCAAAAAAAATAAGAAAAGTAAGACCAATGGTTGACGAATATGATCTTGGTAATAAAAAAATATATTTATTGGGAGAAGGACGATTGGTTAATTTGGCCGCAGCTGAGGGTCATCCAGCTTCGGTTATGGATATGAGTTTTGCTGGTCAAGCTTTGGGGGCAGAGTTCTTGTGGAAAAATCGAGGCAAACTTGAAAATAAAGTCCACAAACTACCTTATAAAATGGATGAACAGATTGCTCAGTTAAAACTAAAGTCAGAAGAAATTAATATTGATTTGCTAACGGTAGAACAAAAAAAATATTTAACTTCTTGGAAAGAAGGAACTTAACCTATTTCTTTTCTTTTACCACTTTCGTCATATTCATAGATTTTTCCTCCTTCTTCATCAAGAGTTTTTTTGTGTGAACCGTCACAGAAGGGTTGATTTTTTGATAGACCACACATACAAATCAGGACTGATTTTCCTTGCGGTTTCAATTCCATTGGTCCTTTGGCTGTTTTTATTATTTTTCTTGTCATAGTTTTATTATAACTAATTGAAGGCTGTTTTGGTAAAATATATTACACGGTAATATTTTTTTAGCCGGGGTGGCAGAATGTTCAACTGGCAGTTTGCGAGCCAAGCGAGCATTACTGCCAGTTAATCCTGAGCGAACCTGTCCTGAGCGATGTCGAAGGAGTCGAAGGAGCAGACGTTAGAATTGTTTTAGCCGGGGTGGCGGAATGGCAGACGCGCAAGGTTTAGGACCTTGTTCTCGCAAGAGAGTGGGGGTTCAAGTCCTCTCCCCGGCACCCGTTCGACTAACTTTGTTCACTCAGGGCAAGCTCTTGATATTTTCTTTGACGTCGTTTAATATTAAGTCATGGATATTAAAGATGCAATTTTAAGATTTTTAGACTACTGTGACATTGACAAAAACCTTTCTCTCAAGACAGTGAAGATGTATAGTTATTACTTACTATTTTTTCAAGACTGGTTATTTAAGAGCTCTAAAGTTAATGAATATTCAATAGAAAAAATCGATGAAAATGTGATTCGTAACTTTCGGAAATATCTTTCTCAACAGTATAAAAATGCTTATAAGGGCGAACTGAAGCGCCAAACTCAAAATTATTTTCTGGTAGCACTCCGTTCATTACTTCGCTACCTGATTAAACAGGGCTTCAAGGTAATCTCGCCTGAGATGATTGAATTGGGAAAGCCTGGGGAAAGACAGATTAAACATCTAAATGAAGTTGATTTAAGAAGATTATTCTTTTCGGTTGATGTCAAAGATATCCTCGGGTTGCGCGATCGGACGATTCTGGAGGTCCTTTTTTCCACCGGTCTGCGTGTTTCCGAACTGGTTTCTTTAAATAAGGAAGACATTAATTTAAAACAAGGAGAATTCAGTGTTGTTGGTAAAGGTCGCAAGGTGAGATTGGTTTTTCTTTCCAAAAAAGCCACTGAATGGCTAGGAAAATATCTGACTGCCCGTAATGACCCCTATCGCCCACTTTTTATCAGGTATTCAGGCCCCAAAGCTAAAGAAGGATTAACCGACGAAAAAAACCGTTTATCAGCTAGGTCAATTGAAAGAATGATTGATAAATATCGACGGAAAGCCGGAATATTAATCAGGATAGGTCCACATACTTTACGACATTCTTTTGCTACCGAACTTCTAAATAACGGGGCTGATCTGCGGGCAATTCAGGAAATGCTTGGTCACAAAAATATTGCCACAACTCAGGTTTATACCCATGTTAGCAATCCCAGATTAAAAGAAATCCATGAAAAGTTTCATCCCGGTAATAAACAGTTCGGTATTTAATATGAAAAATATTAAAAAAAATAAAATTGAAATAATTGTTTGGTTTTTGATAGTCGCTTATATTATTTATTTTTCTTTTTTTACCATCCTACGAAAAAATACTCTTTATGCTTCCTACTTTGATTTAGGGATTATGAATCAGACGGTTTACAATACGTTTCAAGCCATTAAAACCAATGACTATTCTCGTTTTCTAGAACAGACCAATCCTTTTGGCCCAGATCAAATAAAGAGAATGGCCATTCACAATGATATTCTTTTGGCGATTTTCTCGCCTCTATATTTTATTTTTCCCGGCCCAGAAACATTATTAGTGGTTCAGGCCCTGATTTTAGGTTTAGGGGGTTGGTTTATCTATAAAATTTGTTTAAAAGTTTTTGAAAAAAATCAATATAAAAAGATCTTTAGTTTGATCTTTGTTTTTGCTTACTTAATGTACCCGCCTTTACAAAAAGCCAATATGTTTGAGTTTCATGCTGTTACATTATCAACTACATTTTTGTTGGCAATGTTTTATTTTTGGTTAATTAAAAAACCAAGATTAAGTCTAATATTTTTTATTCTGAGTATTTTTTCTAAGGAGCAAGTAGCTTTGACTACGGCTATGTTCGGAATTTACACTCTCTATGATGTATACAAAAATAAAAGAAAAATGTCCCCTTTTGGACTGTTAATATTGACGTTAAGTATTGCTTGGTTTTTTTTCTCAATGTTGTGGATAATTCCCCACTTCCGTGGCGGTGTTCATTTTGCCCTAAAATATTATGGTGATTTTGGGGAAACACCAACAAAAGTTTTATTAGGAGTTTTTAAAAACCCAGCTAGTTTGGCTAAATATCTTTGGCGGTCTGATACTCAGGATTATTTTTGGTTAATATTAGGCCCTTTGGGTTTATTAGCTCTTTTTTCACCTTTACAGTTATTAATCTGCTTACCTGAGTTAGGAATTAATCTTCTTTCCAATAGCTTAGCCATGAGAGGTATTTATTTTCAGTATACAGCCGTGATTACACCATTTGTTTTTATTGGATCGATTTATGGAGCCAACAATATATTAAAACTCAAAGATCAAAGCTCAAGGTTAATTATTGCTTTAATCTTACTTTCTACTCTGGGTTTTGCTTACTTTAAGGGGCCATTACCACTGGCCAAAAAACAAGAAGTTCATCCGTTCAAATATCCGCAAAAAGAAAGAAAAGAAGCTACTTTTTGGGCGGAGACTTTAAAAAATGAAAGTTATAAAATAAGTACCACCGGTCATTTAGCGCCTCTTTTTACTTCACGCCGATATTTTTATACCTTTTCTACCAATTATTCACTTGCTGATTATCTTGTTCTTCAACCAAATGAAATATATAATGGTTTTGAGAAGGATAAGCTAATACCGATTTACGAAAAGTTTAAAAAAGATAAACAATTTCAATTAATTTATCAAGAAGAAAATTTTGAAGTTTATAAAAAAATATGATCTCAATTATTATCCCTTTTTATAACGAAGCCAATAATTTGGCAACCTTGCTAAAAGAAATAAAAACAGAACTAAAAAAACTGAATAAAGAATATGAAGTAATATTGGTTGATGATGGCTCGACCGATAACTATAAACTACCAGAACAAGAACACATTGATTTGCTGATTCATAAAAAAAGACTTGGTAAGGGTCAGGCGCTGGCTACCGGACTAAAAAAAGCCCAAGGTGAAATAGTTATCTTTATGGATGGTGATCTACAGGATAATCCGGCCGATATAAAAAATTTTCTAAGCCGAATTGAAGACGGGGCTGATTTTGTTAACGGGATCAGAACCGAAAGACAAGATAATTTTATTATTAAACTTTATTCAGATTTAGCCCGACTTTTTTTACAAAAATTTTTAAAGTCTCCTTATACCGATATCAACTGTGGTTTCAAAGCTTTTAAAAAAGAGGTAACAGACGGTTTTATTTTTTATGGAAATAATTTTAGATTTTTACCTTTATCGGTTTTTTTAAGTGGTTATAAAGTTGACGAAATTAAAGTTAATAATCGATCACGTCAGTTTGGTAAGTCTAAGTTCGGCGCCGGCAAATTATTATTTGGAATATTTGATACTCTAACTGCCTATTTTATCTTTAAATTTGCCGAAAGACCTTTACATTTTTTTGGACCTATAGGCGGTTTATTTTTTGGCCTTGGTTTTTTAATTGCTCTTTATTTATCCTATGAGAGAATTTTTTTTGGCGTCCTTCTCTATCGTCGACCAATACTACAGTTGGCAGTCCTTTTGATAATTGTCGGAATACAGATCATCATGACCGGGATCATTGGAGAGCTGATTGTTTATCTAAATAAAAAGAGTGGAAAGTTATAAAGTTTTTCAAGTTTATCAAGACTTGATGAACTTGAAACTTTAAGAACTTGATAAACTAAAACTATGAACCCAATTTTAGCCTTGATTATTGCCAACACGATTTGGGGAGCCGCTTCACCAATTTTTAAGTTTGCCCTGAAAAACATTCCTCCATTTACTCTCGCGTTTATCAGATTTTTTTTCGCTTCTCTTATTCTTTCGCCAATGGCATTTATAAAGTGGCAATTCTTATCAAAAAAAAGATTTTTTGAGATTTTTTTAGTAGGTTTTGTTGGGACCTTTTTGAATATTACTTTTTTCTTTCTTGGTTTACCTAAATCCGAAAGTATTAATGTGCCGATTATTGCTTCATCCGGGCCAGTCTTTTTGTATATTCTATCGATCATCTTCCTTAAGGAAAAACCTAAAGTAAAAATTTTTTTGGGGATGATGGTAGCTCTTATGGGTATTTTAGTGATTATTCTATCACCAATTTTTTTAGATGGAAAAAAATTAGTTTATGGACAGATTGAAGGTAATCTTTTTTTTGTTTTGGCTACAATCGCTTCCGTTTTGGGGACAGTGTTCGCTAAAGATCTGATGAAAAAAATAAATGCCTATATAGTTACTTTTTTGACATTTTTTATTACCGCAATTCTGTTTCTACCTCTTATGTTAAATGAACTAAATTTTTGGAGTTTTAGTCAACTTAATACGAATGGTTGGATCGGAATTATTTTTGGTGTTTTATTCTCTTCGGCCCTAGCTTACTATCTTTTTTACTACTCAATGACAAAAATACCAGTTCAAGAGGTAGGGCTTTTTACCTATATTGATCCTGTAATCGCGGTAATTATTGCCGCTCCCCTGCTTCAAGAGTATCCGACTACATATTTTTTTATCGGCACAATCCTAGTTTTTTTGGGAATCTACGTGGCCGAGGGCAGAATCCATTGGCACCCATGGCACATGATAAAAAAATTCAGCCGTTATTATAATGACATACGATCGTATAGTGTTTCAATAACAAGCAAGAAGTAAAAAAAGTTAGTAAAATTACTCTATGGATAAGAAAATATTGGTGACGGGGGCAGGCGGGTATATTGGATCAGTAGCCACTCATTTGTTTTTACAAAAAGGTTATGAAGTGGTGGCCATTGATAACTTTACCACCGGTTATCGCCAACCCTTAGAACTTTTACAAAAAAAATTTGGTCAAGAAAAGCTAAGGTTTTATGAAAAAGATATCCGAGATGATATTTCTGAGGTTTTTGAAAAAGAAAAAGGAATTTTAGCCGTTGTTCATTATGCCGCTTCTTGTGTAGTTGACGAGTCAATGAAAAATCCGGAAAAATATTTTTCCAATAATGTCAGCGGAAGCCAAAATCTTCTCTCAACAATCATGAAGTACAATATTAAAAAAATTGTTTTTTCCTCAACCTGTGCTGTATATGGCGAAGCAGAATATTTTCCTATTGATGAGAAACACCCTCTTAATCCGACCACTCCTTACGGTGTGTCAAAGAAAATTGTTGAAGAAATAATTAACTGGTATAGTAAATTAAAGGGTTTACAGTACGCAATTTTACGTTACTTTAATGTCTGCGGTGCTTCTGATGACGGACTGGTCGGAGATTCAAAAAAACCCTCAACTCTATTGGTGCAAAATGCCGTTATGGGCGCTTTAGGAATAGAGCCTTTTTATCTTACCTGTCCCGAAGTGTCGACTCCGGATAAAACTCCGATCCGCGACTATATTAATGTTGTTGATCTTAATGAAGCCCATCTTTCCGCTCTCGACTATCTTATGAACGGGGGTCAAAGCGAAATTATCAATCTTGGTACCGGTACCGGTAACTCGGTTCTGGAAATTGTTGAAAAGGTTCAGGAAGTTACCGGCGTAAAGTTTGATTTGAAAAAAACCACTCCCCGTCAGGGTGATGATCCAAAAAAAATCGCCTCCATCGATAAGGCCAAAAAAGTTCTTCACTGGGAGCCGAAGAGAACTATCAAAGACAGTGTTAAGTCGTTGGTGACTTGGTATAATCAACATCCAAAAGGATGGACTGCCTAAAAAATATGATAGCGGCGATTATTTTGGCCGGCGGAAAAGGAACCCGAGCCAAATCAAAAGATAAAAATAAAGTTACTCTTCCTTTTTTAAATAAGCCTCTGATTATTTATGCGGTTGAGCTTATGGCTAATGTGGCGTTACCGGTTATCGTTGTCGTCGGTGCTTTTGCTGAAAGTATCAAAGAAGTTTTAAAAAAATATCCGGTAGCCTATGCATATCAAAAAAAACGCTTAGGAACTGCTCATGCAACAAAAATCGGACTTGAGGAACTAAAAAAAATTACCCCGGCTCCCAAAATGGTTTTAGTCTGTTACGGTGATCACACAATGTTTTACAAAAAAGAAATTGTAAAAAAACTAATCGATCTTCACCTGAAAAACAAAGCGTCTCTTTCTTTAATTACCACTATTTATAATCAGCCGGAAAAACTTAGATTAGGCCGGATTATCAGAGACAAAAAAGACAATCTAATTGACATTGTGGAGCAGGTCGATGCTGATGATGAAATAAAAAAAATTAGTGAGCTTAATGCCGGATTTTACTGCTTTGATTATGAATTTTTGTCAAAAAACATTTCAAAAATAAAAAAATCATCTATCTCAGGCGAATACTACATAAATTATTTAGTTAAAATTGCCGTTGATCAAAAAAAGACAGTTGCCAGTCTCCGAGTCCCATTTGATAATGTAGGAATCGGTATTAATACTATCAATGAACTTAAAGAAAGTGAAAAAATTTATTTACAAAAAAATGAAGTTTAAAACCATATCAATCGTCATTCCAGTATACAACGAAGAAAACTTAGTTACCAAAGCTTTACAAAGAGTCATCAAATCTGATACGTGTGGTTTAAAAAAAGAGATCATCATTATTAATGATGGATCGACAGACAGAACACTTACAAAGATCAAAGATTCCTTCGACATCGCTCAGGATAAATCCGCTCAGGACAAGCAAAAGCTAATATTGATAAATAAGAAAAAAAATGAGGGTAAGGGAGCGGCGTTGAAGATTGGTTTTAAAAAATCTACCGGTGATTTGGTGGTTGTTCAAGACGCAGACCTGGAATATAATCCTGAAGATTATCCGGCCTTGATTGAACCGTTTATCAAATATAATGCCGATGCGGTCTTTGGCAGCCGCTTTATTTCTGCCCAACCGCACAGGATATTATATTTTTGGCACGCCTTTGGAAACAGATTTTTAACCTTTTTGTCAAATATGTTAAGCAACTTTAATTTAACTGATGTGGCCGCCGGTTATAAAGTGTTCAGGGGTGATTTAATCAGAAAAATTGCTCCTAAACTGAAGGTAAAAGGTTTTGGTTTTGATCCGGAGATTACGGCTAGGTTGGCCAAAATAAAAAATATTAAGCTTTATGAAGTCGGTATTTCTTATCAAGGCCGAACCTATGAAGAAGGAAAAAAAATAAACTGGATTGACGGTATCAAAGCTATCATTCAGACTCTCTACTTTAATTTAAAGATTGACTGATCATCAATTTTACTTACATATTCTAAACGGGAAAAAAACTTCGGTGTCATCACTTTATACTCTTCGACTTCTTGCTTGGTCATGGAAAAATATTTTGGCCAACCATAGCGATTAAAATAATTAGAATATGTTTTATCATCACGCGGATAGGTAAAAATATTAATGTTATTAAAGCTATCATTCATTATCCAAAGGACAGACCAGCGACCTTTTATTTTTTTATTAATAATTTGAGATAGTTTTTTAGAGCTGTTTAGATAATTGAACTTAGCTTCTTTAACAAAGTATTTATAACAGAAGAATATGTTGAAAATAATATCAATTCCGATAAGCAAAACAAAAATTTGTTTTTTGAAAAGGGAGGCAAAGATAATTGTCATTGGTACGATAGCTAAAATAAAAAACCTAGCAGTTAGATTTGGCACTAAAACCATTTGGAAAAAAAACAATAGAAGGAAAAGCAGGGAAAGAGATTCAACCGTTTTCAACTTTTTAAGCCCTCTTTTTTTAAAGAAGAAAAATAAATAAATTATTAAACCAATCGTCAAAGCTGGCGAGTAGAACCACTGGGGACCAAAAATAAAGTTTTTTATTTGGCCAATAAAGTTTATCGGCAATAAAATTGATCCAGTAGGATGATTGCCCCCGATTGTTCCCTCGTAGATAGTTGTCCAAATATCCTGATTTGGTTTAAAAACAAAAAAGTAATAGCTGCACAAACTAGTTAATATAGCGATTGTTGTTCCAGTAAAAGATAATAAATATTTCTTCAGCCTCTTTTCTTTTAAATAAAATATTAAGTAACTTAAAAAAATTAATCCAATTAAAGCTGATGACGATTGTTTGGTAAAAAAAGTCAGCATTAAGAAAACTCCGGTAACTAAGCCGTTAAGAAAAAAATTCTTTTTTGCCAAAACAGTATTTGTAAGGCAAATAAGAGTTAGTAAGAAAAAAAAGACCATGGTAACTTCTGGTAACCCGCTTCTGACAAAAGCTAGGTAAAAAAAGTTTAAGAATAAAGAAATAAAACCGATGAAAGCGACTTTTTGACCAAGATATTTTTTTAGAAAAAAGTAAAGAATGATTGGTGTAATAATAGAAAAGAAAAGATTAGTAAAGCGGAAACTGTAGTTATGGAGACCGAAAAGGTAAAGACCGATCAGTTGTAAGGGCGGATAAACTGGCATTATCGTTCCAAAATCTACGCCATCAGTGCGCCACTTTCCATAAAGATAAAAGTTTCTGGCCGTATAGGAATAGGTGCCCTCGTCTCTAGCTTCAATAAATCCGCCACCAACGGCATCGGCCTGAATATTAGCCAACCGAAAACAAATTCCAATACTTATAACAAAACAAATTAAACACAATAATTTTATTTTAAAAAAAAATGATTTTGTCACTGTGTTCATTTTACAGAAATCTTGCTATAATTTCTCTTAAAATAAGAGATTAATAATTATTTTGTATAAGGAGCGCGTTTTTTTATGGTAATAAAGCAGGTAAAAAAACAATTGCCATTAATACTTTTTCTAGCTATTTATCTATTATTTGCCTTATTTTATTATAAAGATTACGGAATAACGTATGATGAACAAAGAACTTATTGGAGGGGTAAACAACTATATAATGAAATTACCACCAATGATGAAAGACTACAAAAGAATTTCATATTAAAAAGTGAGACAAAAGATCAAACATTATTACTTTACCCTTCTTATTACTCAGCGTTATTATATAGTTTGAACAAAAAAGAAAACTTTCAAGTCTATCATTTGCTAAACTTTCTATTTGTTTCAATTATTTTTATCTTTATTTATCAAGGACTTCTTACCACCTTTAAAAAACCATTATTAGCGATTTTAGGGCCGATATTTTTAATAGCAACTCCTAGGTTTTTTGGTCATATAGCAGCAAATCCAAAGGATGTTCCATTTGCAGTTATGTATTTTCTATCCTTACTTTTTATCTATTTTTCCTCACACTGGATAAATACAAAAAGAATATTATTTCTTGGAATATTTTTTGGGTTAACCGTAAGTTTACGGTTTGTTGGGTATTCAATAATTTTAGTTTACTTATTTTATAGGCTTTTTTTAGAGGAAAATAATATACCATTATATGAAAAAATTTGGACAACTATTTTTGAGATAATACTTATTTTTTTAATTAGTTTTTTAATTAATATACTAACCTTACCCTACTTAGGAGTTAACCCATTGGGTAATTTTATAAAACTTTTTTTGACTGCCAAACAATATCCTTGGAATGGTGACGTTCTTTTTATTGGGAAAAGATATTGGCTAGAGAATGATAAACTCCCTTGGTATTATCTACCGGTTTGGATATTGTTTACTACACCAATATATATTTTAGTTTTAAGTTTTGTTGGTTTCTTTAATTCATTTAAGAGTAACTTATCCAAAATTGTGGTGGCCTCGTTAATTATTAATTTAACTATATACTTCGTTACTAAACCAATTATTTACGATGGTTTTCGTCATATGCTGTATTTATTACCACAAATTGTTCTTTTAGCTGCGTACGGTTATATTTATCTAAATTTGGCAGTAAAAAAATATGTCCGCTTTTTTGTATTAATCAATATTATTTTAGTTCTTATTAGTTATATACAACTTCACCCCTATCAATATATTTACTTTAATGAGTTGATAGGAGGTCTAAAAGGGGCTCATGGCAAATTAGAGACTGATTATTGGATGGCTAGCAACAAAGAAGCGGCTTTATGGTTAAGAAATAATATTGCCGAAAAAACAAAAGAAAAAATAAAAGTAGCAGTTTGTGGTAATATTTTTTCTGCATCTTATTTTTTTTCGCGCAATATGAAGGTAGTCTACAATTTGGAGGTAGTCTACAACAAAAAGGAAGCTGATTATATTATTTGTAATGAAAGATCAGACTTTTATAAAAAAATTAATGGAGAAATTATCTATATAATTAAAAGAGATGGTGTTAACTTAGGATATGTTATTAAAACTAAATAAAAAATATTTAGTTATTATTTTTTGCTATTTGCTTTTTTTTATTTTTGTGCCTCCTTTTCAGGTGCCTGATGAACCAGAACATTTTGAAAATATTTACTGGGTCAGCCGTGGTACCTATCCCTACAACATTACTGCCACCAATCAAAAAGCCAAATTTTTTGTTGATACGATGATTGCTGATTTTCAGACCTGGCAGGTTGCTAAAACAAAAGCCAAAATTAATCTTAACCAAGTTAATAAAAGTCGATTATGGAAAATTAATGAGTTTCCAGAAAAAGAAATCAAACAGTTCAGTCAAGTTAGTTCGCAAGCTTATCACCCACCCATTTATTATCTTGTTGGGGCAGTCTTTTTTAAAATATCCAGTTGGTTAGGTTTAAATTTGGTTTTGCGGTTTTATTTTACCCGACTTGTCTCAGCTTTATTTTATTTTCTGACTTTATTTTTTGCTTACAAAATTCTAAAAAAGATTTTTAGTGATGAAAGAACTGCCAAGAATCTTTTGGTTTTTTTTGCCATTAACCCGATTATGCTTCAGATGGGCGTTGGCATAAATCATGATATTAGCTTAGTTTGTTTGTCAATAATGACTCTATGGTTTTTGCTAGAAAATAAATATTTATGGGCGTTTGTTTCGGCTTCATTAGCAATGATGGTGAAAATGTCCGGTATTGTTAACTATCTAGTAATCTTTTTATGGATGATTGAGAAAAAAGCCTTCAAAATTTCCAAAAAACTATTTTGGTATCTGCTTACTTCAACTCTGATCATTTCTCCCTGGTTTATTTTTAACTATATTCGTTATCACAAGCCAATCGTTGAGGTGGTGTCGCTTGTTTGTCCAAAAGCAGCTCCTATCACAAACCCATTAAAAGTTGTCGTGCTGACTTTATTTGAATACCGGCATGCGATTATGCACTACAGCGGATTTCTCGGTTGGAATCATTTAAATCCGGGAAGAATTTTCTTTTACAGTTATACGATTATTTTTTCTTTATTGCTTTTTTATGGAATTATTGGCTCTTTTAAAGAAAAAAAGATTGTACGATTATTTTTATTTAACCTAATTAGTTTTTGTTTATTCTTTTTTATTTTTAATGGTTGGGAAAAAGTCAGCGGACTGGGTTGTGATATTCAGGGTAGATATTTATTACCGGCATTTTTATCAATGACGATCTATATTTTTTACGGACTGAAAAAAATTCTCAAGAACAATCTATTGGCGTCAAAAGTGCTTTTATACTGGTCAATCTTTCACGTAGTCTATATATTTTATTTTGTTCTTCTGAGGGGATATTATTTTTAGGGAGCGGCGGACGAGATTCGAACTCGCGACCTTCTCCTTGGAAGGGAGACATTCTACCGCTGAACTACCGCCGCATAATGTAAAATTATAACAAATGCTTAAGCACAAAAAGGTCATAGTCATACTTTTGGCGGCTTATTTTATCCGGATGATAGCCTTGAATCAGTCATTTTGGCTTGATGAGGCGGTGACGGCCAAAGTAGCTCTTCATTTTAACTTTGCCGACATTATCACTAAGTTTTCTCCAACTGACTTTCACCCACCGTTCTATTATTTGTTTATGAAATTTTGGACTAATGTGTTTGGCTACTCTGAAGTTGCTTTGCGGATGCCATCAGTTATCTTTTCGATTTTAGCTGGTTGGATTTTGTACTTGGTAGCTGGATTTTGGCCGATGGTTTTTTTTCTTTTTAATCCCCTGGTGGTTTATTACTCACAAGAAGCGAGAATGTACATGATGACAGTATTTTTATTAACAATGGTAATTTATTCTTTTAAAAAATTATTGTTGGGGCCTGCCAAAAGTTTCACTCCCGCCAATGCTCGACTCGCGAAGTCAGAGCAAGATCTGCGCGTTGTCGGGACCCCTCTCACTTTTGCCACCCAACAGTTTTTGTTATTTATTTTGTTTTGTGTTTTATCTTTCTACACTTTCTACGGCTCAATATTTTTAATTGCCACCATATTTATTTATTTACTTTATAAAAAACAGCTCAAAACTTTTTTCATGGGTGGATTATTATTTGTTATTTTTACGTTACCACTTACGCCGTTAATTTATAAACAACTATTTAATTCACGGGCAATGTTGCAGTCGATAGCTAATTGGTCTTTAGTTTTAGGCAAAGCCAATTTAAAAGATCTGCTTTTAATCCCAATGAAGTTTGCCTTTGGTCGAATTAGTTTTTATCCCAAGTCGGTTTATTACTTATTATCAGGTCTTTGGACGACGATTATTTTTTATTTTGTCGTTAAAGGTGGGATTAAGAAAAAGTTTTGGTTATTTTTATTTACCTTTCCTCTGCTTGTTGGTTTTACCTTTTCTTTTTTTTCACCCATGCTTCAGTATTTTCGTTTTCTCTACCTTTTGCCGATTTTATCGGCAATGTTATTCTATGGACTGCCACAACGGTCCAGGTATAACCTCCGAGGTTGTTATTTGGTAACGGGAGGGTTTGTTATTTTATCTTTGGTCTATTTGCTGATGCCGCAGTTTCATCGTGAAGATTGGCAGTCACTTGCTTATTATCTACCGCCTGCAAAGCAGGTTTATATGATTTCCTCATCTAGTGACGGTTTAACTTATTACCGGCCGGATATACAGATTAAAGATCTAAGAGATGTAAAAAATATTTATGAAAAAGAAATTATTATTATCCCTTACACAGCGGAAATATACGGATTAGACTATAAAAAAAGGTTGGAGGCAAAAGGCTATCAACTTAAGGAAAAAAAATCCTTCCGCGAGCTATACTATGAAGTCTGGACTACTTCGTTTTTTTCTTATCAACCTTAAAAACAAATATTAAGGTTAAAAGTAAACATATAAGTGCAATCCCAAATCCTATTTGGAATCGGCTAAAGTATTCAGTTAAATCTAACATATTAGGTTAAGAGTAAATCTTCAATTTTTACCGAAATTATATAACTAATGATAATAAAAATGACATTAGTGATCAATACATAAATATTATTAATGGAGAAAAGAGTAAGTAATAATCCTGAGCCTATATTAATTAGGGTTGATGAAATAACTTTTAAATGACCCAATCCAATTTTAATATTAAGATTCATACTCAAAGAGTAAGAAATAATTTTATAATAAACAACAGATTATAGTCTACAAAAGTGAAGGTTTGGATTGATCTAAAAGCAAAATTAGCTCTTTTTATCCTGATGTATTTTAATATCGGCATCGACCATCATTTTGACCAGTTCGTCAAACCCAACTTTTGGTTTCCAGTTTAAGATTTTTTTCGCCTTGGTGGCATCAGCCTTAAGATTGGGTACTTCAGCCGGTCGTTTAAACCGAGGATCAATAACCACGTATTTTTTCCAGTCAGAAATACCAGCATACTTAAAAGCTTTTTCAACAAACTCGCGGACGCTATGATTTTCTCCAGTACCAACGACATAGTCATCGGCATTTTTTTGCTGAAGCATCAGATACATGGCTTCAACATAGTCACCGGCAAAACCCCAGTCTCGTTTGGCATCAAGATTGCCCAAGCGTAATTCTTTAGCTAAGCCAAGTTTTATTCTTGCTGCACCGTCAGTGATTTTTTTGGTGACAAACTGAATCCCTCTTAAAGGTGATTCATGATTAAAAAGAATGCCATTGCAGGCAAAAAGACCATATGACTCTCGGAAGTTTACTGTCATCCAGTAGGCATAGACCTTGGCAATCCCATAAGGACTACGGGGATAAAAACTGGTTTTTTCGTTTTGATAGCCATTGGTATTGCCCAACCCAAACATTTCAGAAGTTGAGGCCTGGTAAAACTTGGTGATCGGCGAAAAGTATTTAATAGCATTGAGAAGATAAAGAACGCCCAAGGCATTGACTTCGGCGGTCAGTTTAGCCTGATCCCAAGACGTGCCGACAAAAGATTGAGCGGCTAGGTTGTAAATCTCGGCCGGTCTTAAATTTCTTACTAAATTTATTAAAGAAGATTCGTCAATTAAATCACCTTCAATAAAATCAACCTTATCGGTAATTCCTAGAAAATCAAGGTGATCATAGTTGGGTTTTGAGTAGCGGCGCATCATACCATAAACTTTATAACCTTTTTCAAGTAGCAATTTAGCTAGATATGGACCATCTTGTCCTAAAATACCGGTAACTAGAGCAGTTTTTGCCATAAAATCATTCAAATTGATAAACAGTAAATAATTATAACAGCTTAATTATTAATTTTAAATTTGAAATTTTTAATCAAGTTTTAATTTGAAAGTTTAAATTTTAAAAATTAAGACTTAAACCTGCCTGCCGGCAGGCAGGAATTGATTTTAAATTATAAATTTTAAATTGAAAATTTGCTAGAATATAGTCTATGCTAAAAAAGGCCGTTGAGTTCATCAAAAAGCCGACCAGTCTCCATATTATTGTTAATACTATTGGTGGCTATGCCAATACTTTTTTTATAGCCGCTTTTGCGGTTATTTTGGTAAGAATTATGTCGCCGGCCCAGTACGGTGTCTTAAGCGTTCTTCTGAGTATCGCCTATGTTTTTTCCAATGTTCTTGATCTTGGTGTCACAGCCACAATCTACTCATATCTACCAGCTATGCTGGAAAAAGATGAAAAAAACAGCTATCAGTTTATAAAAAGCACTTTTGTCTATCAGTCCTGTTTATCACTAATAGTTGTTTTGGCGCTTTATCTAACTTTTCCTTTATTGGATAAGGCATTTTTTAAGACCAATGCTCCTTACTCTTGGCTTTTTGTGACCGCTACCTCAATTATCTTTTTTGTCTGGTCAAACTATATCTCCAACATCCTCTTTGTCGCTAAAAAGTTTTTTAAAGTTAATTTCTACAGCTTAATCTCCAGTGTTTTAAAAGCTGTGGTAATTATTGCCTTGGCCTATTTGAAATTAATCAATGCCGGTACGGTTATCTTTGTCTTTGGTATCATTGGCCCCTTAATATACTTTATTCTTATTCTAATCGGCAAAAAAGAAAGACTATTACTTATGATGAACTCGCCAATTTCCCGTAAAGAACTAAGAATCAAATTTACCTTTACCTATTTCATTGCCTCACAGTTTTATAACCTGGGCACAAGAATGGATTTATTTTTATTGTCATTTTTTTACCCCGGCTCGGCTGAGGTTGGTTATTTTGGTCTAGCCCAAAAAGTTGTTTTGACAGTAATGGGTACGGTAACCAGCATTACTCAAGTGTTATCGCCTGGTTTTTCCAATATCAAAACCAAAAAAGAAGTAATACATCGTTTAAAAACAAGTTTTACCTATATGTTATTGCCAATCGCCATATTGGTCTTGTTATTTTTAACCCCAGACATTATTTTTCAGTTGGTTTTTACCAAAAGGTTCTTGCCGACAGCAGGGATTGCTCGGGCAATGAGTTTGCCGACAATTTTGTATGTTTACAACATCATTCCCTTTCTTTTTCTTTTGTACACAGTAAAAAAACCAGTCTATATTTTAATCAACAATATTATTTACTTTCTTGTCTATACCGCTAGCTGTTATTTTCTTATTCCAATTTACAAGGGTTTTGGTCCGGCTTATGCAATACTGATTGCTTTTTCAATCGGCGGCATTTTTTACACAGTTATTTCTATAAAAGAGTATCAAAAACTATGAAACAGACCATTACCGCTATTATCCCGGTGAGAAATGAAGAAAAAAATATCAGGCGTTGCCTGGAGAGTATTAAATGGTGTGACAAAGTAATGGTGATGTGGATGGGGAAGGATAAAACCGGCGAGATTGCGAAAAAAATGGGCGTGGAGGTTGTTGAAATGAATAAGAGCGATAAAGATGATTTTATGGCGGTTCAGAAAAATATTAACTGGGCAATAGATAACTGTAAAACCGACTGGGTTTTACGGATTGATGCCGATGAAGTTGTTACTGAAGAATTAAAAAAAGAAATTTTGAAAATATTAACAACAGATTCTGTCAGTTGTTTCCCTCCCGCCAATGCTCCCCCCGCAAAGCGGGGTCTGCGCGTTGTCGGGACCCCTACCACAACTGCCACCTGTTGTTATGATAAATGTGTTGTAGCATACGGAATTCCCCGGGCGCAGTATTTTTGGGGCGGGTTTTTGAAAGGTGGCGATTGGGCTTATGACCGGTTAGTTAGACTTTTCCGGCCAAAACACGGCCGTTATGATCCGATCGTCCCGGTACACGAGCAGTTTAGGGTTGATGGTAAAATTGGCTACCTCAAAAACAAGCTATTACACTACTCTCACCCGACCTTAGAAGAGGCAATAAAAAAATTTGATAGTTATACCACTATTCAAGTAGCCCAGTTTGATGAAAGTGTTCCCCAAGCAATCCTTAAAATGATTTTTTTGCCACCTTACATTTTTTTACGCTGGATGATCTGGCATCTGGGAATCCGCGACGGTCTGCGAGGGATTGTCGCCGGAGCCATGCGCAGCTGGTATGAATTTATCCTTTATGCTAAATACCTGGAGAAAAAACGTAGGCAAAATAATTCCCTTGTTTGAAAACCGCTACTGGTTCTTCTTTTGATTTGTAAGAGATTCCTTCGGAGATGACGACTTTCATTTGTGGTTTTTCACCTGTAATTTCATCTTGATAAATCCAGCCAAAAAATTCGTCAGCAAAACTTTGCGCGGGTTTTCTTCCATAGATTCTAAAAAGGTATCGCCAACCACCATAAGGATGATACTTGCGGAGATCTTTGCCATAGGTTTCCAATGAATATGGTTTATTGCCAACGACAACCATAACTTTTTTGATTAATCTTCTTCTGACAGTTAAGCCAAATTGATACTGGGGACTTTTAATAATAGTGATTGAGTTGGCAGCGATAAAAATAAGAATACCAATAATGGTTATTACTTGGGGCATGTCAGCTAAAAACAAACCGACAACGATACAAAAAAGAATAAAAAAATTCAAAAGATAGTACTCGGCAGAATAACCCGGATAAAAAACAAAAAAAATCATACTAAAAATAATCATCAGCAGTAAATATCTCTTTTTAACATCTTTAAGGCTTTTGTAAACAAAATAAAAAACCATCAGAAGCGAGAGATAGATTAAAAACCTATTGCCTTGAGTAATGAGACAGTTTTGACCAAGACACTGTTCGTTTTGAATGTCAGTAATCGGTTTTATAAACCATAGCCTACCTAGGCTGCCAAGCCAAACACTCCAGTGGCTATTGATGGTTGGCATTGTAACATTACGGCTTTCGATATTACGATTTTGAATAAACCTTAGCGGCATTAACAAATTGTCAAAGTTATGAACAAAATCAAAAACAATTAGCGGTGAAATAATAAGAATATAAACCCCGATTATTAAAGCCCAGGTTTTTAGACTGATTTTTTTAATATTTTTTATGACAAAAAATAATGCTACTGGCCAAAAGACAAAGAGCGAAAGATGAATATGGGCAGAGGTAGCTAACAGAAATGAGGTTAGGATAAAATAGCGACTGTCTTTTTCAGCTTTAATCAACGAATAAAAAAGCCAGATAGTGATGAAAGGAATTGGTAATGGATTCCAGAAGCGACGGTCAAAAAAGTTCAATAAAGAAGAACCAAGATAAAAAATCGTTGCCCAGAAAGCGGCTTTTTTATTAAAAACTTCTTTAGTAATAAAATAAAGGCTGAAAGCAGTTACTACTCCCCAAAAAGGGGAAAAGATAGCCAGCGATATAGGATCGCCGTTGGTTAGTTTAAATAAAAAAGCGTTAAGGTATGTGAATGCCGGACCAAGATAAAAACCAAGATTGGAGGCAGAGACACCGATCCAGATAGGATGGAAATTTTTTACCTGCTCAAAAGCCAGCTGTGCTTGATACTCTTCATCAAAATTAAAACTGAAAAAATCTACAGCACGATAAAAACGGAGGAAGACGAGGAAAACAACCATTATCAGTGAAACAATTACGGTTGGAGAAAACTTTACCCTTTTTTTCATAATTTTCAATTATAAATTTAGAATTTAGAATTAATTTTCAATGATTTAATTATTAATTTTAAAAATTTAAAATTTTAAATTTAAAATTCTCAAAGTATCCTCTCCACAAATCCCCCACTACCTTAATATTTATTTTTAACGCCGTTATGGTTCTTATTAATAAAGAGATAAATGATAACGGGAAACAGATATTCTTTGCCAGATAACGGCCGTAGTTTTCAAAAATAAGCTTTTCTTTATTGAGTTTTTCTTCCGGCCTAATTCCTCCGCTTTTAGCTTTATGATGATAAGCCAAGGCTTGAGGAATAAATTTTATTAGTCCGTGTTTTTTTACTCGGTATCCCAGATCAACTTCTTCGAAGATTTTAGGGAAATTTTCATCAAATCCCTTAACTTTTTCTAAAACAGATTTTCTAAACGACATATTACAGCCATAAGGGAAGTCAACGTTTTGTTCTTTAGTGCTCCAGAAAGAATAACTGAACTTGGTTCCTAATAAATTAGTCTTACCCGTATCAACTAAAGTGTCTTTTGGAACAACTTGACCGTCATTGATTACCCGACCAGCGATAGCGACAATATTTTTATCTTTATAAGCAGTTAGATGTTGTTCTATGGTCTGTTTGGTAATCTCAACGTCATCATCAAAAAAAACAACCACCTCTCTCCTGCTTTTTTGCCAGCCGAGGTTTTTAGCAGCAGAAGTATTGGCCTTTTTTAGATTAAAATATTGCACATCTGAAATTTCGACTTTTTTAGGTGGATTACTATTTTCTTGGTCCACAATAACGATTTCAATATCAGAATATAACTTTCGAATGGACTTTGCCAAGTTTAAGGCGAGACTGAGACGGTTATAGGTGGGAATTACGATACTAACCTGCATAATTTTTAATTATAAATTTAAAATTTAAAATCAATTTTCAATGATTTAATCTCTAATTTTTAAACATTTAAAATTGAAAATTAAAGCTTGATTAAAAATTTAAAATTTTAAATTTAAAATTAGTTCTCCCAAGAATACACTTCCAGCGGCCAGTTGTCCCCTTGTGCTTGAGGTAACCCCTCAACTCTTATCACTCGTTCCATATTTTTTTTGGCGTATTGTTTTATATCTTCCGGTAATATGCTTTCCCAGTCCTCAACGATAAGGAGACCTTTATTATATTTGGTCTTCTCAACGAGAAATTGTTTTAAGGTTGAGTTTTTAGACCCTTTGGCAAAAAGTGTTGTTGGTTGTTTATAAAGATACCATCTTTGGGCGTCGACAATGTCATTGAAAATTACCCGATTTTCCTCAATATCAGGAAATTTTTCTT
>Ga0315288_10001496_pt1 | contig 30294 bp, 23 predicted proteins | sample YL17G11_20_MG_FD_203454 | JGI IMG/M metagenome (GOLD analysis project Ga0315288, IMG submission 203454) | Sediment microbial communities from Yellowstone Lake, YNP, Wyoming, USA - YL17G11_20 | ecosystem: Environmental > Aquatic > Freshwater > Lake > Sediment | place: USA: Wyoming | collected... | reverse complement strand
TGCCACGGGCGCTGCGCAAGGGCCTGGCCACCACCAACCTCATTGAGAGCTCGCTCTCGGGGGTGGAGGGACGCACCCACCGGGTTACCCACTGGAGAAATGGGGAGATGGCGCTACGTTGGGCGGCCGCCGCCGCGCTGGAGACCGAGAAGAATTTCCGCAAGATCATGGGATATAAGGAGCTTTGGATGCTGAAGGCCGCCTTGGACGAAGACCAATTGGCTGCCAAAAAATCGCTGATTGCACTTGACAAGGAGCGCATTGCGGCCTAAGATACCTGAGAGAGTCCGCCCAACCTTACACTACGGGCGGGACATAATCAGAATCTGCCCCAGATTTCTCCGCGCCTTCAACGCGCTAATAGTCTTTTGCATGCTGAACTCCCATGACACATCAACTATAATACATATTATACATGATATATTGAGTCAATTGGGGGGAAAGCAAATCATGCTTATCGAAATCCTTTCTCTCATTCATGCACAGCTTCCTCCCCCCTACAGTTTTTCTCCAATCCCTCCTATAATGTGAGTCAGGCGTTTTCGTTGGGCAGGAGTTTACTCCTGCCATTTTCGCAAGTGGATTTATTTTCATGGCTGCAAAATTCCGACATTGGCTGGAATGGTATCCCTGGCGGGTGATCATCGGTTTGGGCCTCGGGTTTGCCGGCCTGTCTTTGGCGGCGGGGGCGCTGATCGAGCGGTTTCCCTATCCCGTGCCCGCGTTGATAATATCGTATCTGCTGACCGCGCTGTTTCTGCTTTATGCGCTGCTGACGATAATCGCGATGTGCCGGGTGCGCGCCGACGCCACGGGCGAATTGACGCTGTTGCTGATATTTTTGCTGGCCCTGCTTATTGCCCATCCCATTTTGCCGGCCATCGGCGCGGCCTTATTGGGCGCGAAAAAAGCGACCGTGCAGTATATCGCCCATTTCTCACGTCTGCCCGGACTGGATATTTTGGGCAGCATTACCGTCATTCTCGTGGCGGGATTTTTCGGGCGGCTTATCGGGCGGCTCATCAAAGAGGCTAATCTGCTTTTGGTCGTAACCGTCGTTGCCGCCGGCATAGATTTGTGGGGCGTCTATTGGGGGCCGGTGGGGAATCTGACCAAGACCGCGGGCGGGCAGGAACTGGCGAGGCAATTCTCCGCGGTCGTCCCCGGCGCGGCCGCGGCGGCGAAGCATGTCCCCGTGCCGGTGGTGCTTTCCGCCATTGGCATCGGCGACTTCCTTTTTGTTACAATGTTCTTTTCCATTCTGCGAAGATTGCGCATGAACCAGGTGGCGACTTTCTGGGCGACGTTTTCGATCATGCTGGTGGCGCCGCTGTTCTTTTTGCTCGGTAAGATGCTGCCCATTGCGACGAATTTGCCGGGGCTGCCCTTTATCGGGCTGGGGACGATCATTGCGAATTGGAAGCATTTCAAATTTTCGCGTGAGGAAAAACGCGCCATCCTAGCGGCCGCGATAATTATCGCCGCGGTTATTACGCTTATTCTGTTTATTGTGAGGCACCATAAATGAAAGACGAGAGCCAACCAAGACAACCTATGCCGTTCAAGGAGATCGAGCAGAAATGGCAGCAACGCTGGGCGGAGGCTAATCTCTTCAAAACTCGGGAGGACCCCGACCGCGAAAAATACTATTGCCTTTGCATGTTTCCTTATCCCTCCGGCGAGATTCATGTGGGGCATTTACGCAATTATGTCCTGGGAGATGTGATTGCCCGCTGGCATGTGATGAAGGGGAGGAATGTGCTGCATCCCTTTGGCTTTGACGCCTATGGCCAGCCGGCCGAACAGGCCGCCATCAAGCAAAAAGATCATCCTGCGCGCTGGACCTATAAATGTATAGATACCTGGAGAACTACGCTTCCAAGGATCGGCCTGACCTACGATTGGGCTCGGGAAGTGGTTACCTGCGACCCCAATTATTATCGCTGGGACCAGTGGTTTTTCTTGAAGATGCTGGAACGTGGCCTGGCTTATAAGAAACTCGCGCCGGTCAACTGGTGTCCCAACTGCGAGATCGTCCTTGCCGATGAAGAGATCGCCAACGGCAAATGCTGGCGCTGTGAAAATCCCGCCATACGACGGGATTTGGAGCAATGGTTTTATCGCATCACCGCTTACGCGGACAGATTGCTGACAGATATTGATCTGCTTGATGAATGGCCCGACCGCGTGCGTACCATGCAGCGGGAGTGGATCGGCCGCTCCGAAGGCGTCGAGTTTAACATGCAGGTGGTTGACGGCGAGGATAAAATCGCGGTCTTTACCACCCGCATTGACACCGTCTTTGGCGTAACCTATGTCGTGCTTGCGCCGGAGCATCCCCTAGTGGCAAAGCTGGCTAAAGACTCGCCGCAAGAGGCCGCGGTTAGAGACTATGTTCAAAAGGCGAGCCGCAAGAGCGAACTGGAACGCATCTCGGAAGAAAAACGCGAAGGCGTATTTACTGGCGCGTATGCCACCAATCCGGTCAACGGCGAAAAGGTGCAGATTTGGGTGGCTGATTATGTGCTGGCACAATATGGCACCGGCGCCATCATGGCCGTGCCCGCGCACGACCAGCGGGATTTTGAGTTTGCCGTAGCTAATCATCTGCCCATCCGCGTGGTTATCCAGCCCGCCGGTCAAAAGCTGGCGGCTGAGGGCATGACTGAGGCCTATGTTGAGCCGGGAGTGCAAGTTAATTCCGGCTCTTTCGATGGCCTCCCCAGCGAGCAAGGCAAAGTCAAGATCGCGGAATGGATGGAGCAAGAAGGGATGGGGGAGCGCAAAGTTAATTGGCGGCTGCGGGACTGGCTGGTAAGCCGCCAGCGCTATTGGGGCGCGCCCATTCCCATCATCTATTGTGAAAAGGACGGCATTGTGCCCGTGCCGGAGAAAGACCTGCCGGTGATTTTGCCGGAGGATGCGCCCTTCACCGGCAAGGGCGGCAATGTGCTGGCGCAGATGCCGGAATTCATCAATACCACCTGCCCCAAGTGCGGCGGCCCGGCAAAGCGCGAGACCGACACCTTGGCAACCTGGACCTATTCCTCCTGGTATTATCTGCGTTACGCCAGCCCGAACTCGCAGAAGATTTTCGACCGCCAAGCCGTAGATCACTGGATGCCGGTGGACCAATATATCGGCGGCATCGAGCACGCGGTTTTGCATTTGCTTTATTCGCGCTTCTATTGCAAAGTCATGCAAGATATGGGATTGGTGGGGGAGAGCGAGCCGTTCAAGCGGCTCTTCACCCAGGGCATGATTTACAAAGACGGCGCGAAAATGAGCAAGTCCCGCGGCAATGTCGTCAGCGTGGATGATATGTGCAATCGCTACGGCGCGGACACGGGGCGCTGTTTCATTCTCTTCATGGGGCCACCGGAGCAGGACGCGGAATGGCACGACGCGGGCGTTGACGGCGTCTTTCGCTTCCTGGGGAAATTGTGGCGGGAAATCAACGCCCACCTGCCGCAATATGACGCCCACTGGAAAGAGCGGATAAGTTCCGCCGCGCTCAGCCCGGCCGCGCAAATCCTCCGCCGCCGCACCCACCAGACCGTCAAACGCATCAGCGGCGACCTGGAGCGCTTCCATTTCCACACCGCCATCAGCGCGCTGATGGAGATGGTCACAGACCTGCGGGAGATGCAGACCAAGATGGCCGGCGAGGCCGATTTGCCCGCCCTCTCCGAGGCCTGCGAAATGCTGGTGTTGCTGCTCTCGCCTTTCGCGCCCCATATGGCCGCCGAATTGTGGGAGAAAATGGGCAAGAAAGATGAACTCTACTTCGCCCCCTGGCCGCAATGGGACGAAGCCCTCACCAAAGAAGAGACCATCACGTTGGTGGTGCAAATCAACGGCAAAGTGCGCGACCGCATCGCTGTCCCCGCCGGCACGGCCAAAGAAGCATTGCAAAAAATGGCCTTCGCTTCCCCCAATGTGCAAAAACATTTGGAAGGCAAACCGGTCCGCCAGGTCATCGTAGTGGGGGATAAACTGGTGAATATAGTCGTGTAGTCTATCGTCTGTCGTCTATCGTCCAGAGTCTTGGTTTTGTAGGGGCGACCCCGTGTGGTCGCCCAACTGGATTTATTGTTGCCTTATGAAACGTTCCTCATATAATCCAGACATTCATCATCGTCGTTCTATTCGGTTGAGAGGTTATGATTACTCTCAACCGAATGCCTATTTCTTCACTGTCTGCGTGCAAAATCGGGAATTATTATTGGTGCCGCAAGATGTTCAGGATATGGTTCGTATATGGTGGAATTCCTTGCCCGGCAAATTTGCGACTGTCGAACTTGATGAATTTTGCATTATGCCAAACCACATCCATGGCATCGTTGTGATTTTGGGCAGAATAGACAAGACGGTAGGGGCGACCCTACGTGGTCGCCCTTCCAATATATTCTACAGCAGGGCAGCCACATGGGGCTGCCCCTACATTTTGGCCTTCTCCATTTTCTTTGCGCCTTCCTGCGCCCTCTGCGGTTAAGGAAGTTGTCCATCCGCCTTCGCCGAGGCTTCGGCGGACTTAGCCCGAATAATTCATTATTCGGGCTATGGCTTATCCGGCGGGGTATCGCTGCCCGCGTAGATTTCCGGTCGCAGCACGCCGACGAAGGGTAGGTTGCGGTATTTCTGGTCGTAGTCCAGGCCGTAGCCGACGACGAATTCGTCCGGCACTTTGAAGCCGCAGTAATCGGTATGCACCTCGATTTTGCGTTTGCTCGGTTTGTCCAGCAGAGCGGCAACTTTCACGCTGGCCGGATTGCGCCCGCGGATATGGCGCAAGAGGTAGTGCAAAGTCAGGCCGGTATCAATAATATCTTCCACGATCAAGACATGGCGGCTTTCCACGCTCTCTTCCAGGTCCTGCAAAATGCGGAACACCCCGCTCGAGGAGGTGCTGGTGCCATAGGAGGACCAATTCACATAATCCACAATGCAGGGAACCGTGAGCTGGCGCATCAGATCGGCAAGAAAGACCGCCGCGCCCTTCAAGACGCATACCAAAATCACTTCCTTGCCGGCATAGTCGCGGGAAATCTGCGCCGCCATCGTTTTGACCTTGGCGGCGATCTCCTCCTGGGTATAGAGGACTTCCCGAATATCCGGATGTAATGCCGGCTTCCTGGTCCTCGCCGGTTTCTTTTCTGTTGCAGAACGCGTAGTTCTCATTTATCATCCTCCCCTTCGAGGATCACGAGCTAGATGCTATCACGTGAAATATCGGATAAATTTTCATAGTCCATATTTGCTGAACGCTTAATGGCTAAGTCTGCCGAAGGCAGACCGCCATGGCGGTCGCAAAGCGACCTAGCCACGTTCAACGCGCAACGCTGAACGCTTCTACTCCCACTCAATCGTCGCCGGCGGCTTGCTGGAAATGTCGTAAACGACGCGGTTGATGCCTTTGACTTCATTAATAATGCGCGTGCTGAGCCGCTCCAGCACTTCATAAGGCAGCCGCGCCCAGTCCGCGGTCATGGCGTCATCTCCCGTTACCGCCCGAATTATCAGGGTATAGGCATAAGTGCGCTGGTCGCCCATCACGCCCACACTTCTCAGCGACGGCGCCAGCACCGCGAAGGATTGAAAGAGATTACGATAGAGACCGGCCTTGCGAATCTCATCGAGGGTTACGGCATCGGCCTCGCGCAGAATATCCAGCCGCTCTTTGGTAATTTCGCCCATGATGCGAATCGCCAGTCCCGGCCCGGGGAAAGGCTGTCGCCAGGCGATCTCCGCCGGCAGGCCCACTTCCTCGGCCAAGCGGCGCACTTCGTCTTTGAAGAGACTGCGCAGCGGCTCGATGAGTTTCAGATTCATGCGCTCCGGCAAGCCCCCGACATTGTGATGGGATTTAATCCCGGCCGCGGTGCGCGTGCCGCTTTCGATCACATCGGGATAAAGCGTGCCCTGGGCGAGATAAGAGACGCGGCCGATCTTTTTCGCCTCTTCTTCAAATACGGCAATGAACTCGTTGCCGATGCGGATGCGCTTTTGTTCCGGGTCGGTTACTCCTTTGAGCAATTCGAGAAAACGTTTGCTGGCATTATTGAAGACCAGATTGACGCGGAAGTTTTCCTTCAGCGCCTTTAATACCTGCTTGCCTTCATTTTTGCGCAGAAAGCCGTGGTCCACGAAGATGCAGGTCAGCTTATCGCCGATGGCGCGGTGCACAATCGCCGCCACGGTGCAGGAATCCACGCCCCCGGAAAGCGCGCAGATCACCCGCTTTTTGCCCACTTCCTCGCGGATGTTTTCCGTCGCCTGCTCGGCCACGGAAGACATGGTCCACAAGCCCTGGCAGCCGGCAATGTGAGAAAGGAAATTGCGAAAAACTTCGATGCCCCAGGGGGTATGTATCACTTCCGGATGAAACTGCACACCATACAGCTTGCGCTTTTGGTCGCCCATGGCGGCAATGGGCGCAGTGTGGGTCTGCGCCAGGGGCGTAAACCCCGGCGGCGCTTCCACCACCTGGTCGCCATGGCTCATCCAGCAAATCAACTGCGGGTTCAAGCCCGCGAAGAGATCCGCGCCGGACAATACGGTAAGTTCGGTCTTGCCGAACTCGCGCTTGTGCGCGGGCACAACCTTGCCGCCCAGCAGTTTGCCCATCAATTGCATGCCATAACAGATGCCCAGGATGGGGATGCCGGAAGTGAACAGCGCGGGATCGCATTCCGGCGCATTCTTTTCATATACGCTCGCCGGCCCACCGGAAAAGATAATGCCCTTGGGTTTGAGCGCGATGAGTTTCTTTACCGGCGTGTCGAAAGGCATGATTTCGCAATAGACGCGGCACTCCCGCACGCGCCGGGCGATCAATTGCCCATACTGCGCCCCAAAATCGAGCACTATGACCAGTTCGTTATGCTTGCTTTTAGTGTTGCTCATGGCATATTAAAACAGGAACCCGCCGCAGGCGGGCAAGCCGCAGAGTCGCAAAGGTCGCGAAGGGAACGCAAAGGAAAATCAATTATATTTGCAGAAATTGGACTACAAAATCCATCAATTTGTTTCTGCGACTTCCAGATAAAGCTGAATCGCTTCCTCTAAATTTTTCTTTAGAGCGGGCAGGTCGGGCGCCTGGGTGTAGCAGCCTGGCAGTTCTACTACCTCACCCACAAGCCATTGACTCTCCGGATCGCGTTCCACGATTACTGTAAAAGATCTTTTCATTCCCTTTTCCCTCCGGTAGTAGTCTAGCACTTTTAAGACGAAGTTTGTCCGGCTTTTCGCCTTTCCCGACTCTGAGACCCAGAGACCCAGAGACTCTGAGACTCAGCGCATACAAGGCGTCATCCGACGCCTTGTATGCGCTGTGCGGCCTTGCCCTCGCCTTCGAAGGCCGGCGCGATGACCAGTTCGGCCTTTTGCATCTCGCGCAGGTTTTGCGCGCCGCAGGAGCCCATGGAAAGTCTTAGCGCCCCAAACAAATTCATCGTGCCGTCATCGCGGCTGGTGGGGCCCAATAGCAGTTCCTGCAAGGTTCCCGTCGTGCCGACTTTGATGCGCGTGCCCCGCGGCAGCCCCACATTGCCGGTGGACATGCCCCAGTGCCAGCCCTGGCCGGGGGCTTCTTTCGTGGCCGCGAAAGGCGAACCGATCATCACCGCATCCGCGCCCGCGGCAAAGGCTTTGCAGATTTCGCCGCCGCGTTTCATGCCGCCGTCGGCAATAACCACGGGCCTTCGGCCCGTCCTTTTTTCAATTTCATCCCGCGCCGCGCCCACATCCACCACGGCAGTGATTTGCGGAACGCCCAATCCGAGAACGCGCCGCGTGGTGCAGGCCGCGCCCGGACCGACGCCGACCAGCACGCCGTCCGCGCCCGCTTCCATCAGCTCCAGCGCGGCTTGATAGCCCACGCAATTGCCCGCCAGCACCGGCGCTTGCAGGGCCTTCTTGAGGGCCTTGAAATCCGGCGGCTCAAAACGAGAAGAGATATGCCGCATCGTAGTTACGGTTACGCCGATGATAAAGACCTCCACCTTGCCGGGGCCGAGCAGTTCGGCGACTCTTTTGGCCGAAGCCGGCGCCACCGCCACCGCCACGGGCACGCCGCCCCGGCGGACCTCCTGCACCCGGCGGAGAATCAGTTCGTCCTTTACCGGTTCGCTGTAGATGCGTTGGATCAGCTTGATCGCTTCGCCGGCATCGGCCGCGATAATCTCCGCGATGGCCTTCTGCGGTTCCGCATAGCGCGCCTGCAGGCCTTCAAGCTGCAACACCCCCAGCCCGCCCAGCTTGCCCAGCGCAATGGCGAACTGCGGGTCCACCACCGCATCCATGGCCGAAGCCAGCACCGGCAACGGCAGCTTCACCTCGCCGATAGCCGTGGAAATATCCACTTCCTCCGGATCAATCGTTACCGCGCCCGGAGCGATGGCCACTTCGTCAAAACCATAAGTCCTTCTAGCCTGGCGTCCAATGCCGAGTTCCATGTGTGCAAAACCTCTGATATAGACTAACAGTTCACAGTTGAGAGTTCTCAGTTCTCAGGGAAACCAAAGTCTGCAATAGTATAAATTAAGTATAATCTATACCACTCTGAATCCAAACTGATAACTAATAACTAGTAACTAACAACTTTGAACTGTTGTATTTGGGAAAAGGCTGCTGAATGGCTGTGTGAAGTAGATTATAGTGATCGCGTTAGGAGGTGTCAAATAGCGCGAGGGAATCATTGTTGTCTCTGGTATTCCAACCGCTCCGCGGCTACAATACATCCGGGAGCGATTTCGTGCACTCATCGAATCAATCCAATATCCCGCCGTTTATTAATTGGCTGGAGCGCAAGCTCTGCCATCGGCCTCCGCTGTTGTCTCAGGCTGGCGACGACGCGCCGGCCCTCGACGGCGGGCAGGCGGGCCGGCCGTTGAAAGACGGCATGACGATTGCGGTGGTGGGCGGCGGTTTGGCGGGGCCCCTGTTTGCGCGGCAGTTGCTCGCGCTTACCCGCGAGCGCGGCCCCAACATCAAAGTGGTAATTCTCGATCAGACGGACTGCAACTATTGCGCCGGACTGATGACCGCGCTGGCCGGCAGCAGCCTGCAAAACCTGTATGGGCTTTCCGTCCCCGAGGAGGTCATCCTCACCACCATCGGCGGCTGCATCTTTGTCAATTCCGCCGATTCCACCTGCATTACGGTGAATAATCCGCTGGTCTCCATGTTGCGCACCGACCGCTTCGGCGAGGCCGGCTTCGATGATGCTTTGAAATACCGCCTGCTTACCGGCCTGGAGGATATGAAAGAGCGGCTGGAAATTATCGAGCCGGTAACGGTAAACGAAATCCGCGTGCCCCAGGGCGAAGCGCCGGGCCAGATCAGTTATCGGCGGCAGGGAGAGCGCCGCACACTGGAGGCCGATGTGATCGCGGTGGCGACCGGTTTGCGCACCCTGGACCGCCCCATGATGCACGACTTTATCGCCCAGACCGGCTTTAGGCCTCCCGAGACGATGATTGCGAGTGTAACCGAAGTTGACGCCAGCGGGGCCCGGCATAATGTGTTGGGCAATCGCATCATAATTGCCGACAACCTTCTTCCCAACACTATGGTGGGCATCATCCCCAAGCGGCCCAATTGGATTACCGTGTCGGCGCTGCATCGCCGCCTCTCCTGTGAGGAGATCGGCCAGCTTTTCACCCATCCCCAGGTGTGCCGCTGGATTGATATTCCCCATGCGGAAGCCGCGCTGCGCTGCCATACGGTTTGCGGGGCGCGCGTCTGCACCACCCCGGCAAAGAATTTTTACGGCGACGGCTGGCTCGTGCTCGGTGACCTGACCGGCTATCAGCGGGTATTAAAAGACGGCTATTCCGCCTGCATGGTCGGCTCCACTCTGGCGGCCCGCTGCCTGGTTAATTACGGCGCCTCTGCAAAATCGCTGGCCCGCCATTATCATATCCCGCTGGCGCGCGCCTTTTCCGCGCGGGACAACCAAAGGGGTATGGCGCTGTTTTATCTCAACGAACGGCTTGCCAGTCGTGGCCGGCGGGCGCGCCGTGCCGAAGGCGGAAGCCTTGTTTATCCCGAGTTCAGTCGAGGGAGCGAAGGCGGATTTCCTGCCCTGTTGATGGAAGCCGCCAACGCGGAACAGCAAAAACATCCTTATGGCGGGCTCGTCCATGCCGCCCTGCGGGCGCTGTTGACCGGCGAAATTTCCTACACCGCGCTGGCCCCCATGCTGGTCGCCGGCCTGGTCGGCTATTATGCCCCCCGCCCGGCCCGCTTGTTGAAGCATCTGTTTGCGCGGATTCCCAACCCGCAAGGATGATCAGGAATATTAACCGCCCCTCGACATCGCTCGGGACAAGCAAAGACGCGAAGTCCGCAAAGGCTCTTGCAGCAAATTCTGTTAATTATTCTATCTCGTGATGAATAATCCATGTTTGCCGGCGCTTTTTCACTGCGGCGGGTTAAGCGGCAGTGTAAAGAGAAAGCAACTGCCTGGCGCGCGGCTGTCGGCATTGGTGGGACAAGGGCTTTGCACCCAAATGCGGCCGCCGTGGGCTTGCACGGCCATCTTGGCGAAGGCCAGCCCCAGGCCGGTGGAAACATGCTTGCCGGCCTCGAAATCAATGCTGGCGAATTTCTCGAAGATGATTTGCTGCAGGTCGGCGGGAATGCCCGGCCCCTGGTCGGTTACGCTGAACAGCAGGCCGCCCTCGGCGCGCTGCGCTTCAACCGTAATGGTGGATTTGCGCGGGCTTACTCTCAGCGCATTACCCAAAAGATTCACCAGCACGCGGCGCAAGATCACCACATCGCCGCGCAAGGCCGGCAAATCATCGGCCGCAACCATGACGGTTTCCACGTCCCGCTGGCGGGCGATGGGGGTTATCTGTTGGAGGGCGCTCTGCATCAGTTCCTCGGCCCGCACTTCCTCCAACTGCAGCGGCAAGGCCGCGCTTTCCATCGTGTGAAGCGCCAGCAGATCGCTGATCATTCCGTTCATCTCTTCCCCGGTGGCCAAGGCGAGATCAAGCAATTGCTGATGGCTCGCCGAATGGGAAGCCGGATTTTCCTCCGCGATAATCCGCAGCACATTCAGCACGCCGGCCAAGGGAGTCCGCAGGTCATGGACGATGAGCGCGGTAAGCTCTTCTTGCGCGCGGCGCAGCCGTTCCAGTTGCCGCGCCTGCCGTCTGGCCAGACGCCGATCAATTTGGATGCGCGCGGTTACCATACCCAGCAGCAGCAAGATCAAGAGCCAGAGGATGTCCGCTTTGCTGAAGGCGATGCGCAAAATGAAGGTATGCACAATGCCGAATAATGACACGGAGAGCAGCGGCACGCCCAGGCCCCCCGGATAGCCCAGATACATCCCCCCTACCAGCACCGGCAAAACATAAAGGTAGCTCACCGGCTGGCTTCCCCCATAATCGCGGTCGAGCACCGCGATGAGGCCCTCCAGGGCAATGATCGCGAACCAGACCAGCAGGGAAAAACGCACCGGCAATCCGGGAATCTCGTCCTCGGGAAATTCGATTTTTCGACGATACAAATCTGCGATTTCGTCGGGCGATAAGGGACTCAATTTACGCTTCCTTTGATTTAGCTATCACATTGCGGGCAGACCAACTTCGCCTCGAACCATTCGGGACGGTCGGACTTAGGATAGAGTTCCAACACCAGATGCGTCTTGCATTTCTTGCACCGCAAATCCGAGGCTTTGCCGGCGCTCTTGGCGACCAGCGCAATATCCAGCGCGCCGTCTCGCAGCGCCACTCTCAGCCCCGGCGCATTGCCCTCGCCCTCCTTCGCCAGATGCTGCCGTATCTTGCGAAACACCTCTTTCGGATGCGTGGTCGTTTTGACCAGGTAATCATTCGCGCCCGCGCCCAGGCCCCGTTCGATATCTTTCGGCTCGCTCCGGTTGCTGAGAATAATCACCGGAATCTGCGCGAATCTCGCGTCCGCGCGCAGACGTTCCAGCACTTCGATGCCGCTGAGGCGGGGCAGGATTATGTCCAGCAAGATCAGGTCGGGAGGCGCCGCCTCCATTTCGCGCAAGGCCTCTTCGCCATTGCCGGCGACTTTGACGTTATACCCCTCCTCCTCCAGCCGCGTGCAATACACGCTCTGAAAGAGCGCATCGTCTTCCACAATCAGAATGGTCGCTTTTGGAGATTCCGCCATTTCTCGACTCCTGTCCGTCAGGCAAACTCGGGACTGCCTCTTGTCAATCTCTTCCCTTGTGTGTGTTCAACAGCTTGCCGGACAAGAGGCTGTCCCCGGAGTTTGCGAAATTTATCCTCACCGTTTGTGAGTAGAACGTCATTCTGAGCGCCTCCGCCACATAATTGTGGCGGAGGCCGCGAAGAATCTCACCTGTAAATATGATGAGATCCTTCTCGGCGTGATTCAGCCTGCGCTGAATTACTTGCTCTCTGCCAATTTCAACGCCCGTCGGCCCCAACCTTTTGCCGTTTACCCGCTTATGTGCCCGCGCATCCAAGCCAGCGATTTTTTATAGCCCTCGGCCGGGTCGCTGCGGCCTTCGTATTCCACACACCAGACGCCTTTATAGCCGGCGCGCTTTAGACAAGTTACCGCATAATCCAGGTGAATTTCGCCTTCCCCCAGGGCCGTGCCCACATAGTTTTCCTGCGCCCCCCGGCCGTCCTTGAAATGGGTATGAAAAACCTGCGGCGCGACCATCTCGTAATAGCGATCAATCGTCTCCAGGTCGTGGCCGAACCAGCGGTAATTCATGGTATCGAGGTTGAGGCCGACATTGGGCGAATTCACGCGGCCCAGAATCTCCAACTGCAATTCCGCCCGGTTGGTCATATATCCATGATTATCCACCGCCAGCAAAATGCCCATCGGCTCGATAAACTCGCGGCAGCGCGCCAGACAGCCGGCGATGGCTTCCGCCCATCTCGCTTCCGGCACGGCCTCGCCCCAGCCGCCTTCCGTGCGCAATACCTTCGTCCCCAGCAATTGCGCCAGCCCGCTGATGCGCTTCACGCGCGCCACCTGCGCACTGATTTCGGCCGCTTCCAGCACGGCAAAATTATTGCCCACCGAGAGCGCCGAGGCCTCCAGCCCGCGCCCCTCCAGTTGCTGCCGCGCAACTTTTGCTTTGTCTTCCGGATTAGCTTCACCTTCCGGCCAAATGTCACCTATCTGCACTTCAACATAGTGGTAGCCCGCCGTGGCGACAAAATCGAGAAAGCTCTCGAAAGTCGTCCCCGGCGCGTTATAGTGGATCATGCCAAATTCCATGGTGCCTCCTTTTAGCTTTCGCCGTCCTATTACTTCCACCCCGAAGGCTCAAATCCTTCGCGAGCAAGCTTTCTTTTACTTTGGGATGGTCCCAACCCCCCCGCGGGTTTGTTCTATCCCGCGGGGGATTTGTTTATGAGAAACTTCCCGCGAGTCAAGAAAAACTCGCGGGAAGGCTGATATGGCAGGAGTCCCTCGATTACACTCGGGATAAATAAACTCCGGCCCAACAAGTGAAAGACCCAGCCCTCCCGCGGGTTTGTTCTATCCCGCGGGGGGATTTGTTTATGAGAAACTCCCCGCGAGTCAAAACAAACTCGCGGGAAGGCTGATATGGCAGGAGTCCCTCGATTACATTCGGGATAAATAAACTCCTGCCCAAGGAGTGAATGACCCAGCCCTCCCGCAGGTTAAGCCACCCCCCCGCGGGTTTGTTCTATCCCGCGGGGGGATTTGTTTATGAGAAACTCCCCGCGAGTCAAAACAAACTCGCGGGAAGGCTGACTATCGGCGCTCCTGTTATTTCCGCCGCTTTATTACTTCAATGCTACATCCTCATGATCCTTTGCCTCCAGGCTTATCTTTGGCCAACTAAGCAAGCCAGCTTTTTCCAGGTAATTTTAGGAAACCTTAGGTTATTTTAGGTATTTTTAGTAAATATTTTTAATATTTTTAGGGTTTTAGGGCTTGACAATTAAGCTCTAATTTATTATACTAACGAACTGAACATGCCGGTCGGCCTTTCAATCGGCGTTTTTATCACCTCTGGGAAAGGAGGTTACCTCAAAAACTTAACCTTTTGTCAAATGTCAACGCTCTCTTTGCCGGTCGAGCACTGGTGAGAATTGACGAGCTGTACCAATCTTTATGTTCCCGGCCGGAAAATCTAATTTCATTCCAGGCTGGAGAATCAAAATTAAAAAGAGAGGTTTAAGATGAAAAGTAGTAAACTCGTTTTAGTTTGTCTGCTAGTGGCCGCAGTGTTAGTGGTTGCGGCCCTCTCCGCCTCTGCCAGACCGTTCCCTCCCGGATTCCAGACCGTAACCCAGGCCAATGGCGCCACGGTTACCATCACCATGCAGGGCAGTGATGAAGTGGTGCAACTCGGCAAGACGGTTGACGGCTATAGCGTGATGTTTGATGCCGCCACCGGTAATTATGTTTATGCAGTGAAGGACGCCAAGGGCAATCTCGTCGCCTCCAATGTGGTGGCGACCGATCCCGCCGGGCGCAGCGTCGCGGAAAAAGTCTTTCTAGCCAAGCTCGCCAAGGGGCTGGGCTTCAGTGCGACTCAGCTTGCCGCCAAGGAAGCCAAGCGCTTCGGGGCAAAATCCAGAAAGGGCGTTGGGCCGATGGCTAAACAACGCGGCAGCGGCAACAATCTTTACATTTACGGGTTCCCGTCCATAGGACAGAACCTCAAGCATCTGGTTATCTGCGTTGACTATACGGATCTGGCGTGGATCAGAAACATGACCGAGATGACCAATTACTTCAATCAGCAAGGCTACCAGGGCCCTATTGAAGACCAGCGAAAAGGCAGCTTCCGGGACTGGTATTACGACTGCTCCTACCACCAACTGCTGATTGACACCACCGTAAAGGGACCCTATCACCTGGCAAATAACCGGGCCTACTATACGGATTCACCGTCAAATCCTGCCGGCTGCGGCTTACTGGTTCTCGAGGCGATTGAATATGCCTACAATGACGGCGTGAATTTCAGCCCGTTTGATAATGACCAAAACGGCTGGGTTGATACCATCGGTGTCGTCTTCGCCGGCTACTCCAAGCAGGGCGGCGATCCCTATGGCTCATATGAAATAATGGGCAGCTTGTATTGCTGGTACCAGAATCCCGTCACCTATAACGGCAAGAAGGTCTGCGCCTTCTATTTGATCGCCGAATTGCGCTATGGCAGTGGCAGCGTACCGGAAAGCATTTCCGCCGCGGTGCACGAATTCGGTCACGGCATGTGGCTGTGGGATTACCCGCTCTGCTGCTGGAGTGAAATGGACTACGGCCCGTGGGCCGGCGGTTGGGGCGATATCCCCACCGACATGGACGCCTATTGTAAGGACAAGTTGAACTGGTCCACCCCGGTGGTGCTCAGCTCCTCGGGAACCGGCAAGACGTTGCATTCTGTGGATACCGCCAACGAGTATTTCAAGATTCCGACGCTCTCCGGCGCCGGAGAATACTTCCTGTTGGAAAATCGCCAGCAGAATGCTAGTTCCTGGGACCGCTTCCTGCCAGGCCATGGCATGCTTATTTATCACATCCAAGGCGAGACGGACGATCCCAATCTTCAGCCGTATACTTGGATGGAACGGGGGAATAACGATCCCAATCAGTACCCCGGCTGGTACGATATGAGTTCACCGCCGGGCACTCCCTTCCCGGGCACGTCAAACACCACCGCCATCAGCGATAACAACACCGAAGCCAACATGAACCTTCGGGATCTGAATAATGCCAAAGCCGGCATCGCGATTAGCAATATCGCGGAGAACTCCGGCGTAATCACCTTCAACTTCACCAAGACCGCGCCGCCCAACACCGACCAATTCTGCGCTTCGGCGACGGTTGACACGGGCACCCTGAAATCGGGAACCCATTCCAACACCCATGCCTCCGATAACAGCTACATGACCGTTACGGCGGTAAAGGTGGCGACGAAATATACTGTCCAAGAGACCTTCACCTATGAGACCGGCATTACCACCGGCCTCGCCTATCTGTATGTGACGACTGAAGCCGGTCTCACCACCAACAACCTGACTCAGGAAGTGTATCTTTACAAACCGAGCAACAGCACCTGGGTCAAGATTGGTGAAAGCAACTTGACGACCGCGGACAGCACCGCCGGTTATTTGGTAGCAGGTCCGAACAATTACGTGACCGCCGGTGGCCAAATAAAAGTGTTGTTGAAGATCGTCGGCGTCGGCACGAAGTATGATCACAAGATTGACTTGCTGAAGCTTGCCACCCAGGCCAAGTAAGACTTTGCGTGTCACGACTGTAGTAACGTAGTAACATAGTATGAACCCGACGGCCCGTCTGTTAAACGCAGACGGGCCGTTTGCATAAGGAGCGTTCAGCGTTCAGCGTTGAACGTTGAGCGTGGCTCTGTTTATAGTGTCGGCCTTTTGTAGGGGCGACCCTGCGTGGTCGCCCTGTCTTCGGGCCGGGCCGCCTTAAGCGGACCCCCACAAAACCCTCCGTTGATGGTATTATCTCAACAGGGCAGTAGCAAAACATGACTTTAGCGTGGCACGGGCGTCTCGCCCGTGAAAATAACTTACAGAATCATGGGCAAGATGCCCATGCCACGCCAATATCAAAATAATAGTTTAGCGAGTTTCTAACGACCTTGGACTATGATTGGGAGCAAATCATGAGCAATAATTTCGGCAAGACCATGCTGGCGGAGATCCATGAACAGCCCACGGCGATCCAGCGGCTGATTGATGCGGAAAAATCCCGCGTCTGGAAGCTTGCCCGGCCCTGGCGCGAAACCCCGCCCCGCGCCATTTTCATCGCCGCCCGCGGCACCTCGGACCATGCCGCGCTCTATGCCAAATATCTTTTCGAGACCATGAACGGCATACCGGTAGGGCTGGCCGCGCCTTCCATTGCCAGCATCTATAAAGCGGAAGTCAAAGTGAAGGATATGCTCTTCATCGGCATCTCCCAATCCGGCGAAGCCGCCGATGTGGCGGCGGTCATGGCCCAGGCGAAGCGCGCCGGCGCAGATACTTTGGCGATCACCAATGTCGGCGATTCGCCCCTCGTGAGCGCCGCCCACCATGCCATCACCTTGCATGCCAAACCGGAAAAAGCCGTCGCCGCCACCAAGACCTTCACCAGCACCATGGCCGCGCTATTGCTGCTTTCCGCCGCGCTGAATAAAAGCGCGCGCCTGCTTGGCGACCTGGAGCGGCTGCCGAATTTAATCGAGCAAGCGCTGCAAATTTCCGAACAGGCCCGGCCCAAGGTGGAGCGCTTCCGTTATTTGCAGGAATGCGTGGTGCTGGGGCGGGGCTATAATTTGTCCACCGCCTATGAACTGGCGCTTAAACTGCGCGAAACTTCGTATCTGCGCGCCCAGCCTTTTGCCTCTCCCGATTTTGTGCACGGGCCGATTGCCATGATCCGCGAGGGCTATCCGGTAATCGCCATTGCCAATCAGGGCCGGACGCTGGCCTCCGTGCTGGAGGTGGTGGCGCAAGTGAAATCCCGGGGCGCCGAAGCCGTCATCATCGGCAATGCGCCGGCCGCGCTGAAAATCGCCGATGTCGCCTTCCCCGTGAATCTCGGCCTAAAAGTGCCGGAAGTCATCAGCCCCTTCGCCGGCATCGTCGCCGGACAAATCTTTACCCACGCCTTGTCGCTGTTGAAAGGATTCAATCCGGACAAGCCGCGCCATTTGCAGAAAGTAACGATAACGATGTAAAGGCAAAAACCCACCCCCCGCGGGTTTTTCCAATCCCGCGGGGGGTTTGTTTAATGAAAAACTTCCCGCGAGTCGGAATCCCTCGAATTCCTCGGGACAAGCAAACTCGCGGGAAGGCTTGATCCCGCGGGGGTTACATTGGGACTGTTACCGCAGTCCGGTAACTGTCTCTGGTGTTATCAGGGCAATCGCATTATACAAATGAAATGCGATTGCCCTGACTTTTACGGTCTCCTCAAATCATGTAACATCAGTTATAATCCTTATACTGAAAGCCGTTTGGAGCAGTTGCATGTCAAATGAAATATTGCAGGATGGAATTCATGCCCTGGCGCCGCGGGAAAAGATGACCGCGGCGGCGCGCAAATTGCGCGATACTTACGCCATCACGCCGGGGGCGCCTTTTTATCAAAGCGAATTCGGTTATTATTGTATAGAGCGCTGGAAAAATGAAGGCCTGCCGGAGGACGTGTCGTGGAAGGAATTGTTCGGCTATGATCCCGGCGCGTCGACCGGCTTGGGGGAACTGGGATGGTGCGAGGCGGCCTTTGTTCCCGCCTTCGAGGACAAAATAGTCGAAGACCGCGGGGAGCACGAAGTGGTGCAGGACTTCGCGGGCCGGAAATTATTGGTCTTCAAAGGCCGCCGCTCCGGCTTCATGCCGGAATATCTGGATCATCCCGTGAAAGATATGCGCACCTGGGAGGAAGATGTGAAATGGCGGTTGAATCCGAGCTCGCCGGAACGTTTTGCCGATCTTCCTAAGCAGATGGAGAAGGTCAAAGCCGCCGCCGCGCAAGGATTCCGCGTGGTGCAGGGCCTTATCGGCGGCTATATGTATCTGCGTAGCCTGATCGGTCCCACCGAGCTGCTGTTTGCCTTTCACGATCAGCCGAAACTCATCCACGAATGCATGCAGACCTGGTATGAGCTTGCCGAGGCCGTCATCGCGCGCTATCAGCAGGAGATTACCCTGGATGAAGTCTTTTTCGCCGAGGATATTTGTTACAACAAGGCTTCCCTTATTTCCCATGACATGATACGCGAGTTTCTCTTTCCCTATTACCAGCAATTGCTCAACAACACCCGCGCCCGCCAGATAGACAAACAGCGGCATATGTTTTTCCAGATTGACACGGACGGCTATGCGAACGATGTGATTGATCTGTATCGCGGCATCGGCATGGATGCCATGTCGCCCTTCGAGGTGGCCTCGGGCTGCGATGTGGTGAGCATCGGCCGCCAGTATCCGGACCTGGTGATGTCCGGCGGCGTGGACAAGCGCGTGCTCGCCGCGGGCAAGGAAGCCATTGACGAATTTCTGGAGCGGGTCTTTCCTCCCATGCGCGCCCGGGGAGGTTATATCCCCACCTGCGATCATGGCGTGCCCGAGGAAGTGTCCTATGAGAATTACTTGTATTACCGCAAGCGCGCGCTTGAGCTGGGGACTAAGTAGTGCAGCCGCGACGAAGAGCTTTTTAATAAAAAAATACCCCCCGCTGGCCCGCCTGCAAGCGCGCGCCGATGATTGCAGCCTTGTCCGCGGCCGCCGCTAGGACTGCACCGGCACTTTTCTCGGTGAGTAGGTATAGAACTGGCAAGCAGAACTGATAGATAACAGGGTGGGCGCTTCCGCTTGCTGCCCCGTAAGTTCCACATCCCGCGGCCCACAATACATCTTCGCCACATCGAACTTGCCGCAGTCTATGCAGCGCCGCAGAATCGCCAGGCAGGAATGGCATTTGATCTCATTCTCCAGCCAGTTCAGCGTCCCACATATCGAGCAGTGAATATACATATTCCTACCCTCCCATCAAGCAGTCGAAGAGATGGTGAAAGGGAGCGCACAAAATGCCTGCTTATGGTGCAGGCGATATTTTTTTCGAGCATCCTCCAGGAGGTTTATTGCCTACCATCTAAATGCTATCATAAACGGCCATTTTCTCTGTCGCAAAACCCTCCATATTGGCCTTTAAACAAAGCAAAACTCCCGCGGCCGCAACCGCCGCAAGGGCTTCCTCCTTGCCAAAGTGATGGCCTATGAGAAGGGCAGCAAACTCGGGACTGCCACTTGTCAGTCTTTTTGGTGGCGCGTGTTCAACAGGCCGCTAACAAGTGGCTGTCCCAGGAGTTTGCGAATTTTATTCTCACCGTTCTCGAACTGTCACACTTTTATGTTAAAGCAGGAAGCAGACGATCTGTGGTGAAATATATGCTTACGTTTACGAGACCTGCTGTGCGGAAGCCATGGCTTCCGCGACAAAGGCGGAGTGCCTTATGCACTCCGCACTCCATGTAACACATAATTGAATCATAAATTTTCGCATAAGCAAGAAGGCTGGCGTGGAGTGCGAAAGCCTTAGCTTTCGCCTTAACTGTGGAAGCCATAGCTTCCACAGCCCTGTTAGGAGTCTGACATGAATGGAAAAATCGTGGGGATTGGCGAGCTTTTGTGGGATGTGTTTCCGGACGGACGCTATCCGGGAGGCGCGCCTTTCAATTTCGCCTGGCATGCCCGCATGCTGGGCGCCGAGGCCGCGATAATCGCGCGGCTGGGCGAGGACCCCCTGGGCGACGAACTCCGCCAGGTGCTCCGGCAGGCCGGCTTGGACGAGCAGTTGGTCCAGCATGATGGGCAGCATCCCACGGGAACGGTGCAGGTCGCGCTGAAGGAGGGGCAGCCAACTTATACCATCACCGAGGAGGTGGCGTGGGATTATCTCGAAGCCAGCCCGCGCGCGCGGGAAGTGGTGAGCGAGGCCGCCGTGGTTTGTTTCGGCTCGCTGGCGCAGAGGAATCCGGTATCGGCCGAGGCGATTGCCGCGCTGGTTCGCGCCGCCCGAAAGGCCAAGGTAATTTTCGACATCAATCTCCGCCAGCAGTTTTATACCCGCAGCGTGTTGGAACATTCGCTGCAGATGGCGCAGGTGGTCAAGCTGAATGACGAGGAACTGCGCACGATTAGTGCGCTGCTGGAACTTAGTGAAAGCGCCGCGGAGGAACTCCTCCGCAAGTATGACCTTGAACTGGTGGTGGAGACGCTGGGGGCCGACGGCTGCAGGGTCTATTCGCCTCAGGGAAGCTTCCCCAGTCCGGGATTGCCGGTCAAGGTGGCCGACGCCGTGGGCGCGGGCGATGCCTTCACCGCGGCGCTGGCCGTCGGTCTCGCCCGGGGAGAAGATCTGCAAACCATCGCCCGGCAGGCCAACCGGGTCGGCGCTTTTGTGGCCACCCAGCGCGGCGCCATCCCGCATTACACAACGGCGATGCTTGACGACTTTGCCGCTTTCTTCAATCCGCCGCCGGCAGGTTCATAGGATGCTCAACAGATTCCCGTATCACTTTCTGCAGCTTAAATTCAGATGCTTCTTGAAAGGAGAAAGTAGAGAGTAGACCCCTCGACTGTGCTCGGGGCAAGACGTTCGGGGAGAACTATTTTAAGAAAGCAGATTGTTTTTACTGCCTTTGGTGTTGAAGTTAATCTACTTTCTACTCTCTACTCTCACCTCACTCGCTCTGCATAGCTCCGCTTTGGTGGAGCGATGCAGAGCGGAGAGAGGGGGATTCGAATGCGCCTACGGCGCACAAGCCCCTTTAGGGCGCAGCTTTACCCGCCTGTGGCGGGCCCCGGTAGGGCCGCTAGGTTATCTAGCCATTCCCTTCCTTGCCCGCTTTTAAGCAGCTTTTCGCGCTCTCTAGCAATCTGATAATCAGTTACCTCTTCTGTATAGATAAGAGTAAATTCACCAAGCAGTCGCCCAGCAGCAGTATGTCCGTCGCGATGTTCACGCAAACGTCTGGAGAGGTTAGCGGTAATACCGATATATCGCTTACTGTTTGTAGCGCTCTTGAGCACATAAATATAAACAGACATGGCAAAAGTGGCGGAGAGAGGGGGATTCGAACCCCCGGTACAGGCTATTAACCAGTACACACGATTTCGAGTCGTGCGCCTTCAACCGGACTCGGCCATCTCTCCAGAATGAGTATAATAGGCAAGAGCGCGGAGCGTCAATCGGCGCCGCGCCGTGCCATGGCCGATAATCCCAATCTCCACTACAACATTCCCGATCAATAGCGCGCAGTTGGACGTTCGGTGAGAGGCTGGTAATATCATTGCGGCGTGATTACTTCGCAGAACGACGGAGCATGCCGGTGGAGGGACTTGAACCCCCACTCCCTTGCGAGAACGTGATTTTGAGTCACGCGCGTCTGCCAATTCCGCCACACCGGCATGGGTCTTTAGTCTAGCCGCCCCGCCTTTTCCTGTCAAGAAAAGCGTCCTCCCCTGGAATAACTGATTCATCACAAAGACACCAAGACACAAGGAACTGCACACTATATTATTCCCAATATATGAGATAGCATCGGCGTTTATCTGCGGTTTCATAATCCGGTGATAAGGCAAGCATTTCTGTCCACGCAAAATAATGCTAAAATGGCACAGCTTTAGATACTATTACTTGAGGAATCAAAATGCCTGTTATCAGACCCGCCCGCGCGGAAGACCTCCCAGCCATCATGGATATTTACAATGACGCCATCCTGAAGACCACGGCTTCTTTCGACATGGAACCGCGCAGCCTGGAAGAGCAGCAGGCCTGGTTTGCCGCCCATGATGCGCGCCATCCCGTGCTGGTGGCGGAGAAAGACGGCGCGGTCGTGGGCTGGGCCTCCCTCAGCAACTTCTCCCAGCGCTGCGCTTATGCCGATACCGCGGAGGTCTCTATTTACATGGAAGAAGCCTTTCGCGGCCAGGGCATCGGCCGGAAGCTGCTGGAAGCGATTATCGAAGAAGGCGAGAAGGCCAATCTGCACACTATTATCGCCCTAATTGCGGAAGGCAATGCTGCCAGCATCCATCTCCACGAATCCATCGGCTTCCAACCCATCGGCGTCGCCCGAGAAGTCGGCCGCAAATTCGGCCGGCTCCTGGATGTCCATTTTATGCAACTAATCTACGAATCATAATGCACCGCCAAGGCGCAAAGAGCGCAGAGGTCCTTTTCATGCGCCATGGCGCATTAGGAATTCCTCCTTTGCGTTGTTCTTTGCGTATTTTGCGGCTTTGCGGTTAATTCCCCCGCCTGCCGCGAGAGGAGTTTCCATCCTGAGGCAGAATCGGAATAGCGTAGGGCGCTATAGCCCGAATCAATCAACCCAAGGGGGTAAGCAATGACGCAAGATGTAAGGCTCAGAAGGGGCGGTATTCTCCTCCCCATTTTGCTGGTAATCGCGCTGGTCCTGGTCTTATGGGGGGTTGCTATTTATTTGATAGTGTGGGCTACCAATAAGCCCGCCAGCGGCTACCTCCAGGTTCGCATCTCGCCGCAAAAGCGTGTTTGGCTGCACTATGAAGGCCAACGCGCGCAAATCGCCGATACCCGGGAGGGGCTGGCAAAGGCGAAATGGATCGAACCCACGCCGGACCAGGAAGAAGACGAGGAAACCCCCGCGATTGCGCTCCCCCTCAATGGTCAAAAGCCGCAGGGCTGGGATAAGGTGGAGATTTCCCTTCAATCAGTTGGCAGCATCCAGTGGCGGCTGAGCAAAAAAGACGCCGCCGGTTCGGCATGGACCTATCTTGTGGAGGGCTACGTGGAATCCGCGAAATCTGCCCGCGAAAGCGAGACCGTTGAGATCCCCAGCCTGGAAAATCCAAATCTCGAAATGACCCTCACGCCGACAGAAGACCACGGGTCTTTCGAAATCGGCGCCAGCCTGAGTCTGACCTGCGACGAAGAAGAAGTGACCGATATTCTGCACAATGGCGAGCTGGTCAAAGCCCGATTTCAAGCGCTGAACAGCGACCAAAAAGTTATCGCTACTCTGGCCAAATCCCTCTCCGACTTCGGCTCCACATGAAGCGGCCCCAGCTGCTCCGTGCGAGTAGACCAAAAAGCCGACTACACCTGCAAAGCCAACATCAACACCGGCCCCCTCGGCGGCATTGCCAAGGCGGAAGAGAACGTCAAATCGTATGATTGGAGGGAGGAGGAGACCGAATATTCGGATTAGAGTAGGTGAGCAGTTGAACAGTTGAGCAGCTGAAAATGCGCATAAATGCGAACCGCGGTCAATTGACCCACTGCTCAAATGATAGAGGTAGATTAGAATGAAGTGTGGAGATGTCAGATGAACAAATGGGAAGGAATGACAGAGAGCGAGGCACTCAGTGAGGTCGTAAAGCTTCGGAAGGAACAAGACAAGCTGATAGGTGCAAAGGATTCTCTTACTGCAAGAGATCTCATTGTTGTCGCGAAGCTGATACGCGAAAACAGCGAGCGCATTCGCTCAATTCAGGAAAAACACTTTCAAACTCGACCAGTGATGACTTTTCGCGAGATAACAGCCGATGAAAAAAATCAAGCAGGCGAAGAGCAAAATCTAACTGCCGAAGAGCCAAAGCCTACGGAATTAGAGCTGGCCATGGAAAGAGAGCGGGATGTATTGAAGGAAGTCATCAGGCTGCTTGAAGCAGCCCTTGAAAGGACCGATGAACCGCGACTCTATGCGCGTCTCGCCACGGAGAGAAAAAAGATGGTAGACTGCCAACAAGATGCCGCGCCAGCTTCCGGGGGTGTCGCTATTATTGAGATCGTGAGGCATTCGGAGCAGAAGTGAAAGCCGCGCAGACCAGGGGAAAAAGACCCATCTCCCCGCTCCAGTGCTAGGCTCTATAGTCAGTAACAAAGGGATGGCAGGGGCGCTGTAAAATCCCCTCTTGTAACAGGAAACAGAGGGGCGGACATCAATCCTATTTCGAGGGCAATTTGAATCAAGCCCCAAAATGCAGTTGCCGTGACAACACTATTACTAGGCACTTGGTGTTTCTATAGAGGAGTTAATGTAATCATATGAAAAATAAAACAATCGCAATCTTTGGTATAGGAACATATATATTATCAGTCATTACATCCGCGACAGACCTGGAAGGAAATGCTAGGTTTCCAATTGCTTTAATAGCGGTATCGGAAATATTGAAGGCAATATTTACTATTATGGCAACAATCCGCTTGTGGAAAGAGGCAAGGCTTATATCAATAATACTTATGTCTTCAGCGATTATTTTTGTTATATTAACGGCAATTCAAGAAGTTGTTTTACCAAAAGGAAGCTTAATTATTTTTCTAATGAATATTAGTAAAACAATTTGTTTCATTGCATTTATTTGGGCAATAATAAAACTCTATAAGGGGTTCAGTCCTGTTGAGACTAAAAATGCGGGGGATGAAGGATACTTCAAGGCTATTGTATCATCATTGAGGTGGAATCTGACTTGGTTCATCCCTGTTAGTATATGGGTAATTTCCCGCTTTGTCATCCCAAATGCAATTTCCGCTTATCAAAACTTCTCCCTTTTCTTTCATGAGAAATGGTGGCTTGCCCTATTGTCCCCATCGGCATATATTTTTGAAGCGGCAGCATTCGCGAGTGTCCTTTCCCCTCTCCAACTGCTTAGCTACATACCAGTCTTCTTTGTTAATGACCCAGAGAATAGTTCATACAAACGGCGCTATCTTTGGGCTGCCTGCCTTGTGATTCTTATTCCTATCTCTTGCGTTTTGATTCAATACATCATTTGGGGATCATTCCCATTCCATACAGATAAGCAGGGGTATGGACATTTGAGGATGATTCCTTTCATCCCCTGGCCGCAAAGCCCTTTCTTCTAAAATAGTGGACGCGAACTCTATTTTGAGCAAATCTTATCGCGCCAAACCACTCTCACCCTCTGCATTAGCCCATACCTACCGGCTCTTGAATGGTCCGCATAATTTCGTGGGAGAGGCAACATTCGAGGAAACAAGTTTTGTTTCAAAGTGAAGCATATTCTGTCGTCTGTGAAGGGGAAAAGTGGTATAATTTCAATAGTGAGATGAAATTGCCAGTGGGAGGCTATTGATATGGCGCAGAAAACGGCGAGCGGTGTTGAGGCGCTGTCAGCGGAATTGGAATACTTCCGTCAGCACAAGGTAGAGTTGCTGGCGCAGCATAGCGGCAAGTTTGCGCTGATAAAGGATCACGAATTCGTGGGTGCCTTCGATGACGCCGTGGAGGCTCTTCGGGAGGGTATCAGGCGATTTGGAGATAATCCATTCTTGATAAGACAGATTGTGGATGTGGAGCAAACGGCGAACGTTCCCGCGCTAACATTGGGGATCATCAATGCCCATTCATAACCTGATAAATCTCGAACAAACGCCCCAAGGCAACGTTCTTTCGTCTAAACCTCTTCAAATAATTGGACCCAGAATTCCTGTAGCAGTATCAGTGCCGCCGGCGCTTGCGACATGGCTACAAGAACAGGGGCGGGTGGTCCCGACTTCGATTAGCGGAACCGCCCTTATAGACACAGGAGCAACTGTGACTTGCGTTGACAGAGATGTCATCACTACCCTTGGGGTCAGTCCGGTAGGTGCAGTTAGGGTCTTCACACCATCGGGTGATGAGGAACAGGCACAGTACCCCGCGCATCTCGATTTCCCCGGAACCAGCCTGCCAGGCCTGGATCTTGCCTCTGCATTGGGCAGCACATTAAAGGCTCAAGGTATTATCGCTCTAATTGGGAGAGATGCTCTCGCTCATATGGTTTTGGTCTACCATGGCCCGCTGGGAATATGCACCCTTGCTCTTTGAACTGCGGCATTGATCCGGAACCGAAATTTACAATAGTGTTAAATGCAATAGGAGTTTTTAACACTTTCCGCTCAAACTGTTAATCGTCGCTTGCTCTATCCTCCCCAACCATTTAGAAACACTAAGGCTGAAGGTTAGAAAAAATGGATTCATCCTTCATCCTTCCGCCTTCATCCTTACCCCTGAGACTTCTTTTTCTCTCGTTCCATTTCGCTAAACACGCACCCGCAATACTTTTGCCGATACAGTCCCCATTCCTTCGCCAGTTGGCGGCTGCGGGGAAAGATGTGTCGCAAGTCGCGAAAGACAAAATCCGGCCCCCACTGTTTGCTCAGCGCCTCGCCGATAATTTTTATGGCGTCGAGGTTCTGATAGGGGCTGATTAACAGCGTGGTGGAAAAGGCGTCGTAATTATTGGCCGCCGCCTGCTGCGCGGCCTGCGCCAACCGCATCATATAGCAGGTCTGACAGCGGCTCAGTTCCCCAAATACCACCTCATGCAGATATTCCGCCAGCCCCTGCTCTTCCCCCGCCCAGACCAGCGGCAATTCCATCACCTCGCCGACCTTGGCCATCGCCTCGCGGCGCAGCAGATATTCGGCCTGAGGATAAATGTTGGGATTATAGAAAAATCCGGTTACTTCCCGGGCCACCTCGCTCCGCATCCACTCCAAAGTGGCGGTCGTGCAAGGCCCGCAGCAGACATGGAGGAGTAATTTTGCCATAACAAAATCCACTAAATGCTTAACCGCAAAGGGCAAAGGGCGCAAAGCTGGCGCAAAGAAGTTTTTGAAGGAATTCTGCTTTTTGTCCGCTCCCAACTTCATTGTTTTTTAGCTTGCGAATAATTTGAATTAAGAGCGTCTTTGCGTTTTACTTTGCGTCCTTCCTGTCCTATGTAGCTTTAGCGAAGTAGGATGCGGCTTAGCGGTTAATCCCCATCCTCACTGGCGCGGGGTGAGTTCCCTCGCCTGTATTTCTGCGGTTGCGGAGGATTTGCGGAACAATTCCGCGCTGTGTTCGTGTTCCAGCCCTTCGTTATTAGCATAGCGCAGGGCTTCGAAGTCCGACTGGTTCAGCAGATTGGCCGCCAGCACCCAGTATTTATGGCTGCCGTCGAACTCTTTGGGCGGAATAATGCGCTCGCCCAGCCGCGCCAGGTTGTCCGAGCGCGCATGCATATCTTGCATCGCCCTCTGAAAATCATTCAATGTAATGTCGTCATTCCAATAGCCCGTTACCAGCGGCTCCAGCGCGCCTTGCACATCCTTGAATTCCTGGATGAAATAGCGCATGAATTGCTGATACTTGGCGGCGGGATAAGTCATGGGCTCTTTGCTTTCATCGCTGACCTGGCGCAATTGCGCCAGCCCGTCGGCAACTTTCCGCTGTTTGAATAAATGCTCGGCAAAGGCCAAGCGCGCGGCGCGATCCTCCGGCGCGAGCTGCAGAGCCAGCCGAAATTCCCGCGCCGCCTGGGCGTCCCTGTCAATCTGCGCCAGCGCCTGCGCATAGGCGCGGTGCAAGGCCGCGTCGTGCGGCGCCTGCCTTAATAGCTCCTCATAGGCCTTCACCGCGCGCCCGGCATCGCCCCGGGCCAAATAGGTGCGAGCATTACCTACGCCCGGCCGAATATCATTCTTTGCCAGCAGCGCCGCCGACTGGAATTGCGCGGAAGCCCGTCCGGGATTATCCAGCGCCAGATAAACATCTCCCAGCGCCAGCAGAGATTCCACGTCCTTTGGCGCCAATCCCAGGGCGATTTCCAACTGCTTCTGCGCCTGCGCCGCCTGCTTCAGCGCCAGCAGCGTCTGCGCCAGCTTGCGGTGATAAACCACAGAGGTGGGATCCGAGGCGACCGCCGCCTCATAGGCCAGCCGCGCCTGCTGATATTCTTCCGCCGCCCAATATTTATCGCCTTCCGCTTCCCACTCCGCCCCGGCCTGGGCGTCGGCTTTCCATAGCCCCGCATTGGCGCTTACTACTGCGAGCAGCCGGTCCCCAACATCAGCGGTCAACGCCTTCGCTAGATCCTCGGGCGAAATCCCCCGTCCCATATCGGCCTGCAAGGGAAGAATTGCAATCTTCTTGCCCGGCCCCGCCGTTTGCCGGCCGAGCACTCCCACCACTGTCAGATTCAAAAGAAAGGACTCTTCCTGTTTTACCAGCAAGCCCAACAGCACCGCATCGGCCTTCCGGATAAGCCCCAGCTTGCGCGCGGAGGCCAGGTCCGGCGCCGTGGTCGCTTCTGCTTGCGTGATGAGGCCATTCGCCATCGCGGCTATGACCACATCGGCATTAGGATCATTGAGGATAACGCTCCAGCCGCCCACCGCCCGCAATTTCGCCTCCAAGGCGTCGGTAACGGCCTGCTGCAGGCCGGCCGGCGCTTCGCCGCTCAAATCCTTTACCGGAACCAGCAGCCATGTAACCGCGGGCGCCGGCTCGGCCAAAGCCAAACCGCCGCATACTGAAAAAGCTATGAGGACTATGAGCAGGATAAGTAGTAGCCTAAGCATGGGAAAGCCTCTTTGCGTTACCTTTGCGTCCTTTGCTCTTTGCGGTTAAATACCTTTCAGGGAGTTCTAACTCCCAATGCCCGCAGCGCCGCCCGGCAGGTGGAAAGCCCATGGGCCGCGGCCTCGGCGTCAATCCCCTCGGTGCCGGCATCCAGCTGCTGGCGATAAGTATTATAGGCGCTCAAATATTGTCGCGCGGCATCGCGCCGCTGGCCCAACCGGAAATAGACCGCGGCCAGTTCTTCTCGCAATTTAGGCGGCGGCGAGGCCTGGGCGGCAATGGCGGCTTCATAGGTCTGCCGCGCCTCCGTCAGCCGGCCGTCTACGACCTGTTGGCGGGCCAGCGCGGCGCTGGGTTGAATTCCGCCGGTTATAATGCTCTGCCCGCGCGCGGGCGGCGGGGTCTTGATGACGGGAGCTCTTGATAAGACCACGCCTCCGCCGGGCAGAACGCCAAAGACATCCTCTCGGGGCGCAGTATTGCCGGGCGGGGGAGGCAGAATAATCGGCCGGGTCGTTTCCGCCGGCTGCGGCACCTCGCCTTGCTCCTCTGGCTCGGAAGCTGCGGTTACGACCGGCGCGCTGGGGGGCGAAATTAACGGCATGCTGACCGATGGAGCAAAGGAAGGTATTACTGCCGGCGCAGCCGGCTGCGCGGCTATCGAAGTTCCTCCCGTTCTCGGAAGTCCGGGTTGATTAGTTCCCGCAACGGCCGTTGAACTCGTCGCCGGCAGGGGCTGCAGGGCCTCTTCTCCGCCGGTATTTGATCTGCTCCGTATGGCGAATAATATCAATACCACCAGGATCACAAAGAGCGCCGCAAAGCCAATCACATATTGCTTTTCAGAACGCCGCGCCACTTTGACCGGCAGCGGCGGCGCCTCCGTCGGCGTGGCGGGCACGCCCAGCAATTCATTCAGGCGCTGGCGGTCGGCCGTAGATCCCGGGGAAAGCGTGAGCACCGCCTGATATTCGCGGATCGCCGCGTCGCGATTCCCCAGGCGCTCATACAATGTTCCCAGCAGAGAGTGCGCAGTAGTGGAGCCTGGGTTGAGGCGCAGGACCTGCTGGGCCACCTTGACGGCATCGGTCAAGCGGCCCTGGTCGCTGAGGGCAAAGGCCTCGGTCAACTGATGATCGGCAATGGAAAGCTCTTCGGGGGCCGGCGGCGGACCCGCGGCCGCAGTAACGCGCGGCGTTTCAGGCATGGCCTGTCCGCAGGACATACAATATTGCGCCCCTTCCGGACTCTCCGCTCCGCACCGCTCGCAGAGAGGCATTTTGCTCCTCCGCTCCAAACAGTTCTCAGTGGCTAGGACGCTTAACGACCGCCATGGCGGCCCAAAGGGCTTAGCCATTCCCTGTTCCCAGTTCTCAGAATTTCCGACTGACAACCGGCAACTGATAACTCTGAACTCTTCTACCTGG
>Ga0315288_10001495_pt1 | contig 30296 bp, 22 predicted proteins | sample YL17G11_20_MG_FD_203454 | JGI IMG/M metagenome (GOLD analysis project Ga0315288, IMG submission 203454) | Sediment microbial communities from Yellowstone Lake, YNP, Wyoming, USA - YL17G11_20 | ecosystem: Environmental > Aquatic > Freshwater > Lake > Sediment | place: USA: Wyoming | collected... | reverse complement strand
ATCTCCTGGACCATTTCTGTCAGGTCGCCGATAAGGATCCAGAGTTCGGTTGTATCCTTGCCGTCGTTCTCTATTTCATAGGCTATCGTCCTAAGATCTGCGATTGTGTGGTTTTTCATCCACTCGACGGCGTCAGAGGCGACCTGCGCTTCCAACCCCTCCTCGTAATCTCCCAACATGTTTGCATCCCATCCTCAAAGGGTTTTGTCCCTGTCCGACTTTCGTCGGACGTATGGAATCTATGATACTTATTGTATATATACGTTTCTAACCAATGTAGCCAGGTAGAGTGAAAATCCGAAATAATTGCCTTCAAAGAGTTTCAATTGTCGCGTCAGACAGATTGTGGTGGATGGTTTTTCCGTCATACCGACGAATCTGGCCAAAAGTTTTTTGATGTGTGGAGATAATTAGCACTCCGTCGGGTGATGGGATGGGATATTTTGATTCGCTGTTCGACAGCGATCTCAAAGCACTGAAAAAAGCACTGAAGCTCATAGATGACGCAGAGAACCGATTGAAGAGAAAAGATGGTTCTGGAGTAGTGTCAGACCTCAATAAAGCTAGGGACATAATCTATGAGAACGTTCCAAGAACACAGAAACATGTGAACGAATACTCTGATGCACTGGTCACTCTTAGCAACTCATATGTGAACTGCAGCATGCCTGAAGAAGCGAACAGGGCGGCGGACAAGGCGTTGTCGATGACGCCGGACTCCGTGAACGCATATATCGGAAAGTCTCATGCGCTCGGGGCCATACGGTCACATAAAGAGGCGATCGCCCTCCTGGACAAGGCGATCTCGCTCAATCCGAACAACAAGATGCTCTGGAGCGAGAAGGGGAGGAGTCTTGATTCTTCCGGTGATAGTGCTGCTGCCGTTGAGTGCTACAAGAAGATTCTTGAGATCGATTCGGCGGACATCCACTACTACGATGTACTGATCGAGAAAGCGCCGGACAAATCAGTCTGGATTCGGAAAAAGGGGGAGGCGCTCACGGGCCAGGGGAAATTGGACGATGCTCTCAAGACGTTCGATGACGGAATGCTGCACGATTCCGGAAACATAGACCTTATGCTTGGCAAGGGCGGCGCTCTCATTCTGCTGCAGCGTCACGAGGAGGCTACCTCCATCTTCGATGACGTCCTTGCACAAGATCCGAAAAATTTCACCGCCCACCTAAACAAGGCCAGAGCCTTAAGGGAGAAAGGCGACATCGAAGAGTCCCTGAAGCACTACAAGGAAGCGCTCAGGAGTGATCCTTCCCACAAGCACACCTGGACCGAGGTGGCTAGTCTGCTTGAGCAAATGGAGCGACTGGAGGAAGGTCTGAAGGCATACGAGAGGGCCCTGGAGCTTGACAGTTCGTATGTATCCGCACTCGAGGGGAAGAGCGGACTTCTGAAGAAACTGGACAGGAATCAGGAGCTCGCGGACATTTGCTCGAGATTGCTCGAGGTCAAGAAAGGCGATGTCCCAGCCACCCTGATGAAGGTCGACGCCCTTGTGAAACTGGGAAGGATCGAGGAGGCCTCCGCCATCGTGAACTCTGCCTTGATGGACAATCCCAGAGATCTGGACTTGCTCGACAGGAAGAGAAGGATCCTGGGAATGCTGAACCAGTATGAAGAGCAGATCAAGGTCTGCACCGAGCTTCTTTCCCTACACCCCCAACAGGTCGAGGCGCTTCACGACCAAGGTGTGGCGTACATGATGACAGGGAAGTATCATGAGGCTCTCAAATCCCTTGAGAGGGCTGCGAAGTTGCAGCCGAACAATGAGGAGACGCTTATCGCGATCAAGGAATGCCAGAAGCATCATGGGAAGGACAAAGAAGTCATAGACGCAAGCGATCGCGTTCTGAAAATAAACCCCAAGAACAAGAGTGCGCTCTTCGACAAGGCCGTCGCGTTGGACCGATTGGACAAGGACATCGAGGCGGTGGAGAGCTACAGAAAGGTGCTTGAGCTGGACCCAGGCGATGAGGAGACACTGAAGAATCTTTCGATCGTTCTTTTCTCCATGAGGAGGTACGAGGACTCTCTGGACGTCGCGACCACTGGCACGGCGAAGTTTCCGATGGATTCCGCCTTCTGGAGAGTGAAGGGCGACAACCTGTTCGCACTCAATCGATATGATGATGCAGTTGAGGCGTTCTCGAAGGCGATCGAGCTCAATCCGAAAGACAAGAGGGTCTGGTATTCAAAAGGCCTGGCGCTCGAGACCGCAAAGAGGTTCGAGGAGGCCGTGGCTTGTTACGATCAGGCTATCCAGCTCGATCCGAACGACAAGAATCTCTGGATAAGCAGAGGCGTGACGCTGGAGTGGCTCGAGAGACAGCCAGATGCTCTCAAGAGCTATGATCAGGCCCTTGTAATCGATGCAAAGAACAGATTCGTGCTTTTCCGGATGGGACAAGTGCTGGCAAAGATTGGAAGACATGAGGAAGCCATTGTTTCGTACGATCGCGCCCTTGACGTCAGTCCAAAGGACTTGGAGGTACTAGATGCCAAGAAGCAATCACTGAAACATCTCTCCAGGTTCCAGGAATTGGTGACCATCTGCGATCAAATAATCAAAATCGAACCGCGCAACAAGAACGCCTGGATAGATCGCGGTATCGCTTGCCAGAAGTCGAACCAGATTGACGAAGCGATCCGATCCTTCGACAGGGCCTTGGAGCTTGAACCTCACGACGCAATCGTCTTGGAAAGCAAGAAGAACGCCATCATATCAAAGGGCGTTCCCTCGGAGATTCTGGAGATATGCGACGCGATACTCAGGATCGACCCGAAGAACAAGATGGCCCATGTCGACAAGGGCTCAGCATTAGAGAAGCTGGGACGACTAGATGAAGCGGTTTCCTCTTACGATATAGCGATCCAAATCGATGGCATGGATAAGTCCGTGCACATTCTCAAGGGTCTCGCGTTGGTCGGCCTCGGGAAGTATGGGGAGGCAGTGGAAAGTTTCGACTATGCATGGCGGTTGGACCCTTCGGATCCATACATCCTGAACAACAAAGGACGAGCCCTTCTCCTCATGCGGAACTACGTAGAGGCTCTGAAAGTCCTTGAGAAATGTGTCAGCATGTCGCCAGAAGTCGCGAGATTTCACACCAACCGGGGGAGGGCGCTTGCCTCTTTGGACAGACTCGAGGAGGCGGTCGAGGAGTTGGACAAGGCGATCAGCCTCGATAGGAACGAAGTCCAAGCCTGGAAATTCAAGGGGACCGTGCTATTCAAGGTCGGACAGTACGAGAACGCGGTGAGCTGCTACAATCGAGCGATCGAGCTGGGTCTCGAGGACCAAGTGATCTATAAGTCCAGAGGCAGGGCGCTCGAGGAGCTTGGAAGGCTTCATGAAGCGCTCGAAAGCTATGACAGGGCGATCGGTCTGGACGCGACCGACGCCGTCGTGTGGAATCGCCTCGGCGTGGTACATGTCAAGCTCGGAGATATGGAGAAGGCGGCCGACAGCTTTAGCAAGTCCGTGGACCTGGATTCGAAGAACAAGGCGGCCTGGGTAGGCAGAGCGGAGGTCATGGAGAAGGTCGGCAACGATGAGGAGGCGATAAGGAGCTATGATGCTGCGCTGGGCATTGACCCTAAGGACAAGATCGCATGGTGCGGCAAGGGCATCGTGCTCATCCGCCTTGAGAAGTACGATCTTGCGAAGAGATCGTTCGAGAAGGCCCTTGAGATAGACAGGAGCATGGAGTCGGCGATGGAAGGTCTCCGCATCGTGAGCGGCAATCTTCGGGAGAGAGAGGTCGGCGCGTACGCGCAGAAACTGGTCGAATACGAGTATCGCTCAGGAAAGAGACTGACGAGGGAGGAGGCCTTCAGGGAGTGCGGGATACCTTTCTCCCACCTGGACGATGTCCTAAAGCTTCTGGACGAGAAGGAGGCCGTAAATGTGATCTCCCTGAGCCAGGCCGCCTTCAAGGAATATGAAGACCTTTCGAGGGCGGTCCTCTTGGCCAGCTATCGAAGCCCTAGCGTTGGCAGATATGGTCTGCGACTGCCCGATGTCTTGATGAATCTGCCGGAAAAGGACATCCGGAAGGCGAAGAAGGTCCTCGCTTACATCGAGAGAGTCAACGACATGGACTTCTCAACTGTCACACCGGACCGCGAGACCGAGCAGCTGCTCAGGATGGCAATGAGCCTACCCGACGAGAAACGTTCCGCGATTGGCCTGATGGAGAGCTTGGCGGTCGGGATATTCAATGCCAGGAAGCTGATGGCGATTCTCCAGACGTTCAGGGGAGAAGGATACAAAGCCTCGAGCGTGAAGGTAAGGGACATCCCATGGAGGGATGAGCGCGTCGACATCGAGAAAGATGAAAGGGAAAGGAAGGTCACGGAACTCAAGGCAGTACCTCCCACTCAGAAGCAAAGAGGCGCCAGGGATGAGGGCGACCTTTATTCCAGGTTCTACAAGGAGGAGGAGAAGGCAGTTGATCAACCGGTGAACTTGGAGGAGATCAAGGGGCGTCGATGCCTATTCCATGGCGGTCTCGCCGTGGCGAAATGCCAGACCTGCGGCTCGCTTCTGTGCAGTGATTGCGTCTCCCAATCGGACTCTTGTCCTCGGTGCGGATCCAAGATAAAGAGGAGGGCAACTAAGACGGCCGAGGGTCAAGAGACTGGAAAGGAGAAGTCGAGGATCGAATCGGAGTCAGGCAGGCAATCTAGGGGTCCAGAAGGAGAGGAGGACAAGGAGACCAGGGACTGGACGCGTTTGTGAGTCTTTTCCTGGACGAATCGGTCATTGAGTCTTCCTGATCAGTCATCAGTAGTCCATGACTCCGACCTTCATGAATTCCCTGAGCAATGATGTCGCGTAGCATCCTTTGTCCAGCGAGAAAGACATCAATAGGCTGTCTCCTTCCGCGCGGATCGAGAGATTCCTGAACCTGCCAAGTATCTCTCTCCTGCTGCCCTTGGAACTGCACTGCGGTATCTTTGGCACGATGAAGTTCTCTCGATCGACGTCTTCCGCACCGACGATCTCCCTCTCAATCTCACCGGCCTCTCCTTCCGCGAACTCGCTCTCTGAGCCGAATAGGACGCCGCTGATGAACGCCTTGTTCTCCGTCATCTGTCTCTCAACAAGGTCAAGGTTCTCTCTCGTGACCTTGATGTTGATGTTGTGGTCTGGGAGGCCGTTCCTGTCCGCAGGAAGGACGATGTCCCCGATGAGAGGTCCGTTTAGCGATAAACCTCTCTTTATCCTTGCACTCAGTATCCTATTGAACAGATAGGACTGGTACGCATGCACAAACATCATCTGAAGGTTCTGAGGCAGCGATTCGATCGCGCCGGTGTAGTCACCATCATTCCTTGCTAGATGTGCTATCACGGTCCTTTCAAAGGAAAGTCTCATCGGGTATGTTCCCAATGCAGACTTGAAGTCTCTCGATTTCTCAAGGTCTTCACGAGCTTCCCGCACTTCTTGAGGTTCATCTGGCGCTGGAGAAGCAATGTAGGTCATCACTGCATCCTCGAACTCGCCATTGACTATGAATTTGCCGACGATGTGCGTGACCGGCCTGAGGGCTCCAAAACGCTGGACCCCGAAGAAGTTCGGGAAACCGCCCAGCTCGTTCAAGATGCGGGCCGTCGCCTCGGCATTATCTTCAAGATCGGACCCTTCGAGGTCACATCCTCTTATCCAAATGGTGAACGAGTTGCCCACGAGGTCTCCGATGTTGATATGTTTCTTTGCCCTGTAAACGTCAGAAATCGTGACCTGGTGGATCTTGAGCGATTCGACGTCCTTGATCGGGGCCTCGAACGATATCAGCTGCTTCGTGACCGCCCTTTTGTCCTTCGTCCCAGCGAAACCGATTCTTCTTCTGCTTATCCCAAGGGATCTCGATAGCTGCCGTACGAGTCTGTTCATCTCCCAATTGGTCGATGTGATCGTCCCGATTGTGTATATGCCATCTTCTGACTGGTCGGGGTACTTGGATATCTCTTCGACCAGGAAGTCCTCTGGTGAGGTCCTGAGTCTACCGCCAGTGCCGGTCGTCTCAGTGTAGAATACCTCAAGACCGATCTCAGTCTCCCGAGCCGAGCTAGCCTGGTATTCCATAGAATTCTACTTCAGGTCCTTTTCGAGTCTCTCTCTCGTCTCCCTGAACTCACCAGCTATCGTCTTCGAGGCCCGTTTCAGCGCCGTCTGCGGCTTCCCTGTCCTGACCCGGACATGAAGCGTAGGGAACTCAAGATCTGGGTGAGCCGCTGTGTACTTCACCTCGGAGACAGCGTCGTCCTCGAGAAGCTCGGTCACAAGAGGCGATATGAGGGTCATGTCGGCGTCCTTGATCATGATTTTGATTGAATCCTTATCCTTCTCGATCAGCTCAAGTTGCATGGCGGCTCCTATCTGAATTCTGACTATAAATCTTTTGATGGTCAGCTAGCCATCCACTTTCTTGAGCTGGCTCCTGTACATTGTTTCAAGCTCAGCGGTGGTCGTTGCCTCCCTTGGGCCCTTGTCGTCCCGAAACTTGCCCGTGAATCTTGGGAAGCGGATCGCGAGACCCGCGTCCTTCCGTATCCTTGAGTATGCGCTAGTGTGGGTCGGACTGACGGTGATCTCTGCTCCCAGCACCTCGATCACCATCGAAGGTTCGAACCAAAAGTCCGCCTCCAGCTTCGAATAGACAGTGGGATGTTTTTCCGATAGCCGTGATCCCTCCAGCTTGGAGGGCAGCGATGCCAGCGTTTGATCATCGAATCCACTTCCTAGTTTGCACACGGTTTCGAATGTGTCTTCCTGTCCGTTATATGTCGCCATCAGTAAGGCTCCATAAACGCCTTTTCTCCTACCCCTTCCAGCGAAGGCTCCGACGACGACCAGATCCACTGTGTCCGTCATCTCAGACTTGTATTCTTTCTTGTACTTTATCCATAGGAAGCCCCTCGACCCTGCACGATACACGGAATCATCGGCGATCGATTTCGCCATCAGACCCTCGCAACCGTCTCTCAATGCATCCTGGAAGAAAGCATCAGCGTCTTCGATTGTCTCCACGACTCGCATCTCGGAGGTCCTTACCTCGTCCGTTATCTGCACACAGCTTTCCAATGCCCTTCTCCTCTCTAGGAGTGGCTTGTTCGTCAGGTCTTCGCCATCAAGATGCAGGCAATCGAACAGGAAGATCCTGACAGGGTACTCTTCAATCGCGCTTGTGAGGTCGTGCTTTCTTCCCCGCCGATGTGAGACCTCTTGGAACGGGAGCATCTCACCCGTGTTGATGTCCACCGGCACGCACTCCCCTTCAAGTATCCCACTCTTCGATTTGAAAGCAGACCTCAGCGCCTTCACTACGTCTGGGAATTGGGAAGTGAGGTCCTCTAGCCTTCTGGAGAAAAGGGCGATCTCCTTTCCTTCGATGTGCGCTTGCACTCTGACGCCGTCGTACTTGTACTCGAACGCTGCACGTCCTCCCATTCGTTCCAGGATATCAGAAGGGGAGGGAAGCCTTTCTGCAAGCATCGCTCTTATCGGGTTTCCTACCTCGACCTTCATCTCTTTTATGCCCTCGATTCCGTTCTTGCAGAGCCGCTCTCCCACCTTGCCAAGATCTGATGAGACGTTGAACGCCCTTTCAACCACATCTCTGTCCTCCTTCGTTGCGAATGCCTGGGAAAGAGCGTCTATGACGGTCATATCAGCCACCCCAAGTCTCATCCTTCCAGTGACGATTCTCGCTATGTACTTGGCCTCACGGGGAGTTGCGTCGTGAAGCACGTCAGATAGGAGTCTCATTTTCTGATTCTGGGAGCCACTGCCCTCCGCCTCGGTTATTCGCTGTAGCGCCTCGTAGACCCGATCGAGGGTGAGCGTCTCAGAGAACAGGGTGGTCTGCCTCTTCTCTTCAAAGATTCTCTGCGAGACATTTCCTGGGTCCCCCTCTTTGAGCCAGAGCCTATGCACGTCCTCCTCATTCGTTCCCGAGGTGGAAGCGATAGTCTTCAACAGCAGCTTGTCGGCAAGACCGAGCTTCTGGGGGTAGAAGTCAGGATAGAGCTGACCTTGGGTCAGGTAGACGATCTTCCTGAGCGACTCGCAGTCCGCCGTTTGAAAGAACTTCGCCAGTATGTCTGTCATCTCCAAACGGCTCGACGTGGACTCCAGAGCTTCGTAGACCTTAACCAGTTCCCCGTAAAGCATACTATGTCAAACGGATTTGAACTATATAATCCATGAAGACAAATCAGAGACTGGGGATAGTCAACGCCAGCAAATACTTGGATCGGTACGATATCAGAAATCGAAGATGCTCTTCTGACCTTCTCTGTGCTCTGGCTTCTCTTCGTGATTCTCTGATGTTTTCTTCTCCTCATGCTTTTCGCTGAGTTTGTACAGGCGCCTGCGCATCGCGCTCTCTTTTTTTTGACTAGAGTAAAGGTAGGCTTCGTCCATCGTCCCCCTCGTGACCATGATGACGACCCTGCCAGGGCTTCTCCTCCCGGTCCTTCCTCTCCTCTGAATCGTCCGTATCTCGGAAGGTACCGGTTCGTAGAAGATTACGAGATCCGTGCTCGCCACGTCGAGTCCTTCCTCCCCCACTGATGTCGCCACTAAGACATTTTTCTCCCCGCGACGGAACTTCTCGAGGACTCCGACCTGCTCTTTCTGCTTCAGCCCCTTATCGCTCCCTCTCTCTGCCTGACCGATGAGCTTCGCCACTTTCGCACCCTCGATCTTAGAGAGCTTGTTCGCAACAAGCTCGCAGGTATCTCGATAGTGCGTGAAAACCAAGATCCTAGAGTTGGGGTGCGCTATGATCTGGTTGCTGACTATGCTCATCACTCTGGAGAGCTTAGGATGTTCCATCTTCATGCTCCCGAGGAGCGAGATTATCTTCTCGAACTCGGGGGACCTCACAATAGCCCTCGAGGCCTTTGAGCCATCTTCCGAAGTTGCCTCCGTCACCATCCTTTCCAGATAGCTTGTCAGCGCCGTTGTCCCCTGCGTCTCGCCCAATTCCAGCGCATGACCGATTTTCATCGCCATGGCTTGGACGCTCAGCGCCCGGTATAACTGCCTTCTCCTCTCCCCAGAGTCAAGTCTGCTCTGGATCCTGCTCCTCACTTCCAATAGATACTTTCTTGACGGAGGTCGTTTCGAATCCATCACCCCAAGGCTTACGAGCTCCTTGATGTATGAGTCGTTCAGGGACCTCAGGATGTTGGACACCTTTCGCATCTGGTCAGGGACATCCACCTCGACCCACTGCATGTTCACATCCTGAACATACTTCGCAACGTCTGGATCGCTCTCGGACCTGACCTCGGTCTTCACTATTCCGAGGTTCCTGCAGACCTCCTCTATCCTTCTCCCGCTGCTCCCAGGAGAGGCCGTCATTCCCATGACGAGCCCATCGTATGCCTTGTACTCCTCTCCAATGGCCACATACGCATAGTTGCCTACTCCTCGATGTGCTTCGTCAAAGATGATGAGCTTGACATCCCTCAGAGATATTCTTTCGGACCTGAGATCGTTGGCCACAACCTGAGGAGTCGAGACTATGACGTCGCTCTCGATCCATGCCACCTCTCTCTCAGACGGTTCCACCTCCCCCGTCAGGGCGACGACCCTATTGCCCACCAAATGCTCCCCGACGAACTTCGAATGTTGTTCGACCAGAGGCTTCGTTGGAGCGAGGAACACAACCTTGCCTTTCTTTTTTTCGAGCGTCTTTGCCATGACGATAAGAGCGACGACCGTCTTGCCCATGCCTGTCGGTAGAACGATCAGTGTAGAGGATTCAAAACAAGAATTCGCCAACGCTGTCTGATATTCCCTCTCGTCGATGCTGTTCTCTCTGATGAGAGGGTGTTTGATGAACACGCCATCACATGATCAAGAATCTAGAAAAGGGTTTTGGGGAGGGGTCTGAAAAAGCTGATCAGTGGCACCCGCCACCACACGACCCACATCCAGACATCTCAGGGTTCTGGATTATCAGTCCGGAGCCTTGCGGTGTCTCGATGAAGTCGATCTTGCATCCATCGAGGAACTCCCGGGTCTCATCATCGAAGTAGAGGGAGAATCCATCCACCTTCTGCTCGATCTCACCATCCTTCTTGCTTTCCTGGAAGGCCATCCCGAACTGTGGCCCTGAACATCCAACACCCGCCATGTAAATTTTGACCCCGAACCCTTGTTTCTCATTCTTGGTTAGAAGGTCGTTTATGAACTTCGTCGCCTCTGGGCTTACATCTACCATGTATATCGCACCTTGAACGCTGAACAAGTCGAACGATTATTTATAATCTTTCCCTTACCTTTCAGTCATCTCGATGCTGGCCAATCTCGACCGCGGTCTTTCCTCTCGGTGAGACACTCCGGAAGGATTTAAATCAAGGTAGGATTTAATCGAACGACATACATGATACCCGGATCAAGACTTGATGCGCGATTCCGTCGCATGGACAAGAGAGACATACCAGCTCTTGTCAAGATGAGCAAGAGCAACATGTCACATATTCTTCTTTCAGCTTGGGGAATAGAATGGAAGGACGATACACTGGTCCATGCCGTTCTGGATCCCGATTCCTTCACCGAGGTCCTTGAGATCGACGAGGAGATCGTCGGATACTTCACGGTGATTAGACGGATCGATAGCGTATTCATAATATCAATCCAGCTTCATCGCCAGTACCAGCAGCAGGGACTTGGAAGCCTCATGATGGCCAGGATCGAGGAATGGGGTGAGAGGTACACGCTTGAGAGAGTGGAACTATGGGTGCAAAGTACGAACGATATCGCGATCAAGTTCTATGAGCACCTCGGGTACAAGATGGCCGGCAGGCAAGGGAACAACTACCTCATGAGGAAGACCATAGGGAGAGATTCGGGAGCAAGCTAGGAGGTCGTCATGTCTGAGCACCTGCTTGAGATGGCGAAGGCCCTCGTGCTGGTGAAGGACGGAGAGATAACAGTTCTCAGTGATCCAAAGATCAAGCACTGTCCGTTGAGGAGCCAGCTCTACAGCTGCGACGAAGAGAGCCGAGACACCGTAAGAAGGGTCCTGAAACGTCACATGGCGGAGTATGGAATGTACGGTCCGAAAAGGGTTCTTGAGTCCGACGAGAAACCCGTGTCGTTCGGCGCTTCTGAGATAATAATGGATGGGATGACCGAGGGGCTCATCGACGCCGCCGTCGTTGTCTGCGAAGGTGCGGGTACGGCAATCGTGACACGTCCTGAAGTCCTACAGGCGACCGGGGCGCACATGACTGGACTTATTCGGACCGATCCGATCCCCGAAATCCAGGAGGGGCTCAGACAGAGAGGATGCACGCTTCTTGACGATGTTTGCACGATAGACCCAGTGAAGGGTTACCTGAAAGCTGTGAGAGGCGGTTTCAAGAACATAGCGGTCACTATCACCGGACTGAGGTCGTTCGAGGCCAGAACATTACGAGAGATGGGGCACGTCTCCGGCCACCCTCCGATAGTATTCGCCGTTCACAACAGTGGTGTCAGCAGAGAAGAGGCCGAGACTCTGGCGAAGCATTGCGACATCGTCTGGGCATGCGCGTCGAAGGAGATACGATTGGTCGCGGAGGGTCGGGCGAAAATCCAGATAGGCATATCGATACCGGTTTTCGCGTTCAGCGACGTTGGAAAGAGACTGGTGCTCAACCGAGCTTATCATTTCGATGAGGGGCTGATCGTTCACCGAGCAAGTCTTCCATTGGTGCCCTCTGGCAAACAACCCGTGCCTTTGATCTAGAATGCATAGCCAAATCCTCGTCTGGTAATTGATAATACGTTCGTCTACGCTCTAGAAACATCTTCGGAAGTGAAGGATAATCGGTAAGTATAATGTCCTTCTCCTCTCTTCCATTCAGGTACTATGAGGGTCGGACTGATCTATGGTTCCAGAAATATCGAGGTAGACATACCAGACGTGAACGTTTTGTGGGAGCTCTGGCCTGACGACCTTCCTGCTGTGAGAAACGAGGAGATGGCGATCAAGGACGCAATAATGAATCCCATCGGTTGTGAGCGTCTCGCCAAGTCGGTCGGGCCAGGAATGCACGTTGTCATAATAGCAGATGATCTGACACGTCCTACTCCAAGGAAGCGGATCTTGCCGATTCTTCTCGAGGAATTGAACAATGCTGGTGTCAAGGACGATGATGTCACGATTCTGATAGCTCTCGGCACTCACAGATACATGACGGAGAATGAGATACTGAGCATGTTTGGCGAGGAAATCGTCTCGAGGGTAAGAGTCGTCAATCACGAATGGATGAATCCCAGAAACCTGGTCTCTCTTGGGAGAACTGACAACGGAACACCGGTGACGATCAACAAGATCGCTTTCGAGGCCGATTTCCTGATAGGGCTCGGCAGCATAGTCCCTCACTGTTGGGCAGGCTTCTCCGGCGGTGCGAAGATCATTCAGCCAGGGATTTCAGGTCCTGACACAACTGCTGCCACGCACTACTCGATATTCGACGATGATGAAAAGGTGTTGGATTTCGCTGGAATGGCCCAGAACAAGGTGATGGACGAAATGCGAGCAGTGGCAAGGAAAACTGGCCTCGACTTCATCGTGAACGTCGTCGTCAACAGTAGGAAAGAGGTCGTCAAGGTCGTCGCCGGAGACCTCGAATTGGCCCATAATGCTGGCATCGACGATTCCAGACGAATGTTCGTTCAAGAGATCCATCAGAAGGTCGATATTGTGATCCAGGAGGCCTATCCAGCGGATTTTGATATGTGGCAGGCGACCAAACCTTTGTCATATTCGAGGAGGGCAGTAAAGGATGGAGGAACCGTCATTTTCCTTACCGCAGCGCCTGATGGTATCTCCGCAAACCATCCTTTCCTGGCCGATCATGGGCGCTGTTCATACTCGGAACTGAAGGACATGATGATTTGTGATCAGGTCGACGATAGAGTCGCAGGTTCCCTCCTGATGCTGATAAAAAAAGGGGTCGAGGATGTGAGAGTCATAGCCGTCTCTGGCGGACTGACGCGTGAGATGAAACGACAGATGCTAATGGATCATGCGGACGATTTGGAGGATGCCTTGAGGATGGCTTTTGAGAGACATGGAAAGGATGCTTCAATGGGGATCATCCACCACGGCGGGGACGTGCTCCCAGTCTATAGAGGAGAATGATGCGATGGGATGATTGTTAATACAGTATTCGCATTTATGATATGCAAGTAGCAGAGGTCATCAATGAATTCAATTGCAATTAAGATGGATGACAAGGACAATGTTGCCACTGCAATCGGTGATGTCCCCTCTGGTGAGGAAGTCATTATTAAGAACGGAAAGGAGATGAAGCTGACCGCTCGAAGGGACATACAGTTCGGTCACAAGATTGCCACGAAGGCGATAAAGAAAGGCGAGGAGATCGTCAAGTATGGAGAGGTCATCGGAAGAGCCGTGGCAAACATCGAGAAAGGGGACCACGTCCATGTTCATAACATCGAAAGCCTCAGGGGTCGCGGGGACGTGGTAGACGATCTTGACAGGAAATGCCGGTCCTGAATCTCGATCTTACTGAGTGGATACTGGCGCGAATACTCCGAGAAGCGGGTCATTGAGGGGCATGGAGACGGGGTTCTATCGACATGTGGCGTACTGGTTGACGCTTTGGAGCGAGTTGGTGTCCTTAGAATGGACTATGGGGGCCTAGGCAAAATTGTTATCTTGGACACACTTCATAGGGCACCTCATTTATGGTAGATGAGAAGAAGGACCCAAGCGCGGTGGAGGTAACGCTCAGGCGAGACCTTGGTCTCCTCGAAGTCCTGATGATTGGAATTGGACCAAACATCGGGTCTTCGATATTCATACTGCTCGGTTTCGCGGTCGGTATCGCTGGCCCCGCCCTTATCCTCGTATTAGTGCTCAACTTCATTGTGACGGTTTTGACTGCGCTTTCTTATGCTGAGCTGAGCAGTGCCTTTCCGGAGACTGGGGGCGGCTACCGTTGGATAAAGGAGGGCTTGTTCCCACCCTTTGGATTCTTGGGCGGCTGGATGTCATGGGTTGGGCATTGCATAGCTTGCGCGGTCTACGCACTCGGTTTTGGCTGGGGAGTAAGCGCGTTACTCTCCCAGTATGGAATCTCTCTTTTCGGGCTTTCTCTAGACGATATCGCCAAGCTGTTTGCGGCGTTGATCGCAGTCGCCTTCATTTACCTAAACTATAGAGGGGTCAAGGGCGCTGGCAGGTCAGAGATAATCGTCTCGTCCTTCCTTCTGGGTGTCATTGCCATCTACATCCTGTTCTGCTTGTTGGCCATATCCAATGGCGGTATCGCGCCCAATGCCTTTGAACCATTCTTCCAGCCGATGGCATTCATGAGCATCGCCACGTCAATGGGATTCACATTCATGATCTTTGAAGGATACGAGGTCGTCGCCCAGACTGGAGAAGAAGCAAAGGACCCTGAGAGGACGATACCAAAGGCAATGTTCCTATGCATAACGATCAGCGCTATCATCTTCATCGTGGTCGCAGTTCTGACAATCGCCGTCCTGGGATGGAGGCCGATAGCGGACCTGGCTGCGACTAATCGTGGGCAGGATGCTCTTGTCGTCGCCTCGCAAGAGGTTGTCCCGGTCATCGGAGGCGCGTTGATTTCCATCGGTATCATAATCGGATCGATTGCTGCTGTCAATTCGATCGTATACTCCTCTTCCAGGGTCTCGTTCGCGATGGGTCGAGACGGGAATCTCCCGACGATTTTCGGAAGATTGCATCGAAAGAACCGGACCCCTTCAGCCGCCATCGTGATCAGCGGAGCGATAATAGTCTCCGCGTGCGTTCTCATCCCTCTGAATCAAGTTGCCGTCGCGGCAGATATCCTGATATTGCTTCTCTTCACCTTCGTGAATGTGGCCGCATTGTCTCTTAGGAAGAAGAGACCGGACGTGAAAAGACATTTCGTGACGCCATTCTTCCCCTATATCCCTATAGCTGGAATCGCTTCGGAAATGTTCCTCGCGGTGATTCTTTTCGACTATGAGCCTCTAGCCTGGTACTTTGCACTCGCGGTCATATTCGTTGGTCTGTTCATCCACTACTTCGCGAAAGGGAGGAAAGAGATCGAGAAGGTCGAGGCCCCAGTTAGAGTACCGCTGAGCCGGATGGAGCTCGAACGTTACAGAGTCCTGATACCTATCGATGATCCGAAGGCCGTACCATTGGTCGACCTGGGGTGTCTCCTGGCAGAGAAATATGGCGGTGAGCTGCTTTTGGTGACCGTATTGGAGGTGCCGACCTCGGTCCCCTTAAATGCGGTCGATAGCAAATCGATCGAGGAACGAAAGAAGATGCTCGAGAAGTTGAAGACTCACGCTGAGCTGAGGGGCGTGTCCACAAGAGCTTTGGTGTCGGTCTCCCACGAGGTCGTGACGGCGGTCATCGACACGGCCAAGGAGGAGTCCGCAGACATCATTCTTGCCGGATGGAAAGGGTACACCCGCACAAAGAAGAGGACCCTCGGCGGGAAGATGGACGCAATACTCAGGCAGGCTCCGTGCGATGTCATCGTCCTCAAGGCTGAGGAGAGAATAAAGCCAGACAACATCCTTGTTCTCTCTGGTGGTCTATGGCACGTGAGCAGAGCGACCGAGGTCGCCGCCGACATCGCCGTCGCTGAGAAATCAAGGGTCACCATACTCAACGTCGTGGTGAACGAGAAGTATCTCACCAAGGCCCGGGAGTACTCGAAGAGATTGAAGGACATTGTCGAGTCGGCTGGTGCGCCAGTAATCACAAAGGAGATCAGACCAGAATCGATCATCGGCGGGGTGGTAGCGGAATCGATGGACTATGATCTCCTGGTTATTGGTGCAAGTGCTGCCAAGCGATGGGAGAAGTTCGCTTTCGGGCCAATACAAGACAGAATAGCTCAAACGGCCAAGTGCCCGGTCCTTGTCTACAAGAGGGTGGTCGGGACGGAGATGGCTCCTGGCTCTACTGCATCCGATGGAGAGCGTCGTTCCGACTTACAAGAGCCTGAAGCTCCTCAACAAAGAGAGGAGTGAGCTCGGTTGGGATTCTTGCCCCGGCGCTGGTAGGGTGACCACCTCCGCCAAGTCCATGGATCGAAGTGAACTCCTCCGTGAATCTCCCCAAGTCAATGCCACCAATGCTGAGAGCTCTCATCGAAACCGACGAATGCTCCCGCCTCTCGTTTATCAACACGGCGTAGCTACATCTGTGTCCCTTCGCCACCTCGACAAGCGCTCTCGTGCCGAATCCATGCAGGGACCGGCGCTTCTCCTTGAACTCAAGTATGCACACGGGGCCGTCGATCCTGACACCATTCTCAACTCTAGCGAGGGCTCTTGGCCAGCGTTTTTCGTTAAGCACTTGGAGATACCTGCGCTTGATAAGACCGACTTCGGATGGCCAACATCCTCTGGCCAAGTGGGAGCTCGCATGGAGTCGGAAGATGTCATCTTCTATGTTGAACCTCCATGAATAATCGAGAATCTTGGCCTCCTCCTCAAGACGCCAGAGTCCGTGGGTTTCAGCTTGCTCCCGAAGCAGCTCCGTGTCGCAGAACTCCATTAGGTCCGCAATGGCAACAAGCTTCTTCATGTGGCCTTTCGGCACGAAATGTTTGTGCAACGCTCCAGCCGCGCTCATGCCCGACCTTATGAGACATAGATCTTCAATGGTCTTGGGTAGAGATGACGGCTGATGATGATCTATTACATGTATCTCCTGGGAACTTCTCCTCTCCTCCATCAATCTGGCCAGCTCCGGCACGATCGCGAGGTCTACGAGGAAGACCTTGCTTGAATATTCATCTTTGGAGAAGACCTTGGTCCCCGCAGTCGGCGATGTGACGAACGAAACGCGAGCCGCCGGGAATATGTCGAGAAAAATCGCTGCAGAAACAATCCCGTCGACATTTCCTCGGGTAATGAGGTGAACGTCCCTCTTGTCCCTGGATAAGCTGCCCATCCTGAGGGACGATTGTTTTCCAGAGTATATGATTTTATTGAGCAGAGGAGTCAATGACTTCATACTGGACAACGATTCTTGTTCCGCATCAGACGAGAGTCCGTTGTCCAATTGAAACTCATATCCTGTACTATGCCTGTAAACCTACTGGCTATACGGGCATGAAGCGCTCAAGTTGTCGGCGAGACTGACGGAGGTTTCATGTCGATGTTTCGCACTGAGGTGTTCGATTGAAATCCGCAAGAGATTCGATTGTCGATGACATGTTTCATCTGATAGGCAGGGAACATGGTTGCGACGATGTTCGCGCAAGGTTCTATCCGTTCAAGGAATTCAAGAGCACATGGTGCCGCAATGGAGGTAAGGTAGAGTTCAAGATATCTGACTACCTCCAACATGCTGATGCAGGCGTCCTTGAGGACTTCTCAAGATGCCTTTTCTCACGGATCTCCAATAAAGGGCGAAAGGAGGTGTACACAGAGAGATTGAGGTCCTGGCTGCAATCCAAGGAGTTCATCTCGATGAATCGCTCACTCTACCTCGAGAGAAGCAGGAATCTGTCCCTCTCCCCTGCAGGTCGATTTCTCAACCTAAAAGAAATTCATGCGAATTTAAAGGACAAGGGTTTGATTCAAGATTCCTCCGATGCGGTGCTAAGTTGGACCATCAGTCGAAATGTGCACAGGGTCGGATACTGCAGCGTCATCATGAGAGTGATCGGGATCAGTTCAGTTCTCGACACTCCTTCGATACCTGACTTCGTCGCGGAGTATGTGCTCTATCACGAGATTCTTCACCTGGAATCGGGATTGGCATCTCTTGCTTCCGGTCATGATCGGGATTTCAGGGTCAGGGAGAGGATGTATCCCAATTGGAGAATGGCAGAGGATTGGTTGAAGAAGGTAGCCACGGGGAAGATTGCGGGAACTTAGCCTGCACCCATGAAACATTCGAACAGTAACAGGCGATGCGATAGTAGTATCAAGGCGTTCATTCATAATAATCTGGGGGAGATGACCGTGTCAGGCAAGATCCAGTTCGTGACAAACATTGAGCCGGGCGACGAGGTAGAGGACGTTTTCTCGGTAAAATATAAGAAACCACCCAAGAAGTATGCGGGCGGACTGATGTTCGAGGTCAGAGTCGCCGATCGCACCGGAGCGATCAATGTGAAGTTTTGGGGTACTTCCGATGAGACAGCGGTTCGCAAGGAATATGAGTCTTTCAAAGCTGGTGATGTAGTTCGAATAAAAGGGCAGGCGGGAATCTACAAGGATATCACAGAGATCTCAGTGAACCTCGGAAGCGGAGGGTTCGTTCGACCTGTCACCCCGCAGGAATATGAGTACGAGGATTTTGTCGCCAGCAGCGAGAAGGATGTCGATTGGATGATGACGCAGCTGAATTGCTATGTAGACAAGGTCGAGGATCAATATCTCCTTCGATTGCTACACTCATTCTACTCCGACCCCGAGTTCGTCGAGAAGTTCAAGCAGGCACCTGCTTCGATATCGATCCATGCGAACTGGATCGGTGGATTGCTCGAACACACGTTGAATGTTGCATATGTTTGTGACTGCCTTTCAAGTATCTATCCAAAGCTTGACAAGGATCTCCTGCTTACCGGGGCTCTTCTTCACGATATCGGGAAGGTGGTGGAGTACTCCGTTTCCACGAACATCGACGAATCGGTAGATGGCATGTTGAGAGGTCATCTTGTCGCTGGAGCTGAAATGGCCATAAGATCGTGCGAGGGTGTCCCGGGTTTTCCTGATAACCTCAAGCTGAAGATCGCACACATGATTCTGAGCCACCATGGGAAACCAGAACATGGATCTCCCAAGAAACCTCAATTCCCAGAGGCACTCGTTGTCAGTCTTGCAGATGATATGGACGCTCAGATCGAGCAGTACATACGTGCGAGAGAGGAGGCCCATACCGACAGTCTGTGGACCTTCACTAAGAGGCTTGGACCGATCTATCTCGGGTGAACCTTCATCGTTTATTTCCGGCCTGAAGTCTTAAGAAATCAATTCTCGTTAAGGGGATTGAGAGTTCTGGGAAAAGTGTCCCCCAGCCATAACAGATTGGTTCATGGGAGGGCGTACCCACCTCCCCACACTGACCCAGGCTGGGGGTTTTTTGTCGTGCATCGGGGTTGGTCTCCAGTCATAACCCGACGTCACGTCGCTGTTCCTGGAGCGACCCATTATATCGATGCACTGTTGCCCCCAGAGTTGAGGAAGAATCACGGATCATCTTCCGATTTCCAAGGGCAGGACGAGCTACGTGGAACTGGGTAATAACACTTTCGATTCCTTTACCATATGTCTGGCTTTGAATCCATGACAATCGATGCATCGAGCATTGACATCGTTTTCCCGACATCGTGAATGGAGCGTATTCAAAATTCTCCTGACAGACAAAAGGCCGAGTCGGTCAGGCGAAACAAGACCGCTCATGTGATCGTTGAGAGAGATCCTCGCCTTTGGGCTGGAAGACAGGATGCTGTCCTGCGCAAACACGTGAAACCCTGAGAAAGCCTTTATGTCCTCGCATTCAGTAGAACGATTGATGACCATTCTGGTCGGTTGCAGTGGATGGTCCTACGACGATTGGGTGGGACGCTTCTATCCTCTTGATCTTGCAAGGAAGAGGGGCGAGTGGTTGAGGTACTACGCTGAGTACTTCAGGACTGTGGAGATCAACAGCACATTCTATCGGCCCCCCAATGAATTCCTAGTAAGGTCTTGGATAAAGAAAGCCTCCGATCTGGACGGCTTCGAATTCTCCCTCAAGCTCCCGCGGCTCGTGACCCACGACTCGATAGTGAAGGGAAACGCGGCGGTGGCTGCGAATCAGGCAGCATCTTTTGAGAGCATTTGTGTCGAACCGCTGGCAACGGAAGGTTTGCTAGGTTGTGTACTAGTGCAGCTCTCTCCATATTTCAAGAACGAGGGGAGCGCGATCAAAGCTCTCGCATCTCTTCTGGATGTCGTATCCTGTGACAAGTATCCCTACGCGGTAGAGTTTCGTCACAGATCGTGGCTCGACGATTCCGGTCGCGACATAGTCCCAGAGGCGCTGGACCTCCTTCAGAATCACAATGTCGCCGACGTGATTGTCGATGGTCCAGGTTTCCCTATTACCTCGAGAATCACAGCTGACCACTCCTATCTCAGATTTCACGGCAGGAATTATGATATTTGGTACTCTGACGAGAGTGAGGATGACTATAGGCTCAATCGATACGATTTTCTATACTCTGAAGAGCAGCTCGGACCATGGGTCCAGAGAATGATAAAGGCGGAGGATTCAACCCGGAATGTCAGGGTCTATTTCAATAATCATGGCAGATCCAAGGCTGTCAAGAACGCTTTCCAGATGATGGACCTTTTGTCAATCCCACACCGTGAGAAAGAGATTCAGTTGCAGGACCAGATGACGTTGGGGAGCTTCAACGGTCCCGCCGCTGAAGGGGGGGCGGAGGACAAAAACGGAAACCTTCAAATCCCTAAACCAAATATGCGGTTGGCAAAGTCCAATCGTTGATGGTGTCTGATGATGAAGACTCTGTTCGAGCCTGAGTCAATCGCGGTGGTCGGCGCTGCCAGGGAAGAAACCAAAGTCGGTCACGCCGTTGTGAAGAATCTCGTCGATTCTGGATTCAAGGGTAGACTATTCCCAGTCAACCCAAAGGCTTCTGAGATATTGGGTCTAAAATGTTATCCGTCCCTGACCGCTATTCCCGAGTCCATCGACTTGGTTATCATCGTCGTTCCTGCCGGACTCGTCCCCAGGATCATAGATGAGGCCGGGGAGAAAGGGGTCAAGTCCACCATAATCATCTCCGCTGGCTTCAAAGAGACTGGAAGAGAAGGAGCGGAGCTGGAGAAGAGAATTACCGAATCGGCGAAAAAGCATGACATGAGGATTCTTGGGCCGAATTGTCTGGGATTGATAAACACGTACCACAAGATGAACGCCACCTTCACCAAGAACTATCCCGCAGAGGGCCCAATAGCTATCACTTCTCAATCAGGAGCTGTGGGAACCACGGTTCTGGATTGGGCATCGGAGCTCAAGGTAGGTTTCTCGAAGTTCGTGAGCGTGGGCAACAAAGCCGATATCGATGAGGCGGATCTAATCTCCTACCTGACGGACGATGATCGTACGAAGGTCATCGGAATGTATGTCGAGGGGACCAACAGGGGGAAGGAGTTCATGCGGGCCTCCTATGAGGCTACGAAGACGAAACCTGTGATCGCGCTCAAGGCCGGGAGGACGAGCTCCGGCGCAAAGGCGGCGTCTTCCCACACCGGGGCGCTGTCCGGAAGCGACAAGGTGTACGATGCCGCGATGGACCAGTCCGGCATAATCAGGGTCAAGACGATCGACGAACTTTTTGATCTTCTGCTTGTGTTTGCGAACATGCCTCTCCCAAAAGGCGACGGTGTCGCGATAGTGACGAACGCTGGTGGTCTGGGCGTCATGGCGGCCGATGCCGCATCTGATTATGGTCTTACATTGGCATCTTTCAAGAACGAGACCATAGAGAAGCTCAAGGCAAGACTTCCAGAGCAATGCAACTTCTATAATCCTGTGGACGTGCTCGGAGATGCAGACGCCGCACGGTATGATTTCGCGATCAGAACGCTCATGGAAGATGATAACGTTTCATGCATCGCCGTGATGCTAGCTCCGACCGATTTGGTGGACATACCGTCGACAGCGAGCTTGCTCACATCTTTCGCCGGGAACGTGAAGATGCCTATCGTCGCCGCATTCGTTGGAGGCAAGGACTGCCAGAAGGGCATCGATATTCTTCGGCCTTCTGGTATTCCCAATTACGATTCACCCGATAGGGCGATGAGGGCACTGAGCGGGATGGTGCAGTTTGTCAAGATGAACGCCGGGAGGGATGACACCTCGCCGGTGGTGATTGATGGTGACAAGGACCGGGTCCGTAAGCTTCTAGATCGGATCCAGGCGGAAGGTAGGTCATCTCTAAGCGAGGACGAGGGCAAGGAGATATTCAAAGCCTATGGGATTCCAGTCCCTATTGAGATCCTTGTCAAGGATCCCAAAGAGGCCGTTGAGGCAGCTGGCCGTATCGGTTATCCCGTCGTCATGAAGATAGTATCACCGGACATCGCACACAAGACGGATGTGGGCGGAGTGGCTGTTGGGATCTCTGAACCAGAAGAGGTGAAGAAGCAGTTCAGTCTGATCGTCAGCAGAGGCAAGAACAGGATGCCCGACGCAAGGATCGACGGTGTGATGATCGGCCAGATGCTGAGCGGCCGGGAGGTCATCGTTGGTATGGTCCGCGATCCTCAATTTGGTCCAGTGATCACTTTCGGCTTAGGCGGAATCTTCGTCGAGATAATGAAGGACGTTACCCAGAGAATCGCTCCTCTGACCAGGACGCAGGTGATGAAGATGATATCATCGATAAAGGCCTTCCCGATATTGTCAGGAGCAAGAGGAAGGAAACCTGCAGATATCAATTCATTGAAGAATGTCATTTACAGGGTTGCACAGATATCTCTTGATTTCCCGGAGATATCTGAACTCGAAATAAACCCTGTCATAGTCGGGGATGAAGGAAATGGATGTGGCGCGGTCGACGCGCTGATCACAATCAGGAGGGAGAACAAATGAAATCGTTGTATCTGGGGTCGGTCGTTGAGAAAGCAGGAAAATCGATGGTAGCCCTTGGGATGGCCAAGAACTTTCCGGGAAAGATCGGATATTTCAGGCCGTTCAAGGAGACTCTCATATCGACTCATAATCGTGTTGTGGATCAAGACGCCTATTTAATGAAGAGAGCTCTGAACCTTGAGCAGGATGAGGATACTCTATGCCCGTGCACCTATGATCTCTTCAGGGGGACCACGATCGACAGGATCTCGACATGCTATGGTAAGGCGGCCGTTGACGCTGACCTCATGCTTGTCGAAGGCACGCGCAACATTGCCACAGGGTACACGCATCATGTGTCAGGATTTGCCATTTCCGAGGCGATCGGAGCTGATGTCATTCTTATCTCGACCTCGAAACCATCCGCCCTCGATCGAATTGGAATGCTGAAGCGTCTGATGGAGAATTATAAGGTGAATCTGGCAGGGGTGATCCTGAATATGACCGACGATCCAGCCATTGAGGTCTTCCTTCGGGATAAGGGCGTGAATGTTCTCGGTTCGATACCGACAATCAAGCAGCTGAAGTTCTTCCACGTGAAAGAGATCGCAGAAGCACTTGGCGCCGAGGTGATCGTAGGTGATGAGGACGCCATGTACAAGTATGTCGAGGAGGTCACGATCGGCGCTATGACGCCAGAGAGTGCGATAAAGTATATGCGGAGAATCCCGAGAAAGGCGGTTATCACCGGTGGAGACAGATCCGACATCCAGATGGCAGCGCTCTCGACAGACACATCATGCTTGGTGTTGACCGGTGGTCTCTATCCGGTTAAGACCGTGATCGCGAGGGCATATGAGGCGGAGGTTCCGATACTCGTGTCCAGATATGATACGATGACGACCGCGGAGCTGATAGAACATCTAATAGCAAGGATCGACCCTGACGATGAGATCGAGATCGATCTGATCGCGAAAACTGTCAAAGACCATGTAGATCTGGATAGGATCTGGGAGATCGGCAAGTAATCGCTCGTCCGGCGATATGAGGTTGAGGATCATACCTCTACAATCACCTCGCTGGTCCCATCCTCTCTCTCTTTGACATTGATGACGTTTTCCATAAAATCCTTCACATCCTCGATGTGCGTTATCAGAATGATCTGACGGAACTGCTTCGCTAGCTGGTTCAGGGTCAGCATTATGTTTCTCTTCCTAGTCTGATCCTGGGACCCGAATATCTCATCCAGTATCAGGAAGTCCACGTTGCTGCCCGAACGGTCCGCTATGACCCTGGATATCGCCAGTCTCAGGCAGAGGTTGGCCAGATCGCCTTCTCCTCCGGAAAACCTGTTCAAAGGGTACTTCATGCCTCCGTCGAGTATTTGGATCTCATAGTCTTCGTCCAGTTCCATCCCACCGTATTTGGAATCGGTCAGATCGACAAGAAGCGTCGAAGATATTCCGGACAAAGTGGGAATTATTCGTGACATAACGTTCGCGCGGAACTCCTTCATGACAGAGCTCAACGCCGTGAGCTGCTGCATGTGCGCAGTCAATTCGTCTATGCTCTTCTCACGCAAGATGAATTCCCGAAGCTGTTCCTCTCTGATCTGAAGCTCCCTTTGGTCTAGACGGATCTCTGATTCTTTCGTGAGGAGCTCTCTAGTCTTAGATTCGCGCAGATGCAACAGATCCTCATAACTGGCCTGAGCTCTCTGACTTTCATTTTCATTGTATTCCAGGACCGCGATCTCTCCCTCGATTTTCGCAAGATCGGACTTGACGTCTGCAATTTGGCTCTTCGAAGTTTCAAGCTCCTCTTCGATTTTGGGTATTCTTTGCGTCTCGATTTGGAGCTGATTGTATCTGTCGTCAGCATTCTTCAATTCCGTAATCCTAGCTCTGATCGAGATCAGCTCTCCCTCGTCGTATGTCCGATCCTTGAACAGGTCTAACCTCGCTTCGAGCCGCTCTCGCTCCTCATCAAGTCTTTCAGACGCCAGGGAAAGCTGCTCCAGTATTGAAGTCGCCCTGATCCATTCCTTCTGCTGCTTCTTCACTTCCATCTTCCTTTTCTCCAACATCTCCTTTCTGAGTCTGAGCTGCTCCAGTTCCTTCTCGGACGCCAGTATGCTCCCCTCAATCGTTCTGGTCTGTTCCTCCCTCTCCTTGATCTCATCGGACAGCTTCTCAAGAATGATCTTCTGATGATCTCTCAGTGGTCTCTCGCAAGTTGGACAGGGGCTCTCAGGACCAAGAGTCGATATCTGCTCGATCTTCGCTTTCGTTTGAACTACTTCCTTTGAAATCCTTTTCAGTTCCGATCTGTGCAGCCCAATCTCCTCTCTGACCACGCTGGCATGGTCATCTGTCTCCCCAAGACTATCCTCGATCTTCCTAAGTCTGCCTTCGACGTCCCCCGAGGTCAGGAGGGTCTCCTTCTTCGTCGAAATCTCAGCTGAGATCTCCGATATCTTCTTCTTTGATTCCGTCAAGCTTCTCTCGAGATTCCTCTTTTCCTCGTAGGCCTGAAGGTCTTTCTCGATCTCCTGTTTCCTTTCGACGAGAACCTGATACTCTCTGTGCGCGTTCCCCAGCGCCCCCATCTCATCCATCTTGTTCCTTAATCCGAGAATCTCGGTCAAGATCTCCGCATTCCTTGCGTCAAGGCTCCTGTTTCTCTCTTTCTTCCCGACAGCTCTCTCGTTCAATCGGTTGAATTCCTGTTCCCTTTTGAGTGCGAGATCCTTGATTCTCCTGGCATCTGTCACTTGGGCATCGAGAGATGCGACCTCCTCGCGCAGCGGTGCTAGTTCCTTTTGCGCATTGTCGATTCTATCCTTGAGTGAGACGATTTCGTCTGAGAGAACGTCCTTCTTGTTACTCCCGTCCTCGGCCAACATTGAGCCAGCGGTCATCTCAAGACTCTTCTTCATCACCGAAAAGTCCCTTTCTATGTCGCTCACTACTTTGTCCAACACATCGACATCAAGCATGCGCAAGATCAGTCTCTTTCGATCGAAAGGTCTCAAGGAGGAGAGTGCGTTGAGATCCTTCTGTCTCGCAAAGACGGATATGAAGAACGCCTTGTGATCCATGCCTAGACGCCTCGACATTTCCTCGCTTACGGCTTTATCTCCTTTCGCTTCGGGCTTGTCGTTGACGACCAGGGTGGCGTCCACTTTCAGCTCCTTTCCCTTCATCATTCTCTCAATATGGTAGATATCTCCACCAATCTCGAACTCCAGCACGACCTTGCACTCCTCGTTCGGTCCCGCTCCCATCCATCTGACCTGTTCCTTCGTAGTTCGTACGATTTCGGCCTCGTTTCCGTAAAGTGCCCAAGCAATTGCCTCTATTAGACTGGATTTACCTGCGCCGTTCGGTCCGACGATTCCTATGACTCCATCAGGGAACTCCAGGGAACACTCTCTGAACTTGCGATAGTTCTTAAGCTGCATGAATCTCAATCGGATTCTTCCATCCCCCTGTGCAAGTAACTCAGTCCCATCGTGCGGACGACTTCCTTGTTCGCCTTCTCGACTGGGAAGCGTTCGAGGAAGGAGACGAACTCCCGATCGAGAGAATCAAGGGCAGTGCTTGTCATCTGAACAGAAGAACCTTCCTGGAGTAAGTCATACTTGAGTTCGAAGTGCGTGGCAGTCGTTGTGATATGTCTAATCCAGTTGAAATCCAGAGTCTTGTAGAGCGAAGGCGCTAGATTCTTGATCCTCATCCTCACTATATTGTCCTCCAGGTCGGAAGACTCAATCAGACCCGCTATCTCAGCTCGCAAAGTGAGCGAGTCCAGGTTGAGGGCATCTATGGGAGCCAGGTCGATCATTCTCCTCGTCATAAGCGGCACAAATACCTTACTTCCCTTTTCCAGGTCAACGAGCATGAATCCTTTATCTTGCTGTGCTTCTGCGAATGAGAACCTCTCCGTTGAACCGGCATACCATGCGTTCGGAGCGACCTCGCAACATCCATGATAATGTCCCAAGGCGATGTAGTCCATGTCCTTTCTCAAGTATGAGGATTGGACGAGCGTCTCGTTGAACTCGTTCATTCGAAATACGCCTAGACCAATTATCCCGGCATGGAGCATGCCAATGCTGAACTTCGCGTCCTTGGACCGGATCATTGACTGGAGGTTTCTGATGAGATTGTCCCCATCGGAGTGCGGAATAGCGTGAACTGTAATATCCCCCAGGTCGACGCGCTCATAGGCTCCTTTGTACACTGGATGTATGCCATCCATGTGCTCGAGTATTCTGAAGACGCTTCCTGTCTCTTGCAGTCTTGGCGTGGAATGGTTCCCAGCAATTACCACGGATGGTATCTCCACTTCGGCCAACCGTCTCAGCTGGTCAAGCACGAAGGAAATGGCCCTGTTGGTCGGACGCACGGAATCGAAAAGGTCACCGGAATGAAGGACTGCGTCGGGTCTGATCTGAATTATTCGATCTATGAACCGCTCGAAGGAATCGAATACATCGATTTCTCTCTGGTTGAGACCAGTGCTCTCATCGACCCTGGCATATGCCGAGTATCCGATGTGGGTGTCAGAGACGTGCGCAATTTTCAAATGGTGCCTCCGATGAGTATTCGATCATTATTTCTGTTCCTCCATTATTCCTTTGCTGAGTATCTCTGCCATCTTGCGATGTGCGGACCTTGTCACGTTCCAAAGTAGGTATGCGGTCAACCCGCCTATGACGATGATTGCGATCGGCGGCAGGTATGGTAGCTCCCTCGTAGTTGGGACAAGGGATATCATCACGAGTAGCATGATGATAGCGACGAAGACTGTGAATAGTCTCATGAAGATACTGTATATCAGCTTTCCACCGACTGCATTGAAACTGCCACTCTCGAAGAGTCACCTCATCAGCTCCGTATGCGTCGAACGCGCATCCATAGGTCCGTTTCGCTTGAATTTCCATTCGCATCGAAACGGTCCACGCAAGCTCTTGTATATATAGATTCCATTGCTGGCAACGGTCCCAGCCCCGATGACAGATCCTCGTTGAGAAGAATCCCTCTCCTTGTTACTCCATCTGTTTGTTTGAATCATGCGGTCCCTAGAAAAAGATTTATCAACCGTGTCAGGATAGACTTCTCCAATGCGTCCTGAGCTGCTAGCCATGGGGGGTTTCGAGAAGAAGACACGACCAAGAGTCAAGGTAGTGGGAATCGGGGGTGCAGGATGCAACGCAATTGCGAACTCTGGTTTCGAGAGCATTGGTATTTGCACGGCCGCCGAGCATTTCAAGCGCCTTCGAACTCACAAGAGGATTCTGCTGAGCGATGAACAGATACTCTTCATGAGGGACACTCCGCCACAGACGATTGCCTCCATTGCCTATGATTGGAAGGATGAAGTCATCGAGACCGTTGGCGAGGCCGACATCATGTTTCTCTTCACTGGTCTCGGAGGTGAGACGGGTAGTTTCGTCACTCCGATAGTCTCGCAGATCTGCAAGAAACTATCCAAGATGGTGGTCGCATCGATTGCTCTTCCCTTCTCTGTCGAGGGATCTCAGAGGAAGAAGGTGGCGATGGGAGGCCTGTCCAATATAATCGGGTCATCGGATTTGGCGATTACTTATCCAAATGATGGTCTCCTGAAGATAGCGCCGAACCTTCCTCTCATGCGCGCGTTCAGCGTGATGGACAATATCATGATGATTCCACCGGGCGATATGGAGAAGGTTCTCACGGTCGAAGACCTTCACCATGTTCGCAATAGCTTTTCTGGAGCGAAACACGCTAGGGTGGGAATCGGGATGGGAGAGGGAGATGAGCGAGAGTTGAGGGCCGTAGATGAGGCCTTCTCCTCGCCTTGGTTCAACTTCGATCTATCAAGGGTCGGAGTTGCAATGGTCATCGTCTCCTCGTCCGATATCACCCAATCCACGGTCCAAAAAGTAATTGGAGATGTTTCGTATCGTCTGCCCAACGCAAAGTTGCTTTATTCGGGAAGTGCGGACTCGTCCTTACAGGACAGGTTGAGAATCACTCTGCTGGTCGGAGTGGCATCAGATGTATTCTAGTGGTTGCCATCTAAGAACCGGGTTCACGATTCCTCTAGCATTCGATTAAGATCTCTGCTGGAGCTCTCGCGAATCTGACGAGGGCATCTGCCTCAATGAAATGCAGTTTTCCGGGAACAATTAGAGCATGGAGGGGCGGGCCAAGATCCAAAGTGAGTATGTGATTCGGATATCCAGCTTCGATTCTCTCTGTATTCGAACCGATTCTAGCTCCTGCGCAGATCAGCGTTCTGCTGTCAATGAGGCCCTTGCCTATTCTCTCCTCAGCCTCCATCAGGCATCGGACCCCATCCTGTGCACTCATGTATCTTCCTTCATGCTCTTTTATGTCTAATAGGACCAGAGTGTGCAGTCCCCTGTTCTTATTGTCAAGCACATTGTCATAGGGACTGGAAGGTCGAAAGCCCTCCTCAGGGAAGGGTAGAGTGACGGTCCTCCCGAACTTGTAGGGCTGCAGACCGAAGGCAGTGGCGCAAGCAGTCTGTATGGAAGCGCCGTGGACCAATCTGGTCGGAACCTCGGCTTTGTCGGCTCTCAATCTGATCTCGACATGGGTCGTGGCCACCATCGGATCGCCTGCGGTAATGAAGGCCACGACGCCTTTTTTCGCCGCATCGATGATGACGTCCCCTTCTTCGACATCTCCTCTCGTCAGTAAAATGATCTTCTTCTCGATCAGCTTCTCCAGATCTGGAATCGTCGAATCGATCATCCTCGAGGTGTAGAACTCGGCGAACACCTGATCGCAGTTCTTCAGGACCTTTAGAGCTCTCAGAGTCATGTCCTCCGTTCCTCCTAGTCCTAAACCAACAAATATCAATTCACCCAATGCATCACCGTGCGTTCCTGGTGCGTGAAGGTCTCGAAGGATAGAGGGGAATCGATGCGTAAAAAGCTTTTACAGCTTGGACAGCTCGACAAGTCCCTCAGGATCAAGAGAGAGGGAACCGCTGTCATCATTCCCATAATCTCTTCAGATCTTGGGACTTTGGATGTCGATTTCGAATACGAATTCGTTGAGGAGGATCTGGAGGAGCGAACGTCGAAAACAGTGGATTATCGGAAGAGGGTCGACATCTCAACCGATCCAGTAGCTCTTTTGCCCACTTCCTTCGACGTGATCGGGGACATAGTTGTCATACGCCTGGTCGATCAACTGACACCTTACCGAGAGATGATCGGCAATGCACTCCTCTCCACACATCCGCGACTGCGAACTGTCGCGCTGGATAGAGGTGTGAAGGGGGAAATGAGAGTGAGGGACCTGGAGGTCATTTCGGGAGACGATTCGACCGAGACAGTGCATATCGAGAGCGGTCTCAGGCTTAAGGTCGACCTGCGCAAGGCTTATTTCAATCCTAGGTTAGCTTCAGAGCGCGAGAGAATCGCATCCCTTGTCTCAAAGGGGGAGGTGGTCACGGACATGTTTGCGGGCGTCGGCCCGTTCTCGATAATGATTGCCAAGCATGCCGAGCCAAAGATCATCTATGCGATCGATGTGAACATGGATGCTGTAGAATTCCTGAGAACCAACATCGCAATGAACAGGGTCAAGAATGTTGTCCCCATATGGGGCGACGCGCGTATGATCATCCCCACCCTTCCACCAT
>Ga0315288_10001494_pt1 | contig 30298 bp, 37 predicted proteins | sample YL17G11_20_MG_FD_203454 | JGI IMG/M metagenome (GOLD analysis project Ga0315288, IMG submission 203454) | Sediment microbial communities from Yellowstone Lake, YNP, Wyoming, USA - YL17G11_20 | ecosystem: Environmental > Aquatic > Freshwater > Lake > Sediment | place: USA: Wyoming | collected... | reverse complement strand
TCATCGTCGGGGAACTCGACCAGAAGGATCGCGTCCGCCTGCTCAAGCAGTTCACGGGCTTCCTGCCGCACGAGATCAACGACGAGCACTGGGACTCGCTCGGCCAGCGCCTCGACGGGGCAACCGGCGATGTCATCCGTAAGGTGATCGATCAGGTGTGGCGTGAGAAGATGTCGAACTTCACGCGCAGGCACAAGGATGAGGCCACCAAGCTCGTGAAGCAGCTCAACGACAAGGAGCGCTTCAACGTCGCGAAGTTCAGCTCGGACAAACGGGACCGTCTCCACTCGGCGCTTCGGCCCTTCGTGTCCGTGCGCGCCGACGACATCGATCTGAGCGTCACGACGCACCTGGAGAACGTCGCAATTCACAGCGAGATCAAGACCGCGGTCGAGACCTACGACCGGGCGAAGGCGTTTCTGAACAGCCTCCGGGCGAGCAAGAACGGCGTCAGCGCGGAGGAACACCCGCAGCCGTCGTGAGCTTGCCGAGCCAGGCGAGAGCCTCTGGGAACGTCGCGAACTGCGCGTAGAACCTGGAGGCTCCGCCCGTGTCACCGTAGACGTGACTGAGCCCTCCAACCCAAAGGCCAAAGAACGCTTCTGGACGTGCCTTGGCCGGGTTCGCTACCTGCCCCGTGACACCTCGGCCCGCCAGTGTGCTCGGCCTCTCGCCGCTCATCGTGTCGAGCATTTGGACGGGGCATCGAGCGCTGCACTCCCAAATGGGCGTGTCCTCTTTGCCGTCGGCGTCGGCGTGCCCAGCCCAAGCCTGCGGGCGAACCTCCTGCCCGCGCTTGCTGCTCGTGTACTGCATCGACTTGCCGCCGGGGCCGTTGGGGTAGCCCTTGTGCCCCGCGACCTTCGTTGTGCCTCGCTTCACGCAGGTCGCATCGTGAACGAAAATCACGTTGGTGGGCCAGCGACCACTCGGGACGGGAACGGCCCCCTTCGCGTAGGCGGCCCGCAGCGTATCCCCGATCTGATCGAAGTGCCCCGACCGCCCGGTGGACCCCTTCAGGTTCCACTCCTCTTGCGACGGTGCGTCAGCTCCCCACCGGATTCGGCAGGCATCGATGTTCAGAGGGCCTTCGCCGGTGCGGAGAGCCCCTTCGGTCACGCTGGTGGTCGAAGGCTCGCGGAGGAGCCACGCCAAGAGCACGTTAGGCCCTGGCGTGAGGACGAGAAGGGCGTCCCGCACCTGGAGGCCTTCGGCGCGCGCGGTGAGGCACGCCTCGATGGGCGCCAGGAGCACACGATTCATTCGGCCGCAGCCGTCTCTAGGTAGAGCGCGTGTTTTCGAATGATGCTCATGACGGGCGCCGCAAGGTAGCGTTCGGCGTCAGAGTACCGCCCTTGGCGGAGAGCTTCCCGAACAATCGTGCTCGACACAGCGGGCGTCAGGGGCGTGGGGTCGCCCGGCTGGAGGGGCTCGATGCCCGCCCGTCCGATGACCAACGGCGGCGCGAGCGCCGTCAGCTCTTCCCAATCCTGCCAGGTGTGCGCCTTCGCGATCAGGTCGGCTCCCATGACGAACCGGAGATTCCAGTCCGGGTGCAACGACTTCATCCGACGCAGCGTGTTGACCGTGATCGTTTCGCCCCCCATGTCCCCCTCGATGGTGTCCACCACCGTCCGCGGGAGATGGCCGAAAGAGGCTTCACACATGGCCTTGCGAAGGGCGAAGGGTGCCAGCCGCTTCCCCGACTGCAAGTGACACGGGACGATGAGAACCCGGTCAATCGAGGGATCGTTCAGCAAAAGGTGGGTCGGGACCATCACGTGCCCAAGATGCGGCGGATCGAAGCTACCCCCGTAAAAAGCGACGTTCGCCATCCTCAGCCCTTACACCGCCAACCCTACCCGGCCCAAGGGAACTTGACCTTACGGGCGTATCTACCCCACGGTAGGTACGCCATTTTCTAGTGCCTACCCTTGACGATCTGCTATCGAGGTGGATGCGCAGCCATCGGAGCACATAGGATGTTGGAAAAAGGCCAGGTGCTTGGCGTCATCAACCTCCCGGCTACGACAGGGGGGCGCCCACAGCAGCGTATCGCGGTTTGGGACGGGGATGGCATCCGATTCATCCGCCGCATTCAGACGCACACGGGCGAGTGGGAGAGCGTGGTGGTGGATCCCTACTTCCGAATCCCCGCGACGATGTTCGACCAGATGATCGACATCCTCATGTCTACTCAGGTCCTCTACATCGAGCAAGGCGAAACCCCCACCCCCGATGCCCCCGAGCAACCAGCGAAGCTCGAAGGCGATCACGGGCCTCACTGATGACTCATCGCAAGTATCTTTTGTCGTAGCGCCAACAGTTTCTGCCTGGTTTCTTCGAGGGTCGGCCCCTTCGGGTCGTGCGCGGGTTCCCCCTGTGCTGCCGCTGCGATCCTCTTCAGGATGTTGAGTTTTGCGTTGACGTTGTAGAGATACTTCGGGTCCGCTTGCTCCTCCAGGATCTGTATCGGGATCCGCATGGCAGCGAGGATCGCGGATCGCCCCTCGGGAGACTTCAGCGCATTCGTGAGAATCGACTCCTTCACTTCCGAGTCGAGAGGAGCTGGAGGCAGCGTCTTCGACGTCGTCTTCACAGCAGCCCACTTCGGGCTTTGACTCAGCTTCTTGTAGAAGGTGTCTTCGATCAAGTCCTGATCGCTGTGACGAAGGACAGGGTTGAAGGTATCCACGCCGCGCCAAAGCATGCTCGTCATGAGCGCGGCGCGCTGGATCTGTGGCCGATCCCCGAAGTATTGGAAGATCCCGTTCGGCCCTACGGAGCCCGACTTCCAGTATTTGGCGAGGTACTCCGTTTCGAGCGCCTCATCACGAGCCACACGCCGACACGGGAAGAGCTGCTGCGGCTTTCGATCCGCGTGATCTCCGCCAGAAGCCGTGTGGTTCTGAGACATCAGGCGAAACTTGAAGGGCCGCTCGAAGTGCTGTTCCAGGCTCCTCGGGATAGAGCCCATGAAGCCCGTGTCGACGAACAGCTCCTCCCCCGTAAACCCCTTGGCGACGAGGAAGTCCTTCACGGCCGGGTCTTTCGCGACGTACCGGGACAGCTCCGGAATGAACAGGTAGGGGATCTCTTGCCTCGCAGCGAGGACGACGAGTGCCCAGACGTCGCGACCCCCGAGCATGAGCTTCGAGCACTTCTCCGCCTGCATGGCGACGACAGAAGATCGCAGCGTGTTCCGAAGAATAGTCGCGTGGACACGCGCGGTCTTCCGATACTTCGAAGTACCGGAGTGGCTGTCCTCTCGAACGTCATAGCTCCACGGAACTTCGTGCCCCTTGCACAAGGTCCAGAGCTTCTGAAGCTCCGCGGGCAGGTGCGTGGGGGCAGCCTTCGCGGGCTTCACGTCCTTGGGCTCACCCAGCTCCGTGGACAGCTTCCCCGACGCCAGAAATGCCGGGAACACGAACCTGTAGAAGTGGTCTCGTAGCCAGCTCATGGGTCCTAGAAATGATTCTGGCGACGCCCACCCGTGAGGATGAGCGCCGCCATGGGGTTTTGACCTTACGGCCTCTCGGCCTACTGCCCGTCTCCGGACACCACACTCCGAAGTCTGAACCCGATAGTGAGGGTTCCCTAGGAACCCTCTGGATGCTCAATTTTCAATATAGTTTGATAGTCCCTATCTCGAACAGACCTACGCCCTGGGGTCAAGTCAGGACAGATCCCTCTCGGATCGATTCAGCCCAAGCGGCCCGGCTGCATAGCCGCTTCATGATGCAGGGGCTAATCAAGGTGCGCCTCTTTTACGGGCGCGGAGCCTCTTCATCAATGAGCGTATACGACAGACGGTAAACACTGGACCGTTGCACACCGGTATCAATTAAAATGGGTGTTTCAATGCACAGTGAGGTCGATGGACCTTCAGTGCGTCGGAGGGGATCGTGCTCTTGTCATGGTTCTCTCCTCTTAGCCTTTCGGCTTCGAGCTTTTGCGGACATTTCCCTTACTGACGGTGACCTTGACGGAAGCCTTGGCCTGCTCGGGCGGAGGTGGCGGTGCATCTGCCTTCCGCCAGCGAATGTGGACCGGCGTCCCCTTGTTGCGTCGGAACCACGCGAACTCGATGGACGTGGTGTCCTTCTTCACGACGCGGTGCTTGACATCGACGCCCCTGAAGTGGCGGACGGATCGGCGCTTCGACTTGGCCTTGAGGGTGGCGATCTGCTCCTCGCCACGACCATCCTTGCCTGTGATCCGGTAGTAGAGCATGCGAGGGCTCTACACCGACTCGCGCTTCGCGACGACCTTTGTTGGCTTCGCAGGCTCGACCTGCGGCCCTGCCGAACCGAGAACGCGAAGAGCCAGCCTCACGGCCTTCCGCGGGGTCCCTGCGGGGTCGAAGAGCATGTCCTTGCCGGACAGGCTCAAACGAACGCGCCAAGGAGCATCGGTGGATGCCGGGGCGTGCTCCAAGGCGAACGTGGTAGAGCCCTTGACGGAGCCAAGGGCATTCTCAAACTTTCGTGCTGCCTTCTTCAACCTCATGTCGCCCCTACTACACCGGGCAGGCGGCGCCGTGCTTACGCGTCCCCGCCCTCGGACATCACATCCTCAAGGCGGACCGTCTCGTTGCCCTTGGCGTGGACGAGAAGCACCCAAAGGGCGAGGGGGACGGGCGGGTCTGCCTCGCCCGCTGGCCTCGTCAACTGATTTCGGCCCGTGATACCCAGCTCTTCGACCGCATAGGCCCGATCGAGCAAGGAGAGTGTCACGCTCTCCGCCTCAACGTGCACGAGGGCGAGGATATCCTGGGCGTCCGGGTGGCTCACACGGATCTCGCGCCACTCGCGAAGTATCCGGCCCTTGTAGTCGTTGTACAACGCCCCCATCCTCATATGGAAGAGGCTACGCCACCCGTCGGGCTATTCAATAGAGATCAGACACACACACATTCACCCTTGGTACGCCAGGTCTGTCAGACCTGCACCCCAGTGCAACCATCGGGGCCGAGTCGAACCACGAGGGCGCCACCTGAGATCACCACGGCGTAGGCCCCGACTTCCCCAGGCGAGATCCCAACCTGCTGAGCAGCCTTGGGCGCGAAGGAGAGGAGACTCGCAGCCTCCTCCCGAGGCACGACCATGTTGACAGGCCCCTGCCCGTCCTGCCCCTCACCCCCACGTGCCCGCAGAAGGGCACGGCCCTGCTTGTCGCTCGGGTCGATCAGAAAAACCACCGCGTCCTCGACGCCGGAGGACTCCAGGGCGAGGCGCGCCGAGCCCCCGTGCTCATCCCAAATTTGCTGACGGTGGGGGTTCATCGTACGACCTCACAAATCTCAGTGTGCCCGTTCTCCGACTGAAGATGCTTGAAGTGTAAGCAGACCTGCGCGGCCTTTCGCGTGAGCGTGACGAGAGTGTCTACCCCCGCCATCGGGACACCGGAGGCGATGTCCAACGCGCCCTGCCTAACATGTGCGTCTTCCTGCCACACACGGGGCAGCCCTTGCGCGGGGGTGGCCTCCACAACGGCCCTCAACCCCCTGTCTTTCTTCGTCACCGTGACGTTGACGCGGGAGCACGCCCCGACCGAGTGGGGGCAGTCGTTGAAGGTCCAGTGCCCTTCCCACCCCGGGGTTTCCGCGTGCACCAGCGGAGCAAAGAGCGCCACCGCGAGAGCCAATGCGAGTTTTCGCGACCACATACTCTATCCTTACGGCGCGAGGGGCGCTCACACCCCAGAGCTTTTTACGTGCCATACCGAGCCCGCCCGTTACCGGGGCCGTAGGATGCCACCATGTAGGGCTCCGTGGGAACCCTCCTGCGTAGCTTTGGGCCTCGGGGCCTCGCAAGTCAGCGCGAATCGCCCTCGGGCGTTGGGGCGGGGCAGCCGTTGTCGACCATCTTGAAGGAGTCCACCATCTTGTTCACGTCGGCGGGGGCGAACGCTCCGTAGCCGTCAAGCATGGCGCGCATCACGGCCCTCCCGCGAAGAGTCGCATCGTCCATGGCCATGCCCCTGCGCAACAGAGCCCCCGCTTCTCGCAACGCGATGCCCATGGCGTCTTGGATCATGACCTTCTCGGCATCCGAGAGGGCCATCGTGGTCACCAACCCCTTTGGTAGCGGAGAGCAACGCGCTCAGGGATCGTCCCCGTGCTCGCGGTGCGCACATCGAACTTCTCGATGACGGTGCCATCCTTCATGTACTGGTCTTCGAGCCCAGGGACGAGGTACTGCGTCCGAAGTGTCGAAGCCTCGTGGCCTACGACGCCCGCGGTCGCCTCCAGCGCGGCCTTGAACTCCTCCTTGAGCAGCTTCTCGCGCTCCTTCTTGTCCTCGGGCAGCTTGCCGCCCGCCTTACGTGCCGCAGCCAGACGCTCCTGCATCTCGCGGTTGGCGTGGTAGCCACGGAGGTCTTTGGCGGTCACGTCAAACTTCGAGAGGTAGTCGTTGACCTTGCTGGCGTCGACCTTCCCTCCGTCGTGCGCGAAGAGGTCCGCGTCGTCGCCCTCGACAGCCTCGTAGGCGTCGCGCAGAGCCTTCTGGACTGTCGCGTCCGTGATCTTCTTGAGCTGCTTCACGCCCGACTTGCCAACGTACTTGATGCTGGCCTTGCCGCCCGCACTCCAAGAGATGTGGCTTCGGCGCCAGCCAGTCACGCCAAAGTGCCCGTCGTCGGCGGACGTAGGGTTACCCACCCTCTCAAATGTATGATCTATCAGGGCGACAGCTAAGGCTGTCAGGAACACTTCAGGATCATCACTCTTGATGTCTTTCTTGAATTGCTCTCGGAGAGCATCTATTTTCTTTGCCAGCTTCTCCAGACGCTGTGCTTTACGTCGGTTACGAAGGGCTACCTGACGCTCACTATAGTCATAGATCGTTGCTTCCTGCCCACTTTCGGTCTTGACTTTCTTCTTGCTTTGGTAGCGTGCGGCAACACTGCGAATGAGATCAGATGTCATGGGGCCTCCGATTTTGCATCTGTTGTGTACCAACCTGTCCAACCGGATGCCTTACGAGCGGCCCACACAGCCTTGATGGCGAGGCTTATCTTTGCCTTGGTCGCCTCACTTTGTGTTTTACCTAAGTGAGATGCGGCCCTCTTTCGACGTAACGAGCGCACCCATTTACCAGAGTGGAACTTGGCCTCTTTTCTGGCGTTATCCAGATGTCGGGCCAAACGTCTCCCAGGCGTCGTATGTGTGACCCCCACATAACGAACGACACTAGGCTTTTGAGGATCGGTCAATGTGTAGATAAACCACGATCGCATGGTAGGAGTGAGTAGGCTATTCATCCTCCCCATCCTCCCCATCCTCCCCATCCTCCCCATCCCCCCCATCGAAGGAAACCTTGGAGTCTGGACTGGAGTGCCCTGGGGATCCCAGCGGTGGCGCATGCCAGACCTTGAACAGGCCGATCAACTTGTTCTTCTTGCGGCCCTTCGGCACCGGCTCCACTTCCATCGTTGGATGACCCTTGTCGTCGAGGAACAAGCGGCGAATTATGCCTTTTTTGTTCTTGTACTTACCGAATAAAATGGGATCGCCGACCTCGAAGAAGGCTCGTGCTTCTCGAAGGTGGAAACGGCCCACGACTCGTCGGGCTATGTCACTCGGCGGCATCTGCATGATCCACGAAGAACGGGCCCTACAGACGAATTATCTCCCTCGCCCACGCGAAACCAGTTTATGGGCCGGCTGGTAGCAATGGTGCCGCTGCTTCACGACATCCGGGACCCCAAGGAACTCCACTGGATGGTCCGCCCCCTCCCCGTGCCGAGCGAAGGGATGCGGATTCTCGTGTGGCTAGAATGGGATACGGACTACCCGCCGGCAATCGGCGTGTGGGCTGCGGTGGCCCCACCGAATGGCCACATGCCTAAGCACTTCGAGTGGCATTCCGTAGATGTCAGCGTACCCGACGAGAAGATGGGGTCCGTGAAGTGGTGGGCGTGGCTCCAGTGGCCCGCCAACGTCATCGTGGGCTAGCGCCAGTCACATCTCGGCTTTGCCTCAAAAGTCCTCTTTCGAGGGCTTCCTTTGGCTTCGGCCAGACTTCATCAACGTGATGAGATCCCAATGAACCCCACCCCTCAGAAGTCATGGTACCCCGCCCCAGCCGGGCGGTACTGACCGTTTTTTAGTGTGTTTTCAGAGCCCAGCTTATTCTGCTTTGACCCCTAGACCCCCGTGAGGATCAACGATCTCGTGTTGACGCTTCTCAGCTTTTACCCCACGGAAGTCCTTCCCGTGGGAACGCGATAGCTTCTCAAATCAACGATCGTACCCCGAGGATCTACGTCAAACCTCAGGGTGGAGCGATCCTTAAAACGGGGTTCTCAGGGTGTCAATGGAAGACTTTTTGAGCAAAGCCTCACATCTCCAGAAGGAAGTCCGTGCTGAGCACGAGCCGCCTGCTTCCGGCCGTCTCGCAAAGCTCGTCCCATTCGGCCTGCGGCGTCCGATCGAACCGCGGGCTGCCGAAGCGCTTGAAGTGCTCAGCCACCGTCAGGTCGAGCCCCCTACGGAAGTTGGCGCGCAGTTGAATGATGTCCTCGCCCGAGGCCGAGTAATCCCATTCGAGGGACCTCGCGAACCACATGTCCTCGTCGGGGACTACGACAACGTGTAGGACGGGCGGAAAGTGCTCGCTCATGTTGGAGGGGGCAGGCGATCCGGGTCGAACGGCGGTAATGGCTTAGGAATGCGGATGCGAGCGAACTTGAAGAGGATCCGCTTCCACCAGGGTACTTGGATGTCTCGTTCTTCCGCGAGCACCCATCGCAGCTCGATGAGCTGGGGCATATGGAGGGCAACCCACCGTTGATCCGACAGGTCTTCCTCGAAGGACTTGAGGACGGCTTCCTTCGTTGCGGTGGGATCGAACACCGGGCATCGCTGCGCATCGATGGGATCCTCACAGATCGTCCCGGCCCAATCCTCTGGCTTCTCAGCCCCCAACATGCAAAGGCCGATGGTCTGGATCACAGGGAGCGCACGACCGTTCTCCGAGGAGGTCGAGATCCTGTTGAACTGACTGTTGCGCTCCCCGTCTACGTTGCGGCGCGTGTCGAGCGGTTGACGGTGGTTGTGCTTGCACTTCACGGGCAGGCGCAAGGATGCGTCCGCCATTCGGCGATCAAGCTCTTCCACGAGAAGGACGCGGATGCGCCCCTCAATGTCCTCACGCGTTCTCATGACGGCTTGGTGCGAAGCCTCTTGAGTCCCATGCGTGTGCTTTCGGGCCTGGGCAGGGCCGTACCACCTGGCGGGAGAGCGACGGGCGCGCCGCCGATCGTCTCCTCGAAGGCTTGGTACGCGAGGTCTGCGTGGTCCAGGAAGGACGCCTTGTGAGTCACGAGGAGAACGTCGAGGCCCATCGACGAGCACACCTTCTGTAGGAGTTTGCCCGTGGCGTCGACGTACTCGTCCGAAACCGCGGCAAGGCTCTCATCGAGGAAGAGGAACTGCGCGCGGTTCAGTCGCCGAAGGGCGATGACACGGAGGAGGAGCGATGTCACGCTCGTGGGGCCCCCACCGAAGGCTTCGAGGGGGTGCCCCTTGATCGGCATGTCATCGGTGCCCCCGCGCCGAAGCGTAATGTCGATCTCGACGCGACCCGCACGCTGAACGAGGTCCGCTTCAAAGGCGAGCCCCTGGTCGTGAAAGACCGACTGGAGCCCCTCGGTGACGAGCCCTTCGACGACCTTCCGCTGCTCGGAGACCAGCTTGTCCACGAGGAGACGGAGAAGCTCTCCCACCTTCGCGAGCTTCTCCGCCCGGACCCCGAGCGCATCGACTTCTTCTCGACGCGCATGAAGGGTACTGGCGATGTTGTCCCGTATGGCCTTGTGACGGGTGAGCGTGTCCTTGATGGCGCTCACCCGTCGGTTCCGCTCGGAGGTGGTGGCGATCACGGTCAATCCTTGGTCGGGACGAAGCGCGTCACGACGCAACGGAAGGCGTCGGCGGGCGGGTTGTCCTTGTCCACGATCTCCAACTTACCGTCCTCGCTGAGCCAAAACTCCTCGATCGTCCGCAGACCGACCGTGCCCTTGCGGCCACCGACCGCCTCGACCGGGCAGAGGCGGAAGAAGGCGGAGTTCGCCTGGAGCCCGTCGAAGATGCTGATCAGGTGATCGATGTTGACGAACGTGGTGAGGTCCGCGCCGGGGCTCTCAAGCACCTCTTCGACGGGGACGGGGATGCCCTCGACCTTGGACTTTCCGTCGTTGACTTCGAAGAGGAAGCGGCCCTTGTCGTCCCCGCCGTCGCCCTGCTTCCAGGTGAGCTTCACCTTGTCGCGCGACTTCTCCAGCTCAGAGCGCAAGTGGCGGAGCGAACGAAGGATCAGGTTCTTCTCGACCTGAATGACGTACTTGTCGGCTTTCGTGCCGTAGTACGAGAACTTGGTGTGCGACTTCGAGTGGTGTGCCCAGCCGAGGATGCTGCCCGTCTCGTCGGTCGCGAAGGTCATGTTCGCGCCCGTCTTGAACGTGACCTTACCGTTCGCGCGGGCGAGGAAGGCGATGACACTGCCGATGTGATTCACGTGGACAGCAAGGCCCTTGTCCTTGAAGGCGTCGCACGCGAAGTAGAATGCCTGCGTGCCGTCCGAGGCGTAGAGGATGCCGTTGCCCTTCACCCACTCGTCCCTCGTCCCGTCGAAGACCTGGAGCGTCTTGAAGTGATCCTCCGCCTTGGTCTCTTTTTGCTGAAGGACGTAGTCCTTCGCGTTGTTGATCGCGACGCGGAGGAGGCCCACGGGAATCGACCGCTCGTTGGCGGCGGCCTCGTACTCCTTGTCGAAAGGCGTCAGCAGACGGTGATCAAAGCTCGTCTTCTGCGACGTGGCCCCCTCCGCGCGGTAGCGGATGATGGGGTTCCCTTCGCTGTCGGCGTCGGTCTCGAACGTCATCGGCCCTTCGAGCATGCGAAGGCCCTGGATGTTGCTCGGGTAGATGAAGGCGCCTTCGCCCTCGACCTCTTCGAGCGGGAAGTCCGCGCGGGCGACCTTGGTCGTGTCCCGCGAGTAGACGTAGCACTTGGGGCCACGGACCACGAAGAGGTAGCCCATCTCTCCCGACGGCGTGATCGGCTTCGGGGGGACGATGGAGACAACATCCAGGGCCTTGATGAGGTCTTCGGCGGCGCACTTGAATCGGATTCCCATATGCATTCCTTCCTTGCGGGGCCTCCTAGTACACCAGGGCCCCTTGAGCGGTCACTTCTTCGTGGTCTCGAACATGGCGAGAGCCTTTTCGACCTCGGCCAGTTCCTTCTCGTAGGACTCCAGCTCTCCGAGAAGCTCTTTTTGGAGGCGATCCTTCTCGACGTGCAACGTCTTGGGGTCATAGCCCGCGGCACGGATTTCTTGAAGCAGCTCGGCTAGCTGCTTCTTCTTCTCTTCGAGCTGGCCATGCAGCATGGCGCGCTTCTTCGTGACGGTGTCTGTCCTCTTCGTTAGGTCGGTGACCTTACGCTGGATGTCCTCGGGGCTCATTTTACATCTCCTTCAAAGCCCCACTTCCTCGACATCCGAACCGTCGGGCGTTAGGGGCAATTCCACTCTTACACCTGAACGCTGGGTCAAGGCGAGAGCTTCCATCCCTTCCGGACAGATGGGTCGATACGAGCAGAACCTGCAAGCCTTACCCGGCTTAGCTGGAAACACCTTCAAGGGTTCCGAGGATCCCCTCCGAGCATCTACCGAGTCCACGGCGGCAAGGACGGTCTCTTCGAGGTCATTGAGGTCAGGCTCCGTGAAGGCCACCCAGTCCACGGCTTTCGCCGGTTCCGAGCGCCAGAATAGGAAACCCAGGACATCGGGCAGGTACCCGTGCTTTCGCTTCCAAAGCATCGCGTACCAGAGCAACTGACGCGCATCGACGTACTGGTCCCTGTACTTGGACCCCTTCCCGTCGATGATCGCGAGGTCGCCATGACGCGCGCGGCGGATGATGAAGTCGGCCCGGCCGCCAAGGATGTGCTCCCCGCGGCGGCCGAAGGCGTGATCGAGCTTGATCTCAGCTCCTGCCTCACGGCCCACGAGTGTATGGGATCGAATGGTCTCGACACCCGCGGGAACAGCCTTGCGAACATCCTTCACGAGGGATGCAAAGGACTTGTAGTTCGCCTTGGGATCGTCCCAGCGGACGGACTGCTGACCCTCCTTGCGTAAGATGTCTTGGACGACCTTCCGCGTGGCGGGCTCGACGATGTTCAGAAGCTCCTCGACGGGGTCGTCCTTCCGCCAGACTCCCTCGTTGTAGAAGGTCTCGAAGACGAGACCTATGGACGACCCGTAGAGTGAGTTGACCTTGTTGTCGGCTTCGGGAGCCGGCGTTTTGTCGATATACCTGCGCCAGTAGGCCAGGTCGCAATCATCAAGGAGCTTCCAACCCGAATAGGATATGTAAGACACGCCGTGCCCCCTCTCTCAGCCGATGCCTGCACGGGCGCGCTCGATGTACTCGCGCGCGAGGGTTTGGATATCCATCGCAAACCCGATAGATCCGATGGCCTCCTCGATGGACGCCCCTGGGTCGACAGTCAACTGCTCGCTCAGCCGGGTGACGAAGGCCTCGATCTCCTTCCCCTCCCGATCCGTACGCTCTTTGCGCTCCATGTCGAAGACCTCCTCGGCAGGTGCCACGTTGAGCAGGAGGGAGGAGGCCCGGAGTCCGTCGAGGTCGATCTCGATGAGCCCTACCTTGGGAGTCCGTTCGAGGTTCTCGCGAACGAGCGCCCCGCGACTGACCGACCCGTGGTTGATGAACTGGCGACCGTTGATTTCCTCGATGCCTTGGTCCTTATGCCAGTGCCCAAAACACCATGCCTCGGGGCCATCTTGGATGCCCGCGAGGTCGTCGTAGTCGAACACGGACTCACCGAAGAAGTCTTCGGTCGATGCCGGCGGCTTGAGCCCCGCCAGCGAATGCACGATCGCCACGAGGTGCGTGTCTCCGGGCTGCTTCTTGATGGCCTGGAGGTCTTCGAGCTTGCGCTTTGGATCGTAGGGGACGCCCACGACCCGCACCTGGAGGCCTTGATCCTTGAAGACCTGTTCACGTAGCTGACCGAAGATGCCGCACGCGTAGAGCACCCCGAGCGGTTGGTGCTCTACCGACGCAAGGTCGTTGTTCGTGATGTCGTGGTTGCCCTCCACTTCCCAGACGGGGCACGGATAGGCCTTGTGGATCTGCACCGTGTGCTCGACGAGAGCGTGGCTGTTCCGGGTGGGCGCCTTCTTGTGGAAGAAGTCCCCGCCGTCGATGACGGCCACGGCGCCATGGTCCTTGGCCATGGCGCCTACCTGTCGAAGGCTCTCGGTGATCTCGCCGAAGTAGTCCGCCTTCCATGACGCGGGCCGGTGGTCCTTGTCGCAGGCGTGTACGTCAGTCCGGAAAATGAACGCCAATCTGCCCATTTCTCTGATCCTTGTGTTCGTCGGCGTGCATGGGTCGAGCGCAAGTCGGGCACATCTTCAGCCCCATCGACTTGATCTCGGTTTGAAGCGCGATGTCCTCTCGGTCGATGGCTTCGATCTCCATCTGAAGAGCCAAGACCGAGTCTTCGAGGATCTTCTGACGCGCGAGGATGGTGTCGACCGCCGTCTTCTTTGAGGCGAGGGTGGCGATGCGCTCCGACTTGGGTGTTTCGCCCGCGAGGGCAGACCTGACAGCAGAAGCCCACTCTTTCAGATCGTCGAGACGCACGGCCCACCCGCCCAAACACCGCAAGGCGTCCCGCTTCTCTTCGAGAGGGGTGGCATTGGGCTCCGGGAGCCCCTCAAGGCCCTTCGCCGCCTTGAGGACGGTGACAAGCTCCGTGAGGCGGCCCTGAAGGGCAGCCGTCTTCTCGACGGCTGCCACCTTCTCGATGACCGGCCCCATGTCGGGGGCCGGTACGTCTTCGACGCCGGAGAGCGTCTTGACGGAGCGCCCCCGCTCCAGGAACCGCTCGTGGAAGTTCGTGACCACGAGCGCACGTAGCTGCTTGGCCTCCAGTTCCTCGTAGGCGGGCACCTTGAGGGCCTGGACTCCTTGGAGGCGCCCCACTTCTCGGGCGGAGGTCGCGAGCGTGTAGATGAACACGTCGAGCTTCGAGGCCTTCGTTTCTAGGCCCCGGATGGATTCGTGGCGGGCTTCAACGGAGACCACCTGCGTTTCGGTGTTGTCGAGGTCGTCATAGACGGACAGCTTTTGACTGAGGTCTGCGACATCCTTTTCCCGGGTCTTCCGCAGAGAGGTCGCCTCGCGGCGATCCTTCTCGACGAGCTTGGACGCACCGTTCACGGCGTCGAGGCGGGCCACGTCTGAAAGGACGTTGGCCACGGAAGCCCCGCTCTCCGTCATGAGAAAGAGCGGGGCTAGTTGGTCTGCGACTTGAAGCAGGGAGGCGCTGTCCCCGATGCGAATGGGCGCGAGCCCGTGCTCGGCCATGAAGTCGGGTACGCCACGCTCCATGGCCGTCATCACCTTGCCGTTCACCGTGTACGAGGTGATGGCGTCACCCTTTTCCCAGATGAGATCGAGGCCAGGCATCGTGATATGCACGGTCGTTTGGCACTTGCACGTCTTCGTGTTCTTCACACGACGAGTGCAAGACGACCCGTGCCTGACGAACCACGTTCCAGTCGTGTTCGACAGGGCCGCTTTCACGGCTCGAATGAGGGCGCTCTTTCCGACGTTTGAACGCCCGACTAGGGCGGTGAAGCCCTCGATCTCGACGCGGGTCTTGTCGATCGACTGGAACCCGCTGACCTCGATCGTGATCATGGATCAACCCCCTTCGGGGTCCTCCACGGTCACTTCCTCGACCGGTGCATCCTTGGGCTCGTCCATGTCGTCGATGTCATCGAGTTCGGCGAGGATGCGATCTTCCTCGCTCAGATCCTCGTCAGCGATGGCCGTCTCTGCGTTCGAGAGGACTGCGGCAACGACCTTCAGTGCGAGTTCATCGTAGACGCTCTGGTTCTCGATGAGGAACTGCCGCCATTTGTCGCGCCCTTGCAGGCGGTGGCCGCCGTAGGTAATCCACGACCCGTCCTTCTTCATGATCTTCTGGGCGCTCGCCGTCTGGATCACGGAGAAGTAGTTGTCGATGCCGTACCCGTAGCGGATGAAGATGTCCACGTCGTGCCCCTGGCGGGCGTCGCACTTGGACTTGATGCACTTCACCTTCGTCACGTTGCCGTAGGCGAACTTCTTCTTCTTCCCCGTGAGCGGGTCGATACGCTCGACCGACTCGGAGAAAATGCGGCTCGTACGGAGCCTGACGTAGGCGAAGAACTTGAGAGCCTTGCCGCCCGGCGTACCCTCGGTCTCGTTTGACTGCCCGCCGATGAGCGCGCGCGTCTGGTTGATGAAGACGAGGGCCGTACCTTGCTCGTCCTTGCTCGTTTCCTTGGTCTCCGGGTTTTTCGGGTACTTCGTGAGCCAGCCCGCGAACTTGGGGAGGTTCTCGCCCATCGGCTTGGCGATGCCGCCGATCTTGGCGTTGTCGCCCGGCTTCTTCTCCAGCTCCAGGGCGGGCACCATCGCGGCGACGGAGTCCACGACGATCATGTCCACGCCGAACATGACCCCGCGGGAGATCATGAGGAAGCCCTCTTCCATCGTGTCCGGCTGGAAGAACATGAGTTTGTCTTCCTCGAAGCTGACTCCGAGCGTCTGCGCGTAGCCCTTATCGAGGGCGTGCTCGAAGTCGATGAACATCGCGATGCCGCCCTTCTTCTGCACGTCGGCGACGGCAGAGAGGGCGAGCGTGGTCTTCCCGGACGACTCTGGCCCGTAGAGTTCGGTGATCTTGCGGCGCGGGAATCCAGGGCACTTCGGCCCCTTCCCGTCCTTCGCGGGAGACCCGCCGATCAGGTAGTCGACGAGAATCGAGCCAGTAGAGACGTGGGGCATCGTCGAGATGGTCCCTGCGATGGTCTCCTGCCCGGTCTCCTTCTTGATGACCGCTTTCGTGAGCTTCGAGATGCGCGCTCGTCTGGCCTCCGCCAGCGAGAGGGCGTTATCCCCGTCGCTCTTCTTGCGTGCTCCGCCTCGCTTCTTGACCTCGTTTGCCGCCGCTTCGCTCATGTGTCCACCTTCTTGGCTATTGCATCTAGGTCTGCGGGGCCCACTTTGGAAAACTTGAAGTACCTCTGCCCTTCCTTGAAGACGGCCCCCATCTTCAAGGACTTGCCAGCGTTCACGCCTCGCTGTGGCGTATACACCCGGGCGAAGGCTCGGTACTCGGCGGGGGTGAGGTCCGACTCTTGGATCTCACCGTCCACGAAGGCCCAGAAACGGGCGGTAAATCGGGCGACGTGATAGGCATCGGCCTCGTTGTGATTAAACTTGCCCTTGATGCCGGTATCCGCGCGAGCGGCGTCGACCATGTCCGACTTGAACATGGTCCCCTTGCGAATGGATGGATCCCCCTTCGCAAGCATCTTCAGTGACCCAGGGTCGAAGTAGACGACATCCTTCCGGTGATTGAAGATCGCTTCGTTGACGTAGAGGAAAAGGCCATACAAGCCCGCCGACCACTGCTCTCCAAACGGCGGACTCTCGACACCCACGGCACGCACCGCGGGGTGCCTGTAGAGGATGTCTTCTATGGCTTTTCGCACGGCCATATACCGCAGAAGGAAGATGTCCTTCGGCGTCGTGACGAGCCTTCCCCTAGCAACTACACGAGCAGCGCCCGTTTGCGACGAGTCGTGTACACACCACCCGAAGCCCGTGAGGGAAGGATCTAGGCCGAGCGTCCTCATCGAAGTGAGGGGGCCAGATCACTGGCCCCCAACTCCGGAATCACACGCTGGATAGGAGGTCGTCGAACTCCTGCGCCTGCTGCGCCGATCCAGACCCGTTGAGCTGACGGCCCGACCCTGCGCCGGTACCAATTTGGCCGCCCGGAGCGGCCGTCGCGGGCGCATCACCGAGGCCGAGCTTGGCCCGTAGCTGATCGCTCGTGAGCACGCGGAACGGCATGAGCTTGTCGTACCAGTTCAGCGCCTCTTCGAGGACGAGCTGGGCGAACTCCTCTTTGCGGTTCCAGAGCGCCGGACCGGCCGACACGACCTCGAACTTCTGGTACTTGTCATCGACGCACTTCAGGTTGAAGTCCTGCGATGCGAGGGACAGGTTGTTGTTCGAGAGCGTCGCGTTCTGCGCGCCGATGGTCTCGTAGTTCATCTCCGAGAGGCGCCAGGGCTGGACCTTCCAGCCCTTCTTGAACTCCTCCTTGTCAGAGACGATCTTGCCGTTGCGATCCGTGGGGTAGATCAGCATCAGCGTCGAGTAGTAGGTCTTCGGTTCGTTGACCTGGCGCCAGATCCTATCGTTCTCTGCGCCGTCCTGACCGAGGCGGTTCAGGAAGAAGCCGAGCCCCTCCTGGTACGACGCCCGCATCTTCTTGAACTTCACCACGGTGCGGTCGAGGGCATCGACCTTGGTGAGGGTCTCGACCGTCTTGCCGACGCTCTCGGCCTTCGCTGCCAGCGCCTTCTTCGCCACCGCCTGAAGTGCCTCGCCGCTAAGCGACGGGTCCAGCTTCCTGGCGCGGGAGATCGCGGTCTGCTCCACCGGGTGGAAGTAGATGAACGCTACCCTATCCGTACGACCCTTCTGGCCCTTGAACCAGTTGTCCCGGTCGTTCGTCCTCCCAGGGTTGGACTCGAAGTCAACATCGCCCTGGAAATCATCATCGCTAAAACCATTGCTCATCGCAGTTCTCTCTTTCAGTGGGTCCGCCCCGTGCCACAGGTGCAATTGCCTTGCGGGTGGTCAGGTCGGAAACGGTGTCTTGAGTGCCCTCCCAACGAGGGCGTTCGCAAAGCTTACTTGTATAAGTAGATTCACCACATCAAGTGAGTAGGGCCATCAGATCGTCATCATCCATCGCGGCCTTACCATTGCCCTTCAAGAACCGATCGATGTCTTCATCGTCCTTCGCGGACGCCTTGGACATGGCCTCTACACCGAGGGAGGGCTTCGCTTCTTCTTTCTTCGCCACGCTGGGCGCTGCTTCTTTCACGGGGACTGGGGCAGAGGGCTTGTCCGCAAGCCCCATGGCTTCCAGAAGGTCCGCCATGTCCTCGGACGGCGCGGGCGGCGGGACGACCCCGGCCTTGACCGGTTCGGCCACGATAGGCTCGGCTGGGCGCTCTGCAACGACAGCAGGTGGCGGCGGCGGGGCAGGGGCCACCACGGGGGGCTTCACGACTTTGGCAGGTGCGGGCTCCTCGACTTCGGGGGGCTCGAAGGAGACCGTCTGCACAGCGGACCCGTGGTGCCCTGCAACAACGCTCCCGAGGATATCGTCGGCCTCCTCTTCGCTCATCTCGTCGGACGGCATGGTTAGGTTCGAGCGCGGGATCCGCTCGTCGCCGTACATCGAGCCCGTGTCGATCTCCGACTGCATGAGCGACTTCTGCGTCTTCACGTCGGCCATCGTGTCGCGTAGCTCGTTGTGCCGATGCTTGATGGCTTTCTCGACCATCGAGAGGCTCTCCAGATCGAGCTTCAGGGCGCTGATCGTCTTGACCTCCTCGGCATGGATGGTGTTGGCAAGCGCCTCCCGGTCGCGGATGTTGGGCTGCTTTTTGACCCTCCCATCGCTGGCCATCGTCTCATCGAGCGTGATCTTGAACGCGTCTTCGCGACGGCGTATCTCGCGCGAGAGGTGGTGCTTCTCCGCTTGAACATCAAGGAGCGCCTTCGATACCGCGTTCAAATGGTTGCGGATCGTGGCGATGTTGTCCTGAAGGTATTTCGGGCCCAGGGTGATCGGGTCCGGATGTAGAGTCACTACATACCGATCCAGGTCTGCGTATATCTCACGGATCCTATCAATCTCCATTGGTTCCCTCCGAGGTCAACAGCTTGGACAGCCTGCGATCGTAGGCCCCAAGGATGGCTCTAGCTTCCTCCGCGGCAGAGGCGGATCCGATGATGCCTCTGCGGACAGCATCACCGTAGACAGTCTCCACCGCGTGCTTCGAAAGTAGCGCCTGGGCTATGCGCACCTCTTGGAAGGACATGGGTCGAGCTTCCTCACCCCCTAAGAAAGAGGTCACTGAGTAGAAGGCCGACTTCTTCCGCCCCTGCGCGTCACGATCTTCGAGGGAAAAAGAGACGGTGATCCGATCGAACCTCATCTCCGCCCGCAGGCGATCAAGTCGAAGACGTTGGTCCGGCGTCAGCACTGGGTCCGTTATCTCCTGCGTCATCGTCCCGGTCTCCTACACCAAGCGCGCACGCTTCAGAAATGGATCTGCCAAAGGCGCTGTTTCGCTGCACTACGCGGTCGTTTGCAATGGCACGGGTGACGGCATCCTGATGCCCGATGAGCCAGACGCGGCTCTTCGCTCGCGTCACGGCCGTATACAGCAAGTTGCGCTGGAGCATCCGACCCTGCGTTCGCGTGATCGGCATCACAACGGTACGGAACTCATTTCCCTGTGAACGGTGCACGGAGACCGCGTACGCCAACCGAATCTTCTGGAGTGCATCCCCCTTCGGCATCTCGATCACCACGTCCATGTCGTTCGGATTGAGCCCGTGGATCTTGACCGTGATGTGCTCCTTGCTGAAGGCCGTGACTTTCCCCATGTCCCCGTTGTAGATGCCCAGCTTGTAGTCGTTCTGGACGACCATGACACGGTCACCCTCCCGCAGATGAAGCGTGGCGGTCTTCCACTCGGGCTGACCCTTGTCGGGATTCAGCCGATCTCGAAGGGCCATGTTCAGCTTGTCTATCCCAACGACGCCGTCGTACTTGGGCGAGATGACCTGGAAGTTCTCGTCACGGGACTTGAGCCTTGCCGCCATCTCGACGATCAAACCCTGAATCCGCTGCTCGTCCGCCATCTCGACGAACTTGAACTCCTCGTCTTCACGGTTGAGCACCGGATCATCCCCACGGTTGATCCGGTGGGAGTTGAGGACGATGCCACCTTCCCCTGACTGCCTGAAAATCTGCGTCAGCCGCACATGCGGTACGTCTGGGCACGAGAGCAGCTCGCGGAGGACGTTGCCGGGTCCCACGGAGGGGAGCTGCGCGTCGTCGCCGACAAGCAGCAGGATGGTCCCGGGGTGCAGGGCGTCGAGGACTCGGAAGAAAAGCTCCTGATCTACCATCGACAGCTCGTCGATGACCACGGCGTCCACCGTGAGCTTGCAGCTACTCTTGTACTGCCAGTTCTCCCCATCGAACCCGAAGGATCGGTGGATGGTCGCAGCCTCTCTGGAGGTCGTGGACGCTACACGCTTCGCGGCAATCCCTGTAGGGGCCATGAGCCGGTAGGAAAGCTGCGCCGCTTCGAGCAGGTAGACTATGGCTCGGACGCAGGCCGTGTTGTGGCTGATGAAGCCGTTCGATAGAAAGGCATGCCCCTCGGGAACGGTAAAGTCCACGACAGGTGAGGCGCCTTGTTCTATTACGCCCACGCGATCATAAAACAGACCGTCATCCATCAACCCCCGCAACCCACGTACGGCGTCACTCTCCTCCGTGGCGTAGGACAAGAGGCGCCGTAGATGCACCCTAGAGGGTCGGCGGCTCTGTTTACCAGCGCCGCCTTTCCCATAGCGGTAGAACTGGTTGTACGCGCGGCCCTTGGCGGGCCTGACTTCACGGGCCAACGCTTCGATGAGGCAGTGCGCGTTCGGAACGACGTGTTTATTCGTGTTCGATTTGCACGTTCGTCCCGGTAGCAGCGTGAAATGGAATCCGATGAGTGACCGGAACCTGTCGTAGTCTTCGCCGTAGATGTTGAGACGAAAGTAAGGTTTACCTCCGCGAATGCATTCGAGTCGATTGGCGACGATGCCGAACGCGAGGAGTAGGGTTTGTACCTCGATGGATAGTTGCTTTGATCCGGTGCCATACTCTACGGAAAAACGAGTGGGATCGACAGACCCGTCGCCTTCAAACAGCGCGCTCAGGTAAGCCGCTACGATCTCGCGCGGGGCACACATGATTGCGGCGGGCACGCTCTTTTGCTGTGCGTATTCCGGTCGAACACCGAGGGTGCGAAACCACCGAATGAGGAACAGGCTGGCGATGCAGTTCCCAGCAATATGTGAGATGCCTGATGTCCGATGATCGTGCGTAAAAGGCGTCCTGTAGCCGAACATAGAGTAGAACGCGCGCCCTATGAAGCCGAAGACACGGTAATCGAAAGCCGTGATTTTCCAGGCACTCTTGCTGACCGTGGATCCTTCTGAGGTCAAGTACCCGAGTACGTAAGCCAGCATCTTCGACATGCGGGCGGGCGTCCTGTAAACCTTCTCGCGAAGCGCCACCCCTTCGCCGCCCGGCGGTAACAACCTCTCAGTGCCAAATGAATAGTGAGTGCCGCGCTGTAGGACTACCCAATCTTTGTTCGTCAAACAGCCGAGACTGCGCCATTCAATGGCGCCATCGATGACGACTCGGATCCTATGCTCGGGGGTACCCTCAAGCTCAAAGCCCGCTGTCGTTCGAACCTTGATGGTTGCGGCTGGGCCTCCGTTGTAGACGTGAGATGTCCGCTGAACTCCCCTCGGCGTGTCAATGCCTTCAGAGAGGGGCGCGAAGCTACCCACCCCAAGATCAGGGGGTAAAAAGTCTCCGATCTTTCGGAAACCCCAAGGCCCGGAGACGATCGTTTCAGGTACGACACACTTCCCGGTGCCGGGCAGCCCCGTGAGCACGAGGACGCGGGAGGTCAGGATCTTCTCGACGGCTTCTCGTTGAGCCTCGGACAGGTCGATGCGGTTCGACTTCTGGTATTCGAGGAGGAAGTTGACGGGGTCGACCTCGATAGACACGGGAGACAGGAACTCGGCCAGGCGCTCTGCGGACCCTCTCTCGGCCCTGTGGCACTCGGGCAGGTAGACGCCCGCCTTTGCGTCCACGACAACGGCGCCCTCGTCCTTCAGGGCTCGTATGGCGCTCCGAAGGCTATCCGCACTGGCGTCGAACTCCCGTATGCGACCCTCCTCGTTGAGCCTCTCAAAACAGGCCGGGAAGTCACGTGCACGCAAGAAGAGGTGCCCGTCCTGTGTCGCTTGCCGAAGAGATGCGAGGACTGCACCCTGATCCCGCCGCGGGTCATCAGGACCGACCCCCATCTTGGAAGCCACGCGGTCGGCCTGCTGCATCGAGACCCCGCGGACTTCCAAGAGCCGGTACGGGTTCTTCGTGAGGATCGCGCGGGCGTCATCCCCGAAGCGCGTGAGGACCGTCTGAACGAGGTGCGAGTCGAGCCCATGGTCCTGAAGGAGACCCAGCAGCTCATAGATCGTCCGGAGGCGGTCCCACTGGACCAGCATCCGCTCCGCGATGCTACGGCGTGGCTTACCCCCCATGAGCGCCTCCTCGTCGGGTGCGAAGAGCGCGAGCACTTCCTGCGGCCAGTCCGTCAGTGCGTTGAAGACGTTCGTCCCGTACGCGTCCGTCAGGATCTTCACCGCTCGTGCATCGGAGAAGCCGTCCACACACTCATTGAGGAACTTGAAGGCGTCGGGCGGTGTTGCCGCCCATGGGGTCCACCCGTGGATGGCAAACTGGCGCCCAAAGCGGGGATGGTCGACCCACTCTCCTTGCAGGCGGAGGGTTGCCCCCGCCGTGACCTGCACAAGCCCGCATATCTGACCGGAGGCTTTCGCGTTCCGATCCAGAACCCTAGGATCTGACTTCACGATGTAGATCGCGAGGACGTGGTAATCCTTGGTCCTATGGATCACTCTGTCGACGCGGACGAATAGGGAAGGCATCAGGTCTCCGCGCCAACGAGGCGGTTGAACTCCGCTTCGTCGATACACAACGTTCCGTTCTTCTTTGCGGCCTGGGTCTTCGATGAAGACGACGTGGGGTCGGCGATCACCAGGTACGTCAGGCCTTTGGTGACGCTAGCCTTTACACTACCCCCGGAGCCCTTCACCAAGGCCTCCAGTTCAGGCCTCTTTCGACTCGAAGGCATGGACCCGGTGAAACAGAAGCTCTTCCCGGTGAGGTTGCCCTTGACGCGCTCGCGCAGCTTGAGTCCGGTCGAAAGGATATCTTCGATCACCGAGCTGTTGTCTCGGAACCACGTCCAGAGTGCGCTGGCCTTTACGGGGCCGAGCCCGGACACGGTCTCGAAGCGCTCCTTCGAGGCGCCACGCATGGCCTCCACGGTGGTGAGCCCGGAATCCATGACCAGCGAGATCGTGGACTCTGCACAGCCTGGAATCGAGAGCGCTCCGAGGAACGTTTCGAGGGGGATGGGGTTGACCTTCCAGATGGCCTTCAGGACGTTCTGCGCGCTCCTGGCGCCCATCCTCTCGATGCCCGCAATGTCCGCACCCTTCAGCCTGTAGAGGTCTGCAACGATCTTGACCAAGCCCGCGCTCACGAGCTTGTCGAGAAGGGACTCGCCGATCTCCAGCACGCCGATCGCCTGGACGTAACGCCGGAGGCGCCCGACCGTCTGAGCAGGACAGCCCGACACGTTCGGGCAGACCCAGAAAGCGCCGTCTTCTACGGGCTTCGCGCCGCACGACTCGCACTTCTCTGGTGTGGGGTAGGTCGTGCCCGTGCCCCGAACGACATTCACGACGCGCGGTATCACGTCGTTCGATCGCGTCACCACGACCACGGCCCCCACGTCGAACCCGATCTCGCGGATGTACCGCCAGTTGTAGAGGCTCGCGTTCGTGACGGTGGTGCCCAGCAAGTTCACCGGCTTCAAGACCGCGACGGGCGTGATGATGCCCGTCGCCCCCGTTTGATTCTGAACGCCGACCGCAGATGTCTCTCGCGTGATGGCCGCGAACTTCAGGGCGATGGCGCCCTTGGGCCTCCCGTCCTTCTCACCTAGCCCGATCTGCCGGGCCAAGTTGTTGACGCGGATGACCAGCCCATCGATGTCGTAGTCCAACATCACGCGGCGCGTTTGCTGGTACTCCACGTAGATGTCGTGAGGCGTTTTCACGCCAGGGATGACGGCCGTCACGTACCAACTTGGAGTCGTAAGACCGACTCCGGAGAGCCACTCGAAGGCCGAGGCTTCCGTGACGAAGTCCTGACCCTCTGCAACATGGTAGAAGAAGACCGAGAGGTTCTCGCAGTTCTTCCCGTCGAGCCGCTTGGAGATCCCGGCCGCAGCGTTGCGCGTGTTCCGGTAGCCTGCGTCCTTGAAGTAGACCTCAAAGTCGCTCTTGAGGAGAACGATCTCCCCGCGCAGCGACCCCGTGAACTTCTCATCGAGGCGCGCCGGGATGCCCTTCATGCGCTGGACGTTTCGGGTGATGTCCTCACCCTCCTGACCGTCGCCGCGCGTGATAGCCTGCTTCAAGGCCCCTTTTTCAAAGCGTGCGTGCAGAGAGATGCCATCCATCTTCTCCGTGACGAACCACTCCTCGTTCGGGGGCAGGGCCAACCCCTTATCCACCACCCACGCGGTGAACTCGTCGAGGCTCTGGACCTTGTCGAGCGACCCCATCGGGATGTGGTGGGCGACCTTCTGCCAAGGGGACTCGTCCGGTACGGGCGCACCGATGGCGACGACGGCGGGGCTGGCCGGATCGATGACCGCCAAGCGGTCGACCCACTCGTCGTAGTCCTCATCGGGCGAAGTCGGTTGACCGTTGTAGTAGTCGTTGCGTGCCTTGACGATTTTCGCGCGCAGAACCTCCTGCTCGGTGCGGTTCACTTCATCGGCTAGTTCGTCAACGAGGGACGCCATGGTGTAACTCCTGTGCGAGAAGACTACACCATGTGGGAGTTCGAGAGCGCCTGGGAACTGTTGTTCGACGAGGTTCCCATCTTTGGGACCGTGGCTCTCCTTTGGCGCCCCGTGCTCTTCGATCCGCACTTCGGCAAGCCGGGTATCCGTGACTCGGACCACCCGTGCAGCGGCTTCGAACCCGGTGACCCAGGCACCGGCTCCTGCGATACGGACGGCCATTACATGTGCCTGGAGTGCAAGCACATGTCCCGATCTGCCGTGGCTTTCAGAGAAGAGTCTTGATTAGGACCAGTCGAACACGGCGGCCACGTCGGGCGACTTGTAGACCGCCTTCCCGGTGACGACGCGCATGTTGGGAGCTGCCTGATACTCACCAGGGCTATGGGAGTGACCGCACAAGACGAGGATGTCCACGTCAGTTGCCGTGACGGCAACCTCCAGAAGCGACTCCCCCATGACTTTGGAGGAGAACCACGGGAGCGCATCCTCATCCGAGGGCTTGCCTAGATGCCAGGCCGCCTCCGCGAAGGGTGGCACGTGCGTGGCGAAGATGACCTTTTTGAAGCCTTTCGCGATGACCGACTGGAGGTGCTTCTTTGCCCTTGCGGCTTCTGCATCCGCGAAGTCCGAGGACACCTTGATGACCCCTTTCAAGATGTCCTTCCTGGTCTCCGCGGGGAGCGCGCCGTAGAAGGACATCATGTCCCCCAAGCGCCTGGCGTTGGGGACGAACTCGTCTCGCAGCTCTTTGATGGCGTCGAAGTCCCGGAGGAGGAACCTAGAAGCAGCACCGAGCCCGTTGCGCCCGTCGTACCACCCATCGTGCCCGATGAGCGCTGTACCTCCGAATGCGATCGTGCCTGACGAGGGCAGATAGTGCGCGCCGTTGCTGACGGCTGCCGCCTTCTTCTTCCCCGCGGCGATGGAGCCACCGTAGAAGTCGTGGTTCCCTAGCGTGAAGTACACGGGCATCCCGATCGCCTGCGCAAAGCGCTCGATCATCTTGCTGAAGGTGCCGAACTCCGCAATGTCCCCGGTGACCACGACCGCCTTCGCGTCGGGATACTCGGCCTTCAGGTACACGCCAAAGGTATGAGCCCCGTCCCCCTTCACGAAATCGAGATGGGGGTCCGTGATCCAGAGGACTTGAGTCATGCAACACCTAGCGCGCGTAGAAGCCCCGAAGGCCTGTAGATGAACCCTTCGGGGCTCTTAACCTCCAAGCTGACGGCGAAATCCGTGCGTGCTTGGACGGGCACTGGCTTACAGACCTTCCAGTAGATGGGGTTACCGCCTTCGTGATCGACCCAAAGACCTACCCCTCGAACAACCGCAGACTCGATCAAGTGAAAAACCGCTTGTAGCGGCTGAAGTGAGTAATCCGCAGGGACTCGCTTGTACCCAGTTATCTCGACCTCTTCGTAAGGGACACGATGCAGAAGCCCCAGCCAGAGAGTGGGGCTCCCGTCGTAGTTGTCGTTCGCCGGTTCGCTATCGATGTCTGCCATCACACCCCTCTCCTACACCCAGTGGTTGTAGAAAAGGTCTTGTGATTTCAATCGGTATGGAGTGTTGCCTCATAGGACGCGACGAGTTGGCTAATTGCCGCATACGGGTTCAGAGCGTCGCTTCCAACGGGAACGGAACAGCCTGCCGCCTTCGTGTGGCCGCCCCCGCCCAAGGACTTCGCAAAGGCTGAGCAATCGAAGTTGGTATGTGATCGTGTGGAGAGAAGAAACCTGTGAACACCCTCTTCGACGATGTACCCGAAGGCGATGACGAGGTCCGCGGCATCACCGATGTACTCAGCGGCGTCACTGGAGAAGGCCGTGTTCTGGAAGACCACGACCCGTGTCGAGCGGGCCGTGGTGAACCTCCATGCCTGCTCCACGGCGCGAGCGACCTTCTCCTTGTGCTTCTGAAAGCTGATCGTTCCGGTGTTGAGCCTCGACCGCAGCTCAGCTTCGTTGCGGAGGATGGCTGGCGACGCACCCCCGTTGGCGGGGAGCCAGTAGCTATCAGGGTAGAAGCGAAGGGTATCGGCTTGCGCGCAAGCCGCGTCCCAGTCAGGGCTCTGCCTTTGCCATGTGTCACGAACCCCAGCGAGGTAGGCGAACTGCTTCACCCTATCCTCGTGGCCCGAGGGGAAAGCCCCTGCCTCGGCGAGCGGCTTCCAGACGTGCCTGTAAGCGAGCACTGCGCCGCAGACGCCGGGTTCGGAAGCCTCATCGCCAAAGGCGTGGTGCTCGAAAGAATGCACCACCGCCTTCGCGGTCTTGTGGTGGTCAAGAACGATGGTGCCCTTGGCCGCGAAGGCAGCGGCCCGATCCGGGGGCGGAGAGAAGTCGCAGAAGAGGATGCCCTCTTCGGGTTCAATGGCGGCCAGCTCCGGGGATCCGTAGGCCACGAACTCGATGCGCCTCCCCGGCAGGGCATCGTCGAGGATGATCGCAGACGCCATCCCGTCTGGGCAGTGGGCGTGGAGAACGAAGGTGCGTACACTTTGAAGTAGAGAGGTGGGTATCACCCCAGGGGACTACACCGTGAATGCCCCTTCGCGTGAGCCGTCGTAGACGGTCACGGGGATATTCTCTTTCGACATCTTCGTGGCCATGTCGAGTGTGCCCCGGCTCGTGTGGAAGTGCGTGGAGAAGGCGATACCCTTGTCGATCCGAACGCCTTGCTCGTCGGGGTGCTGTTCTCGGAGCATTCGACTGTTGCGAATGGGCCCAGCAGCCTTGCCACCCCCTATCCAGTCGGCGGGGTAAACCCGGACCTCAAACTTCAGAGCCCGTGCGATCGTGTCGGCGATCGTGTCCGCCCCACGAGCACCCCCGTGGATGATGACGGTGCCGACAGGGAGAAGGGTGAGAGCCTTCCGAACGACGGCCTCGTTGCACCAGTCCCGCGATCCGCAAACCAGGACCTTCACGAGAGCGCCAGCTTTCGCGCACGTATGGTGTCAAAAAGTACGTTCCGCAGAGAGGCGGTGACGACCGCCTCTCGCCTGTCCCGGGTAGCCTGGTACCAGGCGGAGAAGGCCTCAATGTCTTGGAGCCCTGCAAGCTCTTCGAGGAGGAGCTTCTGTGTAGCCTCCTCCGTGAATTGCTTCGGCGCCGACTTGAAAGCTTCGGCTGCCTCGGAGGTGGCCGCCTCCGGGACATCGCGTAGCTTGTCTGAGCCCCCCTTTGCCAAACGGACGGCCGTGATCGTGGCGGACAAGACGCTCTCCGCGTTCGCGCTCTGGGCCTTGTCCCCACTGAGGATGGCCACCATTGTGTTCCGTAGTGCCCCGAATGCCCCCACAACGGCGTTGTACTCGGCCTGCGTGTTGATACCGGGTAGCTGCTCACGCACCAGGTCTACGAAGGCTTTGCCCGCCTCCACGTCCGATACCTGCGTCGTCGGGGGCGGTGCGGCGGGCCTTGGGGGCTCAGGGACGGGCTCGGGCGGCTTGGGGACCGCCGACGCAAACATGCGCGTGGCGGCGTCGACCAGAAACTGCCGTGACGCCTCGGGGCCTTTCGACTCACGCAGCCGAGCGGCCTCCATGATCAACTCTTGAACGCGCTGCTCCTGACTCTTCTCTTCCATTACCGTTTGCCTCTCATCGCCTCATACACCTTCTCGGAGGCTTCATCCGGCGAGGGGTGTCCAAGGGACGAGAGACGGTTACGGGCAACGCCCTGCATGAGCCTGGCGCCCGCTTCCCGGTTTCTCAGGATCCGTATGCAGGGCTCGCAGTAGATGTACTTCTCTTCAGGCTCGACCCCGAGCTTGCGGATGGACGCCTTCTCCGGCTCCGTCAAAAGGATGGTCGTAAAGTCTTCGTCGCCCCCCTGCCGCCCGCACACGCAACACTTCATCATGGGTGCCGCGCCTTTTCGTACGACTTGAAGACGAAGTCATAGGCACGCTCGATGTCGCACCCCTCGGCCTCCACGCGCTCCGCAACGAGGAGAGCTGTTGCTATGGGGACTAGGACTCGCGAGACGCCCAGCTTCTGCATCTCTTGGCCTTCGACCTTCCGAAACTCCTCCAGCGCGTCGGTACGGGGAAAGGGGCCCCTATTTTCCAGTGTCCGGTGCGGATGGCAGCCTTCGGACCCGTCCGTGGCCAGGGCCGTCCGACAATAGAAGGGCCTCTCTTCGTACGCCATGCACGCGTTTGCGTCGTCGAGGAGGGGGCAGGGGGTCATCGACAGGAGCCACACCTGCGGGGCGAGCGCGATCAGGCGCTCGGATAGGGTCTGACACTTCCTTTTGAGGGAGGGCGTCCAGCGACCGCTATCGACGAGGGCCGTGAAGAGGCGCCGCCCCTCCAGGAGCGAGATGCTGATGGGGTAGTAGCAGCAGCTCGCGCAGCCCTTCTCGCAAGACATGTGCCCCCTGGCCTCGGCCAGAGCCCCGAGAAGCGTGCTCTCGTAGTCAGATGCCAAGGACACGCGCTGAGCGTGCATGCTTGCCGCCGCGACATCGAGGAGCGGAAGCCGGTGCCTCACTCGTCCCCCATCAAGTGGTCGTAGGCCGTGTCTTTCGACACTTGAACTTCCGGCTGAGGCTTTGCGACGCGCATCGAGGCCACTGTCCCGAAGTTTACGGGCACGTCGATACGCCCGCGCCCCTTCTGGTAAATGGCCACGATCACGTGGCCATACCGCACGCCGAGGGCGGGGTTTAAGAAGATCGAGATGGTGCCACCTATCCCGGTGGGCACCCAATCCTTGAACACCTCAAGCTCGTGAAGCCCGTCCCTTCGGCCAAGGGCAGGCTTCACGAACGGACCAAAGCGAGGCTTGTCCGGCACCTTGACGAAAGGCCAGACATCCGCGGGGTTGCATAGGATGCGGCAACTCGCGTCCGTCTGGTCTATGTCGTCCGGAACTTCTTCCAGCTTCGAGGTCATGTCGATCTGCACGAGCGCCGTTCGTACTTGGCTGTCCAAGCGGCGAACGACGCCCGTTGACCCGGAAGGCAGTGCTACGAGATCCCCGATTCGCATAGGGGACTATACCCCAATCACTCCGCCGAAAGCGGCGCGTCGAGGACGCCCGATGACCGGATCTCGTCGTCGAAGCTCTTCGTGGAGGCACCGTTTGTCTTCGCCTTCGGCGCAGCCGCCGCCGTCTTCTTGGCGAGGCGGTACTTCCCACGCTCGCCGTCCGCGCGCTCGAACACACCGCCGGCCTTCGACTCCTGCGAAAGGACGCTACCGATGTACTGCTCGGGCTTCTCCGAGTTCGGGAGGAGGCCCTTCGCGCGGAGGGCGTCGGTCGCTTCCTTGATCGACTTCACGGTGTTGCCCTGGAAGACGCTGATGAGCGCTTCACGGAGGGTCGGCTTCACGCCCGACTTCTGCGCCTTCTTCGTCGCGGAAATCTTGTCCGAAACCGAAGCCGCCTTCCTCACCGGGGCGCCCGGCTTCTTGGTCGAGGCCGCCGCTTTCTTGGGTGCCGAGGCCTTTACCATCGGTCGCTTCTCGCCCGCGCGGAAGCCCTTCGAGGGCCCGGGGCGCTTCCGAGGCGTGCCGTCCTTGTTGAGGACGGCCTTGCCGTTCCCGTCGAGCAAGAACTCTCCGGAGGCCGCCGCTGTCGCCTTGGTGGTGGCCGC
>Ga0315288_10001490_pt1 | contig 30338 bp, 20 predicted proteins | sample YL17G11_20_MG_FD_203454 | JGI IMG/M metagenome (GOLD analysis project Ga0315288, IMG submission 203454) | Sediment microbial communities from Yellowstone Lake, YNP, Wyoming, USA - YL17G11_20 | ecosystem: Environmental > Aquatic > Freshwater > Lake > Sediment | place: USA: Wyoming | collected... | reverse complement strand
CATGACCTCGGCCATGGCTGCGAGCGACTCCGGGTTCACCGTCGTCGTGAACTCGATGCGCCCGAGAGCCGAGGTGAGCACCTCGGGCTTGAGCTCCTTGCCCGTCAATGTCTTCAGCTCGGCGTTCAGAGCCCCTAAGTACTGGTCGGGGTCCGCGCTCAGCTCGTCGGTGATCTCTGTCAGCTTGGCGACGAGTCGCCGCGCGACGTCCGCGTGTTCCCCAAGGAATGCATTCCTGCCGACCAGCACGGTGACCGGGTAGTCGCCGTCGCGCCAGATGGCCCTGGGATCCAGGACGACCTGTGCACCGGCGTCCGCCTCGAGACGAGCCCCCCAGGGCTCGGGCACACAGGCCGCATCCAGCTCCCCGCGGGCGAACAGGCTGAGCACGTCGGGGTTCTCGACCGGCAGCACCCGGGTCCTCCCCCCGGTGTCGCTGAGCGCGATGCCCGCCTCCGCGAGCAGGTGACGCAGAATGGCGTCTTGCGTGTTGCCGATCTGCGGGATCGCGATGGACTTCCCATCCAGGTCGGCCACGCCGGCGATGCCCGACCCCTGTCGAGCGACAAGAACGGTGCCGCCGTTCGCCACGTTGGCGATGATGGTCACATCCCCGCCCCGCGCGAAGGAGTTGATGGCGGGTGTCGGACCGACGAAGCAGAGGTCGAGAGCACCCGCGTGGAGCGCTTCCATGGCGGTGGGGCCGGCGTTGAAGGTCTTCGGTTCCACGTTCGCGAGCCCGTCAAGCGCCGCGACGAAGTCCCCCCGCGCCGTCGAGAATCCGAGCACGGCTTGTGCGTGAGTCACATTCGGGAAGTACCCCACACGCGCCGTCATCGTGTTGCTCGGGCGCGGGCCGCGCCCCTCGCTGGTGACGGCTCCGGCCGTCTCGCGAGGTGCGCGACAGCCGATCATGCCGTTCGCGATGGCGAGAGCGACAACGACCAAGGACAACGTAGAGGCTATGGGCTTCATCGTGCACCTCCTGATCACGGTATGTGAACCAGGGAACGTACTGCCGGGGCACAGCCGGGCCTCTCGGCTCTGCTAGACCGTCGCGGATTCCTTCTGCACCTTGAGCGGCCGCGTGTGGATGCCGCACTCGCCGCCGCACTTGCTGGTGCCAAGCCACCGGCCCGCTCGCTCGTCGCCCGCCGCGATCTTGGTGCACGGCGCACAGCCCAGCGACCGGAATCCCAGACCATACAGGGGGTTGACGGCGACCTGGTTGATCGCGAGGTACTGCCAAACCTCCCTCTCATGCCAGGTCAGTATCGGGTTGAGCTTGATGAGCCCCTCGTCCCGCTCCTCAGCTTCCGAGAAGTCCGTCCGGGTGCGCCCCTCGGTGCACCGTAGGCCGGTCACCCAGCACGCGACATTGAGCTCCTCGATGGCTCGCCGCGTCGGTTCGACCTTCAGGATGGCGCAGCACCGGTCGGGATCCGTGCGCGGAAGGTCCGATGGGATCTCCGCATCGCTCTTGTAGACGTGGAGGCGCGGATAGTGCGCGACAACCTGGTTCATGAAGGCGATGGTCTCCACGGGCTTGTGCCGTGTGGTGATTACGAAGCCCTGGATGTTTGGGCTCACGCGCTGCGCCAGGTCCCACACCGCACACGAGTCCTTGCCCAGGCTGTTCGCCACGACCAGCCGGTCGCCGTACTCCTGGTATGCTTCCTCGACCAGAGCAAGCGAGCGCTCCACCTTCTGCGCGAAGTTCAGCCCGTCGACCAACCTCTTGATGTCCTCAGTCCGCTTCTCCATCTGTCCGGCTCTCCTTGTTGTTTCCCCGCCCAGCCGCGCTTTGGGGCCGAGGCGAGGGGCTAGATCTCATACTCCGGGGCCGAGATGCGCCCGAATCGCAGGTTGTCCCAGACCCGCTCGTGCAGGATGTAGATCCCGATCTTGATCACGGTGTCGGCCACGCCGACCGTCGCCGCGAAGCCTCCCTTCCCCGTGATTGCCCACAGGATCCCAGCCGTAGTGAACGTGCCGATGACGCGATAGCTGATGGCCTTCAGAACGCTACGCAAGTGAGTGTCCATCCGTTCTCCCAGTTATCCGATCTTCTTACTGGCGTTATGGTCAACGGAACGCCCCTATGCGGTCAGCGGGAGCCAGTCCACGGAGGGGCTAGATGGAGTAGACCGGCGCGTAGCGCATCATGCTCGCTACCTCCTCGTCCACCAGGTCCGCGACGGTGGTGCTGTCATAGACCTGGTCGAGGGCGCCCTTGGCCCTATCCCAGAGGGGGTGGAAGACGCACTGGCCGGCAGATGGACACTCGGCGGGGTCGTTACCGCAGTCGATGACGCGCGTCTCGCCGTCCACCGCGCGCAGCACGTCGCCCACGGTGACCGCGGATGGACGGCCTTCCAGCAGGTAGCCACCGTCCTTGCCGCGACGCGACTCAACGACCCCCGCCTGGCGAAGCTGGTTCAGGATCGCCTCAAGGAACCGCACGGGGATGGACTGCGCTTCGGCGATGTCGGCAACGCGGACGGGGTCCGCGCTGCCCCGCTTCGCCAGCTCGAAGACCGCCCGAAGTGCGTACTGGCTCTTCCTTGACACCAGCACCCTCAGTCCTCCTAAGCCGATAAAGCCAATTATCTTCATCGACATTATAGACTATTTCGGCACGGTGTCAAGCCCCCTTACGCGATTCGCCGGCGAGGGCGGTTCGCTGTGCGTAGTCCGCAAACGACTCGTCGGGGCGGTTCCGCGTTGCCACATAGTCCGCGAGAAGGCGCCGCACCTCACGGCCGGCGTCCCCTGCCGCGAGCCGACCCACGTCGCGTGCGATCGCCCCCTGGCCCTGAACGCTGCCGCCAACGTGAAGCACGAAGCTTGGCTGCGGCTGCCCGTTGCCTTGGCCGGTGTAGCCGCGCAGGCCGATGTCGCCAACCCAATGGTGAGCGCAGGAGTTGTGGCATCCGTTGATCTGGATGCGCACTCGGCCCACATTGGCGACCAGCCCGGCGTGCTGTTCCAGGTCCTTCACGATGGCCTCTGCGGCGCCGACGGTGTCCACCTGGCCGTGGGGGCATTGGCGGCAGCCGATGCACGCGACGATGTCCGTAGCGCGCTCGAACCCCTCCGTCGCGTACCTTCGTCGTCCAAGCTCGTCGAGCAGCGCCGGTGCACGACCCTCCGGGACGAAGCGGAACAGCAGGTTCTGCCGATCCGTCAACTGGACGGTCCCGTCGCCGAAGTCGTCAGCCATCTGCGCCAGATCCGCCGCCTGGGACGAGGACAGCTCGCCGCGGGGTACGTGCACTCGCACGACACAGAAGCCTGTCTGGCGCTGCGGTATCACGGTCTGCCCGTCGACGAACGCCGGTGCGATGTCGGATGGGCCCTGCGCCGCAACGATGGCCTCAGTCCCGGCCACACCCCATTCGCGGAGCACTCCGAGGATCTCCTCGCCGTAGGCCGGCACTCCCATGTCCTGGACCAGGAACTTGATCCGCGCGCGGGCTCGGTTCTCGCGGTTGCCCCGACGGTTGAACACCTCGGTCGCGGCGCAGGTCACGTCCAAGGCCAGGCCAAACGGCACGAAGTCGAACACTGGCCGGCCGAGTACGGGCCGAGCCCCGAGGCCGCCGCCCCCGTAGTAACGCCAGCCGATCTCCGTTCCTCCGTCTGCCGCTGGTCGGGGCGTGGGATACCACCCCTGGCAGTTGATGAGCGTCATGCCACATGCCCGGTTACAGCCGGCCACGCTGACCTTGTTCTTCCGCGGGAGAGTGCGGCGCTCGTCGCGCATTCTGGGGTCAGTGGAGATCGCCTCGATGAGCGGCCGGACATCCGCGACTTCGTGCGGGCAGACGCCTTGCAGCGCACAAGTGACCACATTCCGCGTCGTGTCGCCGCACGCGTTCATCGTGGTGAGATGGGCCGAAGCAACTGCCTCCAGCACGGTCGCGGCATCGGCAAGCTGGGCCCTGTGTAGCTGGATGTCCTGCCGCGTCGTCAGACAGAGCAGGCCGCCGGCGCAGCTATCCGCGATCTGGGCGATCATGCGAAGCTGCGCCGACTGCAGTAGACCGCCGGGTACCTTCACCCGCACCAGGAAGCCCCCGGCATGGGGCTGGTGGTAAAGCCCGTTCCTCTTGAGAACGGCCATCTCGTCCGCGGCGAGGTCTTCGACCCCGCGCCGACCCGCGAGGATGGCGACGAGCGCGTCATCGGTAGTGCCGGGGCCCGCTACGGGGCCAACAGAGCTGTTCCTGCTCATGGTCTACTCCAGAGGTCCCGGCGACGTATGAGGTACTTGGGCCTGCCTATGGGGCCGTTAGCGGGCAGCGTCTGCCGATGGTGTAGTTCGAACACCAAGTTACCCCAACCGGCGGTCCACCCGCAACGTTGAGAGCCCGGGCGAGCCCGTCTGCCCTGTACACGCCCTGCGATGCCGCCCCTGCCGCGGCCGTATGCCATGCCGTGTACCTGAGAGGGCGGGAGGCCCCAGGGCCCGGCCGACTCAGGCTCGCGGCGGGTAGCGTGGCGGCGCCTCTGAAGCCTCGCCCGGCATACGCCTGATCCTGTAGGTCCGGACTCCGCGCCGGACACCGGAGGCCTCCTCCTGCGGGTTCCTCTTGGCCGCGCCGCCGACCGCGCTGACAGGCAGACGGCAGAGCCCCAATGACGCGTCTGGGGAGGCTTGCGGTGGCGGGGCCGGAGACCCCGCCGGCACGGGGGCGTGGTCTCTGGCTGGTGAAGGCTCAGGGATTGGCGGGCACAGGCTTGCGGCGTCCGCCGCGGAGTCCGGACCCACGGGCGCGTGGTGGGTGGCGGGCAGCAGGCACAAGGACCCGCGGGCGCCGGCTCCCGGTAGCGGGTCGGGAGACCCGCGGGCACGGGAGCGTGGTGGGTGGGCGGCGGGAAGCTCAACGATGACGACCCATGTTCCCCAACCGGCACGGACCGTACCTGCCCGGGTGCTACAATGGGGCCAACCCAAGCCCCTACGCAGTAAGGGGGTCTTCTCCGTGTCGGGTGAGCTGCTATGAGGCTGCGACCGGGCACGTCCGAGCAGTGGATCCGCTACACTCGCAGGTCATCGGTTCGGGCGTTCCGTGCCTTCGTCAAGCTGCCCGACGCGGAGATGGCACAGGTATTACGCATGCTGGTTACGGACGGCGTGAACGCGGACACAGGCAGGGCGCGGGCGGCTCTGGACGCGTGCGTGGGCCTGCTGACGATGTCACACGTCGAGTTCCCCCGTTGGGCCGTCGTCTCGACGGTGGAACGTCTGGGCCCGGCTGTGGGCCCACTAATGACCGACCTTGTTGGCCTGGTGAAACACAGTGACCCACGTCGACGCGCCGGTGCCCTGAGCGTGCTTCACTGGCTGTTCCACTCGAGTCTCGGAGGCGAAGGGGCAGAGGACTACGCGGAGGACCTCCTGCCCTGCCTCCACGATCCGGACCCCGAGGTCGTGCGCCAGGCTGTCTCGCTGTTCCTGTGGTCCGGGAGGGGAACGCCTGGGCTGGATGCGGAGCTCGTTGCAGTGCTGCAAGAGAGCCGCGACCCCGAAGTGCTGCGTGACGTTGCCCACATGCTCCTCCCTTGCCCCGGCGGGGTGATCCACGACGCAGCCACGGAGCTGCGGGGGCTCTTCGACCACCCTTCTGCCGAGGTGCGGCCCGCTGCGCAGAATGCGCTCCATGACCTGGTCCTGCGAGATGAGGGCGCGTCGTGAGCTCGGCGGTCTCGCGGACAACGGGCTCGGACGGCCTCTGCGTCCATTGCGGCGAGGCAGGGGGCCGCGCATGGTGATGCGCCGTCTCACCTTCGTGCTCGCCCTCGTGGCCGCTGTCTGGTCGCCACACCCAAGCCCTGCGGCCGTATGGCATGAGGGCGGCGCCGTGTATGCCGAGACCGCGACGTGCCGCGTGGCCATGGACTCCCGCGCTGGCCTTGCGTGGCGGCAGATCTGGGTGAGAGGTCCCGTCCGCTCGCCGAGGTTGCTCGACGGGGGCGGTGGCCCCGTCCTGCAGGTGGCCTTCCGAACCGCCGGAAGCGACTTCGCAAGTTGGTACTCCTCGCAGTGTCGTGCGGACGTGACCCCCGGGAACGGCGACGTCCGGATTCGCCTGACGCCCCACGATGGCGGGGCGCCCGTTGTCCACCTGACGATCAGCGACGACGGCGGTTCCGAGATCCTCTTCACGGCGAAGGTCACTGCGAAGCAGGACGGCGAGGTGATGCTTGCCCTCCCCATCATCGATGGCCTTCTCGCCGACCAGGCGAGTGAGGTCACCTGCTTCTACCCCCGAGACTCGGGCATCCTGAGCTCGTGCCCGGTCGACCTTGCGTCGACCTATGGCCAGTACGTCCGGATGCAGGTGATGGCCGCGAGCGTGCCGGGCGCGGGCGGGATCCACGTGATATGCCGGGACGACCAGCAACTGCTCTCGAAGACCTTCCAGTTGCGGCTGCGGGTCCCGGGCCGGCAGGAGGCCCGGCTCTGGGATGAGTACGGGGCGCGCTATCTCACCGATGCGTTCGCTGCGAAGTCCGGGGTCTCTATGGCTGTGCGCTACCAACCTGTCCCGGTGAAGGCCGGACAACCCAGGGCATTCCCCACTGTTGCCGTCGGGGTGGACGCCGGCGACTGGCGCGATGCGCTGGCGGCCTATCGTGCCTGGGCCAACACGTGGTATCGCCCCCACCTGCGGCCGAGCTTTCGGCGCATCTTCGGACACGCGAGCCTCGATCTCTTCAGCGAGACCCGAATCGACGACGCGCTACGCAAGGTCGATGCCGCCGGCCCGCTGGATTTCGTCGAGTATATGGTCCAGGCACAACACGTGAACGGCGAGTACGGCTACCGCGAGGACATCGGGCTCCCGGAGTTGCAGCGGTTCTCGCGGGAGCTTCTCGCGCGCGGGATCGGCAGCAGCCACTATGTGGAGGGCTACATCGCCGCACCGACCTCGCGCGTGTGGCAGGAGCACCCGGACTGGGGACAGCACCTCAACGGGGAGCAGCTCGTCCTGTGGGGGGTCAACCGCGCGATGTGCCTCGACTATGAGCCATGGCGACGATGGATCGCGGGGGAGTCCGCACGCCTGGCCCGAGACCTCGGACTGCAGGCCGCGTACCTGGACGAGCTGGGCTTCGCGACCGGTGAGAAGCAGAGCTGCGACAACCCCGCCCACTCCCACCCCGAGCCCTTCATCGCCTGCCGGGGTGTTCGAGCGCTCCTCCGAACGACGCGAGCGGCGCTGAACGAAGTCGACCCCGAGATCGCCATCTACACCGAGGGCCCGGCCGTGGCCGAGCTGTCAAACTACTGCGACGGGACCGAGGAGTACTTCTGCCGGCAGGAGCTGTGGGCCGGGCGGCCGTTCTACGAAGTGCCCGTTCACTTCGGGCGGTTCGTGTTCCCCGAGCCCAAGTTCCTGCAGATCCCGGACGGTGACAGGGCAGAGCGCCTGTGGCAGTACAAGAAGACGCTGTTCAACGGTCTGGGCTGGGTGGGCCCGCTCGTGGACGACGAGGTGGAGCCGTTCCGGCACCGGATGACTGAGATCCTGCGGGAGAACCGCGAGGCGTTCAGCACTCTCCGCCCGGAGCCACTCGTGGCGACGCGCCACCCGGGCGTCTACGCCAACCGGTTCACGAGCGACACCAAGACCGTTCTCACGCTCTGCAACGCCAACGACTACCCGGTCGCCGGCGCACTTGTCTCTGTGGCCGAGACCGAGGGCCGCCACTGGGTCGACCTGACTGAGATGCGCGACGCGCGCGTGGTGACTATCGACGGCCGGCCCTGCCTCGTGGCCTCCCTCGACGCGCGGGATGTGAAGGTGTTCGCCGCGCTGCCCCGGCGGCTGGACGTGGCGGGTGAGGGCCAGTGGCTCTCCTGGGTCGAGTCGCCCGCGGAGCTGGTGAAGCTGGACAACGCGGACGCGGAGGTCGCGCGCGCCAGCCTGACGGCCAGGGAGGGGTCGCTCGTCGACATGACGGATCAGGGCCGGAACCGGGCGGTCCTCAAGCTGATGCAGGGCGGGGAGCTGCTCGACCTTGTCCCGCTGCCTCGGCTTGGCGACATCGATCTTGCTCTCGTGGCGCGCGCTTCGGCAGGGTACGAGCCTGAGGACGGGCCAGTGCGCCTGGTCAATGATGGCAATGACCAGACCTACTGGCACCAGCCGTGGGACGCGCAGCCCCGCCCGCCGTGGGTCCGGCTCGATTGGGACCATCCGCAGGTCTTCAACGAGATCGTTCTCCGTGCGGCAGAGGGCGTCTATGCCTCCCAGGACTTCTCCGTCGAGGCCAGCGAGGATGGGGAGACCTTCCGAGAAGTGGCCCGAGTGAGCCGGATCGGGCAGAGCGAGTGGATCCGGACCGAGCACTTCGCGGCGGTCACCGCGAAGGCCCTTCGCCTCACGTTCCACAAGGGCGGCCCCTGGGGGGACAACAACACCGTCCAGACGCTCAGCGTCTGGTACAAGGGGTGACGGCAGGGAGGTACCGCCATGGCGCGCCGCATTCACATCGCCATCGCCGCATTGCTTGCCGTGTCCGCCGTGCAGGCCGAGACACTAACCTACACGGACATCATCGGACAGCTTACCGATCTCGATCGGCTGACGCGGTATGAGGAGGGCGTCACCGCGGGGCAGTGTTCGAGCTGGCACCGCGATGAGCTCGTCCGCTGGGCGACCAACGCCGATGCCGGCAACTTCCTTCGCATCGAGCCGGATGGCGAAGGCGTGATGATGGATGAGGACGGGCCGGGGTGCATCTTCCGGCTGTGGTCCGCGAACCCGCAGGGGAAGCTGCGCGTCTACCTGGACGGCGCGGAGGAGCCCACGTTTGAGTGGGACTTCGCGTCGCTCTTCCTCGGCGAGACACACCCGTTCATCCAGCCGCTCGTCTGGAAGCGCTCGCCGGAGGCGATGACGGCATCGGACTGCTATGTGCCCATCCCCTTCGCGAAGCATGTGAAGGTGACGTGCACGGAGCCCGGCGGACGGTTCTACCAAGTCGGTTACCTGAGGTACCCCACAGACTGGCAGGTCGAGAGCTTCCACTTGCCGCTCACCCCGGGCGAGGACTCGGCCCTCCGCGCGGCCGCCGATGCCTGGGCACATCCCAGCACCGACCCAAAGCCGAAGCTGCCCGGCCAGGCGACCGTGACGACGGAGATGACGCTCGCCGCGGGACAGACGATCGCCCTCGCGGACCTGAACGGCCCGGGGGTCGTCCGGGCTCTCAGAGCCCGCGTGACATCCGAGCAGCGGGACTTCTGGCGGAAGCTGGTCCTGTCCGGGACGTGGGACGGTGCACAGGCTCCGCAGGTTCTCTCGCCACTCGGGCCCTTCCTCGGGTTCGACTGGGTCACCGCGGACTACGGTTCGCTCATCGCGGGATGCCGCGACGGCGAGTGCTGGTTCCACTACCCCATGCCCTTCCGGGAGAGCGGACAGCTCACACTCACCAGCCACCTCAGTCAGCCTGCGGCCATCCACGTCGAGGTCGACTGGGCTCCGCTGGGGGAGGTGTCCGACGATCTGCTCTACTTCAACGCGCGGTGGCGCCATGAGCCGGATTCGGAGAGCCTGGACTACCCATTCATCGAGACAGCCGGGCGCGGGCATCTCGTGGGCATCACGCTTCAGGTGGACCACCCCATCCCCGGCTGGTGGGGCGAGGGCGATGAGAAGGTGTGGATCGATGACGACACCTTCCCGCGATGGGTCGGCACGGGCTCCGAGGACTACTTCGGCGATGCCTGGGGGATCCGCTACCTCCCCGGGCCGAGCTGGGGCTGCAGCGTCGACCCGGACATCTCGAAGGCGGCGCGGACCTGCCCCTACCGCTGGCACTTCATGGACCGCATCCCCTTCGCGAAGCGCCTGCGGATGACCATCGAGAACTACGGCTGCTGGGGCACGCTCTGGGCTGACGAGTTCGAGTACAACTCGGTGGCCTACTGGTACCAGGCGGAGCTGACCCCACCTTTCGCCGACCTCGCCGGTGCGAAGTACGTCGGTGGCGACGAGTACCTCCAAACGCCGGCCGAGTACTCCTACCACACGGACCTGTTCCCGCGGACGCTCTCTGCGGACGACTTGCGCACGACGGGGCTGGACGTGCCGTTCGCTCTCGAGGCGGAGGATCTGATGCGCGCAGCCGTTGCCGACGGCGACGCGACCCTTGTCGATGACGGCGCCCTGCCCTACCAGTTCAACGCCGAGCGCGCGGTCGACTTCGGAACGGTTGAGGCGGGGGCGCAGCTCGCCGACCTTGACCTCCCGGCACTCGCGGCAGGTGTCTACTTCCCCGTGATGCTCACTGCCCCTGAAGCGACCGAGGTGACGCTGGAGTGGAACGGCCGGCGTCTCGGGATCGAGGGGCGCGCCGGGAACGACGCCTACGACCTGGCGGGCGTGCTCGTCGAGGGCGAGGCCGCCCCGCAGGTCGCGCTGCTGGCCGAGCAGGCCGGCCACGCGGTCGTGGATGCCATCGTCCTGCGCCCGGCACCTCAGGAGGAGGGCGCGATGGAGGCGGAGGCGTGTGAGGTCACCGCCACGACCGGCGGCGCCGAGATGCCACATCCCAGCCCGCCCATGCGCGGCCCCAGCGCAGGGCAGGTGCTCGAGTTCGACGGAACCGGCCCCGGCCAGGGGATGGTCCTCCGCATCCCGCGCGACGCGGACCGCGGTTACGTCCTGGGTATGCGGCCCATGCTGGGGCCCGCCGCCGGCGTCATCCAGGCGTTCTGCGATGGCAAGCCGATCGGGCCGGGGTTCGACCTCTACGCGCCCGAGGAACGGCTGAGCGCCGCGATCCTGCCGCTGGGGCCGCTGCCTGCGGAGGCCGGTCAGATCGAGCTGCGGGTTGTGGGCAGGAACGGAGCGTCGGCGGGCTACCAGGCGAGGCTCGATACCTTCCGCTGGGAGCCGCTCATCATCCACCCGGATAGCACAGCGGGCGTGTGGGCGATCGTGCTCGGAACGGACCGGTGTGCCTACTCCATCCAGGATCTCGGTCCCCGTTTCGTCGGCGGGCATCACCTGTGGGTGAACCCGTCGGACCGGGACGCGTGGGTGGACATCGGGATCACCGTTCCGGATGAGGGCGGCTATGCAATCGAGGCGCGCTACACCACCTCATGGGACTACGCGATCGCCCAGGCGTCCCTCGACGGGCAGCCCATCGGCGAACGCGTCGATCTCTACACACCCACTGTGGAACAGACGGAGCCGATGTCCTATGGCACCGTGCACCTGACTGCGGGCCGGCACGTCTTCCGTCTGCAGGCGGCCGACAGGAACGCCGAGTCGGCCGGGTACCTGATGGGGATCGACTACATCCGGGTGACCAAACGCGGGTAGCCGGTTGCGCCCCCGGTAGGAGAGACTTCAGTCGCGATTGCAGGGGCGTCGCCATGCGGGATCGCGGCTGAAGCCGCTCCTACGGTGTCGCCAGCGCAATCCCGTGCGGCGGAACGGTCGTGCCGCGCAGCGTGCGCTCCTCCGGAGTCGAGTTGTAGAGCAGCAGCCCCCCCTCGACCTGCGTCACGTAGATGCCGTCGGCCTCGGCGAGCGGGACCGGCGCACCCTTCAGCCCTGGGGCGAGCACCTCGGGGTGCTCCAGCGCGAGGACGACCGCCTGGGCCAGTGCATCGAGTGTCTCCGTGGCGACGGGAATGACGACGGTCGCCCCCTTGCCGACGCGCTTCGTGCAGTTCCCGGCGAGCGCGGCGGCATCGAGGGACAGGACCACCCGCGCATTCGTCGGCGGGGCATCCTCGCTGCCGGCAGAGGCGATCTCGATGGTGCGGAGCGCCACGCCAAGCTCACGGCCGTCTGCCATCCCGTGGTCGATCGGTCGCCATGTGTGCAACTCGAACGTGACGCGAGCCACCGGTCGATCTTCCAGGAGGGCGCGAGGCACGGGGAACCGGTAGGTCGCGCAGCCTGCGCGGTCCATCTGGCCCACCGGCTCACCGTTGACGAGGACGCGGTTCGGCCCGGGGAGCGAGTGCTCGCTGAGGCAGGCGTCGAGGAACAGGATGGCATCCGTGTCCGGGTTGATAGGCAGCCACAGGCCGGGACGAGGGCCGCTCCATCGCTTCGTGGCAGTGGGGATGGCCGGCCATTCGCCACCAGTCTCCTGGCCGTGCCAGTCGCCGAACAGGTAGTCGGCGTCATTGCTCTGGCCCACCAACAGCGCGGAGTGGCGCGGCGCGACCCCCTCTAGGCCGACGTTCGTCAGCGCGAGCCCCTCCGCCGGACGAGCGAACAGCGCGGCAGCGGGCGCGTCATCCCCCTCAGGCGTCCGCGCGAGGCCGCCGTCGGCGTCCGGCGTTGCCACGAGGACGTGCCCGTCGGCCACCCAGTCGCGCAGGTCCTCGATCTCGTCCTCTTCGAGGCTGGGCGCCGCCGCGAGTGCTAGTACGCGCAAGCCCTTTGGCGGTCTGTCCGCGAGTAGAAGGCGGTCAACGAACTCGATGTCCACTCGATCGCGTATGCGCCGAGCCGCCTCGTAGCACCGGCCAACGGCGTTCGAGTCCAACGCCCAGGTCGTCCTCGGGAGGTAGATCCCGGCGGCAAGGCTCGGGTCGCGGCGTTGGAGAAAGCGCGCGTTGGCGCGGAAGTTCGCCACGGCCTGGTCGGACTGGAGGATGTTCGGCGAGTAGTAGTGGAGCTGCCGGGCGCCGGATGCGGTGGCATTGTAGATGCGCGCGATGACGCCGTTATCGTCCACTGTGCCCGCCGGCTCGTACCCGAAGAACGTTCCGAAGTGGCGGCACGCCGTCGCCACCTCGCGCGTGATGCTGAAGTTCCCGGCGTAGTCGCTGCCCTCGTTGGTGATGCGGATCCCGGCGTTGGAGGGCGCGATGGCGCGCGCTTGCGCGGTGAAGTCGGCGCCGAGAACCGGGCTGGCGTCACCGCCGGTGCAGAGGTAGATCCCCGTGTCCGGGAACTGCTTCCGCGTCACCTCCACCCACCACGCCGACCACCGCGTCATCGTGTCCACGTACCAGTTCACAAGGTCCACGCGCGCCCGCGGCGACGTGGCATCGTCGGGCAGGAACGTGGCGAGATCGTCGAATGAGGCGTGGCGAGTGCCCCACGCCGCGTTCAGCTTCGCGATGCTCCCGTACCGGTCGCGCATGGCATCGCGGAACGCCTGTTGCGCGTACTCATCGCCCGCCCACCAGCCCGCATGGTTGTGGTAGGGCCCCGGACCGTCCGCCGTCCAGCCGCCCTCCGGGCCTGCGGGGTAGATGGACTCGCCGTAGATGCCCGTGATGCCAAGCAGCACCGACTCGATCACGCCGCGGTCGCGATAGCGCTCCGCGAAGGCGGCGAGGAACCGCTCGATCCACGGCCTTAGCGTCGGGCTCCAGAGGGACTCGACCTTTGAGGGCTGCCCGTGCTCCAGGCAGACATAAGGGTGAGACTGATCCGACTCGCGGAACCACTTCGGGTTCGCGTAGGCCGGCCCGGCGATGAGGAAGGGCACCCACTTCAGCCCGGCACGCTCGAGGATCTCGACCTGGCGATCCCACCGGCTCCAGTCCCACTGCCCCTGCCCCGCGTCCTCCACCGTCTGCCACGTGACGTATGTCTCGACACTGGTGACACCCAGCGCGCGGAAGAGCGCTGCCTCCGCGGGCCCGATGTCGGCACCGATGGTCAGTTCGATCCCCTCGCCGATCCTTGTCCGGAACTGCTCGAAGAGCGCCGGGTCCATGCCTGCCGGGTTGTAGTCCGCCGGCGCGGTGAAGCTCACCTCAATGCGCCGGACAGCGAGGCTCGATGTGCACAGGCGCAGGTCGGTGCCATGGTTCTCCCGGCTCGATAGCGCGGCATGGGGAAGGTGGATAGTCTGCCGCCGCCACTGGTTCGTGCCCAGAAGGAGCAGCGCGTCCTCGACCCGCGTGTACGCCTGCCCGCCGGCCTTGTCGTACTCGACCATCGCGAGTCCGAGCTGGCCGTCGTAGAACTCGACGGTGACATACAGGTCGTAGTCGCCGGGTGGCACGAGTTGGTCGTCCACACTGACGTACAGGTAGTGCGACGCCTCACCGGAGACACGCCTGCACGCGCTGCCGCCGACCTCGGCGAGCACATTCACCCCGTCGCCCGCGGACGGCACACTGATGCCCTGCCCCCGATTCCCGGCCCCAAGCTCGACGAACAGCGGCTCCGTCGGCAACTGACCGATAAGCGATGTCGCCACCAAGAGCGCAGCAGGGAACGGCATGGGGTATCCTCCTCGGTGAGCCCGTGACTCCTGACATGGTTCGCCCCGTTCCCCCGCTCCCCTGCGGCGGCAGACCGGCAGTCGCGTCGCGGTCCCGACCCTTCCGGGTAGCGCGGCGCGACCGCAGGGGACAGGCAGCGTCAGGACTTGTGGGACCACCCGAGGGAGCCCGACTTGGCGCCGAAGCGTTCAGCCATCGACAACGTAGTGCGCGGCGCAGCGGCGGCCCTGTTCCTCAACGCTGCAGCGGCGGTCGCCTGGCTCTACGCCTCGATGCCGGACTGGCCGGTGACGCCGGGGTTCGCCGTCGGATGCCCCGATGGCGGCACTGCCGGAACCACCGCCGTCTACCTCAGCGGACAGGAGCTCGACAAGGCCTTGGGTGAGCCGCCGCGCTTCGGGCCGCCCTCGTACGGCGGCGAGGCAGTCGCCGACCGCGAGAGCGACGGCACCGTTCCTGTCTGGGTCCACCCCCTCCTCCCGATCGGCTTTGCAGACACTCGCCCCTTCGGGTGGGCCCTAGTGCCGTTGCTCGTCGGGCTGGCGCTGCTCCTCATCTGGCTCAGCTCGCTTGCTCGTGGCCGCTGCGCGCGATGCGTGCTTTCTGCCTGTGGCGCGGCGGTCTTCCCTGCGATCTGTGCGGCCTGGTCGGGCGGGTTGCATCTCACGGCGGGTCCATGGTTGCTATGGACCCTCGGGGGACCGCTCGCCGTGGCCGTCATCGTCGGGCTTGCGTACGCCAGTCGTTGCGCGGGCCGGGATCTGATGAGCGTATCTCCGAGGCCGTCCGGCCCCCCAGGCTACGAGACACTCGGCCTGGCGGGCCCTCCGCCCCGTCGCGACAGAACGCCCATCGCCATCACATGGACTGGATGTACCACGGCACTGTCGGTGGGGGGCTACCTGTGCGCCCTCATGTGGCACCCCGGACTCTTCATGCTGGCGGACCCGCCCGTCAGAGTCATCCTCACTGAGTGCGCGCTTGCGCTCGGTGCGATCGCCGGAACGCCACTGGCGGGCCTCGTATGGCTCGTCTGGGCCTGTCGGGCACCGCGCCGGCTCCTGAAGGCGGCAGGGCCCCCACTCGATGAGATCGCGCGGGCGGCGCTGGCGCTCGGGGGGCGGGTCGAGCTTACGGACGCGGGGAAGCGCCGCGACTGGTCGGTTCGTGTGGTGCTGAACGATGGCTCGTATCCGGCGTTCACCGTGCTCAGGCCGCGCGCGATGTCGTTGGGCCTGCGGCTTGAGCTGTCCGAGGATGCTTGGGCCCCGCAACCCATCCGCCTGGTGGCGGTTGACTGGCCCTTCAGAACTCGGAAGCCTTGGTTCAACGATGGCGCTTGGGGTGGCGTGTTCGCCAGGTGGTTCCGCCCCGACACCCGAGACCGGGGGTACGCCTTGCGCGCCTGCCCACCCGCGGTGCAGGAGGAGGCGCTCCGTCTGCGGTCTTTCCTGCGCCGTCAGGGCATCGGGTTCGTCGCCCTCACCGTCGGGGAACGGTGGGTCGATCTGGAAGTGGTGGCCAGTCGGCGCGCCAGCCGGGCGGATGTGCTGGTCATGCTCGTCCGGTTCCTCCAGTGCGTCCATCAGCGCGCCGTTCTGTCGGAAGCATACCAGGCTCCCATGGAGCCGGAGGCGCCCGACCCGGCCGCAGAAACGAGAGATGGCTACCTGACGGTGCGGCCCGGGTTCACTGCGTGCCTTGCCCTGTCAGCCACCCTTTGGGTCACCTCTCTCGTCTTCCCGAGCCCAAGCATCGCTCTGGCAGGCTCGGCGGCGATGGACAGACCTCGGCTGGCGGCAGTCCAGCTTGCGCTGGGAGCCGACCCGAATGCGGAGCCGTTCCCGGGCTTCACGCCGCTGTCCCTCGCGGCGGCGAACGGCGCGACGAATCTCATACCGCTTCTCATCCGTCACGGCGCCGACGTGAACCCCGACGGTCGCTGGCCTCCGCTCATCGCCGCGGCGCGGAATGGGCAGATCCAGGCCGTGCGACTGCTGCTGTCGGCGGGCGCGGACCCGAACGCGGTCGACGAGGATGGAGACGCTTCGCTCCACGTTGTCTGCTCGGATCCCCTCGGGTCGCTCGGGGTGCTTCACACACTACTCGATGCGGGGGCGGACCTCGAGGAGAGAGATGCGCACGGCGATACGCCGTTGCTGACGGCGGTCCGCAGCGGCAACACCGCGGCGGCCTACGCTCTGGCCAACTCCAGAGCCAGTGTGACCGCCCGCAACGAGTGGGGTCGGACGGCACTGCATCGTGCCATCCTGTGGGGAAACGAGGCACTCGCGAAGTCGCTGGTGAGCCGTCTTCCTGAGTCGGCAGCTTCGGGATGGTGCCCGCTCGGCTCCACGCCCGATTCCGCCGGTTGGGCGCAGCTACACTGGGCATGTGCGCTCGGAACGCCAGCCGACGTACGGAGGGCTATCGGGACGTACGGGGTAGCGCCCGCTGCATCCGCCTCGGACATCACGCCCCTCCACGTGGCCGCGGCTCGCGGTGACGCTGAGTCGGTGGATGAGCTGATGCGCGCCGGCATCCCGCCAGACGCCCGCGGTACCCGGGGTCGCACCCCGTTACACGTGGCTGCGGTCGCGGGCAACGCGAATGTCGTACGCCAACTGCTCGAGGCGGGCGTGGAGGGCGACACCAAGACGGAGCACGGGTGGACTCCGCTCTGCTACGCAGCGGCGAGCGGCGACATGGCGACCATCGAGGCACTGGCGGACGCGGGCGCGTCGCTGGACCCCGGCGGCCAGACCCCAGCCGCCGTCGCCGCGCGGTACGGCCACGTCGCCGCTGTGCGTCGGCTCTGGGTGGGCGAGCCGGAACCCACTTGAGGGCATCGCTAGCTGGCGGGGCACGGAGCCCTGCCCCCGCGACTCGGTGACGAACTCGGCATCGCCGAGGCCGGTCACCTACGAGCGGGCCCGGTAGGCCTACAGCCTTCCCGCCGCGTCGAAGCGCTTGTAGTAGACGAGGGAGTAGGCGGCTGGGAGGATGAGGCCTGCCATCACCAGGACGAAGGCCGCGACCGGCGGGCCGCCGCAGACGACGAGCACCGCGCCGAGGAGGCCGCCGGCGAACATCGCCCTTGCGGCCAGCCGATGCGTGGCGTCCCACACGGCCTCGCTCGCGAGAGTCCACGGCGTGCGGACACCGATCCAGAAGTTGCGCCGAACGCGGCCCAGCACATTCCCAAAGAGAGCTAGCGCAAGGCACAGTCCGCCGACGAACCACCGGCTGGAGTCCCACTCCGGCCGGAGCGCCGCCCTGAGTGTCACGGCCTGCATCAGCCCGAACATCACGGCGAGCCCGGCCATGATCTGGTAGTAGGTCGAGCGGAACTCGTCCACTCGGAAGTGCTTCGGCGAGAGCCACGGGAAGAGCCACGTCAGGATGGCCCACAGCAGCACGAGCCCCGGCACGAACCAGGCAGCGAAGCTCCTCTGCCCCCAGCCATCGATCTCGCCGTGCATGTTCCAGTGCATCGGCACCTGGTCCGGCAGACTTGGGTAGACGATCGCCGTTCCCAGGCACACCGCCATAGCCAACACTGCCATCGAGGCGAATGCGGCTCGCGCACTCATTGTGATCCCTCCTCGCTCTCCTTGGCGTCGCGCTTCAGTAGATCGAGCACGACGGTCAGCACATCCTGGAAGACCGTGGTGTTCAGCGCGTAGTAGATCTGCTGGCCGTCGCGACGGGTGCGGACAAGCTCCGCGTTCCTGAGCACGCCGAAGTGGTGTGACATCGAGGGCGCCCCGATCTCGAAATGCCCTGCCAGCTCCCCGGCTGTCATCTCGCCCTGTTCGAGCAGGCGCAGGATCCTCCGTCGCGTTGGATCGGCCAGTGCTTTGAACACGGCGTCCATCATCGGCCGCTCCTTCGATATTTCGGTAACTCTCAAAATACAGCAGCGCACGTGGGCTGTCAATGGGTTTCCTCGCGGGCTCCCGCCACCGGCCCCAGGAGGCTGCACGCTTCGGCGAAACCCATCTCGGTTCCGCGCGTCCTCCGTTGTGGACAGCAGCGATCCTCCCAGCTGGAAGGAGAACAGCACATGACACGGCTCACGGAGCGTTTCCTCTGCGGGCGTGCCTCATGCGCGTGGGGCGCGGCAGTGTTTGGTTTGGTTCTGATCATGCCAATGGTGGGGTGCAACGACGGTGGTGGGGGCGAGAACACGAGTGTCGGCCTCGTGTTCGCGGATACGTCGCTCCGGCACCCCGCGCTGGTGCAGTCGTTCCTGCGGGTCGGGCTGGCCATGCGCATCTCGGAGCTCTCGCTGACCCCGGAGCAGGCTGCGGAGTTGGCGCGCATCGCGCGTGAGCAGGGCCCCGCCATCCGCGCGTCGCTGGATGAGGCATTCGTCACGCTCGAGCCCGCGGCGGCCACGCTGGCCCAAGCGGCCGACTTGGTCGTCGGCGCGGAGAACGCCGAACAGGCGATGGGGCAGGTCATGCAGCAGCCGGGCATGCTGGCCGTCGCCGGCATGATGGGCAATGAGGGGGGGCCTCCTGCTGTGCTCACCGGGGCGTTGGACAAGCACGCCGATGCGGTGGGCAGCATCGTTGACGCGATGGACCTGACCGCATTGGCCAAGGTCTCGGGCGTCAAGGAGCAGCTCGGGCGCGCGTTCCAGGACCCTGGCGAATTGGATGCCGCACGCGAAGCGAAGGATCAGGTGAAGTTCAATGCCCAGGTCGACCGCTTCGCGTCCGGTGCGGTGAAGGCACTGGGCTATGACCCGGCGGTGGACCAGTGGGCCATGGACGCGGCTCGCCCGATCATCGGGCCGTGGGCTGACCAAGCCCAGGCAGACCGGAGTGCGTCGCTTGAGATGACACTCAACCGGCTGCTCACCGAGGTCCGTCCCGTTGAGGAGGACATGGTCGCGAAGGCCTCCCGCTCCCTCGTGGCAACCGCGGCGATGGAGCAGGCGCCCGACTTGCTCGAGAAAGCGGCGGCCAAGTAGAGCGGCGGCCGCCTACGAAGGCTGGCTCCTCGAACGCCCCACCATCCGGTCGTAGGCCGGTTGGCCGGGGGTGCAGCGGGGGCCGCAGTTGCAGACATACCCTCGCGAGGTCTGGCGCAGCTCGGCCTGGAGGGCCCGCCACATCTCCTCGGTCTCCAGGCAGAGAGCAACGGTCTGCTCCGGACGGATCCGACGGATGTCGTCGACGATGTGCTTCAGCACGGCGTATCGCGCATCGTGCGGCAGCGGGAAGGGGCAGCCCTGCACGTAGCCGCGCTCGCGCAAGAATGGCGCGGCGGCGCGCATGGCATCCACGAACTGCGGGTCGAGCTGCTCCACGTCCAGGCATCGCTCGGCCGTTGCGGCGTCCATCCAACCGAATGGGCACAGGGTGATGATGTCCGGGTTGGTTCGCTCGTAGATGCGCTTCACGAGCAGCGTGTTCTCCTGCCGCCAGTTGCGTACCGGGATGATGGGGGACAGGCGGAACCGCACCATGTAACCCGCCTGCTCGCACTTGCGAGCCGCCTCGATGCGGGCGTCCCAGGCCGCCGTGCGCGGCTCGAACACCTCCGCTTGCGTCGGCCCGGCGAGGCTCCACTGGATGATCGTGCGGCCACGGTGCTCCATGGGCAGAAGGTAGTCCACGTTGTCGCTCTTGCCCGCGTAGATCTCGAGGTAGCGGTCCTGCCGCCGGGCGAAGTAGTCCACGAACAGCCGGGTCGCATCGTACTCCGGCTCCAGGCAGTTCACATCGCCGTGGTTGTCCCACTTGTAGAGCGTCTGGCTCGGGTCACGTAGAAGCCATCCGTCCAGGTGCCGCGTGTAGTCCTCGATGTTGACAATCACGCGGTTCACGCGGCCAAGAAGGCAGTAGGCGCAGCGATAGGGGCAGCCCTGCATCGAGTGTATCTGCCAGGCCGACTGGCACACGACGCCCTTCGTCCGCTCGTGGAACTCCGGCTCGCCGTCGGACCGGAACTGATGGGTCAGGAGCCCGACGAGGTCGTGGTGCGCCAGGCCGGGGAAAGCTTCGAGCAGCCGGGCGCCCTCCTCGCGGTCGAAGCGCCCGATGGCGAACACGTAGTCCGGATCCCGCGGCTCGGCGATCTCGCCCCAGCGAGGGGTGTGGCACCAGTCACGGTCTTCCGCGATGCGGCTCAGCTCGGCCAGCGAGACGACCCGCACTTCGCCGGGGTCCATGGCGCTGATCATCCGCTGCGCGCGAGCGAGGCACTCCGGACGACCGGCCACCTCGTCGGTTATGAAGGCGCTCGGGGGTGAGATGGGGTGCACAGTGGTCTCCGTAGCCCTGACTGCGTGGCCTGCCGGCGGCTAGTGGGCTGGGGCCGTCACTGCCCCCTCGTCTGCCGCCGGGTCGCCGGCGTTCCCCGGCCCTCCCCCCCCCGGCGCGTCGAGCCGGTGCGTGCCGTGGCAGTCCGTGCACACGGGTGGCGAAACCGCTAACTTGCGTTCGAGCCATCGCGCGATGACATGCTCGGGTGGGACGTCGTGAGTTGGGTGGCACGCCTTACAGGCCTCGCCGATCCCCTCGCGCGCGTAGGTGATGTCCGGCTTCGTCGCGCCAATGTCCTCATCGTTGGCATGGCCCGCGCTGACGCCGTGGCAGTTGACACACGTGACCTCGGCCTTGAGGTGGATTCTCGCCAGCTCCTCATGCAGGAACGTGATGTGACAGACATAGCAGGCCGCGTTCGGCCCCATGGGGTCGAGAACGGCCCCCTCGTTGCCGGGCGGCGCCTGGGGCTCGTTCTCCTGCGCCGCGGCCGCCAGGCAGAGCCATGCCGCCACCAGCACGAGCCAGGGCGCACTGCGGCTCATACGACCCTCCACTCGCGCAGCCAGGCGTACTCGGGCGTCAGGTGCGCCTCGAAGTTCGCCGCGCACTCGGCCAGGATACGCTGATCGTCGTCGGTCATCGCGACGTCCCTCTCATACGTCCCGCGGACGTTCTCCTCGAGCTGCTCGGGCACGTTCACTCCGGGGATGACCGCCGAGATGCGCGGGTCCTTGAGCATCTCCTTGATGAGTACGGGCGCCCGTGAGTCCACGCGGCCCTCGATCTGGCTCGGGCGCTGCGCGAACACAGTGCCGGCGCCGAAGGGCTTGAGCCCGACCACGCCCACATCCTTCTGCTTCGCGGCCTCCAGGAGGCTACCGCCACCGAACTCCTCAGTGAGGAAGAGGTAGGGGAAGATGATGACGGAGAACTGGGGGTAGGCCTCCAGCACGCGACGGAAGACCTTCGGGTTGTGGGCCGAGACGCCCAGAAATCGGACCTTCCCCTGCTCCTTCGCCTGCTCGAATACCTGGGCGACCATGTCGAGGGTCTTGTCGCTCACCATGAGCATCGTGGCCATGCTCGTCTGCCCCTCGCCCCAGGTGGCGCCGACCGGCCGCCACATATCGAGCATGTCGGTGCGATAGGACTTCAGCCGTGCTTCGATGTTCGCCATCATGCCGTCCGGCGTGAGCTGGTCCTCGTACTCAGTGGTGATCTTCTCCGGCCACGACGCGAAGCCGATGAACCACTTGTCTCGGCCGGCGCTCGTAGACTGGGCCATGGCTGCGCCGTAGAGGTCGCACTCGCCGTCTATGTTGTTGTCGACGTAGTTGATGCCTAGCTCGACCGCCTTCTCCAGGACGGGGACGCGATCCTCGACGCCCGAGCCGCCGTGCCCGCCCAGGCTCATCTCGGAGATCATGAACTCCGTCTTCCCCAGGCGGCGGTAGCCCATCTTCGGGTTGTGGTTGAGGATCGCGGTCTGGTCCTGCGCGCTCGCGCTCCCCACCGATGCCAGCGACGCGGCCAGCGCGGTCGCCGATGTCGTCTTCAAGAACTCCCTGCGGCTGTAGCGTGTGTCGGCCATCTGCGTGTTCCTCCCCAGCTCCGCTCTACTTCAGGCGCCCTGTCGCCCACAGGCAACTGCTGGCAATGAGGCGTTGGAACTCCTCCACCTCGTATGCATCCGGCCAGTGCGCGGGCAGAATCGTCACGACTCGGCCCCGGCCGTACATCCGCGTCCAGACCGAGGGGAACTCCCGGTCAGTGCCCACTTCCTTGGCCACAGCGATGAGGTGACAGTCCTCGGCGAGAGGTGTGGACTCGTACAGCTCACTGCGGACGCGGAAGGTCTCGGGCACGCCTCGCATGATGGGGTGTGCGGCATCGACGCAACGCACCTCAATGGTGATGTCCGAGGAGCCATGCTGGGTGAACCGCGCGCCGAACAGCTCGCGCACGGCGTCCCACGCCACGAACGAGTAGTACGACGCATGGATGGCGACCACGTCCACCCCGTTGTGAACGGCCTTGAGCAGCTTCCACTGCTGCTCTTCGGTGAGCACGCCGTCCACCGACTCGAAGCAGTGGTTCATGATGATCAGGTCGGGTAGCTCGGCCCTCGGCCGGTCAAGGAAGCTCCCGTCGCGGACGACCTCGATCCGCACCGGGACCATGGCTGGCAGGAACGCCTCCGTCACCTTCGCGAAGGCATCGAACTCATGGGCGAATCCTCCGACCCACAGGACGGCCTGGATTGGCGCGGGGGCGGCGGCATCGGGACTCGCTGGCGAGGCGATGGGCCCCGCCAAGAGACAGGCGAACGTCAGACCCCGCAAGAAACACCACATAGCGACCTCCGGTACCACAGGTCTGGGAGAGCCGAGGCCCCGAGGCAGTCGGCATCCTCCACAACGGCTGGAGTTCTCCGTCGGGTCGGCGGTCTCCTCTGCGAGCCGGGTCGCCGCGGCGGGGAGCGGCGGCCCTGGGCGGCCGCGCACCGCGCCCGAGCAGGTGGCAATGCGTGGCGCACCGAAGGCTCTTGCACATGCGCTTTGCGGGGCGTGCGGATGTGCGGACCAGGGGCTCGCGACTGAAGTCGCTCCTACGGCCGTCCGCCTTTCAGGGGTGTGTGGGCGCGCGAGCCATGATCGCCGCCGACCGTGCCCGGCGCCCCCCAGGGGATTGGGCCGGCAGGTACATAGCCGCAAGCCCCGCGAAGGGAGGGGTGCGGGCATGGATGCCCCCATCCAGGTTCTGCTCATCGAGGACGACGACCCGGCCGCACAGGCCATCGCTCTCCGACTCTCTCGCCAGACCGTGCGTCGGTTCGAGGTTACGCGTGTGGCCTCTCTGGAGGGCGCGCTCCAGCGGCTGTGTACGGGGACTTCGGACGTTGTGCTCGCGGATCTGGAGCTCCCGGACGCCCATGGAGTGCAGACGGTCGCCGAGCTGCGGGCATTCCGGCCGGAGCTACCCGTCGTCGTTCTCACGGGCCAGGAAGACGAAGCCCTTGCGCTGGAAGCTCTGGCGATGGGCGCGACTGACTACCTGTTCAAGACCGAGATCAGCGACACGTCGCTATCGCGGAGCATCCTCTACGCGATCGAGCGCGGCAGGTGCGATCGCCTTCGCCTCGAGGCGCAACGCCAGCTCGAGGGCAAGGTCAGGGAGCGCACCTCAGAGGTGCAGGCGGCACTGCAGAGCGTTGTCGATGAGGTGCGGCAACGGCAGGAGGCGGAGGCGGCTCTCGTTGTCCAGCGGGAGCAACTCGCGGCCGTGCTCGAGTCTATCCCCGGCTTCGTGTGTGCGACGGATGACCAACGAAGCATCACCTACGCGAACCGTATGTTCCGGGAGCGCTTCGGTGTCAGCGAGGGTGACCACTGCTACGCATGCCTCTACCGCCGTGAGCAGCCTTGTGACGACTGTGCGCTGGAGCGGCCGGATGGCTCGGGTTCCGTCCGCGAGCGCCTTCTGGCGGATGGCCGATGGTACGAGGTGCACAACCTCAGGGACCGGGCGCACGAGGGGGCGCCGCTCCGGCTGATCATGGGCTGGGACCTGACCGAACGCCGGGCCCAGGAGGCCGCACTCCTGGACTCGGAGCGACGGTTCCGGGCGCTCTTCGAGGACGTGTCCGAGGCGGTGATGATCCTCCGTGGGGACCGGTTCGTCGACGCGAACCCTGCGACCCTTGTGCTGTTTGGGTGTGCCGACAAGGAGGAATTCGTCGGCACGAGTCCAGCGGACTTCTCTCCGGAGCGGCAACCTGATGGCCGAGCATCAATCGAGGCGGCCGAGGAGCGGATTCGTGAGGCAATCGAGCGGGGCTCGGCCCAGTTTGAGTGGCTTCATTGCCGTCTCGACAGGACGCCCTTCGATGCCGAAGTCCGACTGAGCCCCCTTGAGCTCGGCGGCGAGCTGCACGTGCAGGCCGTCGTGCGCGACATCACCCAGCGCAGGCGAGCCGAAGAAGACCGGCGTCTGCTGGCCGCCGCGGTGGAGCACGCTGCCGAGGCCATCGTCATCACGGACACGGAAGGCACGATCCAATACACGAACCCGGCGTTCGAGCGCGTCACCGGGTACTCCGCGAAAGAGGCCGTCGGACAGAACCCACGCATCCTCAAGAGCGGGAAGCACGACCGCGGCTTCTATGAGGCGCTCTGGGGCACGATCGGGGGCGGCGCCGTGTGGAAGGGCTACCTGATCAACAAGAGGAAGGACGGACAGCTTTTCGAGGAGCACGCGACGATCTCCCCGGTCCTCGATGAGGCAGGGCAAGTGGCGTACTTCGTCGCTGTGAAGCGCGACATCACCGAGCAGCGCCGCATCGAGCAGCGCCTCAACCAGTCCCAGAAGCTGGAGGCCATCGGGCAGCTCGCCGCCGGGATCGCTCACGAGATCAACACGCCCATGCAGTTCATCGGAGATAACGCGCGGTTCATGCAGGATGCGTGGCGCGATATCGCCGCCGTGTTCTCGGTCGTTGGTGAGCTGGTCGCTGACCAGGGTTGTGCGGAGCGGCCCGACACCATCGAACGGCTACGCCAGGCATGCGAGAAGGCGGACATGACCTACCTGGAGTCCGAGGTGCCGGTGGCTCTGGAGCAGTCACTGGACGGCGTGGCGCGGGTCACGCGGATTGTCCGGAGCATGAAGGAGTTCGCCCACCCCGGTGGCGACGAGATGTCGGTGGTCGATCTCAACAAGGCGGTGGAGAGCACGGTCACCGTCTGCCGCAACGAGTGGAAGTACGTGGCGGACCTGGACCTCGACCTGGACCCAAACCTGCCGCTCGTACCCTGCGTGCTCGGCGATATCAACCAGGTCGTCCTGAACCTCATCACCAATGCCGCCCATGCGATCGCCGACGTCGTGGGCGAGGGGGGTGTTGAGAAGGGGCGCATTACCGTCGCCACACGCGGGCATGACGGGTACGCCGAGATCCGGGTCAGTGACACGGGCTCGGGGATCCCTGAGCAGGTCCGCGACCGCTTGTTCGACCCGTTCTTCACCACCAAGGAAGTGGGCCGGGGCACCGGGCAGGGCCTGGCCATCGCCCATGCCGTGGTGGTAGAGACGCACAAGGGCGAGATCTCTTTCGAGACCGAGGTCGGACGCGGCACAACATTCGTCGTGCGGCTTCCGGCAAAGGCCGAAACGCCGACAGGGGGGTAGACGGCATGATGCGGGTCCTGTTCGTCGACGACGAGGAGAATGTGCTGCAGGGCCTCCGGCGCATGTTGCGGCCGATGAGGGACGAATGGGAGATGGCCTTTGTCACCAGCGGGGAGGCGGCGCTGAAGGAGATGGACTCCCAGCCCTTCGACATGGTCGTGTCCGACATGCGCATGCCGGGCATGGATGGCGCAGCGCTGCTGGCGGAGGTGCAATCCCGGTACCCGGAGACGATCCGGGTCGTACTCTCGGGGCAGTCCAAACGGGAGTCGATCATGCGGTCCTTGGGTCCCGCGCACCAGTACCTCGCGAAGCCATGCGACGCTGAGGCCATCCAGAGCGTCATGCGGCGGACCCTCGCGACGCGGGAGTTGCTGTCCGACCCCCAGTTGCAGCAGCTAACCGCGCGCCTGAAGGCCATGCCGACCTTGCCCTCGACGTACACGGCGCTTCTGGAGGAGCTGAACGACCCGGACACATCCATGAAGCGTGTTGGGGAGATTGTCGGCCAGGATGTCGGGATGACCGCCAGGATTCTGCAGTTGGCCAACTCGGCGTTCTTCGGCCTGTCGCGTACCGTCGCTAGCGCCGCGGACGCGGCCGCCCTTCTGGGTGTCGACACGATCCGGTCTCTCTTGCTCTCGGCGCACGTCTTTTCGAGACTCGAGGGGGACACGGTGGGCGGGCTGAGCGTCGAAGCCCTGTGGAGACACAGCGTGCTGGTGTCGCGCGCGGCGCAGGCGATCTGTCGCGTTGAGGGTGAGCCGGCCGCGGCCGACTGGGCGCTCATGGGGGGCATGCTCCACGATGTCGGCAAGGCACTGCTCGCGACCAGCCTGCCGGAGCTGTACGGGCCGGTCGTCGCGGCGGCTATCGAGACGGAGGGAGAGGTATGGGTGGCGGAGCGTGAGATCCTGGGGGCTACTCACGCCGCTGTCGGGGCTAACCTGCTGGGGATGTGGGGGTTGCCGGGACCGATCATCGAGGCCGTAGCGTTCCACCACAACCCCCAAAGTCACGGGGGTACGTCCTTCGGACCCGTGCTGGCCGTCCACGCCGCCAACGTGTTCGCCCATGAGGCCGGCGCCTTCGCCCAGCCGGGCCGGCCCCCATCCATTGACACCGTGTGCTGCGGGGGAGCGCTGACAGAGGAGCGTGTGGCCTCGTGGCGAGGCGCCTGTGCTCCCATCGTGGGGGGATAGTAGGAGGTCCCATGCCGGAACGAGTGCTCATGGTGGACGATGAGCCCATGCTCATCGCCGCATACCGCCGCACTTTGGGGCGGCAGCTCCTGGTCGACACTGCCGAGAGCGCCCAGGAAGCACTGGAATTGCTGGGGACGCGTGGCCCGTACGCGGTCGTCGTGTCCGACTTCCAGATGCCTCGGATGGACGGCGTGACGTTCCTCTCGATCGTCGGGCAGCGCTGGCCGAACACAACGCGGATCATGCTGACCGGCCAGGCGGACCTCGAGGTGGCAGTTCAGGCCGTGAACGAGGGTCACGTCTTCCGGTTCCTCACGAAGCCCTGCCAGCCCGTGCCGCTACTCCGAGCAGTTGAGGCCGGGATCCGGCAGTACCAGCTCGTGACCGCTGAGCATGAGCTGCTCCACAGCACCCTCACCGGCAGCATCAAGGTGCTGGCGGATGTGCTTTCCATAGCGAGCCCTGCGGCGTTCGGGCGGGCGTCGCGTGCCTGCCGGCTCGCACGGCAGCTCGTGGAAGAATCGTCCGGAGACGAGTCGTGGGCGGTTGGGATCGCGGCCATGCTCTCACAGCTCGGTTGCATCGGGCTCCCGCAGGAGACGGTCGAGAAAGTCAGTCGAGGGCAGCCGCTCACCAGTGAGGAGGAGGCTGCCTACGGCGCCCACCCGGCACTGGGCAGTGAGCTCATTGGACGCATTCCGCGCCTCGAGAAGGTCGCCGAGGCCATCGCGCTCCAGATGGCTCGCTTCGACGGCAAGGGCGCGCCGGCTGGTCAGCGGTGCGGGGCGGCCCTGCCCATAGGAGCGCGCATCCTGCGCGTCGTGCTCGACTATGACGCCCTGAGTTGTGCGGGGCTGTCATCCCAGGACGCGCTTCACGAGCTCAAGCGCCGCGGCGAAGGCGCCCACGACCCCGAGATCGTCGCGCGCCTCGCCGAGGTCGTGGGCGCTCGCGACGAGGAGGTGTTCCGCTGGGTGACGCTCGACGAGATGGAGACGGGCATGGTGCTGGCCGACGGGCTCGAGTCCGACACGGGCGCCCTCCTGTTGGCGGCGGGGCAGGAGGTCACTCCGGCGGTCAAGGCGGTGCTCCGAAGCTTCGTGAGGAGGGGGCGGATCGAAGGTCCGTTCCGGGTGACGCTACCGTCGCTGTCCACGGGCACGCCCGAATAGCGACCTCCAGACGTCTCGGGAGAACCGGGGACAGCCACCGATTTCGACCGGGCGGCGCGCTGGGGCCAGGTCACTTCGCCCAAATCGGTGGCTGTCCCCGGTTTCCCCGGCCCACCCGTCACGTCCGATCGGCGACTGGCCGCCAATGGCCCCACATAGCGGCGTTGCCCTCCGGTACGTCTGTGAGCACGCGGATGTCACTGCCGTCCGGTCGAGCCACATAGAGCTGGCGGACGCCGGTGCGATTCGAGCCGAACAGGATCCACTCGCCGTCCGGCGACGGCTCGGGATGGTAGTGGCGCGTCCCCGGCGCGGTCCGTGTCAGCCGCTCGGCCGTCCCGGCGAGCGACACCCGCATCAGCTCGACGCTGTCGTCCATCTCTGCGGTGTAGTAGACGAAACGCCCGTCCCGCGACCACACCGGCACGTCGCTGCTCCCCCCGTGATGGTCGGGGACGTCGAAGATGGGCACAACGCCTGTATGGCCGCCTCGATCGGCGATCTTTCGCAGCCCCGTGCCGTCCGCATGCACAACGTACGGGTGGCAGTCGTAGTGCTCCCCCGAGACGAACAGTAGCCATCGGCCGTCCGGCGACCAGGTCGGGCAGAAGTTGAGCGGGTTGCCCGTGTCGATGTGCACGATGCCCGATCCATCGGCGTTCGCGATGTAGACCTGGTAGTCCCGGTGGTAAGAGATCCGTGTCCCATCCGGCGTCGCACTGTAGCCGTAGGCGAAGCCCTGCTCGCCGCCGGAGAGGTCGCGCTTGTTCCTCCCGTCCCGGTCCATGCTGAACGGGTGCATCTCGCCGCCGATCATCGCCTGGAACCCGAGACGCGCGGGGTCACGCGGCCAGAAGAACACCCCAGTGTTGTAGAAGCTGACCCGATCGACGGCCGTGACGTTCGTGGGGCGGCCGTCGGTGAGATCGAGGAGGTAGGTGTCGTAGAGGACGTGCTCCGGCGTGAACCGGAACTGCTGGTGCTCCTCCTCCCACATCCCGTTCTCCTCACTCTCCCAGCCGCGCCCGATGATGGCCGTCGCCCCGTCCGGCGACCAGCCGACGAACTGGGTCCAGTCGCCGGGGCGCTTGATCAGCTCTGCGGCGAGCTCACGATGCCGGCCGGAGGGGCCGTCCACTAGCCACGCGCGCTCCGTGATGGCGTTCACATAGCGACTGCCAGGGATGCTCGTTCGGAACCGCGTGTAGCCGACATCGGGGAACGGGGCATCTGCATCTCCGAGGACCAGTGACGGCAGCCCAACAGCCAGCAGGGACGCCATCCACACTCCAGAGCTCATCGGCCTCTCCTCATCTACCGCCTAGGGGTCCATCCCCCACAGACGCGATCCACCGGCGCGTCCACTCCACCGTTTCGAGGCCCGCATCGCACACATTGCTTGCCAGGAAGATCATGCCCTCGATCCGGCCCTCCCGGAGCCACCGAAGGCCCAGCTCGCACTGCCGTTCCATGTTCGCGACACCCATCGGCCTGTTGTTGCCGTAGTCGAACATGTAGCATCCGAGGACGATGGGCTTGCCCGGGGCGATCGCCTCCATGCGTGCCAGATTGGCCTCCAGCGACACCAAATCCTCTTGCCGCCAAGTCCAGAGGGCGATCTTGTCCACCTGGTCGATATGCGGCCGGATGCGCGCCGAGAGCTGGTGGGTGTAGACCACGCACACGATGGGCTTGCGGCGGCCGTCGATCACGGCACGTTCGCGGAGCGCCGCCAGCTCGTCCGGGGTCATCGAGGCGGGCACCGGCCCATCGGACACGGTCGGCGCGACGAGGACGTTGGCGGCCACGAACCGCTCCGAGTATGTGGACGAGGCCTCGGCGCGTAGGTCGCCCGACGGCACCGGGCCATGGCGGTCCCACAAGCGGACACGGCCCAGCCCGCAGCTCATGGCCTTGTCCGTGTCGTGAGTGCTGAGGATGCGGACACGCACTGCGGCCGCCTCCTCGCCAGACAGTTGCACCTCGGTCATGGCGCCCGGCTCGCGCGGCAGCGTCCCCCGCCACGCTTCCTGCCACTCCCGACCATCGCGGGTGACGTCCATGACACACTCGCCGGAGACGTAGTCACCCGTGGGCCAGCTCGTCTGGGTCAGCTCGACGCCGGTCAGGGGCCTCGGTGCCGAAAGTGTGACCACCAGGCTCACGGGGAATGTGACGTTGTTCTCCGCAAGCCACGGGTCCGGACCTTCCATTCGGGTGTCGAAGTGCAGGAAGTCATCGAGCACGAAGCCCTCGATGT
>Ga0315288_10001489_pt1 | contig 30345 bp, 26 predicted proteins | sample YL17G11_20_MG_FD_203454 | JGI IMG/M metagenome (GOLD analysis project Ga0315288, IMG submission 203454) | Sediment microbial communities from Yellowstone Lake, YNP, Wyoming, USA - YL17G11_20 | ecosystem: Environmental > Aquatic > Freshwater > Lake > Sediment | place: USA: Wyoming | collected... | reverse complement strand
CAGAGAGAAGCAGGTCGCGAGGGTTCCGGCGTTGCACGCCCCGGCCGCGCCCCCGGCCGGGGGGGGGGGGGGCGGGGCCCGCCGGCGGGGCGGCCGCGACGGGCGCCGCGCGCGCGCCACCCTCCCACCCCGCTCCCGCCTCCACCAGGGCCTGTTCATCGGCGCCCTGGTCTCCATGTCCTCCACCTCGGTCGTCGTCAAATGCCTGGCCGACACCCGCGGCGGCGGCGGCGCGCACGGCGCGGTCGCGGTCGGCACGCTCATCCTGCAAGACTGCGCGGTCGGCCTCCTCTTTGCGTTGACGCCCGCCCTCGCCCACGCCGCCTCCGGCGGCTCGGTCACGCGCGGCGGTGTCCTCCGCGTCGCGGGCCGCATGGCCGCCTCGCTCGCCGGCGCGGCGGCCGTCGCGGCGCTCGCCGCGCGCGCTGCGCTCCCGCGCGCCGCCGCCGCCCTGGGCCGCACCGCGTCCGCCGAACTCTACCAACTCGCCATCTTGTCCTACTGCCTGCTGGCGGGGTGGGCGTCGGCGGCGGCGGGGCTGTCGACCGAGCTCGGCGCGTTTGTGGCGGGGGCCGCGCTCGCGCGCACCGACCAGCGCGAGCGGGCTGCGGCCGCGCTGGAGCCCGCCAAATCGCTGTTCCTGGCCCTCTTCATCGCGTCGACCGGCCTCGTGATGTCCCCCCCGTTCCTGCTCGCGCACGCGCGCGTCCTCGCCGGCGCGTTCCTCCTCGTCGTCGCCGCCAAAGCGGCGATCATCGCCCTGATCGTGCGCGCCTTTGGCCTGCCCGCCCGCACCGCGCTCGGCGTGGGCCTGACGCTGGCCCAGATTTCGGAGTTTGCGTTTGTCCTCCTGTCGGCCGGCTCTCGCCTCGGCCTGCTCACCTTCAAGCTGTACCAGCTGCTCATGGGGACGACCGCGCTGTCGCTGCTGGCCACGCCATTTTTGGTGCGCGCGGCGGGGGTGGCGGCGGGCGAGGGCGGCGGCGCGTCGCCGGGCGCGACGACGCCCGGCGGCGGCGGCAAGTGGGGGGCCGCCGCCCGGCGGCAAGCCAGCGGCACCGACCTGGAGTCGCCCCCCTCCCCGCGCGGGCGCGGGCGGTCGGCGGGGCCCGCCGCGGGCGAAGCGCGGAGGCTGCTCCAGCGGCACACGGCCAACGGGGACGGGTAGAGAGTGCGGGGTGGGGGCGCTGGTTTGAGTTCGGGTGGTGGAGGGCGTATGTGACAGTGCTCTCGCCCGGGGCGAAACAGGGGCGCGCCATTTTGGCGGGAGGGCAAAAAAGGCGGGAGGGTCGGTCCCTGCCAATCACACCGCAGCGGCCCGCACGCCCGGCCGCCGCCCCGTCCTCCCCTCCCGCGTCCCGCCCCGCATCATGGCGGCCGCCGCCGCCTTCCCTGATCACCCCCCGAGCGGCCCACGCGCGCGCGGCCGGCCGCGGCACTGGTCGTGGCAGTTTTACCGCCCCATCGGCGACGTCAAGGCCACCACGCGGCGCCGGTCGGCTCAGTGCACGCTGTGCGACCTCGTGCTGGACGACGCGCGCCCCGACCGCTTTGTCGCGCATTTGGCCGAAGCCTGCGCGCTCGCCCCCCCCGACCTGCGCACGTCCGTCGCGGAGAAGCACGCCGCCGAGCGCGCCGCCATGGCGGCCGCGGGCGGCGGCCGCAAGAAAAAGGGGGAAGGCAGCGCGGGCGCGCGGCCGGCCAAGCGGCCCGCATCAGCGCCCGCGGCGCACCTCGACGACGTCGCCCCCATCACCGCGGGCGCGCTGGACGACATGCTGTTGACCTGGCTGGCGTCGGCGCGCGTGCCGCTCGCGTCTGTCGACGACCCGTCGTTTGCCGATTTCGTGTACCGCCTCGCGCCCGACTACCAACCCCCCAGTGAGTGTGGAGGCGCGGGAAGGAGGGGCGGGGGTGTGGCGGTGCGCGCGGGGTCGTGTCGCGGCCGTTTGGCGGGCGTTGGCCGTGCGCGCGCGCGCGGCTTAACCGCCCACGCCCGTGTCCCTCTTCCTCCCGCAGCCGCGGCCCAGCTCGCGATGCGGCAAGCGTCCCTGCTCTCCCAATCTGCGGCCGACGTGGCCGCCGCGGCCGCGACGGCGGCGGTCGTCGCGGCGCACGGCGGGCCGCCCGCCGCCGACATGGCGCCACTGCACCAGGCCAGCCGCCACGCCGCCGCTTCCTCCGACGAGCCCGACGTCGCCGCCCTGCTCGACATGGTGCGCGCGGGCGGCGGCGGCAGCGACCGCGGCGTGCGCGCGCTCGCCGCGTCGCCGGCGCCGCCCGCCGGCGCGACGTGGACCGAGGCGCTCGCGGGCGGCGCGGTGCCGGAGGCCAAGCCCCGGGGCGGGGCGGGGGGGCCGCCCACGCCGGCGGGGGGGCTGGCGACCGGCAGCGGGAGGCGGTGAGAGGAGACAGGAGGGGTGGGGTTGGGGGGAGGGAATTGGCGGCCCGCGACAACTGCGACGGTTGGCGGCCCGCAAACACACGCAACGGTCGCCGGATTGTGACAATACGACAACGACGGGGTTGGGCGCACGGCGGCCTCGCCCCCATCGCGCTCTCTCGTCTCTCACGCGGCCGCCGCCGCGGCGCCCGCCTTGGCGCGCGCGTCCAGCAGGAACCGCTCCGCCACCTGCAAGTCGTCCGGCGTCGTCACCTGAGGGAGGGAGGGGGGGGGGCAGGGCGGTGGGCGCGTGGCGCGGCGCTGCAGGGAAGGACGAACGACACGGGACGAGGGCTCGGAGAGATTCCCATCGAGCGAAGAGTCCGCAGTCGGCTTGCGCCGTCGGATGTCTCTATCTACTGAACGTCGCTGTTCGTCACCGCCCTCGCGGGGCCGGGGGCGCGAGGCCCCGGCCCCAGTCCCTGACCCGCGCGCCCCCCCCCGTTGTCCCCACCTTGATGTTGGTGTACGACCCGTGCGTCACGACAACCGGCTCCCCGAGCGCTTCCACCACTGAAACGTCGTCCGTGACCTCGAGGCCGAGCGCGGCGACGTGCGCGAACCCCGCGCGGAGGAGGGCCGGCCGCACGCACTGCGGCGTCTGCGCCTCCCAGAGCCGCGCGCGCACGAGCGTGCGCACGACGCGGCCGTCGTCGCCGACTTCCTTGATGGTGGGCTTGACGGGGACAGCGAGGACGGCGGCGCCGGACGCGGCCGCGTCGGCAAGGCACGCGCGCACGTCGGCCGCGGCGACGAGCGGCCGCGCGGAGTCGTGGACGGCCACCACCTCTGTCCCGGCCGGCACCGCGGCCAGCCCCGACGCGACCGAGTCCTGGCGCTCGGCGCCGGGGGCCGCCCACGCGAGGGCGGGCTTTGGGGCGGAGAGGAGCGCGTACTGTTCTTCAAAGAGCGCACGCCACGCGTCGCCGCACACGACGACAATGGTCCCCACCTCGGCCATTCCGGCAAACGTGCGCAGCGAGTGGGCGGCGATGGGGACGCCGAGCAGGTCGAGGTACTGTTTGGGCATGTTGGCCTGAGAGGGGAGGGGGTGTGATTTGGGGGGTGAGGGTGGGGTCGAAAAAATTCTCTCTCTTTCTTTCTCTCTCTCCCTCCCTCTCCTTTCTCCCCTACCTTCATGCGCTTGCCGGAGCCGCCGGCGAGCAGGATGACGGCCACCGACCCCGACGCGAGCGGGGTCGGGGCGGCCGCAGCGGCCGCGCGAGGCGCCAGGCGGGCGGCGCGCGGGCGGCATGAGAGCGCGGGCGGCGCGGCCAGTGCGTCGGGGCGGCGGGCGGCTGGGGCGGAAGGGGACGAAAGGGTCGGCCGGCGGCCGCTGCCGCCACGCCCGCCCGCGGCCCCACATCCGGCGCCCAGGGCGTGCATTGCGTCAAAAGCGGGCAGCGCGGGCGGGCACCACCCCCAATCGCGCACGCACCGAGCCGGACGGCCCGCGGCGGCAGCCCCTGCGCCGCGGCGGCGGCCGGCGGCACCGCCAGGGCGGCCGCCCGACCCTGGGCCAGCGCCCCGTGCATAGCGGGCGCCGCTGGGGCGGCAGGCGCGCGCGCCAGGGCGGGCAAGAGTGGCGGAAGCCGGGCCGCGGTGGGCAGCACTCCCCGCCGCGGCCCCGCTCGCTGCTCAGCCTTCAGGGTCGCGTGCCCACACATCGCCCACCGCCTACACATCACACGGGCGCATCCACCATGTCCCTCGCCGCGCTGTCCTACCGCGACCTGCAGGCTGAGCTCAAATCTATCGGCGTCAACGCGCGCGGGTGAGAGGGGGGATGGAAGGAGCGCGTGAAGGGGAAAGAGGGCGGGGTGGAGGCGCGCTGGGCGCGGCATCGGGCGCGTGCGCGCGCGCGCTCGATTCGCGGCGGGAAGCCAGTCGCCGCCCTCCCCGCCCGCCGCACCCTTCCCGATGACTCACGCACATCCCTGTACCCCCATCGCGCAGCAAGCGCGAAGAGCTGGAGGCGCGCCTGACCGAGGCGCGCGGCGGCGCTGCGCCGCGCGGCGCGGCGCCCAAAAAGGTGAGCGGAGGGAGTTTGGGAGAGACGCTCCACGGTGTCTGGACGTTGCGCCTCGCGATTGCGGAGGCGTGACTGACGCCCCCCCGTGACCCTTGTCCAGGCCGCCCCCTCTGCGCTCGCCGCCGCGACCCGCACCCCCCTCCCCCGCACGCGTGCCGCCTCCAAAAAGGCAGCTAAGAAGCCCGCGTCGTCGTCCACGGGCCGGCTGCTGCTCGCGCTGGCCGCGGCCGCCCTCGCCGCCGCCGCCGCGCGCACGCCTGCCGGCGCGCGCGTCGCCGCGCGTGGCGCCGCCCTGCGCGACGCGGGGCTGGCCGCGGGTGGCCCTAGGATGCAGGAAGCGTACGGTTTTGCCGCCGAGCGCGTGGGCGCGGGGTGGGCGGCCGGCGCGCGGGCGACGGCGCTCGCTTCGGTGCGCACCAACGCCGCGCTCGCCCCCCTGCGCGCGCGCGCCGAGCCCGCCCTGGCGGCCGCCGCCGCCGCCGCGGCCGGCGTCCGCGAGCGGACCGCGGCCGCGCTGGGCGCCGCGGTCGACGCCGCGCGCGCGCGCGCGGCGCCCGCCGCCGCCGCCGCGTGCTCCTCGCTCGTCGCCCCCTCGGCCGCCGACGCCCTCGTCCACCCCGACTTTGCCGGCGCGCGCGACGCCGTCGCGGCCGCGCTCGCGGGCCGGTCCCGGGACGCGGCCAAGGCGGCGGCGGTGCTCCTCTCCGGCCCCGCCGACGACCGCGCGCTCGACGCCGCGGCCGACGCCGTCCTCGCCGCCCTCCCCCCGTCCTGCGCCCAGTGCGGCCTCAAGCTCGACCCGGCCGCCCTCGCGGGCGAGGGCGCTTTGCAAGCCGCCCTGTCGGCCCACCTCGCCGCGTGCCCCGCCGCCGTCGTCGTCCTCCCCCGCCTCCACGCCCTCCCCCCCGCCGCCGTCCCCGCCCTCCTCGCCGCCCTCGGCGAAGGCGGCGGCTTTGAAGCCGGCGGCGTCCGGGTGCCGGCGGGCGGCGCGCTGCTGGTGGCGACCGCGGCGGGGCCGCTCGCGGTCGGCGGCGACGACGCGGCCGCGGGCGCGGCGGCCAAGCGCTCCTTGGTCGACGCCCTCGTCGCGGGCGGCGCGCCCCAGGTCGCGGCGGACGCGCTGCGGCGCCGGTTCGACGTGGCGGCGCCGTTGAGGGTGTGAGGAGAGAGGAGGGGGAGAGAGGAGGGGAGCGAGCGGCGGGTCGGTGGCCCGATTCCGTGCGCCCCCGGTGCATTGCAACGCGTGGCGCCGAGCGAGGGAGAAATACATGGCCGCCACACAAACAAAAGCACGGCCCGCCGCCGCGTCACGCGCACTGGCGCGCGAGCGCGGCACTCGCGCGCGGCGCCGCCGCGGCGGCCGCCGCCTCCCACACCGCCCCGCGCGCGGCGCGGGACGCGGCCCAGCGCGCGCGGTGGGAGCGGAGCAGGGTGTCGGCGTCGGCGCCGGGCTCGACGGCGGCGACGGGCGGGAGGAGAGGGGGGGGTGGCGGCGGCGCGGTGGCCGCCGCGCGCGTCGGCGCCGGCGGGGCCGGCGCCGCGGGTGCGACCGGCGCGCCATCGTTGCGCACCCAGGCGCGCGCCAGGGCGTACGTGGACGCGGCGTCGGCGCCGCCGGCGGCGACCTGAGAGGGAAGAGACGGGAGGGTCGGCGCGTGGCCCCTCGACCCCTCCTCGACCCACCGCCACCACCCTTCCCACCGCTCACCCGGCGTTCCAGCACGCAAAGCGTGGCCGGCCCCGGCGCCGCCGCGGCCCGCGGCGACGCGAGGCCGACCGCGGCCGCCGACTGGGGCGTGACCGCGGCCAGCGTGCGCGCCGACGCGGGCGCCGCGTGGCCGCGGGCGGCGGGCGTGGGAGGGGCGCGGGCGGCGGACGGAGCCGCGGGCGAGGTGGTCGACGCGTCCATCGGGGAGCGGGGGAGCGGGGACGCCTAGTCGGCCACGGTCGCTGGCCCCAGCGACGGGATTGACCGGCACGCCACGATGGTGGCGCGGCGGCCGGCGGCGCGGGGCGGCAGTGTGCGCGGCTGGTGCGCCGGCGTCGGCCCGCGCCGCCGCCCCCACTCCCGCCCCAATGAGGACCGCCGCCCGCCCGCCCACGGTCGCGCCCTGCGCGTGCCGCCCCGTGCGCGCGGCGCCGCCGCGCCGCGGCGACCGCGGCGTCGCCCGCGTCGGCTGGGTGAGGCGGCGAGGCGGTGCAGGGGGCTGGGCGTCCGCACTGCGCCCGCGGCACGCGCATTGCGCCCCCGCGGGATCGCGGGCGGGGCCACGGGCGCCGGCGCGGCCGCCGGCCGGCCAGCCGCCGCGCCGCCGGCCCGCCCACCCACCCTTCCACCCTCCCCTCTCCCTCCCAGGACCCCGAGGGCATCCTGGCCGCCCCTCAAGGCGGCCACATCAACCGGCGCGAGGTCAACCGCGCGATGGAGGCCAACAAAGAGCTCGCGGCCCAGGTTGAAGAGGAGCGGAAAAAGGCGCGCGAAGAACTGCTGGCCGCCCGCGCCGGGCGCGAGCCGCCGGCCGCCGGCGGCGCCGCGCTCGTCGACTATTTCATGGAGACCGAGGCGGACGAGATGGAGTTTGAATTGGCGCGGGCGCGCCCCCTGCTCACCGCCGACTTTTTCTCCTTCCTCGACTCCGAGATTGGCGCCCTGCGCTTCGCCGCCCGCCCCAACCCGGACAAACTGGCAGAGCTGGAGGTGCTGCGCGACATGCTGAAAGAGGGCGCGGAAGCGCTGGACGCCAACGCCGAGGCCCTGAAAGCGCCGGCGGAGCGCATGCGTCGCCTGCTCACCGCGCCCGACAAGCGGGCCACCCTGCTCGCCATGGCCGAGGCGAACGAGGTGGACGCGGCGCTGGTCAACCTGCTGCAGCAAAACGCGGACGCCGCGCGCGCGGCGGGCAACGCCGACGCTGCCAAATTTTTAGAAAAGGTACGCGACGCGGCGCGCAAGTTTGTGATCACGATTTGAGAGGGAGAGAGAGGGTGGCGGGTGCGGAGGGGCGTTTGTTGTGCTGTGCGTGGTTGCAGGGGAGGGGAGGGGTGCGCTCGCTTCCCGCCCTCGTCCCCCCTCCTCCCGCCCTCGTCCCGCCCTCCTCCCTCCTTCACGCCGGACGGCGCTCCCACGCGGCGGCCAGGGCGTCCAGCGCGCTCGCGTCGGCGGCCGCCCACAGGCGGGACGCGGCGTCCGCCGCGTCGCCCCCCTCTTTCCCGTCGTGCTCGAGCGCCACCTCGTAGTAGCGCCCCGTCAGCTGGGCCAGCGGCGAGTAGGTCATGTATCACACCGCGTGGGACTCCTTCTTGTGGTGGCGGCGGGTGCGGCCGGCGGCGGAGCCGTCTTCGAGCGCGTCGGCGAGCGCCTTTGCTTTTTCGAGCACGACGCCCTGCGTGGCGATCCCACCGGTCCAGTTGGCCACCGCGTACGTGTTGCTGTCAAAGCTCTTCACTTTCACCTTGTCGTCGGTGGGCGCGGGCGGCCCGGCGTTGCCGGACGCCGCGGGCGCGACCCAGAGCGAGGCGCGGAAACCGTGCGCGCGCCCAAACTTGGAGTCCGTCTTGAAACCGACCACCGTGGGCGCGGTCGGGTCCAGCACCACGCCCGCCTCGTTGGCGCCGCGCGCGTACGCGGCCAGGCGGGCGGCCCCGCGCGCGGCCGCCGTTTCCAGCCGCGCCGCGTCGCCCACGTCGGTCGTCGCCCAGTCCCCCGCTTCGTATGTGCGCACCGCGCACGACTCGTCGCTGTGTCCGCAGTGGCGCTTGTGGGTGAAGGGGGGGCAGCGCGCGGTGAGGCCCGCGACGGGGCAGCCCTCGGCGCCGTCGGTGGCGCCGCCGGGGCGGGTCAGCACGGCCGCGCGCGCATCGCAGGCGACCAGGGCGGCCGCCAGGAGGAGCAGGCGGCAGGCCATGGCGCGGGTTTGGGGAGGGGACGGGGGAGAGGAGGTGTGCCGCGTCAGCGCGGCGTCGCCGCGCCCTCTCTCGCTCGCCCACCGATTTGCACGCCCGCACCCCCGACAAAAGCACCCGTGTCCACCATCACGCATCCCGCAAGCACAGCGCGGCGACGTCGACGAGGGCGGCCTCGGCGTCGCCCGCGGCGGCGAGCTCTGCCCGCGCGGCGACGGCGTGCCGCGCGGCCGCGTCGAGCGCCGACGCGCGCGGGAGGCCTGCCGCCGCGCGCAAAGCGGCGTCCAGCTCGTCCGCCGCCGCCGCCGACGCGGCGGGGGCCAGCAGGGCGCCCGCGGGCGACGCGGCCGGGTCCGAGTACGCGAGCAGGGAGAGCGCGTCGGCCAACGCCTCGACCCCCGCCGCCCCCGCCGCCGCCGCCGCCCGGTCCCGCGACAGGCTCGCCACGCCGTGCGCGATGGCGGCCGCGTCGTCCCGGGACCGCACGAGCTCGACAAAGGCGCGCACGTCGAGCGAAAAATCGAGGGCGGGCGCCGCGGCGACCGCGCCCGGGGCCGCCGCCTCGGCCGCGAGGCGCGCGGCGGCGACGTCGCCCGAGCGCAAGGCTGTGCGCGCGGCCGCCCGCGCGGCGGCGGCGGCGTCGGCGGCGGCGGCGGCGCCGGGGTCGGCGCCCGCGCGCTGGAGGGCGTCGCCCGCGTCGCGCTCCAGGGCCGCCGCCGCTTTCGTGGCCCCAACGTGCCGCATGTGCCCCAGCGCCAGCCGCAGCGCGACCGCCCGCGCGGCCGCCGCGCCGCCGGCAGCCTTGGCCCCCGCCGCCGCCGCGCGGGCCGCCGCACGCGCCGCCGCGTCGGCCAGCAGCCCCCCCGCGTCCCCCGCAAACGGAGCCCGAAGAGTCGCTTCCACACACTCGCCCGGCGTGCGCAGGCCGACGGTGGGGTGCAGGGGCTCGTCGGCGACGCCCGCAAACGCGACGCCGAGGTCGACCCCGTTTTTTGTGAACGAGATGGTGGCTTCCGCGCGATTCAGCAGGATGCCGATCACGTCGCCCTCGCCGTACCGCGGCCCGTACGGCACCCCGGACCCCGACCCGCGGAACGCGTGCCCGTCGTCGCCGTGATATCCATAGGAGCGGGGGTCCCACCCGGGCAGCCGGTCCAGCTTGACGTCGGGGCCGCAAAAGCCGACGCCTGGGGGTGGAAAGGGAGGAGGGGAGGGGTGCGCGTGGGTGAGAGAGGGTGTCCGGCAACGGCGCGCCGCGTCCTCCTTCCCGCCTCCCTCTCTTCTCCCACCGATGAAGCCGTCGCGGCCGGCGGACACGACCGTCACCTCCCAGTAGTAGGCGCCCGCGTCGGCCGGCACCGGCGCGTCGGCGCGCACCGACGCGGCGTCCTTGTCCGACGCGCCGGGGCCTGAAGGGAGATGGGTGGGATTGGTGGGCGTGTGTGCGGGGCGGTGGCGACGCGGGGGCGCGTGGCCGGACAGCGCCGCGCCCCCGACCCGCCCATCCCTCCCCTCCTCCCTCTCTCACCTGTGTACTTGACGCGCAGCCCCGTCACCTCCATAAATCTCGCGTTGCCCGTGGAACGGGCCTGGAGGCCGGCGCCGGCGTCCCACGCCTCGGGGCGGCGCAGCGGCATCGAGGGGAGCGCGAGCCGCGGCCGCGACGGGGCGACCGCACGTGGCTGTGGGTGTTGCCGGTGACGAGCCCGCTGGGCGCGGCGGCGGGCGCGGCCGCGCTCGCTGCACTGTGGGCCAGCGCCTGCGCCGCACGCCCGAGCTCACTCCGCGGCGCAGCGCGCGCCCGCGGCCGGGGCCATCATCATGACCCTGCCCCGCCGCGGCCCACCAGTGCTCCCTGGCGGGCCGACCGCGCGGCCAACCACATTCGACGGCGGCCCCGGCGCGTTCCTGGCCGCGGCCGCCCCGGCGTGGAACGACTTTGGCGCTGTGCTCATCGTGCCGCCGCCCGGGTGGGTGGCGCCCGCCGCCCCGGACGCGCGCGTCTCTCCGGCGCGGCTCGCCGTGCACACGCTCGGCGCCCCCCCCGCGGGCGACGACCCGCCACCGGACGACGCCACCTTCGCCACCGATTACGCCGCGTTTTGCGAGGCCGACGGGCGGGCGGCGCCGCGGCCGGGGTTCACCGTGGGCGGCGTCCCCGCCTCGCTCGCGCGCCTCGCCGCCGCCGTCGCGCTGCGCGGCGGCCATGCGGTCGTGAGTGAGAACAAGGCGTGGAAGGAGGTGGCGGACGCGTTGGAGGTGAGGGAGAAGGAGGGGAGGGAGACAGGGAAGGGAGCCGCGCTCGCGCGCCCGCCCACCCCACCGTCCCCTCCCTCCCCAGCTCGAGGACAAGGGCGGCTCCCAGGCCGCCTACGTCCTGCGCCAAACGTACGCCAAGCACATCGCGCCGTACGCCGAGTGGGCGGCGGCGGCGGGGGGGACGACGGCGGGCGCCGCGCGCGCACGCGCGGCGGCGGCGGCCGCGGCCGCCGCGCGGCGGGCGTCGTTTTTGGCGGCCGTGGAGAAAGCGGAGCCCGAGCCGGCGCCCGACGCTGGCGCCCGGGGCCGCGGCCGCGGCCGCGGGCGCGGCCGCGGCCGCGCCCCCCCGACACCCAAACCCGCGCGCCGCCCCACCGCGGCCGACGCCGTGCACGCCATCTCCTGCGCCGCCTGTGGCTCCCCGCACGCCGACGCGGCCATGGTGCTCTGCGACGGGCGGGAAGGCGCACCGTGCGACGCGGCGTACCACACGTTTTGCCTCTCCCCCCCCCTTCCCGCCATCCCCGACGGCGACTGGCGCTGCCCCGGGTGCGAGATGGCCGCGGGAGAGGCGACGGAGGACGGGACGATGCCTTTGGCCGACTTTCACGCGGCCGACGCGGGCGCGCGCGCGCGCGCGCTCGGCGCCGCGGCGTCCGCCGCCCCCGCCTCCGACGCCGACGTCGAGGCCGCCTTTTGGGACGTGGTGGAGCGCGGCGACCGGCCGGCCGACACGCTGACCGCGCTGGGCGGCGAGATGGCGGCGGGTGGAGGGGGCGGCGACGCGTCCGAGTGGCTGCCCCGCCACCTCGCCTCCGCCCCCGGCAACGCCCTGCGCCACGCCCCCGCCGGCGTTGGCCCCCCCGGCGTCGCCCGCCCCGCGCTGGAGGCGGGCATCACCTTCACCGCGCGCCCCTGGGCGCCCGCGGCCGCCGGCCTGCCTGCCGCGGGCCTCCACTTTCACGCCGCCGGCGCCCCCATCCGCTGGTACGCCGTCCCCGCGGCATCCACGCCCGATTACGCGGCCGCGGTGGCGGCTGCGGCGGAAGAGGCGGGCGGGCGCGTGCCCGCGCTCGCGTCGCCGCGCGACCTGCAAGCCGCGGGGGTGCCTGTCTACGCCCTGACGCAGCCCGCCGGCACCTTTGTGCTCATCCTGCCGGGCGCGCTTGCCGCTTCAGTGCATCTGGGGCCGACGGTGGGCGAATCTGGGGCGTTGCTGGACGGCGCGGGCCTCGCCGCGGCGCTGGCCGCCGCCGCCGCGCGCGGCCGCCGCGGCGGCCGCCCCGGCCCGCCCGCCCCGCTCCCCGTTGAAGCGTTGCTGCTGGGGGAAGCGGCTGATGCGTCGCTGGACGAGGGCGTGGCGCGCGCGGTGCGCGACGCGCTGGAGCCGCTGGCCGCCGCAGAGCGCGCCGCCCGCGCCGCGGCCTGGGCCGCCGGCGTGCGGTCCGCCACCCGGGAACCCTCACACGCCCCCGCCGGGCCCGGCTGCGCCTACTGCGCGTCGTCTGCCTGGCTCGGCCGCGTCGAGTGCGGCGGGTGCGGCGGCGCAGCGTGCGGCTGCTGCGCCGCGCGCCGGGGCCCGCTCCCCTGCGGCTGCTCCCCCGCGTCCGCCCGCCTCGTCTACCGCGACTCGCTGGCCGACATCGACGCCGCCCTCGCAGCGTCGGTGGCGCGCCTCGGCCCCGCCGGGACCGGCGACGCGGGCGCACCGCCCGCGCCGGCCGACGACTCGGACGTCGACGCCGATGCTTTGGACGGCATTGCGGCGCTTACATCTTTGGGCGGCTCGGGCGCCAGCGACGGCGACGGCGGCGGCGGCGGCGCCGACGCGAGCGCGCGCGGGCCGCCCCCCGTCGACGTCGAGGGCGTGCTCGCTGAAGCGGCAGCGTCCCGCGACGCGTGGCTAGCCGAGGTGTCGGCCGCGCTGGCGCCCGGCGCGGCCGCGGCCGACGCAAGCGCGCTCGCCGCACTGCGCGCGCGCGGCGACTCGAGCGCGTGGGCGCCGGGGCCCGTCGCGGCCCGCGCGGTTGAGGACGCGTTTGAGGCGGTGGACGCTGCGCTGTCTGCCGCGGGACCGGCCCCTGCGCCCGCCCAGGTCAAGGCCGAGGCCGCCGCGCCCACACCTGCCCCCGGCCTCGCCGCGTGGCGCGAGGCGGCGGCCGCGCTCGACGCCGGGCTTCCCACACTCGCCGACGTGGACGCCGTCGTCAAGCGCGGCGAGGCCCTGGGCGCGGAGGTCGACGCGGTGGCTGCTCGCGCCAAGGCCGCGCGCGGCGTGGCCGCCGCGCTGGCCGCTGCGCTGGCGCCACCCGCCCAAAAGGCCAAGGGCAAGACCAAGACTAAGCCCAAGCCCAAGCCCAAAGGACGGAAACCGCGCGGGCGGGCGGGGAGCGAAGGCGAGGATGAGGTTGACGCGAACGCCGACCCCGGCGACCCGCGCCCCACTGCCGACACCCTCACCGCCCTCGTCGACGCTGCTGACACCATCCGGGTCGCCCTGCCCGAGGCGGACGCCGCGCGGGCGGCGCTGGCCGACGCGGCCGCGTCGGCGGCGACGCTCTCCGCGCTCGCGGAAGCCTCTTCCGCCGGCGACGCTGCCCGACCTCCTTTGGCCGACGTCCAGGCCGCGCTGACAGCCGCCGACGCGCTGCCGGTGCGCGCGCCGGCGAGCGCAGGGGAGCTGCGCGCCGCCGCGGCGACCGCCTCTGCCTGGAAGGCGCCGCCTGCGACCGCCAAGACGCCCCTGGCCAAGTTGCGCGACGCCATGCGCGCCGCGGACGCGCTGGTGATTGTGCCGCCGGGCGCGGCCGCGGTGGCGGCCGAGCTCGCGCGGCGTGAGTGGGGCGCGGCGGCGGCCAAGGCCCTCGCCGGGCGGCCCACGGTCGCCGCGCTCGCCGAGCTTGCGGCCGGAGCCGACGCCGCCGGCGCCACCAATTCTGACGCGGCTAGGGAGATGGCCGATCGCTTGGCGTCGGCGCGCGAGTGGGACGCGCGCGCGTCGGCCGCGCTCGCTCCCGGCGCGCCTCCCGCGACGCTGGCCGACGCGCGGTCCCTGGCCAAGGAGGCAGAAGGGCTGGGCGTGGAGCCCGGGCACGAAAGCGCGTGGGCCGAGGCGCTGGCGGCGGCCGACGCGGCCGAAGCCGCCGCGGCGGCGGTCGCCGACGCCGTGCGCCGCGGCGGCTCGGGCGCGCCCACGCTGGCCGCCGTCGACGCCGCGATTGTCGCTGCGACGTCGGGCGGCATCGCGGTGCCTTCCGCGGCGCCCCTGGTTGCTGCCGCTGCGTCTGCGCGCGACTGGCAAGCCGCCGCCGCCCCCCGCCTCGCAACCGCGTCCGCCGCCTCCGACGAGGCCGCCCTGGATGCGCTCGCGGCCGAAGCGTCGGCCCTGGGCGTGCTCACGCCCGCGGGCGAGGCCGCAGCCAAGCGGCGGCAGGGCGCCGCGTGGGGCGGCCGCGCCGACGCCGCGCTCCTGTCGGGGCCGGCCGGCGCCCGGGCCGACCTCCAGGCCGTCGTCGACGCCGGCGCCGAGCTGGGCGCGGCCGCCGACGGCGCGCTGCTCACGCGCGCGCGCGCAGCGCTCGCTGCGGTCGACGCCTGGGACGCGGAAGCCGAGACAGCGCTCCGCGGAGGCGCTGACGAGGGTGAGGGCGAGGGCGAGTCCGAGAGCGAGGGCGAGGGCGAGGGCGAGGGCGACCCCGCTTCCCGCGTTCTCGCCACGCTCGCCGCCACCACCACCGACCTCCCCCCCTGCCTCGCCCCCGACCCGCCGTCCGCCTCCAACGCCGTCCATTGCGTGTGCCGCCGGCCCGAGGGCGAGGGCGGCGCCATGATCTGCTGCGACGCGTGCGGCGAGTGGAACCACGCGGCGTGCGTGCGCGCGAGCCGCGCCGCGCGGGCCGCGCCCGAGTGGGTGTGTCCGCTGTGCCGGGCGCCGCGGGGCGGGGAGGGCGTGCTGGCCGCGGTGCCGGCGGCGGCGGGGAGCGCGCGCGCGCGGCGCGCGCCGCCGGTCGACGTCGCCGCGCTCGAGGCGCTGGCCGCCCGCCTGCCCACCCTGGCCGCGTCGCCCGCGCTGGCCGACGCCGTCGCCCGCGTCCAAGCGGCCGCCTCTTCCTGGGCCGCCTCGGTCGACGCCGCGCTCGCAGCGCACGACGCGTCGCTCGCCGGCGCGCTCGAGGAGCCGCCCGCGCCCCCGCGCCGGCCTCCATCGCCCGAGAAGCAGGAGAGAGACGACGAGGAGCCAGACGGCGGTGAGACCGAGGGCGAAAGCAGCGGCAGCGACGGGTCGCTGTCGTCGCCGTCGTCGTCGTCCGACGACGACGCGCCCCGGCGCCGCCGCCGGCCCCAGAAGAAGCCGCCGGCCAAGAAGCCGTTGCGGCGCGGCGGTAGCGGGGACGACGGCGGGAGCGGGAGCGAGAGCGGGAGCGGGAGCGAGAGCGGGAGCGGCGCGCCGGCCAAGCGGCGGCGGCGCGGCGCGGCCGCGCCGCGCCGCGGCCGCCCCGCCCCGGCCCCCAAACGCCCCCGCGCGCCGACGCCGAGCCCCAGCCCCAGCCCCGAGCGGGTGGCGCTGCCGCCCAAGAAGCGGCGCGAGGTGGGGGTGGTGGTGGCGAAGGCGGCGCCGGAGCCGCCCGCGCGCTCGCTGACGCCGCCTCCGCCTGCCGCCGGCACGCCGCCCCCTCCACCCGTGCCTGGCCGCCTGTCCCTGCGCTCTCTCTCCTCCCTGGCCAAGCACGCCGCCGCGGCCCCGGTGTCGACCGGCCTGCCGCGCGCCGCGCGCGCGCTCGCCGCGCTCGCCGCCGCGCACGCGGCCCAAGCCATCCGCCTCGCCCTCGCCGACGCCGACGCCGACCCCGACGACTACGAGGCTGCGGTCGCGTGGGATGATGCGGCAGGGGCGGCGGCCGCGGGGGCCGGGGGGCTGGACGCGTGCGGCGCGCTCGCCGCCGCGCTCGCCGGCCGCGCGCGCGTCGCGGGCGCCTGGCTCGCCGCCGCGCGCGCCACGGTCGCCGCCCTGGCCGCCGCATCGCGCGCGGGGCGGTCGGCGGCGGCGTCCGGCGCGCTCGTCGACGCGGCGGCCGCGCTGCGCGCGGCCGCGCCCGCGCGCGCCGCCGCCGCGCCCGCCGCCGCCGCGTCCCTCGACGAAGCCGCCGCCACCTACTGCGCCTGCCGCGCCCTGTACGACCCCGACCGCGCCATGCTGGCGTGCGACGGGTGCGGCGTGTGGTGCCATTACGGGTGCGTGGGGTTGCCGGAGCCGGACGAGGGCGAGGAGGGAGAGACGGCCGCCACCACCACCTCGACCACCTTTGCCTGCCCCGTCTGCTGCGTCGCCAAAGGCGACCCGTACCCGCGCGCGGACGCGATGCCGCGCCCGCTGGCCGACGCGCTGGCAACGCTCGCCGCGCGCGCCCCCGACGCCCCGCCCCCCACCTACGCCTCCCTCGCCCCGATGACCGCGTCCGAGCCCCAGCTCGAGGCTGCCGCGTCCGCGGACGAGGCGGCGGCCGCGGCGCTGGGCGCGGCGGCGACCGCGCTGACGCTCGCGAGCGGGGGGGCGGCGCCGGCGCCGGTCGGAGCGGCGGTTGGTCGGTCTCCGACCCCCGCCAACGACGTCGTTGACTTTGACATGGGGGCTCTCATGGATGATGGGGAGGGGTGAGGCGGTGGCTGTAGCTTGCATGCGCGCCGTCAAAGGGTCTGCGCCAATGCGGCTGCCCGCCTGGGGGGGGGGGGGGGGTCCGCGCCCTCAAACAACCTGCCTGCAAAGCCTCGTCGACGGGGGGGAAGAAGGAAAACTATATAAGCGCTGGCGGCAGGCAGCCGCCGCAACTCTCCTCGCTGCCCACCCATCGCCGCCACCCGCCGCCACCACCGCCGCCACCACCAACCTCCTTCAAGGTAAGTATTTGGGCATGCCGCATTGGGGGCGGTGGCGCGCGCGTGCAGGCGCGGCGCGGGCAGCGCCGGCGCGCTGCCATCGGCGATTCGGCAGCTCGCATGCCTCGTTCGCCATGCTCACGCCCCCCACGCCGCGGCCGCGCCCGCCCCCCATCGGGCGCCCACTCTCCCTCGATGCACCCCGCAGACATCATGAGCCTCGTCGCCGCCATCCTCCGCCGCGAATCCGTCAAGCGCGCCGACCGCGCGCGCACCAAAGCGCGCGGCCCACTCGCGCCCGAGCCCGAGCCCTCCACCGCCGCCCTCGCCGATTCTCCGCCCCGGCTGGCGCCCTGCATCAAGGTGAGCAGCGCGTGGTGGGGCATGGAGAGGTGGTCGGCGTCGGGCGGCCGAGGGCGCGCCGCGGCGAGCGCGGGGGACGGCCTCGAGTTCGGGCGCGCGCGCCCACGCGCCCGCCGCCCCCTGTAGACCGCCACCCTCGAGCGCGCCACCGCCAAGGCCAAGTCGGTCGTCTTCGCCCACCCGCCCGCGACCTCGACCGCGCCCGCGGGCGCCCCCCGCTCCCTCCCCGCCGCCCCCCCCGCCCGCCCGACCCTCGCCGCCAAGCTCGCCGCCCTGTTGCACCCCCTGCGCGCCCAGCGCACCACCTTGGCCCACGCCCTGACCCCCGCCGCCCTGCTGGCCAAGCTGGCCGAGCGCCTGACGACGCGGCGCGCGCGCGACGCCGCGTCACTCGCCGGCGCGGTCGCCCTCTTTGCCGACGCCGCTGCGGCGACTGAAGTCGTCAAGGCCGACACCGAGGCCAGCCTGCTCGCCGATGTGGCCCACCTGTGGGTCCAGTGGGAGGGCAGGGCGGCCGGGGTGGCGGCGTCGGTCGCGCGCGCCGAGTCACGCGCCGAGGCCACCGCCGCCCTCGCCGACGACTGCACCGAATGCGCCGCGACCATGTTTGACGCCGCCGACGCCGCGATCGAGGCGCAGGCCCTCGTCGACGCCGCCGTGATGTACGCCGCGGCGTGGCGCGCGATCTGCGACGCGGCGGTCGCCCGCGTCCTAGCCGAGGCCCGCGCCAAGCGCGCGGCCGCCTACGCGAATGACCAGCTCGACCCGTCCGCGCTGGCGCTGGCGCTGTGGATGGGGACGGCGCCGGCGGTGAAGGCGGCGGAGCGCGCTGCCGCCCGCGCCGAGCGCGCAGAGTCGGGGCCGCCCTCGCCGACGACTGCCTCGAGTGCGCGGCCGGCATGTTTGCCGGCCTGGAGGCGGCGATCGAGGAGGCTGCCGCGCGCGACGCCGGGACGGCGCGCCGCGCCGCCGCGCGCGCCGCCGCCGAGCGGGCTGCCGTCGACTGGGTGTGCGACCGCGCGGTGGACATGCTCTTTGCCCTGAACGCGGTGACGCTGCCGCCGTGGTAGAGGGGTGGGCGCGGGGCACGCGCTCTTGGGGATCGAGCGCTCTCGGTGTCCTCGCGCGCGGCGCGCGCGGCCGCGGCCGACTGGCGTCCGGCCGCCAGCCGCCACCGCGCGCCAAGGCAGGCTTTTGCGGTTGGCGCCGGTGGCGAGGGAGGGCGAGGCACACGGCGCGCAGGGCGTGCAGGGGGGCACCCGTGTCAACCCAAGGAGAACACTCCCCGCGCACCCTGGTGGTGCGTCTCTCTCTCTCGGTGGTACACGGGCGGAGCAGGCGGGACAGGCAGAGGCCCCAAACAAAATCAGTCGGCCGCGGCGGGGGCAGCAGCGGGGGCGGCGGCCGCGGCAGCCTCTCCTCCCTCCTCCTCATCCTTTTCCTCCTCCTCCTCCTCCTCCTCCTCCCCATCCACGAGCATGGACGCATCCACCACCGCCCGCACGCGCCGATTGTACTCCCGCCGGTCCTCCCCAAACAACCGCGCGGCCTCCGAGTTGGCCGGCGACGCGGGGTTGGGGTCGGCCAGCAGCGACTGCACCGAGGTGAGCACGGCCGACACGTCGTAGATGGGGGTCCACTGATTCTGCAGGATGTCGAGGCAGATGCCGCCGTCGGCGTAGACGTTGGGGTGGAAGATTGGGGACGCGAATTTGACGGTGGGCGGGCGGTTGGGGTACTCTTCAGAAAAGTCGAGCGTGAGCTTGAACGTGCCTGGGGAGAAAGAGGGGGGGGGGGGGGCGGGGGCGTCGGGGCGGTGGTCGGGCCGGAACGAGCGCGCCGCCCTCTTCCCCACCCCGCCCACCAAACCCCGCCTAACCACCACTCGCTCCTCCCTCCCTCACCTCCCTCCCACGCCGTGTCCTCCGGACCGAAGATGACCGCGTTCCACTTCAGGATGTTGTCGGACGTGGGGGCCGCATTGACGCCGGCGGGCGGGTCTTGCTGCAGCCGCCGGAAATCGCGCATGAGGCGCTGAAGTTGGGTGGGTGGGGAGGGGATAAGCGGCGGCGCGGCGCGGCGGCGATCGGCGGCGGGGGTCGGGGGCGCGCCGGGGCCGCCCGCGCGGTGCGGATGTGCCCACCTTTCGCGCGGGCGTCGACATCGCGGCGGCGGGAGCGGGAGAGCGAGTGGGGGTGGCGCGCGTGTGTGAAGAGGGCTGCGCGCCGCGTCCCGCCCTGCCGGTCGCCCTCGCGCCCCCTCGCCCTCGCCGCCTTGCGCGCGCGTTGCACCGCGCGCCACAGGCGCCGCGCCTCGGGCCGGGGCGACCGCCCTCGGCCGCCCCCAACAAATCAACCCACGGCGACCGTCGCCCGCCCCGCCTCGCTCGTTCACTCCCTCAAGCACCACAGATTGCCCCTCGCCTTGCACAGCGCCTTGACCATGCGCGCCACGTGCGCGTCGGGCGCCTGCACGCCCGCGGCGGCGAGGGCGGCGGCCAGGTCGGCGCGGCGGAAGGACGGGCGCGACTGGAGGAGGGAGACCAGGACCTCGTAGCCCCCGTCCCGGGCGCCCTGGCCGCCCGGGGTGGAGGCGACGTAGGCGCCACGGACGCAGACCGCGCCGGCGGCGTCGGCCGCGGCGCGGAGGGCCGCGTCGGGCGCCGCCGCCGCGGCCGCCGCCGCGACCGCGTCGCCGCCCGGCGGCAGCGGCCGCCGCAGCGCGGCGCGCAGCGCGTCCAGCGACACGACGGGCGACGCTCGCCACGCGGACGCGAGCGCGGACGCGACGGCGGCTGGCGAGAGGAGGGCGGCGGCGGAGCCGCGCGGCGGCGGGGCCAGAGCCGCGGGCGCCGCGCCGAGCGGCGCGCGGCCGTCGCCGCCGCCCGCGACGGCACCCACCGGTGGCAGCGCGTACTCAGAGGGGGGGGGCGCGGGGGCCAGGGCATCCAGGTAGTCGCGCGGCGACAGGTCCAGTTGCCCCCCCGCCGCCGCCCCCCCGGCATCGCCCGACGCCGCCAGCCCCGCCCACGCCGCCACCGACCTCGGCGCGGCCGGCGGCGCGACGCTCAGCGCGAGCCAGGGCTCGCGCGCCTCGGCGTCGGCGAGGTGCGCGAACGACGCCTCGCGCGCCTCCTGCTGGCGCTCGGTCTCCCGGCGCGCGACGCGAACGGTTAAAGGCGTCAGTGGGGGGGCGGGAGGGGCAGCGGGGCGGGAGGAGCGGGCGCCGGCGGCCGCGCCGGCGGCCGCGCTCACCGCGCCGCCCGCGAGCGACGCCAGGCTGGGCGTCAGGCACGCGACCGACCCCGCGGGCACGCAATAAATCTTGCCCCCGCGCCGCGCGGCCAGCAGGGCGCGCCCGCCGGCGGGCGCGAGGCGGCCGGCGAGGGTCACGGTGGCGCCGCCGCCCGCGCCGTCGCCGCCGCACGGGCCGATAAGCGGCACATCGTACTCGAGCCGCCGCGCGCCGGGCTTGACGCGGGCGGCGACGGGGGCGAGCAGGGGGGCGGGGGGGCGGTCGCGGCCGGCGAGCGGGAAGCGCGTCACGATGATCTGCGAGCAGGGACAAGGAGGGGCGTGTGATGGCCTTTTCCGCCTCGCGCGCGCCCCCTCTGCGTGCCTCCCAGCCTCCCACCCCCTCCCCCTCGCTCACCTCGGCCTCGGGGTCGGGCTGGCAGAGAATGAGGTCGAGTTCGGCGATGACCGGGTCGTCGGCGTCGCTCGCGACCGCGTGGTCTGGCGCCGGCTTCTGGCGCGGGTCGGCGGTCGTCATGGTGGGGGAAGGAGGGGGGGACGCGGCCGGGCGCGGGCGAATGCGCGGCGGCCGGCGGTGGCGGAGGCGGCCGCTTCGACCTCTCTCGCCCGGCGAACGCGGTCGCGAGGCGACGCGCGACGCGCTCGCTCTGGGCGGGCACTAGGGCCAGCGGGAGCGGCAGTGGGGAAGCCGCGGCGCCGGCGCCGGCTGCCACTGCAGCTAGCGACCGCGCCCGCGTGCGCGCCGCGCCCGGTCCCCAACAAGTGGTTCAGCGCGTGCGCCTCCTCTGGCTCACGCGGGCGGCCCACAGCCCCCCGACGCCCGCCCCGAATCCGCCCCCCCCCCTGTCCGCCGCCATGTCCTCCATCTACAACACCGAGCCGCCGACCAAGGGCAAGGTGAGAGGGTGGAGAGAGGAGGGGGAGATGGGAAGGATGGGCCGTCGGGCGCCGGCGTCCGACCCCACACCCTCTTCGCACAGGTCGTGCTCCGCACGACGCTCGGCGACCTGGACGTCGAGCTGTGGCCCAAGGAGGCGCCCCTGGCGGTGCGCAATTTCGTGCAGCTCTGCTTGGAGGGCGCGTACGACGACACGCCGTTCCACCGCGCGCTCCCCGGCGTCGCGATGCAGGGTGGCGCCGTGCCCCCGTCAGCCGCCCCTGGGTCCACGCAGCACCCGGGCGGCGTGTCGGTGCACGGCGACGCGCCCTTTCGGGACGAGTTTCACTCGCGGCTGCGGTTTGCGCGGCGCGGCCTCGTCGCGTGCGCCGGCGGCGGCCCCCCACACACCAACGGCTCCCAATTCTTCGTCACGACAGACCCCGCGGGCGCGCCCCACCTGGACCGCAAGCACACCATCTTTGGGCGGGTGGCGGGGGATTCCATCTACACCGTCGCCGCGATGGCCGCGCTCGAGGTCGGCCCCGACGACGCCCCTCTGGAACCGCCCCGCATCCTGGACGCGGACGTCGTGTGGAACCCGTTTGACGACATCGTGCCGCGCAGCACGCGGGAGGAGCGGGACGCGAAAGCCGCGAAAGCGAGAGCGGCGGCCGACGCGGCCGCCGCCACCGCGCGCAAGGCCGCCGACAAGGGGCGCGCCAAGATGCTATCCTTTGGCGGTGGTGACGATGACGATGATCTGGATGAACCGCTGCCGGTGGCGGGCGTGCGGTCGGCGCACGACGCGGCGGCAGGGGGGGGGCTGGTGCCGGGCGACGACCCGGAAGCGGCCGCCGCGGCCACTGCGTTGCTGGCCCGTGGGGGCGGTGCCAATGTCGACACCGCTCCCGCCGACGCCAACGCGGCCGTTTTCGGGGAGCGCATGGCCCGGCGCGCAGCCGAGCGCGCGGCGGCCGAGCGCGCGCGGCCGCCGTCGCCGCCGCCCGCGCCCGAGGCGCCACCGCCGCCCCCCAAACCCTCGACCACCACAAAACACTCGCGCCGCCGCGCCGTGGCCCTCCCCTCCAAAGCCGGCGCCGCCGCCCTCAAGGGCGCGCTCGCAGGGTGGGAGGCGCGCCGCGCGGCCTACGCCTCGCGCCGCGCGGGCGGCGCGGCGGCGCGCGAGGAGGAGACGCTGAAGCGCATGCAGGCGTTTACAGCCAAGCTGCGAGAGACTGGAGGAGGAGGAGGGAAGGGCGACGAGACGGCCGCGCCCGCCCCCACCACCACCACCACCGCTCCCTACTCTGGCGCCGCCGACGCAAAGGAAGACGCTGCCGCCTACCTGCCAGCCGCGTGGCGCGTCTCCCAGTATCTGGACGCGGGCGGCGACGACGTGGGCGTCGCGGCACTGGCGGCCCACCGCCTCGTCGCCCCCGTCGACCCGCGCGCCGCGGCCGCGGGCACGGCGGACGACGGGCTCGAGACGGTCGACCCGCTGGCGCTGGGGCCGCCGCCGGTGAAGAGGCGGCGGGAGGGGGGAGGAGGCGGGGGAGGGGGCGGGCGGCGGCGGTGAGCGAGGCCGGCCCGTGTCACACACACAACCATCACAGTCCCGCGTGGCGGATCGTCTCCGCAATCCCCTCGATCACCTCAGCAGCGAGGTGCGGCCTGTCGGCCTGGATGGCGGTCTGCGCGGGACGCGGCGCCCGGGACGCGCGCGCGCGCGCCACCGTGCACCCCCCTCTCCCTTGTCGCGTCGTCCGACCGGCGCTGCTCCCAAAACACCCTCCTTCACCCTCCAATGATGGCTCCATCAGACCGCGCCGCGCGCACGATGGCCCCGCCCGCCCCGCCCGGCTGGAGCGCGGCCGCCAGGTTGTTCGCGGTGTCGATGAAGCGGTTGACGGCGCGCGGCCTGTATTTGAGCGGCTCCGCCTGATCCACCACGCACACCGTGCACCCCGGCAACGGCACACCAGTGGAGCGCAAGAAAGGAGCGAACGTCGCCGCAACCCCGATCGCGTTGCCCGCGCGCGGTAAAAAGGGCCCCACGACGCCCGCCGCGAGCGTCGCCGTGTCTTCAAACCGGGTGTCTATGCGCAGGCCGCGGGATGCGGCGGCCGCGGTGAGCAGGGTGAGGGTGAGGGTGAGGGCGAGGCGCATGGTGGACGAGAGAGAGGTGTGCGCGGCGCGCGCCGCTCGCTCTCGCGTCGCAGTGTTGTGTTGGATCACAGCCCCTCTTCCATCGCCCCTCTCTCCCCCCAAACGCCTGCATTCACTTGCCCTGGCCCGCGCCCGTGGCCGTGGTCGACGTCGCGCCGCCCCCAGCCGCGCCGGATGACGCCGCGCCGCCGTTGCCGCCGCCCAGCAGGCGCCCGCCCTCGGGCGACGTCGCGGTCGAGGCCGAGGCCGTGTTCCCGCCCGCCGCGCCGACGCCAGCCGACCCGGGAGCGACAGCGATCGAGACAGACGCGCCGCCAAAGCCGCCGAAACCGCCGGGGCGGCCCGTCGCCGCGCCGGCCGACCCCGCGCCCTTCGTGCCGCCGCCCAGGAGCGGCTTGTTGGTCGGCGCAGTCACAGCGGAAGTCGTCGACACACCAAGGCCGGCAGCGCCCGCGGCCGCCGCGCCGGGCGCAGCGCCGGCGCCGGTCGCCGTGCCACCAGAGCTGGCCGACCCCACACCAGTGTTGCGGTCCGCAGCAGCCGTCGTCGTCGTAGCGCCGCCCGGGCCAGAGCCGGCGGCCCCGCCCGCAGCCCCGGTGCCGCCGCCGCCGATAGCGCCGAGGGCCGACCCCAGGGCGGGGGCCGCCAGGGCGGCGAGGAAGAGGGCGGCGAGAAGGAAGCGACGGGTGGTCATGCTGTGGGAGGTTGGGGTGGGAGGGAGGAGGGTGTCGGGTTGGCGGCAATGTCGCGCGTCGGGCCATTTCGCGCAGCGAGGCGCGCGCGCCCCGCGACCGCCACCGACGGCGCCCCAAGGCGCGCTCGTAGGGCGCGGCGGGCGGGCGGGCGGGGTTGATGGGCCGAGAGGGCTGCGGCGGTTGCGGTCGCGCGCGCGCCGCGCGGCGGGCCTGGCGGGGCCTGCGGCGCGCGCCAGGGGTCGAGGCGGGCGGCGTCGGTGGCACGTGGGACCGCACCTGTGAGGGCGGAAGGTGGCGGGCGAGGAGGAGAGGGCGGGAGGGTGTGGCGGCAGCAGCCTCGCCGCGCGCCGCTCCAGCGCCGCCCAACCCTCGCCCCATCCCTCACAAGCCACACGCCCCCACCTTAAAACCCTTGCCGCCCCGGCCGCGACACCGAGTCGGCCCCACCCCACGCCTGCTGCAGTTCCCCCATCCGCCGCGTCGGCCCGCCATCAAACAGCTTCTGCAGCGTCGGCCGCACGCCGGCTTGCACGAGCGTGAACAGCATCATGGCGCCAGCGTCAGTGGGCGCGTGCCCGTCGGGCAGGCCGCGGTGCGCGACGCCGGCCAGGAGCTTGAAAGGGACAAACGGCAGCCGCGCGACCGCGGTCCCCCCGCCCGCAAACGCGGGCACCACCAGCTGCAAGCACACAAACAACGACGCCATGGCGAGCACCATCTGCTTGACCTTGGCGACGCCCATCTCTTTGAGGAGCTCCACGCGCAGCGCGGCCTCGGCGCGGTCGGCCTTTTTGGCTTTGTTGCCAGCCGGGGAGGCGGAGGAGGAGGGGGCGCGCAGGGAGTCGATCTTCTTGGACGAGCGCGCGACGGCGTCCTACAGGAGAGAGGGGAGGAGGAGAGGAGAGGGGTGAGAGAAGGCCGCGTCTCGGCCTCTTGTGTTGCCTCCACCGCCCTCGCACGCCACCACTCCCTCCCTCCCCCTCCTCTCTCTTACCCGCACGGATCTAAACCCCGGCTTGCGGTACGCCCAGAGCGCGAGCGCGAGCTCGGCCGCACCGCCGAGCGCGGCGAGCGCGGCCGCGGCGCGCAGGCCGGCGGCCGCGTCCAAAGGGATTATGATGGGTGTAGAGGTCACGGCAGCGGCGTCAGTCATCGCGAAAGACGGAGGTGGTGGGCGGAGGCGCGATGTGCGCGCGCGCAACGCCGATGTGCGTCCCTCGCTCGGCGGCCTCGACGGCGGTTGTCGGCGCGCGATGCAGCGGCGGCGCCGTGGAGCGGCGGCCGAGGGACGAGAGGCAAGAGTGGGGCTGAGCGAGTCCGCCGCCGTCTCTCCTCCTCTTTGCACACCCCCTCCTCTCGCGACAACGCGCATTGCGCCCGCCCGCCCGCCAGGCAGGCGCCGCCTTTCGTTCTCCTCACCTCCCGGCGCGGGCCGCCCCCCTGGCCCGCTTCGCCGACCTGCCGGCGACCCGCATGCGCGCCCAGCGCCCCGGCGCCGCCCCGGCGTGCCCCGGCATGCGCACGGCGGTCAAATTGGCGGGGCGCATGCGGGCGGCGGGCATGATGGCGAGGTGAGGAGAGGGGAGCGAGGGAGGAGGGGACCTCGTGGCCGTCGTCGCGCCCGCCTCGACCCACCTCCACCCCTCTCTCAGCCGCCGCCCGCCTCTCTTGCGCCCGCTGGCCGCCGCGGCCGCCGTCCCGCCCGAGTCGGCGGTCGCGCCGCCGCCCGCGGCCGACGCAACCACCTCCTCCGCCCCCACAACCACTCGCCGCTCCCCCGCCTACCCCTTCCCCGCCATCGAGGCCAAGTGGCAGGCCCGCTGGGAGGCCGACGGCACCTTCCGCACCCCGGACATGGCTAGCTTGGACACTAGCAAACCCAAGGCCTATGTGTTGGACATGTTCCCCTACCCCTCGGGCGCCGGCCTGCACGTCGGGCACCCGGGTAAGGATGGAGGTGGTGCTAGAAGGGTGGGAGGGGAGAGGAGAGGCTTTCCTCTCTCTTTCGCTGACCACCCCCTTCCTCAGAGGGCTACACCGCGACCGACATCATCGCCCGCTACAAGCGGGCCACCGGGCACAACGTGCTGCACCCCATCGGGTGGGACGCGTTTGGCCTGCCGGCCGAGCAGGTAGGTCGAGGGGGGAGAGGGGAGGGGGAACGAAACCGCGACCCCCGCCGCCGCGGGCGCCGCCGCCCTTCCTCGGTCCCGCGCGCGCGGCCCCGCCCGCCCACCCACACCCCCTCCCCCCCTCCTCCCCCTCTCCAGTACGCCATCCAAACCGGCACCCACCCCGCGGCCACGACCGCCAAGAACGTGGCCCGCTTCAGGACCCAACTCAAAGCGCTCGGCTTTTCTTATGATTGGGGCCGCGAACTGTCGACCGCCGACCCGACCTACTACAAGTGGACCCAGTGGATCTTTCTGCGGCTGCTGGACAAGGGGTTGGCGTACCAGGCTGACGTGGCGGTCAACTGGTGCCCCGCGCTCGGCACCGTCCTGGCCAACGAGGAGGTCGTGGGCGGCGTGTCGGAGCGGGGGGGGCACCCAGTCGTGCGGCGGCCGATGCGGCAGGCAAGGGAGAGGGAGGGAGAGGGAGGAAAGGGGCGGCTGGCGCGCGCTCGCCCGCGCCCACCCCAACCCTTTTTCCTTCCCTCCTCTCTACTCTAGTGGATGCTGCGCATCACCGCCTACGCCGACCGCCTCCTGGACGGCCTCGATTCTTTGGACTGGGACGAGGGCATCAAGGAGCAGCAGCGGCACTGGATCGGGCGGTCAGAGGGGGTCGACATTGTTTTTCCCCTCGACGCCGGCCCCGGCGCCTCCCTCCCCCCCGCCACCACCCTCACCGCCTTCACCACGCGCGCCGACACCCTGTTCGGCGTCACGTACGTGTGCGTGGCGCCGGAGCACCCGCTGGTGTCGGCGCTGACCGCGGCGGGGCGGGAGAAGGCCGTTTCCGACTACATTGCCGCCGCCGCCTCCAAATCCGACATGGAGCGCACGGACGCGACCAAGACTCGCGCGGGCGTTGATACGGGGTCATTCGCGACGCACCCGGTGACGGGAGCGCGGCTGCCGGTGTGGGTCGCCGACTACGTCATCGGCGGCTACGGCTCCGGCGCCGTCATGGCCGTCCCCGCGCACGATGCGAGGGACGCCGAGTTTGCGGCGGCGCACGGGTTGCCGGTCGTCGACGTTGTGCGGCCGGTGGAGGGTGGAGATGGTGGCGGCGGCGAGCCGTCGGCCGGCCCGTTCACAGACGAAGGCGTCGTGTTCGGCTCCTCCGCACCCGCCCTCGACCTCAACGGCCTCTCCTCGGCCGACGCCCGGACCGCTGTGGCCTCCCACCTCGAATCAACCAACTCTGGCGGCCCCCGCGTCTCGTACCGCCTGCGCGACTGGCTCTTTGCCCGCCAACGCTACTGGGGCGAACCGTTCCCCGTCTGCTTCGACGAAGAAACCGGCGCCCTCGTCCCCCTGGACGACGCCGACCTGCCGCTGATTCTGCCCGACACGGACTCGTTTGCGCCGACCGGCACCGGCGACCCGCCCCTCGCCGCCGTCCCCGGCTTTGCCCGGTTCACCCACCCGGTGACCGGGAGACCTCTCGTCCGCGAAACCAGCACGATGCCGCAGTGGGCGGGGAGTTGTTGGTACTATGTCCGCTACCTCCAACCCGACAACACAGAGCGCATCGTCGATCCCGCCGCCGCCGCCTACTGGCTCCCGGTCGACCTGTACGTGGGCGGCGCGGAGCACGCCACCCTGCACCTGCTGTACGCGCGGTTCTGGCACAAGGTGCTGTTCGACCTCGGCGTCGTCCCGACCGACGAACCCTTTGCGCGGCTCGTCTCGCAGGGCATGATCCTAGGTGCGGTGGAGCACACGGCGTGGAGAGCTGGGGACGGGTCCTGGTGCAATGAAGGGGACGCGGGCGCGACGCCGGTGCCGGTGGCCGAGGCCGACACCGTCAAAGGCCCCGGCGGCGGCCTCGTCCTCGCCGCCGCGCCGCACGCGCGCGTCGCGTCGCGCGCGCACAAGATGAGCAAGTCGCGGGGCAACGTGGTCAACCCGGACGACGTCGTGTTCGAGTTTGGGGCGGATAGGTGCGGGGAGGAGAGGGAGAGGGGAGCGGGCGGGGAGGCGCGCGCGCGCGGCCAACCCGTCCCCACCACCACCACCCACCGCCCCCCTCCCCCAGCCTGCGCCTGTACGAGATGTTCATGGGGCCCCTGCGCGACACCAAGGTGTGGTCGACGCGGTCAGTCGACGGCGTGCACCGCTTCCTCGCGCGCGCGCACCGGCTAGCCGTCGAGCAGCCGGCGTCCGAGGGCGCGGCACCCACCCCGGCCCAGCTCAAACTGCTGCACACGACCATCAAGCGGGTGACGGACGACACGGAGGGACTGAGGTTCAACACCGCGATCTCGGCGATGATGGAATTCGTCAACGGCGCCCTCAAATGGGACACCCCCCGCCCCGCCGCCCCGTTGAAGACATTTGTCCAACTGCTCGCGCCGTACGCGCCGCACCTGGCCGAGGAGGCGTGGGAAGGGCTGCAAGGAGAAGGGTCGCTCTCCACCGCCCCGTGGCCGCTCTGCGACCCCTCCCTGCTCGTGGAGGACACGGTCACGCTCGCCGTCCAGGTCAACGGCAAGATGCGGGGCACGGTGGAGCTCGAGGCGGGAGCCGAAGAGGCGGTCGCCGCGGCGGCCGCGCGCGATCTCCCCGCGGTCGCCCGCCTGCTCGACGGCGCGGCCGTCAAGAAGACGGTGTACGTGCCGGGCCGCATCCTCAACTTCATCGTTCAGGGGGGCGGGAAAAAGTGAGGGAGGAGAGAGGGGGGAGAGGGGGGTGTGTCGTCGCGGCCAGCGCCTCGCACAAGCCGCGTCCTCCCGTGCCCCCCCGCCCGCCTTGTCTCCTCAACCCCATCTTCCCTGGATCGCACGCAACGCGGGCGACACGCCCACCGGCACCGCGGCCGGCACCGCGGCCGGGGTGGCGCCGCGCGGAGCGGCCGCGCGAGGAACGGCGGCCGGCACGGGCACGGGCGCGTCCGCGCCGTCCGCCGCCTGCCCGTCCAGGAACGCCTGGTCCAGCCCCGCCTGCCCCGCCTGCCCGCCCTGCAGCAACTGGGCCGCCGTGAGGCCCGCGGAGAGAAGGGCGCCGCCGGTCGCCAGCTCCCCAAGCCCCGGCTCGCCGACCGCGCGCAACGCGGCGGTCAGCCCCGGCCCCGCCGCGCGCCACGCGGGGCCCGCCGCGCGCAGGGCGGCGGGGCCGACGGTTTGCAGCGCGCCTTGCCAACCGCCCAGGGCGGAGCCCAGAGAGGAGAGGAGAGAAGAGCCGCCCGACGCCGACGCGCCGGCCTGCGCCAGGCGGCGCCCGCTCGAGCCGGCGGACGCGACCATTCCCTGGGACGAACCGCCCGCGGAAGAGGTGGCGCCGCCGGCCAGAGGGGTGGGCAGGGCGGCGGCCGCAGGCCGGGCCGCGCGCCGGAACAGAAAGGGGCGCCGCGTGGGCGCCACGCCGCCCCCACCACTACCGACGGGCGTCAGGGGCGCCGCGGTGGCCGCGCCCGCGGCGGCGGCGCCTGGGGGGAACGCGCCGAGGGCGGACGCCGACGCGCGGCCCGCGAGAAGGAGGCAGGCGAGGAGGAGGCAGGCGCGGAGAGAGGTGTTGGACGCCGCGGTGGCGCGCATCGTGGACAGGGGGCTCGGGGCGGCGAAAAGGGTCTGCGGGCGCGGCGCGAGTGAGAGTGGCGCGGCGGCGCGCGGCGCGGGGCCCCTCACTCCCCTCTCCGCCCCCCCCCGACCACCATGCACGGCCGCCGCGCGATCGCCCTCACCCTCATCCTGGTCGCCCTGGCCGCGCCGGCCCTGGCGGCGTCGCCCGCCCTCAACGCGGTCGGCGGCGGCGCCGCTGGCGCGGCCGGCGCCGGCGGCGCGGCCCCCGTCGCGCCCGCGACCACCGGCAACCGCGGTTTCATGGGTGGCATCCAGCGCCTCTTCGGCGGTGGCGGCGCGGCGACGACCGCGGCCGCCGTGCCCGCGGCGGGCGGCGGCGGCGCGGGCAAGCAAGGGAACGCCGGCAAGGGCGGGGCCGGGGGCGTGGGCGGCGTCCCGGCCGCCGCTGGCGCGGCCGGCGGCGCGGTGGGCGGCGCGGCGCCCGTGCAGGCGGCGCCCGTGCGCGCTGCCAAACCCTCCCTCCTCCCCGCGCGCCGCCCGGACGGCGGCGGCCCTGGCGGCTCCGCCGGCGGCGTCGCGTCCACCGTCGGCGTGCGCGACCGTGGCAGCTCGGCCGCCGCCGGCGCGGGCGCGGTGCAAGGTGGGGGGGGGGAGAAAGGGGAAGAGGGCGCGCGCGCGCGCGCGCGCGCGGGGGGGGGGGGGGGGGGGGGGGGGGGGGGGCCCCCCGCCGCGCGCGCGGCGGCCCCGCCCGCGCGGGCCGGCGCGGGGCCGCCCCCGCCGCCCCGCC
>Ga0315288_10001488_pt1 | contig 30364 bp, 23 predicted proteins | sample YL17G11_20_MG_FD_203454 | JGI IMG/M metagenome (GOLD analysis project Ga0315288, IMG submission 203454) | Sediment microbial communities from Yellowstone Lake, YNP, Wyoming, USA - YL17G11_20 | ecosystem: Environmental > Aquatic > Freshwater > Lake > Sediment | place: USA: Wyoming | collected... | reverse complement strand
CGACAAACGCTTGGCGAACCTGGCCGGCCTGAACAGGTCTCTGCCCACGGTTCTTAGGGTCGTGCCCATGGCCGCGGCTGGGGAAGACACGCGGCTGGGCTGGTTCCACTACCAGCAAGCCGTGCGTTTTGAGCGAATCACCGACCCCGACCAGAAGCGCCGCCAGCAGGAGGACGGCGGTGTCTGCATGGATGTATTCATGCGGGCGGTCCAGGGGACGCCGGCCGCCTTCTACCGGGATCTCGTGGCCGACCTGCAGGGCTCACAGGATGAGATGACGCGGCTCGGCGGATTGCTGGAGACGAAATGCGGCAGTGACGCCGAGGGGAGGCCGCTGGCCCCCGCCCTGACCCAACTCCGCGATTCGCTGGAAGAGTGTCTCGATTTGGTCAAGTCAATCGCGAAAGACAAGCTGGCCGTCAGCACTTCCCCGCAGGCCCTGCCGCACCCTGTGACGGGCTCGCGTCAGGGACCATCGATGCCTCCGGACGGGGCCGGCTGCCTCGGTAACCGCGAGGATGCGATCAGGAGTCTCCAGCAGATCGCGGCGTTCTTTCGGCAGAACGAGCCGCACAGTCCCATCGGCTACGCGCTGGAGCAAGTGGTGCGTTGGGGCCATATGGAATTGCCGGCCCTCCTCGTGGAGATGATCCCCGATGGATCCGGCCGCGAGCGCTTCGAGTGGCTGGGCATCCGGGTGAAGCCGGCCGCGGCGGAGAGCGAGAAAGAAAGTCAATCCTAGCCGTCGGCATAACGACAATCGTTTGCGGAACGCCGACGGGTTTCGTGGAATGAGAGGCGAATTATGGCTGAATCGTATCAGGAAAAGCTGAAGCGGGTCCGCCCGCCCAGGGTGAAGATCAGTTACGAAGTGGAAACCGAAGGTGCCGTGGTCCAGAAGGAGTTGCCATTCGTGGTCGGTGTGATCGGGGACTTCTCGGGAAACCCCGCCGAGCCGCTCAAACCCCTCGGCGAGCGCAAGTTTGTCGAGATCAACCGCGACAACTTCGACAGCGTGATGGCCAAAATGACTCCCGGGGTCAACCTTCGCGTCGCCAACACCCTGAAGAACGACGGCACCGAATTGGGGGTCGAGCTGAGTTTCCGCTCGATGGCGGACTTCGAGCCGGCCAATGTTGCCAGGCAGGTCGAGCCGCTGCGCAGGCTCCTGGAGATGCGGGAAAAGCTGCGAGACCTCCAGGCGAAGGTGGACGTCTCGGGGAACCTGGAGCAGGTTCTGGAAAAGACCCTCGAAACGACCGAAGGGCGCGACAAGCTCAAAGAACTGATGAAGGACCAGGGCGAGGGAAAGGACGGTAAGTGACCATGGCAGAGGCAAAAAAGGAACAGACATCGGCTGTCGCCCAGACCCAATCCGCCTCACGGAGCTTGTTGGACGAGGCTATCATAGCGACTCCCCAGACCTCGCCGGACCGGGTGAAGGAGATGATGGAAGCCTTGGCTGATGCGGCTCTTAAGGGCATTGCCACATGGGACAAGAACGTTAACCGCACGCTGAAGAAAGCCATTGCCGCCGTTGACGAGATGTTATCTAAGCAACTGGCGGTCATCATGCACGCGCCGGAGTTCCAGAAGCTGGAAGGCACCTGGCGCGGCTTTCGGTACCTTGTCTATAACAGCGAGACGAGTAGCCAGCTCAAGATCAAGGTCCTTAACGTCTCGAAGCAGGACTTGGCCAAGGACCTGGAAAAGGCCGAAGAGTTCGACCAGAGTCAGATGTTCAAGAAGCTCTATGAGGACCAGTACGGGATGTTCGGCGGCGAGCCATACGGGGCGCTGGTCGGCGACTACGAGTTCACCAACCACCCGGAGGATATCGAGGTGCTGACCAAGATGGCCGGAATCGCCGCCGGGGCATTCTGCCCGTTCATTTCCGCCGCCTCGCCGAAGATGTTCGGCATGAAGTCGTACACCGAACTGGCCAAGCCTCGCGACATGGAGCAGATCTTCCAGTCAAAGGAGTATACTAAGTGGCGGTCGTTCCGCGACTTTGAGGACTCCCGGTTCGTCACGCTGGTCATGCCACGTGTCATAGCCCGCGATCCCTACGGCGCCAACAGCAAGCATGTGGAGGAGTTCAACTTCGAGGAAACGGAGTTGGATGCCTCGGGCCAATCCAAGCCGGTGCCTCATGATCACTACTGCTGGATGAACGCCGCATACGCGATGGTGCAGCGCCTCACCACGGCCTATTCACTCTACGGCTGGTGCACCGCCATCCGTGGCGCCGAGGGCGGCGGGAAAGTCGAGGGGCTGCCCCTTCACACGTTCCTGACCGAAGACGGCGACCTGGACTTGAAGTGCCCGACCGAAATCGCGTTGACCGAGCGGCGCGAGGGCGAGCTGAGCAAGTTGGGCTTCCTGCCTCTCTGCCACTATAAGAACACGGACTACGCTGTGTTTGTCGGGGCGCAGACGACGCAGAAGCCGAAGAAGTACGACAACACCAATGCCACCGACAACGCGCAGATCTCGGCGCGGCTGCCCTACATCATGGCCATGTCCCGGATTGCCCACTTCCTCAAGGTGATCGCCCGGGACAAGATCGGCTCATTCATGGAGGCCAGCGACTGTCAGGACTTCATGAGGCGATGGATCGCGACCTATGTGAATGCCGACGCGAAGCCCACGCCTGAGATGAAAGCCCGATATCCGCTGGCCGAGGCGAGGATCGATGTCCACGAGATTCCCGGCTCACCCGGATCGTACAACGCAGTGGCGTGGCTGAGACCTTGGCTGCAGATGGAGGAGTTATCAACCTCTCTGCGGCTGGTGGCGAAACTGCCGGCCGCGGCCAAGTGAGCCGGCAGCTGCGGTGGCAAAGAGCGATCCATTACGGGAGGTCGGGTCTGTTATGTCCAGGCTGGATGAAAGCAAGACGGCGGTGCATGTGCTGACCCAGCCGGCGGCGACCGGGCCGGGTGCCGTCGAGGCTTCCGATCCGGACCTTGCTCCTGCGGACAGCAATCTGCTCGGCCAAGTCATCCAAGCGGCCTTCGGCCAGCCGGACCTGTGGGCGACGATGCTGACCGAGATCGCGCGGCTTGGCGTGGCACCGGCGGGATGGGCAGCCCCGATTCCTGGGGGAGAATGTCGCTTTGCCCAGGCGATATCTTGCTTCCTGGGCCGCCAGATCGCCACTCTCGACGCGATGATCAGCCGTCAGCTTAACGCCATCCTGCACCACGAGTGTTTTCAGCGTCTGGAGGCCTCGTGGCGCGGGCTGCGGTTCCTGGTTCAGCAGGCCTATCGCGAAGAGAATGTCCGCATTCGGGTCCTGAACGTGGCTTGGAAGGAACTTAAGAAGGACCTGGCCGAGGCGGAAACGATCGAGTTTGACCAGACACACTTCTTCCGGCTGGTCTACAGCGAAGAATTCGGCACCTCCGGGGGCATTCCATTCAGCGTGCTCATCGGCGACTACTTTGTCGGAGCTTCCGGCGAAGACCACCGGGACGATGTGAATGTGCTCCAGCAGATAGCGCAGGTGGCGGCGGCGGCGTTTTCGCCGTTCATCGCCGCGGCAGACCCGCATCTGCTCGGGCTGGAAGACGTTACGCAGCTCGAACGCCCCGTCGATGCCGCAGGTCTGGAGCCGAAGGCAAGAGGTTGGCAGACGCTGCGAGCCAGCGATGACTCTCGCTTCGTGGGCCTCACCTTGCCTCGCATCCTGATGCGCCTGCCCTATGCCAACGACGGTTCGCGGGCGGATGGTTTCTGCTTCCACGAGGAGACTGATGGCCGATCGAGCTACCTCTGGGGCAGCGCTGCGTGGTCCTTCGGCGGCGTGCTGATCCGAGCCTTTGGCCAGTGCGGATGGCTGGCTGACATCCGCGGCTTCGATCGCGATGTCCTGGGGCAAGGTTTGGTGAGCAGCCTGACCGTTCCCGCATTGCCCACCGATCTGCCCAACGTCACCGTGCGCTTCCCTGTGGAAACCGCGATCGGGGATCTGCGCGAGAAGGACTTGGCCGATCTCGGGTTCATCCCCCTCTGCCACTGCATGGACACCGAGTTCTGCGTCTTCTACAGCAACCAGTCTGTGCAGAAGCCGAAGCTCTACGACAAGCCGATAGCCACGGCCAACGCGCGGATCTCGGTGATGCTGCAGTACATCCTGTGTGCATCGCGGTTCGCCCACTACCTTAAGGTGCTGGCGCGCGACAAGGTGGGCGCGTTTTCCGAAGCGACAGAGCTAGAGAGTTTCCTGAACAACTGGCTGATCAACTACGTGGCCGCCGGACAGCCCACCCGCGAATCGCGAGCGCGTTTTCCCCTGCGCGAGGCGGCTGTGCGCGTGCGCGAGATGCCGGGCAAGGCCGGCAGTTACAGTTGCGTCATACATCTGCTGCCGCATTCGCAGCTGGATGCGCTGACGGCGAGCATTTCGCTGAAGACTGAGTTGGCGCCGGCGATCTGACCGCGATGGCCTTTCACGGAGAACCAATGACAGCGGCAGAACAACACTATCGGAGCGGCTCGCTCAAGGACGCGATCGCAGCGGCAACCGAGGCGGTCCGCTCCGCGCCCACCGACGTGGCCGCCCGCTCCTTTCTCGGCGAGATGCTGTGCTTTGCGGGCGACCTGGCCCGGGCTGACCTCCAGCTGGACGCCGTGAGTCAGCAGGATCCAAGGACGGCGGTGGGGGTCGCCCTCTTCCGGCAGCTCGTCCGCGCGGAGAGGGCGAGACAGGATTTCTTTGCCCAGGGGCGGCTGCCGGAGTTCCTCGCAACGCCCTCGCCCGGGATTCGGCTCCGCTTGGAGGCATCCATCCGCGTGCGTGAGGGTGCCCTCGCTGAAGCAGCCGCCCTGCTGGAACAAGCCGAAGCCCAGCGCCCCCACATTTCCGGGACTTGCAACGGACAGAGCTTCGGTGACTTCCGCGACCTCGACGACCTGCTGGCGCCGGTGCTGGAGGTGCTGACCGCCAACGGGAAGTACTACTGGGTGCCGTTCGAGCAGGTCGAGTTGGTCGAGTTCGATCCCCCGCGGCATGCCCGCGATTTCCTGTGGCGGCCAGCCCGCCTTTCCCTCCGTGGTGCGGCCGCGGGACAGGTTTATGTCGCCATGCTCTATGCCGGTTCGCACGCGGAGGCCGACGAGCAGGTGCGGCTTGGCCGCGCCACCGAGTGGCATGGCGGCGACGGCACGCCCGTCCGCGGCGCGGGCCATCGCATCTGTCTCGTCGGCGAGCAGGATATGCCCCTGGTTGAGATCAACACGGTTCGTTTAGACGCGACGGCCGCGACATCCTGAGGTCCCCGTGCCCCTGACCGAACCTAATCTTTCGCTCCTGCCCTCGCTCCTGGATCGGCTGACCGACCAGCCTTCCGGCTCCCGGGACGACGCGGGCGCATCCGGCGGCCAGAACCTGCGGGAGTTGAAGGAATCCCTCCGGCGGGACTTGGAGAACCTGCTCAATACGCGCTGGCGTTGCGTGTCGCCGCTGCCCGACCCGGAACGGGGGACTTCCGTGGACCCGGAACTGGAAACCTCCCTTGTCAACTACGGCGTCCCCGACTGCTCCAGCGCGAATCTCGATATCGAGGCCAATCGCGAAGCGTTCCGGCGGCTGCTACAGAGCATCATCCGCCGCTACGAACCGCGCCTTGCGGAATCGCGCGTCAGCTTCCTCGAGGGAGACGAGGCCGTCACCCGCACGCTGCGGTTCCGCATCGATGGTGTCCTCAAGGTCCGGCCGAACCCCGAGCTGGTCGCGTATTCCTCGACGCTTGAGCCTGCCAACGGGATCTTCCGGGTGAAGGGAGAGGCCCGATGAGCGACGACCTGCTGCAATACTACAAGCAGGAGCTGAGCTTCATCCGGCGACTGGCCGGGCAGTTTGCCCAGGAGAATCCCCGCGTTGCCGAGCGGTTGCGCCTCAGCCCCGAGGCCTGCCAGGACCCCCATGCTGAACGCCTGATCGAGGCGTTCGCGTTCCTGACGGCGCGCATTCGCCGCAAGCTGGACGATGAGTTCCCGGAGATCGCCGAGGCGATGCTGGGCGCGTTGTACCCCCATTACCTGGCGCCTTGGCCATCCATGGCTGTCGCGCAGTTCGAGCTGAACCGGGGGCAGGCGGACTTGGCCGAGGGGTATCCGATCGATGCCGGGTCGCTGCTGGGTTCGAGCCCGAATAGCGACGGGGACTCCTGCTGCTTCAGGACCTGCTATCCCACCACGGTGTGGCCCATCGAGGTGGTGCGAGCCGAGCTGGCTCGGTTGGGCCTGCCGCCGCCGGGTCTGCCATCGGCATGTGCCGCGATGTTGGCCATCGACCTGCGCTGCTTCAGCGAGGAGATGACCTTTGCCAAGCTGCGGATGCCAAGCCTCCGGTTTTTCCTGCACGGCCAGGCCCCGTATGCCTTCGCACTCTACGAGCTGATCTTCAACAACACTCTCCAGGTGGCCTTGGCGCGATCGGGCGGCGACACCAGGCCCGTTGTCCTGGACAGTCGCGTTCTCCACCCCGTCGGATTCGGCCTCAGCGAGGGCCTGGTGCCGTGCCCGGCTCGCTCGTTCCCGGGTTACCGGCTCTTGTCGGAGTATTTTGCATTTCCGCAGAAGTTTTTGTTCGTGGACATTGCCCTGCCCGAGCCGGCTCTTCTCCAGGGGTTCGGAAACACGCTCCAGGTCCGGCTCTACCACGACCGCTCCTCGACCGACCTGGAAACGAACATCTCCGGCGAGACATTCCGTCTCGGATGCACGCCGATCGTCAACCTGTTCAAGAAGAAAGCCGAGCCGATCAAGTTGACCCATCGCGAGCCTGAATACCGGGTCGTCCCGGACAATCGGGGGCCGGCGGTTTTCGAGGTCTACTCGATCGATTCGGTGACGGCCACGTCCCCCGACGGTCGGGAAGTGGAGTACCTCCCGTTCTACTCGGTCTCGCACGCCAGCGATCGTCGGCGGGCATTCTGGCACGCATCGCGCCGGACCGCCCTCCGTGAGGATGGGGCGATGGACCTGGGCACTGAGATATTCCTGGCGCTGGTCGACTTGGACTCGCCGCCACTCTCCGGAGAGTGGGTACTGGACGTGCAGACCACGTGCCTCAATCGCGACCTGCTGAGCCGTTCTCCGTTCGGCGGGGGGCGGCCGGGATTCCAGTTGCAGGCCGGCGGGCCGGTCGCCACCCGCTGTCTCACGCCGCCCACTGCCACGCGACGGCCGGCGCTGCGCGAGGGAATACTCTGGCGGCTGGTCTCTCATCTGGTCCTTAACCAACTCTCGCTGGGCGATGCGGAAGGGCGGCCTGACGCCCTGCGCGAGATCCTTTCCCTTTACGACCTGGCCGACACTGCTGATACGCGAGGCAAGATCGCCGGCGTCCTGGACATCCGCCACCGGCGCATCGTGGGTCGCGTCGCGGGCGTCACGTCCGGCGGTGTTTGCCGAGGCGTGGAAGTCGCCTTGAAGCTGGACCCGCAGCGATTCTCCGATCGCAGCGCGTTCTTGTTCAGCGCCGTCCTGGAACGTTTCCTGACCCTGTATGCCTCGATCAACTCATTTACCCGGCTGGTGGCTGCCAGCGAGCACGACGGGGAGATACGACAATGGATGCCGCGAGTGGGCGAGCGGGCTCTGCTCTGATCGATCAGTTGTCTGCCGAGCCCAGCCAGTTCGATTTCTTCCAGGCAGTGCGGCTGCTGCAGAAGGCCGCTGCGCACCGCGCGGGCAATCCCGTGAACGACCGGACCGACCCGCGCGTCGGGCGCGACCAGTCGCCCGAGCGCGAAGCGGTGCGCTTCCGGGCGTTCCTGTCGCTGGCCTTTCCGGCCTCCACGATCGCGGAGGTCCGACCTGCCCCGGTGCCGCAGGAAGGCACAGGAACCAGCGCGCGCTCGCCTGAGATGATCGTCACGTTCCTCGGCCTCTTCGGCCCACAGGGCGTCCTGCCGAGGCACTACACATCGCTCCTGATCCAGCGACTCCGGGACAAGGACGCGGCGTCCCGGGATTTCCTGGACCTGTTCAATCACCGTCTAACCTCCCTCTTCTACCGCGCCTGGGAGAAACAGCGTTTCTACGTCGGCTACGAGTGGGCGCGGTGCCACGCCCCGCCCGGCACTGTCGATCCCTTCACACAATCGCTTTATTCGCTGGTCGGGCTCGGCACGGATGGCTTACGCGGACGCACCCGGCTGCCTGACGAGGTGCTGGTCCACTACGCCGGCCATTACGCCCATTTCCCGCGGTGCGCCGTTTCGCTGGAGCGGATGCTGTCCGACTACTTCGGCGTGCCAGCCCGCGTGAAGCAGTTCCAGGGACAGTGGCTGATGCTGGAAGCCGAGGACCGGTCGCGCCTGCCAGGTCCGGGCCTTCCGCGCGGTCAGTATGTGCAATTGAACAGCGACTTGGTCGTGGGCGAGCGGGTGGTCGTGGGCGAGCGGGTGTGGGATGTGCAGTCCTACTTCCGCATCTGCCTGGGGCCGCTGGGCTACAAGGAATTCCGCGAGTTTCTTCCGGAGGGTGCAAACCTGCGCCCCCTCTGCGAAATGGTGCGCGCCTATGTCGGCACCGAGATGGATTTTGCTGTGGAGCCGTCGCTGCAGGCGGACCAGGTCCCCGCATGCAGGCTTGCGTCCGTCGGTGCGGACCGGCCCAGGCTCGGCCGCAACATCTGGCTGTGCTCGCTTCCTGTCAAGCAGGATCGGTATGACGCGTCATTCCGCCTGGACGACATCTAGACGGACCGGATCACTCTGAATGAGGAGCCCTGATGGCCACGCTGAATCTGAAACCCCTGATTGGGAAGCTAGACGACCACTGCCGGAGCGGGCTAGAGGCCGCCGCGGGGCTTTGCCTGTCGCGGACCAACTACAACGTAGAGATTGAGCATTGGATGCTGAAGCTGGCCGAGGCTCCGAACACGGACCTGGCGGCCCTTTTCCGCTACTACGAAGTGGATGTATCGCGGGTGATGCAGGATCTGACGCGGGTGATTGATCGGCTGAAGACCGGCAATGCACGGCCGCCGGCGCTCTCCCCTTCCCTGGTGAGCTTGGTGCGGGAGGCCTGGCTGGTGGCTTCGGTGGAATTCGCCGCCGACCGCGTCCGCTCGAGCCACCTTCTCTACGCGCTGTTGTCGGATGACTCCCTGGCCCGTCAGGCCAGGGAGGCGTCGCCGGAACTCCAGAGGATCCAGCCCGAGGCACTGCGCAAGGACCTGTCGGACCTGATCGCCTCGACGGCCGAGGCCGGGAGCGCGGCGGTGCCGTCCGCGGCGACCGGAGCTGCCCCCTCGCCCCGGCCGGGCGGAGCGGGCAAGACCCCGTGCCTTGACCAGTACACGGTCGACCTGATCGCCCGCGTCAAGTCGGGGCAGGTGGACCCGGTGCTGGGGCGGAATTCGGAGGTCCGGCAGATTGTTGATATCCTCACCCGCCGCCGGCAGAACAACCCGATCCTGACCGGCGAGGCCGGCGTGGGCAAGACGGCCGTCGTGGAGGCCTTCGCCCAGCGTGTGGCCGCCGGCGATGTGCCCCCGGCATTGCGCGGGGCGTCGGTCCGCTCGCTGGACCTGGGCCTGCTGCAGGCCGGCGCTGGCATCAAGGGCGAGTTTGAGAACCGGCTGAAGGGCGTGATCGAAGAGGTCAAGGCCTCCCCCTCGCCCATCATCCTGTTCATCGACGAGGCCCATACGCTGATCGGCGCGGGCGGCGCAGCCGGGCAGGGGGACGCGGCGAACATGCTCAAACCTGCCCTGGCGCGCGGCGAACTGCGGACAATCGCCGCCACGACCTGGGCCGAGTACAAGAAGTACTTCGAGAAGGATGCCGCTCTGGCCCGTCGCTTCCAGGTTATAAGAGTGGACGAGCCTTCCGAGCAGGCGGCCATCGATATGATGCGAGGCCTGATCGGGACGCTGGAGAAACACCACCAGGTGCGCATCCTGGATGAGGCGGCCGTCGATGCCGTCCGCCTTTCGCACCGCCACCTCAGCGGCCGCCAGCTCCCCGACAAGGCGGTAAGCGTGCTGGATACCGCCTGCGCTCGGGTGGCGATCGGACACAGCTCCACGCCGCCGGCGATCGAGGATTGCCGCCGGCGTATCGACGAGTACGTCACAGCGATCGAGATCCTCGGCCGCGAGGCCGCCGCCGGCGCTGCCCACGGCGACCGCCTGGCGGAGCTGAACAGACTAAAAGCGGAGGCCGAGAGCGAGTTCACCGTTCTGGAAAAGCGTTGGAAAGACGAAATGCAGCTTGTTACCGAGATCCGCAGGGTTCGCGGCACGCTGGAGGCCTCCGCGGCGCCAGCGGAGGCGGCGGGCGGGAAGCTTGGGGAGAAGGCTTTGGTCAAGCCGATTCCCTCCGGGGCGCCGGTCTCGCCGCAGGAAGCCGAGCGATTGCGCAGTGAAATGGGAAGTCTGACCGCCCAACTCAAGAGCCTCCAGGGCGAATCGCCCCTGGTTTCCGTCTGCGTTGATGCGCAATCGGTTGCGTCGATCGTCTCTGGCTGGACCGGCATCCCCGTCGGCCGGATGGTCCGCGACGAGATCAAGACCGTCCTCACGCTGCGGCAGAAGCTGGAGGAGCGGATCATCGGCCAGAGCCACGCGCTCGACGCCATTGCCCAGGCGATGCGCACCTCGCGGGCCAACATGACCGACCCGCGTAAGCCCATCGGCGTTTTCCTCATGGTGGGCACCAGCGGCGTCGGCAAGACCGAGACCGCCATCGCCTTGGCCGAGCTGCTCTATGGCGGCACGCAGAACATGACCGTCATCAACATGTCGGAGTTCAAGGAGGAGCACAAGGTGTCGCTGCTCATGGGTTCGCCTCCCGGGTACGTCGGCTACGGCGAGGGCGGCGTGCTCACCGAGGCGGTCCGTCGGCGTCCCTACAGCATCCTGCTTCTCGATGAAATGGAAAAGGCCCATCCCGGCGTGCAGGACATCTTCTACCAGGTGTTTGACAAGGGGTCGCTGCGCGACGGGGAAGGCCGCGACATCGATTTCAAGAACACGGTGATCATTATGACTTCCAACGCCGGCACGGACCTGATCATGAAGCTCTGCGCCGACCCGGAGACCCGCCCCGACCCAGAGGCTCTGGCCGAAACGCTGCACCCGGAACTCCAGAAGACCTTCAAGCCCGCGTTCCTGGGCCGCGTGACGCTCGTGCCCTACTACCCGCTGTGCGACTCGGACATGCGCAAGATCATCGAACTGCAGCTTGGCCGCATAGTGCGGCGCATCCGCGAGAACTACAAGGCCGCCTTCACTTACGCCCCCGAGGTCGTAAGCAGCATTGCCGAGCGGTGCAGGGAAGTCCACACGGGGGCGCGCAACATCGACCACATCCTGACCCGCACGCTCCTGCCCGACCTGTCCGCTGAGTTCCTCGCCCGCATGGCCGAGGGCCAGCCGATCAAGGTGGTGAAGGTGGGGATGAACGAGAAGGGAGAGTTCAACTACGCAATCGAATAACAGCGTTGGTACGTACTCGCTGATCCGACATCTCGTCCTCCACTTGGTTCCCGTAGTGTTCAGGAAGGATCACGAGGTACCGAGAGACAGGCGGCCGTCGAGAAGATCGCCTGCTCTCTTGTCTGCGTGCCTCTCGACGACTTCTTATGAGGTCAAGAAAGGCCATCTGCAGTCCTGCGTTGGCTGGGTTCGATCGTTCCGGCGAGAAAGGTCGATATGAGACCCGTTTTCGAAAATCCCATGTTCCGTGGCCGCATTACCATCGATGAGTTCATTGCCCTCACTGCTTGGCCTGATTCCTGGCAGGCCGAACGAGATGAAATGGCCAGAGCGTTTGGCTTCTTCCAGGAGAAAGTGAGTCGCGATGTGCTGTGGAGTCCCGAAAACAGCCCGTGGCTTCGAAAGATCAACGGCCGGGGCTACAAAGTCGTCTCCTGGATGCAGGCCATCTGCTTCGAGCTTCCAGTGAACCCCGATCGCATGTTCCATAAGGGCGATCCGCTGCACAGCTACCGGGATCCCGGCGAGAAACTCGGAGCTGTCCGCGGCAACTGGTTCACCTTTCCGTCCACCGATCCCGACAAGCTGGGCATCTACCCAGACCAGACGCGCCTTCACAAGTTCAAGGCCAAGAGCGAGTTCAAGTGCCTTCAAAGCGCTGCGTCCGACGCATACTGCGGTTGGCTCCCCGATCGTCCGCCCCGGTATCGGCATGGGGGTGGTCAACAATTGTTTATCCCAAGCCCGGCTCTTGTTCTCGAGGCTCTGCTGGGATGAGCGCGTGTACTACGGCACTGCATCGCGGTGGACGAAGCAGGCAGCCTTGAACGAGCTTTGTGAAGTGCGGCCGCAGCCGTCCCCTCAAGGCCCCCCGCGTCGAACACGGAGTGGAGGTTGAAATGGCCATACCCAATGCACTGCCGACGCGCGACGGCGAATGGACTGCCTACGAGCCCGAAACAGCGAGCACCGTCTGTCGCGGCGATCGCCTGTGGTATGTCAACGGCATGAACACGAGCCCAGAGCAGCACCGCTCTGCCGCCGTCAGACTGGCCAACATCGCCTGCCATAAGGTCCTTGGGCTGTACAACATGGAAGGCAACCAGCTGACCTTTCAGGTTGGAGAGGCCCTGCGGCGACTGGGGAACGATTCTGCGGTCCAGCATGCCCTGCAGGCGATTATCGGAGGCCTCGTGCCGATGACCGTGCTTGTGCCCGGCCTCCGGGAGTTTCTGGCACAATCCTCCATCACGACGGCGGGAACCGTGACGCAAGTCGCCAGTTTCCTGCTGGACATCGAGCAGTGCCTGAAGGACTACGTTCTGCAGCTGGTGGCTCGTGCGGCGGCGGTCAGCGCCTCAGTGGCGGCGCAGTCTCTCACCACGCAAATGATGGGGTCTCCCCTGTTGCCCGGTGTGGTGCCTTTGCTCGGTCGCGTTGCTGCCCCGCTGGGGCTTGGATTTAGTCCCGGCCTGGGCAACCTGGCGCTGTCGGACCATCCAGTGCCCGGCGGCGGTGCGACTTCCGCTCGCTCTGCGCCGGCGGCCGGGTCGTTTGCACTTCCCAGCCGGGTCAAGGAACAGGCCGCAGCAGCAGTCCTGGGCGCCGGCAATGTCGCCACCGCCGTGCTTTTCCGGCAGCTGTGTAAGGAGTGCCACGGCAACGCCGCCATCCACATCGTCTGTCACAGCCAGGGCAACCTGATCGTCAGCAATGCGCTGGCCTCGCTGTGCTGGGCGCGGGGCAACCGGTCCCTGGGAACCATCCATGTCTATGCGCTGGCTTTTCCCGCTTTGGAGGTTCACTGGCCCCAACACCTGTCCGTTATTCTCTACCCTTACCGCTTCACCAGCGACCCGATTTCCTGGGGCAGCTTGGGCTGGAGCTACGGATCGGGCGCAACCGTGGTTGCGACCGGCAGGCCATCTAATCTCGGCGACCATGACGTCCAGCGCTACCTGGCGATACCGCAGTTCATCCAAGCCATCGCCCGCGCCATGGGCGTGCCGTGCCGATGAGGGAACCGGCCGCAAATTCTGCGGAGAATTCACGCAACTTTTCGCCTGGCGCATCGAGAATATAGGTGTGAGTTTTCTGCGGCGATTGCGGCCGCGAAACGATCGATTGATCAACAGTGCCCGGGGCTGAACAGCGGATGTTCCGCCTCGATGCCCCGGGGCGAGACGAGACATAGCCAGGAGATTGTCATGCCTGCTTACATGAAACTCGGCAGCATCCAGGGTGAGGCGACCGATAAAGGCCATAAGGACTGGATCATCCTTCAGTCGATGAGCTCACCGATCCACCGATCCATTCCCCAGGGTGCCAAGGATATGCAGAAAACCAAGGGTGAAACAACCCTCGGCGACATCGTTGTCGTCCGCCAGTTGGACAAGTCGTCCACCAAGCTCGCGGAATCGTGCGCCAACGGCACGTTCATCAAGGAGGTGGAGATCCACTTCTGCACAACGGTTAAGAACAAGCAAGAGCCCTACCTCAAATACAAGCTCTTTGACGTGATCGTCACCAGCTACAGCTTTCACGGCAATGCCAGTGGCGACCCACTCCCATCCGAAGAGGTCACGCTCGGCTTCAGCAAGATCGAGTGGACCTACATCATTGTCGATCCGAAGACCGGGGATGTGACGGGCAACGTGCCCGCCAAGTACAACCCCGCCGAGGGCGTGTCGTAAGCGACCGCCTTTTCAGCGGCCAGCCAGCAATGCCAAGGCACGGGGCCGGCCGAGGGGCCGGTCCCGTCTGTGGCGTAGTCCGAAGGGGATGCGCGTCCCGTTGGAGAGTTCTTATGGTCGCCGTGCATGTCTGGCAATTCCGAGACAAGCCCGCGGCGAGGGGGTGTGGGGTGGCATCGACTGGGAAACGACCATGACCGTCTACACCCAAGCCGGCCGCCGTCTGATCCTCAAGACCCCCCTTGAGGATGACGCTCTTCTGTTGACCTCGTTCAACGGCACCGAGCAACTCTCCCACCTTTATACTTACCGTCTGGAAATGCTCTCGGAGAACGCCGCGATCAACCCCGCTGACCTCGTGGGGCGCAACGTGACGTTCGGCCTTCGCCTGCCCGACGACTCCGTCCGCCACTATAACGGCTACGTGGCGCGATTCGCCGCCCACGGCCGCGGCGACCGCCTGGCCCTCTACTCGGCCGAGGTGGTCCCCTGGTTGTGGTTCCTCACCCTGACTGCCAAGTGCCGCATCTTCCAGAAGCTTTCGGTCCCTGAGATCATCCAGAAGGTCTTCGGCGCGCTGAACTTCACCGATTTCGAGACCTCCCAGATCAGCGGCTCCCATCCCAAGTGGGAATACTGCGTGCAGTACCGCGAGAGCGACTTCAATTTCGTCTCGCGGCTCATGGAGCACGAGGGCATCTTCTACTACTTCAGGCACGAGAACGGCAAGCACACACTCGTCTTGGCCGACAGCGCTAGCGGCTACAAGGACGCGCCTGAGCGGGAGGCTCGCCTCGCCCACAACCTCAACTCGCCCCAGCCCAAGGACAACCTGACCGCATGGGAACACCGGCTGGAGTTCCGGCCCGGCAAATATACCCACACGGACTACAACTTCACGATTCCGTCCACCAGCCTGCTAACCAGCAGCAACAGCGTGATCAAGCTGCCCAACGTCAGCAAGTTGGAAATCTATGACTACCCCGGCGAATACGAGAACCGCAGCGACGGCGAAAGCGAGGCACGCCTCCGCATGGAAGAGCAGGAGGTGCCGCACGATGTCGTCGAGGGCCAGAGCAAGTGCCGCACCTTCAGCCCCGGTCTGAAGTTCAAGGTGGCCGAGCACCATGTCCGCTCGGAAGAGGGCAAGGGCTACGTGCTGGTCACGGTTCAGCACCAGGCGGTCCAGCCCGGCTCGTACCTGACCGGCGACGCCGCCAAGCCCATCGATTACACCAACCGCTTTACCGCCATCCCCGACTCCGTCGCCTTTCGCCCGCCGCGGCTCACTCCCAAGCCGCTCGTGCATGGCTCGCAGACCGCCGTCGTGGTGGGGCCGGCCGGGGAGGAGATCTACACCAATGAGTACGGCCAGGTGAAGGTCCAGTTTCACTGGGACCGCGAGGGCCAGAAGAACGAGAACAGCTCCTGCTGGGTGCGCGTCGCCCAGTTGTGGGCCGGCAACAACTGGGGCGCGATGTTCATCCCGCGTATCGGCCAGGAGGTCATTGTCGATTTCCTCGAAGGCGATCCGGATCGCCCCATCATCACCGGCCGGGTCTACAACGGCGATGAGAAGCCGCCGTATGCCCTGCCCGACAACAAGACGATGTCGGCGATCAAGTCATACTCCAGCCCTGGCGGCGGTGGGTTCAACGAGATCCGCTTCGAGGACAAGAAGGGCAAAGAACAGGTCTTCATCCATGCGGAGAAGGACGAGGATATCCGCGTTAAGAATGACGCCAGGGAGTTCGTCGGGCATGAGCGTCACCTGATCGTCAAGAAGGACCGGCTGGAGAAGCTCGAGCAGGACTCGCATCTAGTGGTGGTGCGCGACCAGCTCACACGGATCGACGGGAACCAGAACTTGACGGTCAAATCGGATCAGATGCAGTCAGTCGAGGGATCGGCCAGCCTGACCGTCAAGGGCGACCAGTCGGAAGAGATCGGCGGCGATAGGAGCCTGAAGGTCAAAGGCAACAGCAATGAAGAGACGACGATGAAGGTCTCCGTCAAGGCGGGCACGGAAATGCACCAGAAGGCGGGACAAAACTTCGCGGTGGATGCAGGAATGGCGGTGCACATCAAGGGCGGAATGACCGTTGTCATCGAGGCAGGGATGCAGCTTTCGCTGAAGGCGGGTTCGAGCTTCATCGACATTGGCCCGGCGGGGATTGCGATCTCGGGCGTGCCGATGCTGATGCTCAACAGCGGCGGGGCTGCAGGGTCGGGCGCCGGCTGTTCGCCGACGGCGCCAGCGCCGCCGTCAGCGCCGGACAAGCCGAAGGACCCTGACGAGGCAGCCAAGGCAGAGCCCGGAAAGAAGGCAAAGCCCCCTCTGACTGCGGCACCGCAGCCAAAGAAGTTCACCCCGGCGTCAGTTGTGCTCAAGCAAGCGGCCAAGAGCGGCACGCCGTTTTGCGAGAAATGCGAGGCAGCCCGAAAAGCACAGCAGGGCCAGGGAGGCCCGGGACCAAGCGCTCAGGCATGACAAGGACAGCTCCGTATGGCTGATGAAGCAATGGTCGAGAGGGTTTTTGAGCAGCTCTTCGGTGAAGCGGAGGCCAGCGTCTATGCCGTGCTCGACGGAGCGTCGATCGAGGGCCTGCTACCGGCCCTGCGTGAGGACGGCCCGGAGCACTGCTGCTTGTACAGCGGAGAACTGGAGCCCGACGTAGAGGAAGCGGCGCCCTACTTGGTGCGGCTGGATCGCGGCTCGCCGTTCACCCACTGGTTAATCGCCGAAGGCTGGGGCAAGCACTGGGGCATCTTTGCCCTCGCCAAGGCCGATTTGCGGGCAATGCGCAAGCATTTTCGCACGTTCCTGATGGTGCGGAGTCCCGAGGGGCAGCCGCTGTATTTCCGATATTATGATCCACGTGTGCTGCGTGTGTATCTGCCGACATGCAATGCTATGGAATTGGAGGCGGTTTTCGGGCTGGTACTCGCCTATCTTGCTGAAGCAGAGAAACCCCAGACGATGCTGCGATTTGTCCGCAAGGGTACATCGCTGGACCTCGCGCAGGTCGCGCTGCCACAGAGCGCAGGGGTGTGAATCGGGAGAACGGCATGCTGCAGATCCGTAAGAAGCAGATGGATGAGTTATCAAGGGCCTGCACCAAGGAGTTCGAGGACCGCATGGTGGTGCACATTGCTAAGTTCTTTCCCAAGCATTACGAGGCGCTGGGCGAGGAGAAGACAAGGACACTCATAAATTACGGCATCGAACGTGCGAAAACGTATGGGATCGTTGCGGAACGCGATGTCTGCAAGTACATCGACCTGATGGTTGGCTTCGGGCCGGATTATGACAGGGACCCCAAGAAGCCATGGGCGGGAAAGACCCTGAACGATCAGACGATCAAAGATCCAAGTGTGAAGATCAACGCTGTGTATGATGCGGGTCTGGAGCACCTGCGTCAGTCGCCGGAGTTCGCCAGAGGCTGAGAGGCAGAGCATGGTATTCGGATTGATCGCTGCCATCATGGGAATCGTTGCGGTCGTGGTCATCGGCGCCGCTGCTCTGTATCACGCGCTGACCGCTTCTCGCCAGGAGGCGGACCAGGATTACAGCCCGAATCCTGTGGGCAGCCCCAAGGGGGAGTGTCCGCTCCAGAAGTCGCTGAAGGGAATGGTCACGGAGGTCACCTTCAAGAGCAACATTAAGGTCTCCTATGCCAAGGCGACCGTACCTACGCCTCATTGGAAGCTGGGCGTGGACGTCAAGGACGGAGACGGATCTAAGCGGCCAGCGGTTTACCTTCTGGAGAATAAGGGTGGCAGCCACGATCTGAGCGTCAAGGTCAAGATCACTGAGAACAAGAACGTGTCGGGAAACGGCAAGTTGATCGGAACGCTCGGGGATCTGGAGATGGAAGGTCAATGTCCCTTGTCGGTCGGCGAGCACGACGTCCCGGTCAAGATCAAGAAGCTCCCGGCCTCGATCAAGTGGTACCACGATGACGTCAGTTGGGGCCTGGAGGTCGCGGATCTGGGGCAAACCATCACCCTGGATAATCCCACACGACTCGAGGTGTTCGTCATCCTGGACAAGCCGGCTGCATTTTATGATACCGTTGGCGTCTGGACGGAGGCGCTCCGGTTCCTATGCGAGAAGGTCAGCGTTGTCGATGAGACTACCGAAGCCGGCGCTAGCGCGAAAATAACAACATATTGTCACGGAAGCCACGGGCTCAATTACGACACGTCCATAGGCAGTCCGGTATATGGATGCGACGGAACTGGCGGGACGTTTGACCTCGCCGGCTACATCAAAAAGTCCTCCGGCAGCACCGTGAACTGCTACGATCAGGCCGGCGCCATTCAATCGCTGTCCGGTGCGCTCGGTGTCAAGCTGACCTGGTACTTTCTGCGTCCCTTTGGATTCATACAGACCACGAACCTGGTGGGCGTGGGCTCCTGCAACAACCCGTTCTATGTGTCTAATGGCACAACGGCGGTTATTGCCGTCGATGATCCTCGTCGGACGGGGTTCGGCAATCACGCGTTCGGGGGTCTGGGGGGTAAGGTTCACGATGCTTGCGCCGGGCCGCATACGGGGAGCGAAACCAAGTCCCAATACGTGGGCGTGGCCATTGATGCCACCAAGGCTTTGTACACCTGGGTCGGTGACGACAAGCCGGGAACTGATTCCGATATCACGGAGCCCAGGGGAGTAACGGGAGTCACATAAGCCATGCGCGCTTTGGTGCTGGGAATGCTAGTGCTCCAGGTGGCTTGCGCTGTGCCAAGCACAGGAGAGAACATGAGTACGATGGACGCTGATCGGATCGAGCAGTTTAAGAGGCGGATTGGCTTTGCTGCATCGGCTAAGGTTGATGATCCGGCGCGAGGCGTCGTATGCAACTGGCCTGACCCACGCAGCGCGCCCACACTGAAAAGTGGAGACTGGTCCATTGCCGGCGACACTACGTGGCAAGTCGCTGGGGGAGCCGTAAGGAAGTGGGGTCTTCGTCGAGGTGACGAGGTGATCATCGTCACCGTCTTCGTATCGTGCCAAGGCCCCGAACCAGCCCGGCAGTTCTTGCTCGACACTGCGACTCAGACAACGAGGATGGACATCCCCTATGCAAAGGGCCCCGCCGGCCTGGGCACCCTTTCTGTGATCAACAGCGCCGCGGGTGCGCCGAGCCTCATTTGGTGCTACCGCAACGTCTGCTTCCACGTTCGCGGGATCGACACGCAGGCTAACGTGCGCGATCTCGCGACCTGGCTGCAATCGCAGGCCGAAGCGAAGGTTGTCGACCAGGTTGCACAGCACCTGCCCGCGCCTCAAGCCATCAATGTCTCCTCGCGCAAATCGCCGGTGGGCGCGGCAGTGGACCTCGAGGTGGTTCCCCCGGCTCCCGATCCGGACCGTTACCTGTTGCACTTGGCGTACGACAAGCAGATGGTCGACATAACCTCAGTCAACGGTCTGAAGCTGACGCTAAGCGGCCTGCGCCCCGGCCGCACGTCCATCACCATGTGCCTGATTGACCGCGCCACGGTGTTGTCCTCCGAGCAGAAGGCCGACTTGGAGTTCACCGGGCCTGATGCCAAGCGATGAGCCTGGATTGTCTTTGCTCCATGTAAGACAGAGGACCTGATCATGCCACCCGCTGCGAGACTTACCGACATGCACGTCTGCCCCATGGTCACCCCCGGCGTCCCGCCGATCCCCCATGTCGGCGGTCCCATCACCGGCCCCGGCGTGCCCACCGTCCTCATCGGCGGCATGCCCGCCGCCACCATCGGCGACATGTGCGTCTGCGTTGGCCCCCCTGACGTCATCGCCAAAGGCTCCGCGACCGTCCTGATCGGCGGCAAACTCGCGGCCCGCATGGGAGATAATACCGCTCACGGCGGCGTGATCGTCCTCGGCTGCCCTACGGTCATCATCGGGGGCTGATGCTGCAAATTCCATAACATCCCCCCAGCCCAACCCCGCCGCCCTTGGCTACGGCGCCAGTTTCACGCCGGGCCCTTTGACAGGGCTCAACTTACCCGTAGAATTCGGATTGGCTTGCAAGAATCAGATCTGGCTTCGCGGCCGTCTCGACGGGTCGGTGTTTCGACGGGTGCCCTTGAGTGTCAGGAAAGTCATGGGTGAAACGGCCATCAAGCAACTACCAACCGATTTTCCTGCGGGGTATGTCGCGATTGTAGTCTGCCCCGATCAGCAGGCGGCCTCCCTGCGGCTATGTGCGCTGGTCAAGGAAGTGGCCGATCCCGTGGCCGGACATTTGGTCGTCCTCCGGGAGATGACCGACGGGCGAGCGTTCCTCGGCTGCATCGTCGATGCGGCGTGCTGGGTACGCCAGTGGGTCGAAATCTGGGTGCAGGATATCAGCGGTTTGGCCGGGTCCCTGCTGACCTACCGCGAATCCCTCTCCAATGCCGTCCTGGATGCTCGCTGGGTGGAGCAGGCCATGGCCCTGGAGCAGTTGGACCCCCACGGGGTCGTTCGCGTGGGGTGGGAATCGTCGCACCCGGCCCCTGTCCTTCTGGACCTGCAGGCCCGCGAGCCCGTGGTGCCCCGGGACGCGGGCTCGGGCGAGCCGTGGGCCCTGTGCCAGGACGATGCGCTGTTGGCGGCCAAGGGCCTTCCCGCATACTCCTCTTCGCTGCACCGCTACCTGTGCCTGAAGGCGGCGGGGGCAGCCTCGCCGTTCATCCCCCTCACCGAGAACGCACCAGCCAACGCCGACACCCGGCCATCGTCCGAACTGACGGATGGCAAGCACGGCTTGGTCCCCTTCAATCCGGGCGGCGGACTGATGCTCGTCCGCGCCTTCAGCCCCATGCGTATGGATGTGTTCATGGATGTGCTGACTGGGGCTTCCTGGGACGGGATGTCGCACGGGAGAGGCGAGATCGATCCCGGCGGGCTGGCGGCGCGGCTGAAGGCCGGCGGAGTCGGCACGGCCGGCGCCGAGGGATTCCTGGCGGCCCACGAAGGGCGGCGCGGGAGGCTACTGGAGGTTCTGTTCATCAAGCTTCGCCTGCTCCACGACGCCGTTGAAGCAGCCTATGCGACGGTGCGGCGCCTCCAGAGGCCGTTCCTGGGCCTCACCGCCGACAGTTTCAGTGTCCGCTTCGATGAGCCGGCCGCGGCGCTCCCCTTCTTCTGGACCGCCAAGGCTATCCTGAACAATCCGAGCGACGCTATTCCGGTGGTCTTGCCGGGCAGCCAGTCCGAGTACTTCCTGCCGTCCCAGCGATACATTCCCCCGATCTACCAGCCGCCCGTGAATGTCTACACGCTGGGCACAGGCTCAGCGAGGATACCGCGTATCCAATCCGATCCGGGCGGCGGCATCGTGATCGATGTGACCTTCACGACCCGGGCCGCGATCGACCCGACACCCAGCGATTTTCTACGCCTGCAACTGAGCCTGGCCGATACCCGCATCGCCCTCTATGCCAAGGTGTGTGATGAGGCTGCCATGGCGCATGGCGAGTGGCGGCTGCGAACCGTGCCTCAGCCGTTCGAACCGGGCATCATGATGAAGCTGCGGGCCGCCGAGGGGGCCGAGATCCGCGGCGTGGTGTTCGAGCTCCTCCCTGTGCTTAGCTCGCCCTGCGACCTCTACGCCCTGGCGGTGCTGGCGGTCCGCCTCCTCCTGGTGAGCCCCAGCGTCACCCATGCCGTCGCCATGGACAAGATTCTGAGCCTGGCGAGGCAACTGGCCATCACGCCCGATGAATCACGCCCGCTGGCCGATCGTATTGCCGAGCTGTTCCGTGCCGACGCCCGCTGGGTGGAACACCTCGGGCCGCAGCAGCTCACCCGCGAACCCACCTCGCCGGACGAGGCGTTCATTCTGGTCCCGTCCGCGGTGTGGTTTGAGGTGCTGGCAGCCATCGTGCGGATGATCCCGGCGATGGGTCCGGACAGTGCCTGCCGCAGCTACGGCGCAGCGCCGGTCGGGACCATCCACAAAGTGTTCGAGCCCTCGATGGCTGAGCTGCAGCAGCAGTTGCGACGCGTTCGAAGCCTGATTGTCGTGGACTGGCGCGTGAACCGCGAGGTGCAGCGCGTCATTGCCAGATGCGCGGCGGAACTCGGCGCTTCGCCCGCCGCGCCGCCGGACCGGAACTGAACCGGCCACGGTGGATGTCTGAGTCGCCATTTCCAGCCCGGTGCTCCTTCCCGCGCCCGCCGGGCGCAGGCATAGGGCGAGTCAATCCAACTCCCGGAGTGTGCGTATGACTGCGACGAAAATTATCGTGAGATTCGTGGTCCTGGCCCTTACGATGATGTCTGCCGCGTGCAACGGCCCCACTCATCCGCCGTCGGATATTAGTGTGGCGATGGGTCCCGAGATCAGCCAGCCCTTGGTTCGCGTCCACTTGGTTGGTGTCCAGGATGGCGCTGATCTCATAAAGTTCAGGACGAAGGGGCTGGTTGACGATTGGTTCAAAGCGGGCAATCAGTTGAGGGCGACGAAGGAGCGGTACCAGGTCGTGAAGGAGATGATACTGGACAAAGGCAAGCAGCCGGCCATGGTCCTTGCCGCGGACGACCCCATCTGGGCGAAGTGGAAGGAGCATGGGGCAAAGTGGCTGGTAGTCCTGGCCAACCTGCCAGCATTGAACGCTGATGGCGAGGACGACACGCGGATCTACCCCCTGCCACTGGATTCAAAGCGGTGGAGCGACCCGATCACCATCAGCATCACAATCTCGCCCGCCGGCGTGCCGATGCATGTCGTGCCGACTCCCAAGCCCGCGAAGGATTGACTGCGCAGGCCGCGACTCCGCGGTGACGAGGCTGGATGTTCATGGCCAGTTCCCGCCCCATCCAGGGCTACGAGAAGTCCGCCGAGTGGCTGCTCGAGTACGGCATCGAGCTGAAACACGCCGCCTTGCGCAACCTGGTCAGCGGCGTGGCGGCGGGGCTGGACCAGCTCATCAGGACGCGCGGGCGAGCCCACGGCAATCTGAGTCCGGCGACCATCCTGATCTCCGGGCCGCGACGGCTGGCGCGTGCAGGGGTTGCCTTGGCCGACCCGCCGGGTGACGCACCGGCATCGGAAGCCGACGACTTGTATGCGCTGGGCCTGCTGATCTTCCGCCTGGTTACGCATAAACAGTTCGACAAGATCTTCGACTATCCGATCGACCCGAAGCTATTCACCGGCCTGCGGCGACACGTCGACGCATGGTGCTACCTCTGTGGCCGCCTGCTGGACCTCAACGCCTCCCAGCGGCTGACGAGGCTGTCCGACCTGGTCGCGGCGCTGGAGGAGATGAAACCCCGCCTGCCGCGCCCTCCTCGCTGGCTCATCATCGCCCTTGTGATGGGGCTGGCTGGGTATTTCATCGGCCAGGCGGTGGTCGGGTGGCGTGACAGGAGCGCGCTGGGCTCCCTGAGAGAAGATCTCTGGTTCAAGGAATTCGCACGACTGGTCGCTCAAGAGGATACGCGCAAAAAATGGGAAGGCGACCCCACTCTCAAAGCGATCATCGACAACTGCGAAGATGTTGGCCTGTTGTCGGGTGGCGCCAAACGGCCCCCCTGGGAGCTTGACAAGCAAGTCGGCAAGGAGCAGACCGGGCCTTGGTTCGAGTCCATCTCACTTTCCTGGTCGGGCAAGTGGAAAGGACGAAGCATCCGGCGCACAGTCGACACGGCGCGGGATGCTCTGAAGGAGGCCAAACTCCGTCTGGGGCCGAAGAAGTGGGAGCCGGTCACGTCGTCAGACCCGCGCCTCAGAGCGCTCGTCGCGGCGACGATCGATCCAACGCGGAAGGAGGGCATCGTTCAGCCGGCTCAGATCACCAAGGTTCTTGACCTCAAGAGCAAGATCCCGGATCTCGAGCGGGCATTGAAGAGCTTTGACGACGTGCTGGGCGGGGAACTGAGCATGCTAAAGGATCGCGTAGACTTCGGTGCCGACGAAACCACGTTTTCCAATAACCTGTCGACTGCTCTGATAAGAATCCCGGCCGCTATGGAGACCGTCCCCGGCGACTCTGGAATCGTGACGGGCATCATCAAGAGCAAACCCCGGACTGATCCTCTGATCGCTTCCGCGACCCTCGTCGAAGGTTTTACCCGAGTCTGTGCAAATGTGGTCAAGTGGCGGACGGACGCCACCGAGAAGCAAAAGGCCTATGTGGAAGCTGCCAACTCCCTCGGCATCAAAGTGACTGTATCTCCTCCCGCCACGCAGCCAGCGGAGGGCTTTGAGGAGGCATGCAGAACACTTGCTGGCAGATTAAGTAACGCCACCAAGTTGCTTGAGCAGGTCAAGCTTGTCCGCGACCAGGCACGTAAACTGTTGCCAGCAGAAGTTGCGAATGTGGACCCCGCGGAGCTGTGGGGCCCTGTTCAAGGAGTCACGCAAGTGGCGGATGCGGCCGCGAAGGTAGAAAAGTGGTGGCAGGACCTGAAAGCAAACCTGGAGGCTGTGCAAACGAAGTTCAACTCTGTCCGAACGGGCACCAAGATCCCGGAAAATAGCGGAATTGATCCCGATGGCACGCTCAAGTCCGACATGAAGCCGGGCGACTTCGCCGCCGCAGTCGAGGGTCTTGGCCGTCGCCTTGAGAAACTGAGTGAGAAACGCGGCAAGCTTAATGACCAAATCGCAGAAATCCTTCGTGCTCAGCCTGGAGATTCGGAGCTTGCTGAACTGCCCGGCTTCATGGCGAACGAGTTCCTTGAGGCAAATGACATTCGCGGTCTTGACACAAAGTTAAACGCCGTCGCGAGGACGATTGCCGACATTCACTCGTACGTTGTTGGAGATCGCAAGCTCGAGGTCGATTGGGTGGTGTTTGCTGTGCGGCGCAGGTTGGCGACGACGCAACCTGCCACGAGCCCGAGCGATCGGTATCGGCGTTGGATGACATCAGCGGAAGAATCCCGAAAATTGACGCCCGACGAGAAGGCAGAGTTTACCGCCATGCTCGCCGGCTGGCCTGGCGATCGGTTTGCGAAAGTCGACAGCTCGATTGAAAAAGCTTCGACTACGGTCGCCGCTGCGAGTGTCAGCAAATGGAAAGCACAGAATGAAAGCCTCCTTCTATCATTTGGCAAGATCAAAGATGAATCGCCGTGTCAACTAGCTCTTAGAGATCGGCCGGGCGAGTTGAAGACACTCGAGGAGAGTATAAAGCAACTGGCCGATTCGATTGATACGGCCATCGCCGGTGCAACCGGCACAGCGATAGCTGCAAAGCTGGCTCAGATGGAGTTCAAGACGCTGGCGATACAGCCAAAATGGGCTGCGTACGTCGAGCCGTTGCTCCCAAAAGACGCTGCTGGCATCAAGATCGCGGAGGAGGCTGGCAGAAAGCTGACAGATCTGGATAGTTGGGCTTCTAGCGACGCTGCGACGGAGAGCTGGTCGAAGGTGTTCCAGGACCTCGCGAATGATGCGCGACGCGAGGCGGCCCAATCACTTCTCCCCGGGGATTGGACCAAGATGGCAATATGGACCGGGGGCTTCCAGGATAAGTTCAACTCCGCGAGAGCGGCATACGAGAATCGCCGCGTGACGCTGGCGGCGCTCAGTGATGACTGGAAGTTCATTTGTCAGAAGTTGGAAGCTCAGTACGTCACTGCTGATGAACACAAACAAGTCATCGAAAAGGCCCAGCCCATCACCAATGACAGCAAAGCGAAGCTTGCGCTGAGCGGCAACCCCATTTGGAAGCAAGTCGAGCTTCTGCAGAGGGTCGCGAGGGGAAAGGATCGCAAGAAGCTCCTGGAATCCGACTGGGAGCTCGCTGTGAAGCTGGCTGAGAAGCTGGCGGTGCTTCGCAGGCTTGACGCGTTGTCTGGGGACAGCTTCCAGAATAGCGAGGAGTTCGACCTGGCAGGCCAGCTTCTCAAAGACCTAGTTGGCAAGGCAAAGGAGGATGTCCTTAGGGAAGTGAAGGGATTCTGGACGGCGCGCGCGTCGAAGATTGGTACGTTAAAGGACTTGGAGTCGGCGATTGGCAGCAAGAAGAAGTTTCTTCTTGATGACGATCCATGGTTCCTGACAGATAAGCGCGTTTCCGCCGCCATTAGGCACGATCTTCTGCTGTATTCCCTGAAACAGGCCTCGGACAAGAACCTGGAGGAGGTCGTCAAGAAGTTAATCGAGAACGGGAACGAGCCCCCGGGCGGTTCGGCACTCAGCACGCTGAAGGGCAAACTGAAGGACGTCCTCAATAGCGACTCGGCTACGCGGCCCGCTACTGCGCCGTCCAGTCAACCGACCGACGCCGGCCCCGCTTCGAACCAAGTTGAAGAACACCTCAGGTGGACCCCTCAGAACGAGCATGACGGGGCCTTGGAGTACACGTGGTCTTTGCCCGGGAAAGAACCACACACACTGTTCTTCCGCCGTGTCAAGACGGCCAATGGCGCGGATGCCTACCTCTGCACCACGGAAATGTCCGTGGGGTTGTTTGCGGATATTTACACGGCGGGGCAAGCGAAATGGCCTCAAAACGAGAAGGAGAATCTTAAGGCTGTGCTGAACAATGCCAATGGTGTGCGCACTTGGCAGTTGGACGCGCAATTAAGGTCCATCACGCAGCCAAAGCAATGGATGCCCAAGGTAGGGACGTTCGAGGAGAAATACTACGACGCGGATTTCAATGGGCCAAAACTTGGTTTCCGCCCTGGCGATGGCCCCATTCCTCAGCACCCGATCCAGCATCTTCCTCCAGAGGCAGCAGCGCGTCTTGCGGAGCTCTTGCTCTGTCGCCTGCCGACCGTAATAGAATGGCACGCGGCGAATGAAAAGATGCGGCCCGGCGTAACGCCGAACATGCGTGATTCGATGTGGCAGAAACAGTACAAGTACGTTCAGAAGTTGATGGACCCTAAGCAAACTGCTGAGCCTTGGCTGGCCGCGCCCGACCCAAGCTCAGGCTCGTACTCGCCCAACCCCCAAGCGCCCGGCGAAATGTGGCACCAGGATGCGAACGGCAAATTCGTAGTTGGAGGGCCGGGCCCGCCTTACGACGATCATTTCCTCTGGTTCGACAAGGTCTGTCCTGAAGCCGGGAAGGCCACCGACTTTCAGCATCTGCTCGGGAACGTTGCCGAGTTCGTGACGGATAAGCCGTACACACTCGGGGAGAAAGGAAAGCCTCGGGAAGAAGACGTGAAGTTGCTGATCATCGGCGTCTCCGCACTTTCTGCGCCCGACGCCAAAGACCTCACCTCAGATGTTGGAGCACTCAAAGAACACCCATGGGAGATATATGAGGCTTACTCCGACGTCGGCTTCCGCCTCGCCTTCAGCGCCCCCCCCGCCAAGTCCCCCCTCCGCACATTCATTGCCCAGGCGAAGTACGTCTTGGCCAAAGACGCTACCCCGCCGTAGCAACGATGCGAGAGAGATTCGCTTGTTCAAGGTTCAATGGAGACGGTTGCCTCGCGGTCGTTGCCGGCCAGGCCGGAACCTTGAGTGGCGTGCATGCGGCGGCCGATGGCGTCGCCCGAACTGAGCACGACAGGTTGACCGGGGGAGAAATTGTACCCGGTGGCGCCGGCCGCGGGGGCCTGGCTGCTGGAGCCGCACCCGTTGCACAGGGCAAGCGCCGAACCGGCCGCCAGCGTCAGGATGATCCAATGTCGCGTCATGGCTATATCCTTCCGTCCGGTTAAGGACAACTGAATGGCGGCTGTCCGCCACCATAGATGCATCGGCTAACCACGGTGTTCAGATAAGCCCGTTCCTGCGTTGCCAGTCATTCTCCGCTCACGGGTCGGGATATAGGAGGGCTATGCGTAATCGGACGTCTGAACGCCGGGATGCGGGCAAGGCCATGGCCAAGGGCGTCCGATATTGTGCAGCGCCCTGTACGGCAACACGACCGCACTACCTTGCAATTGCTGATTCAGGGGACCGTGTATATACTTGCGCCCTTTGGGCCAGTGTGGGCCCGACTATTTGGCTGGAGAATCAGCTTTGGGCACCTTGTCGAATGATCTGCTGCGGAGAATGAACGCGACCGCCAACGCGCTGCGCCTCGTGCAGATCAATTGCAGCGAAGAGGATGGCGCAGCTCGCGAGGAGTTCCTGTATCGGGAGCTGAAGGCCGCCTTGAAAGACGTTCCCAATTCGGAGTGTCGCGCGTTCTTGGCCGAGCTGTCCGGCCATTTCCCCGCCTGGGGTGACGCGGCTGGTGGCAACGCGCTCGTTAAACCGGATGCATTGGATCTGGATTCCATGCTGCAGCGGGTGATTGAGCAGGGGGCCAAGCTGTTGTCGAACCAGCGGGAGGAGATCATCAAGCGATTGGGAGAGGCATGGCACGTGGGTAGCCCCGTGCCAATTCAGCCACCTGCCAAGTCCCTGCCTGCGCTGGTTGAGTTGCCCCGCGTGGCGGTGGCCCTGCAGAGGTTCGTCGAATTTGTGCAGGCTGTGGACTCCAGCAGCCAGCGAGACGGGTGGAAACGACTGGTCGATCAGTCCCTCAAAGACGAACGCGATTCATCGCTGACGACCAACTTGGCCGAGTTCCGGAACAGGATCGAGAAGGCGATGGCGGTGACCAGCGCGCTGCCCGGTGTGGCATCCAAGCTTTGCGAGCAGCACCTGATGAAGCTCCGTCCGGAGAATATCGAAACCGCGGTGGAGGCGGAGGCGGGCGGGTTTTTCGGGTTGTTCAAGAACGCCAAGGCCAGGTGCTGGGAGGTGTACAGCCAGCGTCTGGCCCCTCAACTGGAGGAGGCGCTGATGCAACGGGCCATCCGCCAGGCTATCGATGCGTGTATAGAAGAACGGAAGAGCGGGGAGTCGGGGCGTTAGCGTGGAGACTGACCCATGGCTTCTTTCGAGCTGGTCCATTGGCGTGAGGGGATGTACCTTGAGGCCCATCATCTCCAGGTAATGCAGAGGCGTCTGCTGGACCGGATGGACAGCGATCGCATGCTGGCCTGGTCGTTTCCCTATGGGGTGATCGAGGCCGATCTGTCCTACGAGGCGCTGGCTACCGGGCGCGTGGAATTTGCCCGGCTGAGGGTGATCCTCCGCAGCGGTCGCGAGGTGAGGGTTCCGGGTAATGCCGACCTGCAACCGTTGGATATCAAGGCCGCACTGGATGCGGCCGACGGATCGCTTCTGATCAGCCTTGCCGTTCCCGTCTGGCAGGAACGACGCCCCAACTCCTGCGAGAACGACGGGCAACCGCGGCGGCCCGATGCGCTCTATCAGCCGCTGGATGCCGAGATGCACGACGAGAACACCGGCGCCAACCCCCGCCCGGTCTCCATCCGCCGCATCAACGCGCGCCTGGTGGCCGGCGAAGTCGAGGGGGAGTTTGAGACGATACCGCTCCTGCGAGTCAAGCGGGCGGCCGGCGCCGCCGTGGGCCGCCCTATACCCGACGAAAACTTCATTCCCCCTTGCCTGGTCCTGGACGGCTCTCGGGACCTGCGCCGGATCGTCAAGGCCATCGCGGACAAGATCGTCGCCAGCCGCGCCGAGCTCGTTCCCCAACTTCGCGCAGCCGGCTTCAACCTCAAGCTGGTTCAGCCGGCCCAGATCGGTCTGCTCCTCCGCCTGCGGGTTCTGAACCGCTTTGCCGCGCGACTGCCGGCCCTGGTCGCCACGGCCGGCATTCCGCCGTTCCTCTTCTACCTCGAGCTGCGCGACCTGCTGGCGGAGCTGCTTGCCCTTCACCCGGAGTCTGACGGCCTGTTTGATGTCCCCCAGTATCGCCACGACGATCCCGCACCCGTCTTCCTCGATCTCGAACGCCGCATTGACCCGATCATCGCGGATACCGTGCCCGAGCCCATCTGGGCGGCCCGATTCGCGGAGGAGGAGGGCCTGCTGGTCGCCCGGCTCACTGAGCAGCAGCTCAAGGAGCCCAACGCCTACTACCTCGGCGTGGTCGCGCAGGGCGATCCCGCTGCCCTGTCGGAACTGGTGCAGCACCAGGACAACTTCAAGCTGATCGCTCACGCGTGGAAGAATCGGCTCGTGCGCGGCGTCCGCCTTATCGAGGAACGCAACCTGCCACCCGGCCTGCTCCGCCAGGGTGGAGTGATCTACTACCGCCTGGACCGCACGGGCGATAGCGAGCAGCGTTGGAACGCCATCGTCAATGACCCCAACCGCGCTGTGGCCATCGTTAGGCCCGCCGATAAGTTTCCGGATGCCGTGTTCACCCTGTATATGACCATCCCCCAAGCGAGGTGATGCCATGACCCTGATCGAGTTGTGCGAGCCGCTGTTTCAATACATCTGCC
>Ga0315288_10001487_pt1 | contig 30369 bp, 18 predicted proteins | sample YL17G11_20_MG_FD_203454 | JGI IMG/M metagenome (GOLD analysis project Ga0315288, IMG submission 203454) | Sediment microbial communities from Yellowstone Lake, YNP, Wyoming, USA - YL17G11_20 | ecosystem: Environmental > Aquatic > Freshwater > Lake > Sediment | place: USA: Wyoming | collected... | reverse complement strand
CCGGACTGCACGTGCGTCTCCTCCGGGAGCGCGAAGTCGTAGACGGTGACCCGCAACGGCACCTCACGCGTGGCATCACCCGCCCGGACGATCAGCGTGCCCTCATACAGCCCGGCGCGTGTGTCGGGCCGCGTGTGCACGGTGATCCATAGGGGCTGGTTCTCATCCGCGGGCAGGGCCAGCGGGCCGTTCAGTGGCGGCAAGGGGTCCGGCCACCAGCCGCGGCCGCAAGTCTCATCACTGGGGTTCTCGACCCACAGGTAGGCGACCTCGCACACCTCGACGTCGCTCGCGGGGATCACCGCGCCCGCGTCCGAGCGGAGATCGCCCATGCTCACCGTCGCCCGCATGTTCGGCTGCGTACCTCGGAGGACGACCTGCGCCGCCTCGTACTCGTTCCGCGCCAGGGCGATCTCCACCGCGCTTGACCGCTCAGACGGCAGAGACCGCGTGCGGCTGACCTTGTGTGGTGACTCACACCACCAGACAGCCAGGGGGGCGTCGTCGCTGAGGAGGTAGCCGTAGGAAGCGTCATGGAGGTCGGCGACGTGCACCTCTGCCTCCGCGACAAGTCGTGCCTCGGGCTGCGCTTGAGCCAGCTCCAGTGAGACCAGATGGTCACCGGCCGCCGGCAACGAGCACTCGAGGGCGGCCCGGCCGCCCCGTGCGACCGTACCCGTGGCCTCGTGCCCCCCAGCCGACAGGCGGGCCGTCACGGAGCCCGTGAGCCGCTCGTCGGCCGTCAGGTCCAGCGCCACCATGTCGCCGAGGCCATCGTCGCCGGTGCGAAGCTGCACTCCCGCGAACGCCGCGGGATCGCCCTCCTGCACCGTCCAGTAGCGTGTGGCGCCGCGAAGGTCCTGTGTCCTATCGGCAAGGTCGGCCTCGAACCGGTAGCCGTACACCTGGAAGCTGCCCGGCGCCGGGTGGCCTTGCGCCGGCAATGCGTCGTCGGCACGGAGTCGGATGAGGAGCCGCTCAGCCGGCAGGAGGTCCGCGGGGACCTCCGCCGTCACCGAGCCCAGCTTCTCCAGTGTCCCCACGCTGACCCAGGTCTCGCCGTCCCGCGACGCCTCGACGCACAGCCGGCCGCCATCGTAGTAGCCGACGGACACGTCGACGGTGGTCCTGGAGATCCGGTTGCCTGGGATCGAGTGGGCGTAGATGACCTCGGACCCCGCTGAGAACACCCAACGGTTCGAATTGAAGCTCGCGGCCTGCTTCTCCAGGAACCGGCAATGTGTGGACCCAGGCCCGCCCAACTCATGGACGGCGATGTAGTGGTTGCCCGCGGTGCTCTCGCCCGCGCCGAGAACGAGGCCGCCGCTCGAGCGGTCGGCGGGAAGCACGGGGAGGACGGACACGTCGTCGAACTCTACCCAGCCGTTCACATGCCATTGGCCGAGGTGGACCGTCGTCACGCCCTGCCCATCGGGCACGCGGAACACGAAGGCACACCTCTGCCACTCGGGCGATGGGGCGAAGTCGCGGTTGGCGTAGTCCGGCCCGGAGACGACGCATCCCGCGTTCGCCCCCTCCTGCGCGCGGGTGCGGAAGGCGACGCGGTAGACGCCACCGGGAGTCAGCGGCGCGTCCGCCGTCCATCGGCTGTCGTCCTCGCCGGTGCCGACGACCCGTATGCACCGCTGCCCGTCCACGCCTCCCGGCTGTGCGCTCCCCGCGCCGGCCAGGCGCCAGCCCGTCGGCGAGTTGGCGCCCTCCTCGAAGGAGGGGTTGGGCAAGAGGTCCTGAGCACCGAACGCGATGGCGCCGTACACCGCCAGCGTCACCGATAGCAGCAGACATGTACGCATGGCTACCGACCTCCCGAGCCTGGACCAGCGGATCGCACGCCCGCTGTCGTGCGGGCGGATGTGCAGTTCGAGGTTCCCGCACGCGGGTTGCGCAACCTCCCGGGCCCGGCGACCTCACGAGGTTACAAGGTTCCTGAGTCCACGCTTGCGAAGGAGACACTGGTGGAGGTGGTGCCTGTGTCCATCTACCATCGGTTGCGCCCCGCTACGATCACTCTATGCCTCGGCTGGGCCGTCGCGACTGAGGCGATGGCCGAGGACTTGCCCGTCTCCACCACTAACCCAAGGGACGACTCGATGCTGCTCCTGTTGGTCCCTGCGGGCGAGGCGACTTTCGGCTCGAGTGGGGGCGGCGGCTCCACCGATGAGTCGCCGCAGTTCCGGGCATCCCTTCCGGCGTACTATATGGGCGAGACCGAGGTCACGAACGCACAGTACCGCCGGTTCATGTCTGCGACGGGTCGCCGGATTCCGGATGAGTGGGAGGGCGGCGGCATTCTTGCCGGGATGGACGACTCGCCGGTCGTGAAGGTGAGCTGGGAGGACGCGCAGGCCTACTGCGCATGGGCCGGTCTCCGGCTGCCGACGGAGCTGGAGTGGGAGAAGGCGGCGCGCGGCCGGGACGGTTTCCGGTACCCATGGGGCGATCGGTGGGACGACCACCTTTGCTGCTGCAGCGCCGACGATGATATGGCGGGACCGGTGTCGGTCGGTGGCTACCCTTCGGACCGCAGCCCCTACGGTCTCCTGGACATGGCGGGCAATGTGGCCGAATGGTGTGCGGACTGGTATGACGCGTCGGTCTACACTCGCTATGCCGGAGGGAGTATCAGTCCCCCATCGTCGGGCCGCTATAGGGTGTTCCGCGGAGGGGCCTACCGGTACGCAGCCGAGCACTACATCCACTCCGCCAACCGGCTCTTCATCGGCCCGACCATCCGGCTCGACTTCGTCGGCTTCCGCTGCGCGCGGGACGCCGGCGCCTTGGCGTCCGTCCCGACGACTACCAGCGCATCGCGCGCTCGACCGGCCCTACCTCGGTGATGGGGCCCACGGCCCCACCCCACATCCCGCCATCCACGCCCCCACCCCTCATGCCATCCGGCACTTGGAGCCATTCGAACGTAGGCTGCTGCACGCCTCGATCTGCATAGCTGCTGCTGGCCGTCGCCTCGGTCGCCCACTGTCTGGCGCCGTCTGCGCCGACTAGTTCCACGGCATCGATCTCGTTCCACCCCGGCTCATGGCTCGTGTCCAGGTAGATCCGGACGCAGCGCGTCTGCACGGGCTCCGCCCCCTGCACGACGAACTCCCCGGGCGCTTCTGTCGTTGGATCGTCGCCCTCCCACAGGGCGACCTCGGCGCCATCGGCTCCCACGGCCACAACCTTCGTCACTGCCCCGGGGCCACAGGTCTCCCAGATCCGCACCTCAGAGACATTGACCTCGTCCGGGTACCCGAGCTCGAGCCACTCAGCACCTGCATCCGGGCTCAACGGAGCCCATGCCGTGGCCCGGTCTCCTCCCTCCGGAGTGTCGGGCTGCCCCGTGGCCTGTTCGGGAGCCCAGCTTCGCCGCTCTGTGGGAGCGGTGATCGTGCCATCCGGGTTCGGCGGCGTGACCGGCGCCTGAGCGGGGATCGCGATGGGAGCCGATCGCGCTATCGTCACGGCGCGGACATCGGCGCGCGATATCGTTCGCTCCGCGCCCGCGAAGTCCTGAATACGCACAGCGTCTCCATCCATGGAACGGAGTACCCCCGTCCGCTTCGTGCCATCGGTCTGCGTGATCGTGACGGACGGCTCCGTCGGCCTCTCGATCGCATGCGGCCGCACCTCCAGGACAGACGCCTGGGGTATCGCTCCGTGGGCGGCCGAGCGGATCGCACCCGAGTCGGCATCGATCCCCAACACCGTATCGAGGAACGCCTGGCCATCGGCCAGCACCATGAGGTCGTCGAACGGGGGGAGGTCCGGCGGCGCATCGTCCAGCGTCACCCAGATCATCCAATCGCGGTTTCCGAGGCCCCTGGGGAGCGCGCCTGTCACACACGAGTAGGAATGGCTCTGCGTGACCCCGTCATAGCCCACATGGATACCGTCATCGGGGTCCGAGCCGGAGTCTATTCCGACGGCAAACCGGGCCGGCACGCGGATGGGCGGCACGGGGATGTCCCGCCAGTAGCACTCGCCCCTCTCCCACAGGGACCAGGGGAGGGCGATGCGCGCGATGGTTTGGCCGTCCAGGTCAAGGAAAGCCACACGGAACTCGCGGCCACCTGGGTCCCCTTGCCCATAGCGGGCGCCAAGCACCTCGAGCTTCGTGACCCAACAACCCTCTGCTCCGGCGTCGAACGTCACAAGGTGGCCTCCGCCTCCGTAGGCCAGCTTCCCCTCCGGCACGCCATCGCCGTACGCGAGCTGCCGGGGAGCGGCCAAGGCCGAACCGGCGAGGACGACGGTGAGCAGGGGGCAGAGCGCAAGCGCAGACCGGCCGACAGCGCGACGCCGCTGTGCCACCTAGACCAACTCCCGTCATGGGGCCCGACCTGGCCCCCGGCCCCAGGCGCCGACGCACGGGCTGAACCGCCCACCCGATCTCCTGCCGCGCCTGTAGGCTCCCAAGGGGATTGACGCCCATCGCGGACCGCAAGTTGCAGCCTGGGAACGCAGGGGACCCAGTAGGTCCCGCAGAGCGTGCACAGAACGCCGTCACCCAGGCCGTGCGGTCACCTGGTGGTAGGCTCCTTGGTGGCCGCTCCTGCTCACTGCGCCGCAGCGTGCTTCCAGCCCATCGTCAGCCGGCTGAGGACGCGGCACTCGTCCAGGTCCAGTCGCAGGCGCAGCGCGGCCTCGGCGCCGGCCCCGAACACTGCCCCTCCCGGCACGACGCCTCCGTCGGCATCGTACGCATGGAGCCGGATCGTCGACTTCGCCGACAACGAAAGCTCTGCGGGCGCCGGGAAGACGAATGTCACCTCTTGCGGCCCCGGGCCCTGCAGCTCCCGCCGCACCGAGAACCACGTGCGCCCCGCCGCGCCCTCCACCGCCAGTCCGACGCGCACAGCCCGGTTGCGCCCCTCACCTGCCGCCTCGACCGCAACCGTCAGGCTGTCGCACGCCTGGAGGGCCATCGGCGGCTCAATCGCCATGGCATCAGGCGCCGTCCGGGTAGCGGTGGCGGGTGGAAGCTCGACGACAGGCAGCCCCTTGAGGAGAGCGTCGGCGTACCGGAAGTAGGCGTCGTCCTTGAGCGCGTGCCAGTTGTAGCTGTTGAAGCCGTCAGCCCCCGCCGCGTAGGTGACGCGGAGGTCCCAGAGGTGCGTGTCGATAGGCAACCCATCGGTCTCTTCGCGGTTCAGGTTCACCCAGGGGCCCCACTCGCGGACGCGATCGTAGTCCGACAGGTTGCTCCAGATGCCCTCGATGCCCGTCGCCGCTCCCGCTGCGCGCGCCCAGTCTGCAGGGGATCGGTTCAGCAGGCAGCCAGGGAAGAGTACCGCAACCTGAAGGGAGTGGGTGTAGAGGGGGAACCGGCCGATGAGGCCCTCCGCCCCGAGTGCGCTGTTGGCCACGTCGACGGTCCGCTGGAAGTAGCGGCCGACGTTCATGTCGAGCCATTCCAACTCCGGCAGCGACATGCCGTCGGTGGGGTCCAGGGTCACGCCCTCCTGCGCAGCCCGCTCGACCGCCATGGGGTTGAAGTCGGCCCACTGCTCGCCGCACCACTGTGGCGTGCCCTGGGTACACTGCGTGTCCCAGTAGCGCGGCTCGTTCTCCAGGAACACTCCTGCGATCCATGAGACATCCCCGCTACTCACCTCCCGGAGCAGCCGCGCCGCCTCGCGGAGACGCATCGCCCGGTAGTCGTTCAACGTGCGGCTGTTCATGGTGAGCCATGGCGTGTTGGACCAGATGTTCGGGACGGACAGGCGGAAGTGGCTGTTGTAGAGCGGCCCCAGCAGCTCGCGGAGCCCGGCATCCTCGGGGTGTTCGCTGGCCGGCGTATAGCAGACCTGCTGGTACTTCAGGTCCCCGAAGGTCCCGCCGAGGCCGTCCGGGACATGCAGGGGCGTCCCGGCCCACCATGAGACGAAGCCCAGGAGCACCCGAAGGCCATGCTTTCTCGCCCTGCCTCGGGCCGTCTCGAGCTGGGCCCGGACCGCCGGCTCGTCTAGGGCGGCATAGTAGATTTCGCAGGCGAAAGCCCGGTCGATCTGGCGTCCGGGCGCCGTCGGGAGGCGGTCGGCGATCGCCGCGGCCTGTTCGTCCTCCGACATGCCGAGCTGCGCGTCGACCACGGTCCCCATGAGCGTGAACCGGTCCCGCGCCTGCTCCTTGTCCAGCTCGGCCCGCGTGACCCCGCGGAACGAGAGGAACCGGGGCGGGCTGTCTGGCCCGCTGAGGTTGCGGACGTGCACGATGCGTGCCGAAGCGCCGGCCACCCGGAGGAAGTACGTGACGGGGCCGAAGCCTCGGGCAGCGTACATGCGCTCGAACGGCTCGATGCCCTCGCCGGTCACGAGGTAGTGGTAGGGGATCGGCTCCACGCTCCCGGGGTGGACCTCGGTGACGGCGATGTACTCCGGTCGATCAGGCCGCACGCGGAATGTGGCCTCCCCGGGCACGACTCTGACCCGGTACTCCAGCCTGTGCGCGCCGACATACCCGGAGACGGTGGCGCGCTCCGCCACTCTAGTCGGGCTCGCGGCCTCGTCAGCAGCGATGGCGGCGGTGAGTGCGCCTAACAGACATACGGAGAGCCCCAGACATACGGGAACCTGCATCTGCCGTTCCGTTTCTCCGCCCACACCTGGGCGAGGCCCCGCCCACTACTGCGAGTAGTGCTGCTTCAGCAGCGAGAAGAACGTGTGCGGGCCGAGTACCTCCAGGTCGAGGTCGGGGCGCAGCTTCTTGAGGGCCGCAACGGTCTCCAGAATGCTCGTGGGATTGACCCACACGACCCGGAAGAGATGGAAAGAGGGCGGGCTGTCGCCCTGCCGATCGATCGCGGCGCTCAGTGTCGCGGCGGCTGCTTGCGGGTCGGCGAAGTTGCACGCGTCGTTGATGAGGTTCGTCACGGGCATCCCCTTCCAGACATGCGTCGGCGGGCCGGCTCCGCCCGTGCCATGCAGATCCATGACGATGGTGGCGAAGCCGTCCGGCGAGAACTGCTGGAAGGCGTCCTTCACACCTGGCGAGGGCTGGTCCCAGTCTAGCACCATGGGTGCGATGGTCATCCCGGCCTCCCGGAAGTAGCGCTGGTTGTGCTCCACAAAGAGGGGCAGATGCTCGGGCTTGATGCGGTTCGGGTTCATGTAGCCCGCGGCGCTGGCATCGCTGGTGAATGTGTCGGCGGGCGTGGCCGTGCCGTAGAAGTAGGCGACCAGATCCGGGTAGGTGCCCAACAGGTTGGGGTTGATCCCCCAGGCGAGCGGCAGCTTGCCGCGGTCCTCGTTGTGCCAGTGGTTCGGGAGGAACTCGTAGACCGTGGTGCTCGAGTCGTAGTCGGCCATCAGGAAGCACAGGTAGGTCCTGTTCCCGATGGGAACGGGCTCCGCCGCGCGCTGCTGGACGAGCGGGTGTCGAGGCGCCTGGCTGTGCAGGGACTGATTGAAGCAGTCGCTGGAGATCGTGTTCTGGTAGCAGTTGTAGGGCGACATCAGCCAGACAGACTCCCACTCGGTCGGCACGGGGTCGTGCCGGCTCGGGTGCCCTGCAACGTTGCTGTACTTGCCGAAGTTGAAGAACCCGGTCAACTCGGTCATGTGCTGCCCCGCGGATTGGCGGTACACCTCAGCAAGGACCATCCCATAGGTCTCCAGATCGAGGCCGATGCGCTGGCCCGGGTCATCGGCGGGCGCCTCATCGCCCCAGGGAGACAGGTCGAAGACGAACGCACGGTTCCGCACCGCCCAGTCGCGCGTCATTACGTAGCTGAGAGCGCCTCGGTCCCGGGTGCCGAACGAGTCCTCGTACAGGCACAGCAGGCGCGAGGAGCACAGCCCCTTGGCGAGGTACTCGCGGATCGCCCAACGATACGCGTCGTTCTTCGCGCTGCCGGTCTCCGCGCCAGTGAACATGCCGCGTAGGTCCTGGAGCACCGGCAGCCCCCACTGCACGAGACGGTCCTCGGCCTGCTCGGGGCTGAGCGCCACGGCGTCAAGCACGCCCGCGGCGGTGGTCGCCACATTCACCGACGCGGGCACCGCCGGGTCCCAGACCACCGCGCCCTTGAGCCGCTCTCCTGCGAGGGCCACCAGGTCGGCCAGGTCGCGATGCTCCACTCGCTCTCGGCCCTCCAGCCAGCGACCGTCTACTGACAGCAGATCCAACCAGTAGCGGGGACGGCTATTCTGGCGCGAAAGCAAGTACAGCTCAGGCGAGTCGCGGTTGATGATCCCCTGTAGGGACGCGACGGCGAGCGCCTCGTCATAGGACTCCAAGGTGCCGTCCTGAGCAAGGGTGAATGTGTGCAGCGCGGTAGGCCTCGGTCGTCCGTCGGGGGTCTGGTTGACAAAGGGTGCGAGGAGCGCGGCAAGCGTCGTGAAGGCGGCCATGCTGCTCATCAGTCCTCCCTCTCCGCGACCGCCCGATACGGGATCTGGCCGCAAGGGCAGCGATCGTACGGCCATCCGGACGTGCTGCCTCCGCCGGGACGTAGCGTTGTTCGCCGAGCCGCCAGGCGCTCCCTGTCCACCAGGTCACCTGCGCAGCCCTTTCGTCGCCGCGGCCGCGCTCGTCGCAGGGCGTGTGCTCGTTGACCGACCCCCTACTCCACGTTCCCCATGATCTCCACCCGGCCCGCACTCTCGTTGACGACCCTCTCGCCGCCGCGCAGGCGGTTGGCGAAGATGGCGGCGCTGGTGAGGTCCGGCCCGAGGCGGATCTGCGTGCCGGGGCCCATGAAGTCGGAGCCGGTGACGAGGAGGCTCCCCGCATTCGCGTCGATGCACGGCTTCCCCTCGCCCCACTCGTTGAAGTGGCACGCGTTCAACATCACCGTCCCGCCGCCGTTCAGGACCATCTGCGACCCGCCCGCCGGCTGCCCCCAGAAGCCGCAGCCCGTCAGCTTCACCGGGCCCTGGTTCTGCGGCCCGATGGCGAAGCCGGACATGAACTGGCAGTTCTCGAAGGCGATCCCCGCATGGCTCTGCACCTCGTCCACCTGCACAGCCAGCGGGCCGATGTCGGAGCCGCTCTGGGTGATGACCACATTGCTCACCCCGCCGGCGGGCGTATCCGTGCGGACGAAGTGGAAGCCGACCCGTGCCCAGATGACGAAGCACCCCTGAACGAACTCCCAGTCCGTGCGGCCGATGATGAAGCCCTCCAGGTTCTCCTGCGTGTAGCGGTTGAGCGCCTCGACCTGCTCGCCGGTCAGGAAGCTCGCCTGCTCCCGAATGGGCGTGCCCGGCGGGTTGGCCCGCCACCAGTAGACACTGTGGATGTGGACGTTCTCCACGCGGCCGACGTCGGAGCACTGATCGATGAGCACTCCCCGGCGGAGGGCGCAGAGGAAGACGTTGCGGAGATGGTGCCCCTCGTTGTGATGCTTGCCGCAGTCGACGCCGTTGTAGGCGTTCACGATGGTGACGTCCATCACATTGAAGTGCTGCCCCTGGCCCTGGATGGTCCACGGGTAGGGACGGACGTCCTCTATCCGTTGCTCCGGGTAGTAGATCGTGATCCCCTTGAGCGTGCTTCCCACATGGAGCCCGATGAACGCGGGACTACTCTCGTCATCGCGCCCGGCGTACGCGAGGAGTGTCGTGCCCAGGCTGAGCTGGGACGTGTGCGGGCCGGGCCACACGCCCTGCAGCGTGACCCCGGCCGGTATGGTGAGCGTTCCGTTCAGACGGTACTGCCCCGCCGGCGCGAGCACCGTCTCGCCCTTCGCAGCGGCCTGATCGAGCGCGGCCTGGAACGCTCTGGTGTCGTCCGCCACTCCGTCCGCCACTGCGCCGAACTCCATCACGCTGAGCCCCGTCACCTGCGCCGACGCCGTCCCCGCAAGGCACAGCACCAGCCCGCCAACCAGCATCCACGTCTCCATGATCGACACCTCGTCTCCTAGCGTGGTCTGTGCATGGAACTGCCGGAGAGCAACCATGCGTGTTCCGGAACACGGGCTCGGACCACGTCTGCTCCCTCATCCTCTGCAGGCGGTGAGCGCAGCGTACGCCACAAGCATGAACACCTCGGTCAGCTCGGACACTGCGCCGAGCGTGTCGCCGGTGTGGCCCCCGAGACGCCGGCCGATCCGCCAGGCGACGAGCAGAGCGGCAATCGCACCGATGGCGGCGGCAACGGCGGTCGAGGCCGACAGCGCGACGGGCACTAGCCATACGACACCGATGGCCACGTGGATCGGCCGCGCCTCCGCGAGGAACGCGGCACCCATGCCCGGTTCCGTGCGCGCATAGCGGCCGCGCAGGCACACGGCAATCTGCACCAGCCTGGCCGCCGCTGGTGCGGTCAGCAGTGCGAGGAAGCCCTGGTCGCGCGGCAGCCCCACGAGCGCCGCAGCCTTCAGCAGCAGCGTGCACACGAGCGCCATCGCGCCGAAGGCGCCCACGCGGCTGTCGCGCATGATCTCGAGCGCGCGGTCGCGCGGGGCGTTCGACCCCAGAGCGTCGGCTGTGTCCATGAGGCCGTCCATGTGCAGCCCGCCGGAGAGCGCGAGCAGGGCCACCACGCCGCATACGGCCGCAAGCCAGTGCAGATGGAGACCCGCCACTGCGAGGTAGACCGCCCCGGACAGCCCGCCGATCACCAGGCCGCAGGGCACGAACCACAGCAGCATCCGCCGGGTCGGGACGTAGCCCACTGAGGGTACGGGGATGCGGGTGAGAAGGCCCAGAGCTGCCAGCAGGGAGGTCATGGCTCCGGCATCTCCCCGAGAGGGCCGAGCGTGGCTCCGATCCGAGCCAGGTCCATCGGTACTCCGGCCATGACGAAGTACGCGTGGTCAGCCTGAGCAGCGAGGTACTGGTTCGCCGCGCCCGTGATGTCGCGGAGCAGCCTGCCGGATGGGTAGGGGGGCACGACGCCCCAGCCCAGCTCGTTGCTCACGATGAGAACGTTCGCGCCGGACTCCCTTTGGGCTCCCACGAGCGCCGTCATGTCCGCCAGAGCCAGCTCCTCCGCCGCCTCCTGGTCGCAACGAGGGATGAGGTCGTCTCGGTAGAACGGGGTCAGTCGACGCGCGAGGTAGATCGTTAGGCAGTCGATGAGCAGCGTGGGGCACGTGTTCGCGGCTTCGCGGACGAGAGCCGCCAGGGGGGCTTCGGCCGTCGCCTCCTCCAGCGCCCCCTCGGGGAACTCGTATGTGCGCCACTCCGCGGGCCGGTCGGCGCGATGGCGGGCGATGCGCTCATCCATCTCGACGTCGCAGGGGAGTGCGCTCGCGACGTAGCCGACGGGGCTGGGGGCATTCCCCGCAAGACTCTGCGCGAACCGGCTCTTGCCCGATCGCGCCCCGCCGACGATAAGCACAAGCTTCCCGCTCAACCCTTGCCTCCCCTCAGCGCCGTGCATTGGGTGTCCAGCATCCCGGCAAGCTCAGGCAGCGACATGGCCGCGACCTCATGGACGACGTAGCGCGGCCCCACAGCGGCCACCAGTGCGCTCACGCCGGGGTCCGATAGCGGCTGATGGCGGTCAAGCGTCTCGAACAGCTCGCCAACGATCCGCCCACGCTCGGCCTCATCCGGTGTTCGGCGGTACCGCGTCGTGGCCTCCTCGAGCGCCGACGCCGGGGGCACGGTGGGCCCGGGCCAGTGGAGATGCAGGGCCGCCACGCGGACCGCACGCTCGTGCAGCGCCTGGGAGAGCCGTCGCGTCTCGGCAATCACCTCCCCCTCCGTGCCTGCCCGTCCGCCCCATCGTCCGGCCAGGGCGATGTGCTGGGCGTAGTGCCCCACATCGAGGACAAGGCCCGCGTCCATCCCGCCGTCCGCGAGGCCGTTGAGGAAGGCGGCGACACCCTCCGGGTCGTCCGGGCGTAGACCGGGTCCATAGGCGTTCTCCAGGCCGACGGCCATGCCGGGCCGTCCGGCCAGGTCATAGGCCTGCGAGACCCAGCCGGCGATGCGGTGGGTGGCCGACGTGTCGTCCTCCCACAGCTCACGCAGGAGAGCCGTTCCGCGGGGAAGCTCGTTCGCGTGAACGACCACATACTCCGCCCCGAGCTGACAGGCGACGCGCATTTGCTCGGCGAGGACGGCCGCGGGCGAGCGGCGGTCGGGTGAGTCTGTCTCCCTCGGGAGTCTCAGGTGCACGCCGGTGGCCAGCCCCGAAGGGGGACGCATGGCCGGGTCGTCCGTCCCCGAGATGAGCAACTCGACACCGGCCAGTTCGCGGGCATCGAGGAATGCCTTCAGGCCCTGCCAGCCATCGGGGAACCAAGCGGCGCCCCACACCGTGTAGCTAATCAGCTCGACGGGTCTCAATCCGCCTCCGATACGCCCGCCTCGGCGAAGGTCGCCATCTCGGCGAGGATCTTCCCCGCGGCTTCGACGATGGACATGGCGAGCACGGCGCCCGTCCCCTCGCCCAGCCTCAGGTCGAGGTCCAGGATGGGCCGGAGGCCGAGGGCGTCGAGCATCGCGTCATGCCCTCGGTCCGCGGACCGGTGTCCGGCGATGAGGTAGCCCTGTGCGTTCGGGCACGCTCGAGCGGCGATGAGCGCCGCGGAGGCGGAAATGAACCCATCGACAACGCAAGGGATCCTACGCACCGCGCTGGCGAGGACGACGCCGACTAGGCCGGCGATCTCAAACCCGCCGACCTTCCGGAGCACGTCCCAGGGGTTGGCGGCGTCCGGGCGGTTGACATCCAGCGCTCGTCGGACGACCGCGGCCTTCTCGCGGACTCGCTCTGGCGGGAGCCCGGTGCCGGGTCCTGCGATGTCCTCTGGCTCTCTGCGGAGCAGGGCACAGGCGATGGCTGTGGCCGGGGTGGTGTTTCCGATGCCCATCTCCCCGGTGGCGATCAGCTCGAGGCCGGGCCGTGACTCGACGAGTGCCATGCCGGCCTCAACAGCCTGCCACATCTGGTCCTCGGACATCGCCGGCCCGAGGGCGATATTCGCCGTCCCCGGGGCAATCTTGCAGTGCTCGATGCCTGCGCAACCGGACAGGTCACCGGCCACGCCAAGGTCGGCGACAACGACGTCCACACCGCAGTGCCGCGCCAGCACGTTCAGGCCCGCGCCACCGCGTGCGAAGTTCGCCACCATCTGTACCGTGACGGCTTGTGGGAACAGGCTGACACCTTCGGCTACGACACCATGGTCGCCCGCCAGGGCGAAGACCGTCTTCTTCCGCGGGACGTAGCACACGTGGCCGGTCATGCCCGCCAGCGCGATCGAGATCTCCTCCAGGCGCCCCAGCGCGCCCTGGGGCTTGGTCAGGACGTCCTGGCGTGCCCGCGCAGCGGTTTCCGCGTCCGCGTCTCGGCCGGCTGCCCGTGTGATGGCATCCTGCACTCTCCGTGACACCATTCCGTGTCTCCTTATCCTCTGGGCTAGGCCGGAGGTGTCTCACCAGTCAGCGCCGCACGGAGGATGTCGAGCAGCTCACTGGGTCGATAGGGCTTCTGGATGAACCCCGCGATTCTCCGGCCCACGACACGGTCGGTCGAGTCCTGCTCGTTGAAGCCGCTCGAGAGGATAACGGGTACGTCGGGACGGAGCCGTTGGATCTCGACCAGCGCTTCCTCACCACCCATCCGCGGCATGTTCATGTCCAACAGCACGGCCGTGATCTCGTTGACATGGTCCCGGAATGCGGATACGGCCTCCTCCCCGTCGCGGGCCAGGATGACCTCGTGGCCCGCCATCTCGAGAGCCATCTGCGTGACCTGGCGGACGCTCGCCTCATCGTCGGCGACCAGGACCAGGCCGGACCCGGTTGGCGCGTCTTGCGACAGGGAAGGCGCCTCAACCTCTGCGGGCACTGGGGTGTGACAGCATGGCAGCAGGACTCTGATCGACGTACCTGCGCCAGGTTCGCTGTAGACCTTAATGGCGCCCGAGTGCCCGCGCACGATGCCGAGAACCGCGGCCATTCCCAGTCCTCGGCCGGCCTTCTTCGTGCTGAAGAACGGCTCGAACATCCGGACGCGTGTTTCCTCATCCATGCCGCAGCCGGTGTCCGACACTTCCATCTGGACATAGCGCCCTGCCGGCAGGTCATCATCAATGTACGTGCCGGCCAGGTACTGCTCGTCCACCTCCACGACGGACGTGCGGATGGTGATGACGCCCTGTTCCTCGCCAAGGGAGTCGGACGCGTTCGTGACGAGGTTCATCACAACCTGTCGGAGCTGCGTCGCGTCGCCTTGGACGGCCGCCGCCTCCGGTGCCAGCAGGCGCCGGAGCAGAGCCTTCCGTGAGATGGAGGCCTCAAGGAGATAGCTCATCTCCTCGACCAGGTCAGCGAGGTCGATGGGTTCGACGACGAACTGCCCCTTGCCGGAGTACGCGAGCATCTGCCGAGCGAGATCGGCCGCGCGTAGTGCCGCGGTCTCAACCTGCTGGATGTAGTGTCGCGCCGGCGCTTGCGCCGGGAGGGTAGCCAGCGCCAGGGAGGCGTTCCCGAGCACGCCCATGAGGACGTTGTTGAAGTCGTGAGCGATCCCACCGGCGAGCACTCCCAGGCTCTCAAGCTTCTGGGCATGTTGGACCTGCGCCTCGAACTGCCGTCGTTCATCCTCCGCGCGCTTGCGCTCCGTAACATCCATGAACATGACGGCGACGAACCCCGGCTCTGTCTGGAACGCATGGACATCGAAGACGCCCAGGAAGTCCCCCTCGGAGTACTCCAACCCCTGCATGGACCAGCGCTCACCTGCCCGGGCGATTCTGCGCAATGCGTCCCCCACGTCCGTTCCCGTGAGGGCTGGGAACGCCTCCTCCATGGTCTTGCCGATGAAGCACGAGTGGTCGACCCCTAGCACCTTGTCCGCCGTGGGGTTGGCGCCAAGGAACACGAGGCGGTCGTCGGGCAGAAGCTCGTAGAGGTGCGTGCCCATGGGAGAGAAGTCGATGATGCGGTGGAACCGGCTTTCCGCCGCGTCTCGAGCTTGTTCGGCAAGCCGGATGGCCGTGATATCGCGGGTGACACCCATCGTGCCGGTCACGTCACCCTTCGGGTCCCGTAGCGGCATCTTGGTCGTCAGGACCCATCGGAAGTCGCCATCCGCCCGTCGTATCTGCTCGACCTTGCCGACGATGCCATCGCCGGTTTCGATCACCTGCTGCTCATCCGCCAGCGCGGCGGCAGCATGCTCGGGAGTGAAGAAGTCGCTGTCCTGCTTGCCCACGGCACTTGCCGGGTCTGCGAGGCCCAGTACTCCGGCCTGGGCCTTGTTGACGCGTGTGAAGCGCGAGGACCGGTCCTTGAAGTAGATCGTGTCAGGGATCGTGTCGAGGAGCGCCTCGAAGAGGCGTAGCTCGGCCGCGGCCGCTCGAACTGCATCCTTGGCGTCCTCAGGGACATCGCTGCGTCCGAGGAGATCGTCGAGACCCATGGGAACGCCCTCCTCCGCGAGTTCCTGCCACCCCCAGGGTGGCACCAGCATCCTTGGCCATGGCCGTGTACCTCCCGCGGCGAAGCTACTTCGCCACAGGGTGCATCACTCGCGGCTGCGTGGAGAGGTACAGCGGCTCCCCATCTACCGGGAAGACAACCTCGCCGTAGCACGCCGTGTAGGCGCCTTCGGCGCGGGGGATCGTGCCGACGAGCGCATCGCCGTTCCGCGCCAGGGGCAGCTCGGTCCACTTGCAGGGGCGGAAGTCTTGCACCGATGACGTGGCCGTCCAGACCCGCGCCCCCGTCTCGGTGCCGTCGGTTGTCACACTGAGCTTCAGGCCTTCGGGCGACTCCGTGTAGAGCCAGCTCATCGGTGGGAGCTTCTCCCCTCGGGCCACCGTCCGGTAGAAGGCCGCGAGCGAGCTCGTCACACGACCCTGGTCATTCAGCCCGTGCCCCGAGTTGGGCGCGATCAAGAGAGCCCGTGGCGCCGGGAGGCCCAGGTAGTACAGGTTCACCGCATCGGTGGGCCAGTAGGGGTCGTTGCTGCCCAGTATCAGCAGCTTCGGCATGGTGAGGCGATCCCGGTACGAGTAAGGGTCTGAGATGAAGGACAGCCGGAAGCCCCGCTCGGTGCCGAATACCGTGGTGAGGCCCTTCTCGGTGTAATCCCCGATTTCCGGGCTGTATGAGCCCCAGAAGTCGCGCTGATGCTCGACGGAGACGTTCAGGTTGAGGATATCGAAGACCATGGGCGCGATTCCGATCACGCGCTTCGGATCGGCGATCCCCGTGAGATAGGTCGTCCATCCGCGTTTGGAGGCGCCGGTCACGACAAAGCCGCGGATGTCCGTGTTCCACTGATCCTGGGCGACATTCTGGAGGCAGTCCATGGCGCGAACGGCCGACTTGGTCATGGGGAACAGGAGGGGCCAGGTCTCGTCTCCGGTCAGCAGGTACTGCATCCATGTGTAGGAGATCAGGGCGTCCTCGCGGAGGTTGTCGAACAGCGGCTGGTTCGGGATATCGTACAGCACGGCGAACCGCCCGCCCATCATGTTCGCCAGCCGGAGGCCGAGGGCGTCCGGTCCCGCGCCCGGCCCGCCGCCGGTGATCATAAGCCCGAGCACGTCCGACGAGCCGATCTCCTTCGGCTCATACACGCGGACCCGGTGCTTCCAGACGATGCCATGCCACGTCTGCGACGTGAGGTCGATGGACAGGATGCGTCCCTGCTCGGCCTCCGCTGTATCGCCCACCGTGTACTCGAATGAGTCGTCCTCCAGAGCGATGTAGTCGAACAGGTCCGCCCGCGCATAGCCGCACACGCTGATGACCAAGGCCGCGATGAAACTGAGGCGCTTCATAGTCCGCCCTCCCCGGGAGTTCTGGTCGGGACACTCGTTCGCCGCGCATGGGCGGCTACCTTCGAAGGGGGCCAGGAACAGGGGCGGGCACGCTGTTCTCGCTCGTCCTGCGAGTCAGTCCACCGCGGCACTGGTTGCCACGGCGTCGTGCCACTGGGCGAGCAGCCACTCGAAGGCCTCTTCGCGAGTGAGGGGCTCGTGGCGGTAGATCGGGTCCCCGTCCTCGTCCTCTCCCACGCAGATGGATCGGCAGATGGTGCCGTCCAGGGCTTTGTCCAGGAACAGACACCCATCGAGGTGGTCGATCTCATGACACAAGCACCGCGCCAGCAGGTCCTCGGCTTCGATCTTCACCGAACGGCCATTGCGGTTCGCGCCGCCAACAACGACGTGCTGCGGACGCACGACAACGCCCTGCACGCCCGGCAGGCTCAAGCACGCCTCCACGCCCTCCTGCGAGCCGTGGGCCGCAATGATGCGCGGGTTGGCGATGAGGTGGCTCTCATCCTCCACATGGACCACGATCACCCGTAGCGACACACCCACTTGCGGGGCGGCCAGGCCGATGCCGGGCGCGTCCTCCATGGTCTCCCATAGGTCCTGCATGACCTGGCGGACGTCCCTGTCGACATGACCCACCGGCGCCGCGCGCTCGTGCAGCACGGGTTCACCATACTGTCTGATCGGCAAGATCGCCATGCCATTCCCCTTGACCACAGCCACGGGCGCCATGAATGGCGCCCCTACAGCGTAGACGACGGGTCAATGTCCACGATCACCCGGTCGCGCATGGATGGCTCCATCTGTGCTAACGCAGCGCTCAACACCGGCTGAAGCCGGTCCTCCGGCGCGAACAATGAGACATGCCAGCGATAGATCGCGTTGATCCGCCGCAACGGCGCCGGCGCCGGCCCAAGGACCGTTACATCGTCCGTCCGACCAGCCTCCACACGCAACGCCTCGCCACACGCTTCGGTCACCGCCTGTGCGGTTGCCTCATTCTTATCAACAGCCATCAGGTTGGCGAATCTCCTGTATGGCGGGTACCCCTTCTCGGCTCGATTGGCAAGCTCTCGCTCGGCGAAAGCCTCGTAGTCGTGCCTCGCCGCCAGCTTGATGGCATAGTGGTCCGGGCGGAATGTCTGGATGACGACCTGCCCTCCCAGGTCGCTGCGGCCCGCGCGTCCGCTGACCTGCGTCAGGAGCTGGAAAGTGTACTCCGCCGCCCGGAAGTCGGAGAACCCGAGTCCCGTGTCGGCCAGAATCACGCCGACAAGCGTCACCCGCGGAAAGTCCAAGCCCTTCGCGATCATCTGGGTACCGGTGAGGATGTCCGCCTCGCCCCTTGCGAACGCCGAGAGGATTCGCGCGTGGGCGCCCCGGGTGGAGACGGTATCACGGTCCATCCGCAGGATGCGTGCACCGGGGAAGAACTCCTGCACTTCCGCGTGCACGCGTTCCGTGCCCGTGCCCTGGAACAGGACGAACGGGCTCTCGCAGTTCTCACACACCGTCGGCGCCGGGCGCTCGAGGTCGCAGTGGTGGCACCGCAACGTGTGATCGTACTTGTGGAAGGTGAGCGAGATGTCGCAGTTCGGACAGCGCCAACTCGCGCCGCATTGTCGGCAGAGCAGGAACGGCGAGTAGCCCCGTCGGTTGAGGAAGAGGATGATCTGCTCCTGCCGCTCCAGTCTCTCCCCCATGGTGGCGATGAGCCGTTCGCTCAGCATCACGCGCTTGCGCTCAGCCTTCTCGCGCCGCATGTCCACGATCTCGACCGACGGCAGCTCCGCCCCGGCCACGCGGTTGATCAGGCGGATCCGGAGGTAGTCACCAGTGTTCGCTGCGTGGGTTGTCTCGAGCGAGGGAGTCGCACTCCCAAGCACGACGACCGCACCGGCTTGCCGGGCGCGCTCGCGAGCGACATCTCGGGCATGGTAGCGGGGCACTCTGTCTTGCTTGTAGGAGGTCTCGTGCTCCTCGTCGACCACGATCAGCCCGACATCCTCGAGGGGTGCGAACACGGCCGACCGGGCTCCGAGCACAACGGAGCACTCCCCCCGCCGGATGCGGTACCACTCGTCCAGCCGCTCGCCCGGCGACAGCCCGGAGTGGAGCACCGCCGTGTCGCCGGGAAAGCGCCGCGAGAACAGCGCCTGTGTCTGCGGCGTCAGGGCGATCTCGGGGACGAGCACGATGGCGCGCTTGCCCTGTCGAACGGCATGTTCGATGGCCCGCAGGTAGACCTCCGTCTTGCCACTGCCCGTCACTCCGTGCAGGAGCACGACCTCGTGCAGCCCAGCATCGACGGCGCCGACGATCGCGGTCAGGGCCTCGCTTTGCGCGGGTGTCAGCGTGAACCCGGCCGCGTCGCGGCCGATCCCGTGGGTCGCCCGAGGTCGACGTCGCACGGCGATCTGCACGCGACGGATGAAGCCGCGACCCACAAGTCCCGAGATGACCGGCGTCGCCGTGCCCAATGACCGAAGAGCCACCGGGCCGTCCTCGCGGACGAGCACGCGCAGCACCTCCGCCTGGCGGCGCGCCCTCCGCGCGAGCAGCTCCGCCTCTGCTTCGGCCTCCGCCCGCGAGATCGTCAGCTCGACGCCCTGCGCAAACCGTTCCCGCGTTCGCGCGTGCTCGAGGGTGTGGCTTACGTAGACGATCCCCCGCCGCTCCAGCGCGTCCATGTCCTCTGAGGCCACCTCGCGGCCCAGGGCCCTTGACAGGTCGGCCAGCGAGAGCGGCCCCTCCGACAGCGCGGCCTCGATGTCGCTAACCGGTGGCTCATCGCCGAACAGGGACAGACCGTCCGACGGCCGAGGGGCTCGCGTGAACTGCCGAACGACCCGCGGCGAAGCTCCCTCCGGTACCAGCAGACGCGCGGCGTAGGCCAGCGGGCTGTGGTACTCTGCGGCGATCCAGTGGGCAAGAGCTAGCAGCGGCTCCGGGATGTCAGGCGCGTCGTCGATCACGCCGATCAGGTCGCGGTAGTGCGCGTCCGCCGGGCCCTCGGGCTCATACGAGACCCGGAGCACATAGCCGGTCGCCCGTTCCCTCCGCAGGGGTGCCACCACGGGCAGGCCCGGCCGCAACTGCCCGCGCAGTGCCTCGGGAATGCGGTACGTCAGCGTCAGGTCCTGTTGTGCCGTGCGGCGGTCCATGAGCACGGTGGCGTACTCGGGTCGCTCGTGCCGCGGAGGATTCACACGCGCCAGCCCTCATCCATCCGGATCTCCGACAGCGGCAGCCGGTTCTTCGGGCGGAGGTTGTCCGCCGGGTAGCCCAGCGTCATGAGCTGGATGATCGCTACGCCGTCCGGCAGGCCGAGGAGCGCCTTCGCCTGGTCCTGGTGGAAGGCCCCGATCCAGCACGTTCCCAGGCCCTCATTGGTCGCGGCAAGGGCGATGTGTTCGAGCGCGATCGCCACATCCACGACCTCTGCCTGGCAGCCGCAGGTCATCATGCGCTGGCCGATGGCACACGCGGCGATGACCACAGGCGCCTGGCCGACGAAGGCTTGGTTGCACGCGATCGGGACCAGAGCCCGACGTCGCTCCGAGTCGCGCACGATGATGAACCGCCACTCCTGCCCATTGCTCGCCGACGGCGCAAGGCGCGCTGCTTCCAGGATGCGCAGCAGCTTCCCCTCCTCGACGGGCCTGTCCTGATACTGACGGACGCTATAGCGCTGTTCCACCACGTCCATGAACTCCATCGACGCACCGCCTCTCCGGCCGGGAGCCAGGAGCCCCTGCTTGCCCGACTGAAGTCGGGCCTCCACGGGACAGGGACACACCCATAGCACCATTCGCCATGGCAGTGTGGACGCCTTCGACCTGCAGACCGGTTCGGTGGCGGAACCCGCGCCGTCGGACGACGGTCGGACTCCTTGTGAGGAGGGAGTGCAATGAGAAGATCCTCTGCGCTTGCCTGGTGCTTCCCGCCCCTGGCGACGCTCTGCATCGGTATCTCTGGTGTCCGCGCCGATGGCCTGGCGTTCGGGGAGCCCGCCGGTGGCCTTCGCATCGGGGTCCTCTGTGACCACGCCGTCACCCCGTCCAACGAACAGCCGGTCTTCACTCTTGTGCTGGAGAACGTCTCAGAGCGGCCCTTCATGCTGCCACGGCTTGTCGTTCGGACGTCGCAGATCCGGCCCGACGATGTGTTCGTGCTTGGCCTCAAGCCCACCATCGAGACGGAAGCGGGACCCGACCCCAACGACTGGACCAGCTCCGAGCGAGGGCTGCCTGAGCCGCCTCCGGAGGCCATCGTCCTTCAGGCGGGCGAGCAGAGACTCTTCGAGCGGGTCGCACTGCAGGAGGAAGGGGAGCGACGCGAGCCGGCCGAGCCCGGCGGCGCGCCCGATGTCCGCACATGGTGGCTCCGTCAGGGCGGGGTGTACGCCATCCGCTTCGAGTATACGATCGAGCCGGGTGTGTACGAGAGTGGGGCCGTGTGGATCGGCTCCGCCCAGTCAGCTCCTGTCGAGGTCCGCGTGGAGACGCCTTCGCTGGAGGGCTTCGACCTGGATGTCTCGTTCACTCCCGACAAGACGGAGCTGTTGGTCGGGGAGCCGCTGTGGGTGACATTCAGTGCAACCAACAACAGCCCCGCGCCCGTGGGCTTCCCCATAGGCGGCGACTACCGGGCGACAGGCCGTCCGGAACGCTTCCATATCACCGCGGCCGATGCGAACGGCCAGGCCGTTCCCGACCCGATCACGCATAGCGGCATGGGCGGCGGCATCGGCACTACGCGTCGCCTTGCGCGGGGGGAGAGATACACTGAACGGCTACTCGTGAACCGCTGGTGCGCGTTGGACGCGCCAGGCACGTACACGGTGAAGTGCACCCGAACCCTGAACCTCGTGACCGGCACGGAGGATGACTCGCGTCTGCCGGAGGAGGCGCTACCTGCTCTCCCCGTCGAGACGGAGATCCCGGTGACATTGTCCGCCGCCGACGCAGCGCTTGGGAAGCTCGTGCGGGAGTCGGTCAACCGTCTCCAAGGCGGCGCGGATCTCGACGAGCAGTTCGAGGCGTGGGCGCGCATGAAGAACCGGGTCGCGCTTCCCGCAGTCGTCGAGCTGGCGCGTCGGCCGGGCGAGCACCAGCGATCCGCCATCCAGTGGCTCAGTCTCTACGGCGCCGCGGACGCCGTCGATGTCCTTCTTGAGGACATGCAGGCCCTCGACGCCGCGGTGCGGGCTACCGCCTTGCAGTACCTGGGCGAGCTGGCGCCCGACCGCGCTGTTGAGTTCGCGCTCCGTGCCCTCGAGGCGCCTACCGTCGAGGAGCGACGCGTGGCGGTGAGCTTCTGTGAGTTCCGACGACCGCCCGAGTGCCTGCCGACGTTGCTCAAGATGGCCGACGATCCGGACGTGTCAGTCCGTCAGCGCCTGGTCTCGGCTCTCGGGGAGTACGAGGACGAGCGCGCCGTACCCGTTCTCATGCGGCTGCTTCAGGATGGCGGATCGGACACGATGACCCGCGTCGTCGCGGCGCGGTCGCTCCATCGGCTCGGCCACGACGATGGTGTGCCGGTCCTCATCGACACACTGAAGTCGCCGGGCGCCCTGGGCTATGACGACGCGATCGCGAGCACGCTGCGCGCGCTCACCGGCGAGGACCATGGCACCGATCCAGCCGCCTGGCGGGCATGGTGGGAGAACCGGTGACGTTCGGGCTCGCTCAACCACTTGGGTGATACCACTGCGACCGCCAGTAGGCTTGGTCGAGGGCGTAGCAGTCCACCGGCTTATCCGGGGGCGGGATCGTCGGCAGGATACCGGCGCGCGTCAGCTCGCGGAGGTAGGGCTGCGGTGGGCGGAAGCCGGGCATGTCGAACCGCTTCATCTCGTCCAGCCGGCGCTTCCCCGCCTGACACATCGCGAGGATCGCCTGGTAGTCGGAGTCGCTCGTGTCCCCGAACACCGAGCCCGTGTCACTCCGGCAGAGGTCGTATCCACCCGCCTCCCTCGCGAGTGGCGCGAGGAGCATGAGTGACTTCTCCGGCCGTGAGAGGTTGAAGACGATGTGCCGGGCGGTTCGGAGCCTTGCATCGGTCCACTCGGGCCGCCAGAAGGAAACCTCACGCTCATCCGATAGGCTGACGGGCAGGCAGGTCGCGTCCACGTGGCAGGACCCGCACCGGCGCTTGATCGCCTCGCCCGCGCGCTGTGTCTCCGGCCACTCCGAGTCCGTCTCCACGAGCTGGTTCGCGTAGTAGCCCCCGATCGACCCGGCGCCGAGCGCCCCGTACGTGCCCGGGTACGGGGCGCCGGACTCGATCCAGTAGCGGACCATGTCCATCTCGTCCTGGGTCAGGCCGTACCGTCCGCTCAGGACCATCTGCATGAGTGGGCTGGCGGACGTGCCCAGGGCGCGCGGCGGGTAGTTGCTCTGCGGCCGGTTCCGCCCGTCGGCGATCTGCCCGCGGATGGTGAGCATGTAGTAGCTGTGTGAGAACATCGGGCCATGGTCGCCGGTGAGGATCACCCCGCCGGTCATCGGGCCCTCGCCGTCCCCGTGTGCGTCGTAGTCGTGGCAGCGCACGCAGTGTCGGTCGAGGATGGGCTGGATGTCGCGAGGGAAGTCGAACACCTCGGGGATGCCGGGGATGGGCTCGACGGGGCTGGGCGGGCGCTGCGTAGCCTGAAGCTGTGCCGGGACGGCTGTGGTCTCCGTGCGTTGCTCATGGCAACCGACGCAGCTCGTGGCCTCGCCCGGCTGCACCGTGAGGAAGCTCTGCATCCGCTTCACGGACAGGTTGTTCTCATCAAGCGCCACGAAGAAGAGGCTTCGCAGCGCCGGCAGCTCCATGTAGGCGGAGCCGTCCGGCTCGACGGGCACGGTGCCGACTACGCGCTCCAGCGTGAACGTCCCGCCGTAGGTCAGCGGGTCCATTCCGCCGGTGTAGTTGATGGGCTTGGGCAGGCTCTCCAGCACGAGCAGCTTCTTGATCTCGCCACGCTTCACGCCGACCATGTTCCGCCCGCGATAGATGTCCGTGAGGACCAGCCGGCCTGTGGGCGCGCTCTCCTGTACGGCATTGGGCAGCACGGGCTCCCGCGCGTGCGCGATGAGTGGCCGCGGCTCGTGGCACCAGAACCCGCGCGCCACCTCCTCCGCAGGGAGCCGATAGACGGGCTGGGTTGTGCCCGCAGGATCGAGCAGTTGGATGGCCGTCCCGCGCGCGACGAGGAACCCGGCATCGCCGACCGGGAAGGGATCGCGGAAGTCCGAACCGCCGCCGATGACCTGTACTCGCCCGAGGTCGTCCGGCCCATCGTCGGGATCAATGATGGCGAGAGGGCCCTGGTGCTCCTGCATCCCATGGCCCGGCGACCATACGGTGACGACGTTGCGCGTACCCGGGATGGGCTTCGCGTCCAGCATCGCGACGCTGGGGTGCAGGTTCCCGAAGAACACCATCTGCTCCGTGCCGTCCGGGCGGGATGTCCACAGGTGGTGGTAGTCCACCTGGCTGCGGTCCACATACTCCCACCGCATGTAGAGCACACGGCCGTCGGGCATCACCCACGGCGTGTTGTCCTGTTCGACATTGCTTGAGATCACCCGGACGTTGCTGCCGTCGGCATCGCACCGGTAGAGGATCGCCACAGGCGTCAGCCAGCAGTTCACCCAGCGGTAGCAGCGACTGGAGCAGAACATGATGCCGCCATCGGGCAGGTAGGTCGGCTCGATGTCATCATAGTCGCCGTCGGTGAGCTGCCTCAGCCCGGCCCCGTCCGCGCCGATCTCGTAGAGGTGGTAGTGCTCGGTGCCGCCGGGCATGTACGAGAACAGGATCCGCTGCCCGTCGTAGGCCACCTGAGGATCGCGCACGCAGCCAACGGGGTCGTCGACGAGCGTGGTCAGCTCACCCGTCTTGAGGTTGAGCCTGCAGAGCTTCCCGCCGGGGCGGTAGAGCTTCTGCGCGGGATCGGCGGCGTAGTAGCCGAAGTTCGCATACCAGTGCCCATCCACTCCAGGCTGCCGCAGGGCGAAGACGATCTCCCGCCATCCCAGCTCATCAACCATGGCCGCCAGACGTTCGCGGACCTCCTTGGCCCGGCTCTCTCGCTCCGCGATCACTCGTCGGGAGACATCGGAGAGCGCCGCGGCCAATGCCGGATCGTCTGACGAGATCTCCCAGATGGAGTAGAGCCGGAAGGTCGTCGCCCGCGTGCACAGGATACGCAGGTACCGCCCACGGCCGTCGAGCCCTTCGTGCGTCTGCACGCCGCCGGGGCAGTCACGGACCTCCCGGAGCGTCCGCCATGTTCGCCCGTCGTCCGAAGCCTCGATGGCGTAGTCGACGGCGCAAGCGGTCTCCCAGCGAACCGTGAGGCCCGGTATGGCGACGGTCTGCCCCAGATCGAGCATGATCCATTGGGGGGAGTCGGTAATCGCGCTGGCCCACCGGGTCGCTGGGTCGGCATCCACCGCGAACTCGACTGCGTTGGTCGCGTCGTAGACAGAGGACGCGGCTACCGTGCCCATCTCCTGGCCCTGCACCGCGGGCGCAAGCGTGCAGAGCACGGCGCCGAGCACTAGCCCGTGCCCCCATCCGGTTGTCCGCATTCGTCCATCTCCGCTTGTACGCTCGAACAGAGCCCGGTCTCCACCTCGAGCCGGTATGGATTGGATACCCCGCAACCCGGCTTGTCTCCTGCTCCCTGCGGCCGCCAGCAGGGCCGGAGTTGGAGCCCCGGCTTCAGCCGGGGAACGGGAGACTTCGCGTGTCCGACTGAAGTCGGGCCTCCGGTCGGGCCTCCGGTCGGGCCTCCCGTCGGGCTTGCAGGCATCCAGCTCGGGGATTGCGAACCTCGAGGCAGGAGGGTGTGTCGCCATGGTGCTGTTCCCGCTGGTTCTCTCATCGGTCGCCGCCTTTGACCGGCTGCAGGTCAGCGGGATCTACCCGCATCTCGCGGTCTCGAACTCGAGCATGGAGTGCGGGATCGGCGCGGTTGTGCCGTGGGCCGGCAGCCTCTGGTTCCTCACATACCCGCCCCACGCGCCCGAGGGCAGCGATGACAAGCTCTACACCCTCGATGCCGACCTCACGCGCCGTATGCACCCCATGTCCGTAGGCGGGACTCATGCCAACCGGTTCATCCACGAGGAGTCGGGTCAGCTCATCATCGGCCCCTACTTCACCGATCGCGACGGCAACGTCCGGGTGGTCGAGCCCGCGAGGATGCCGGGCCGCCTCACCGCGACCATGCGCCATCTGACAGACCCCGCGAACCTCGTCTACATGCTCGGCATGGAGGAGGAGCTCTACGAGGTGAACGTGCACTCGCTGGAGGTGCGCAGGCTCTACCGCGCCGACGGCATCCCCATGCCCGGGACACACGCCAAGGGCGGTCGCACGGCGCAGGGCCACCTGGTCTATTCGAACAACGGGGACCACGGGTGGGAGAAGGGCCTGGGTTCCGGCTCGCTGGTCCAGTGGGATGGCTCAACGTGGCTGCTGGTCGAGCGCGCGCAGTTCACCGAGGTCACCGGGCCGGACGGGCTCCTCGGGGGGCGCGATCCCAGCGATGTGCTTTGGGCGCTGGGCTGGGACAAGCGCTCGGTGATCCTCAAGCTCTTGGAGAGCGGCGTCTGGCACACCTTCCGGCTCCCGAAGGGGAGCTACACGCACGATGCCGCGCACGGGTGGTATACGGAGTGGCCGCGGATCCGTGAGGTGACGGATGGGGTGCTGCTCTGCCACATGCACGGGCTCTTCTACCAGTTCCCCCGCGACTTCCGGCTCGGCCGTACAGGGGGCATCGTTCCGCTATCGACCTACCACAAGATGCCCGTTGACTACTGCGGCTGGAATGGGCGGATTGTCATGGGGTGCAACGACGCGTCCCGCTTTGACAACCCGTTTGTCACCCAGCCCGACTCGAACCTCTGGTTCGGGACGCTCGACGATATCCGCGGTTTCGGCGCCCCCGCCGGCTGGGGTGGGCCGTGGGTCGACGATGCCGTCGCCCCCGGCCGCGCGTCCGACCCCTTCCTGATCGGCGGCTTCCGGCACCGGGTCGTCCACATCCGGCATGGTGCCCACCGTCCCGTGACCTTCACGCTGGAGGTCGACCGCGAAGGTACGGGTGCATGGGCACGCCATGACTCGGTTGAGGTGCCCGCGAAGGGCTACGTGTTCCGCGTCCTGCCGGATGACCTCCACGCTGTATGGATGCGCCTCGTGCCCGATCACAGCGCCGAGAACGTCACGGCGTATCTGCACCTCTCGAACCCGTACGTCGAGGACGCGCCACAGGGTTCGCGGCCGGTCCCGCTTTCCTTTGAGGCACTGGCGGACGTGGATCAGGAGGATGGGGTCATCGGGGGGATCGTCCGCCCACGGGGCGGGGATCGCCGCGTAGCCCAGTTCCTCGCTGAGGTCAGCCGGCCGGATGGCGAGGCGGCGGAGGTCGGCTACTACGAGGTCGGCGACGGCATGAAGCTGGCCCGATCCGAGGACGCGGAGGGAGAGACGTCCCTGCACCGTATCGCCCTGCTCGGCGAGCCGGACTTCGGGGTGGATGCCGCGTCGGTGGTCATGCGCACCCCCAATGGGCGCGTCTTCCGCCTGCCGAAGACGGATGAACGCTATGACCGTCCCTTTGCCTTCGGTTGGCCGCGCGGGATCCGGGAGGTCGTGACCGAGCGGAGCCTCATGAACATCCATGGGACCTTCTATGAGCTGCCCCGCGAGTCGTCCGGCGGCCTGGCGAGGATCCGGCCGATCTGTACCCATGGGCGGCAGATCATTGACTTCTGCTCATGGCACGGCATGTTGGTCCTCGCGGGCACCCGGGTCGGCGCTCGACCGGATGGGCATTTCGTCCCCTCCGAGGACGGACTTGCGGGGCTGTGGTTCGGCAATGTCGATGACCTTTGGCACCTGGGCAAGCCGCGCGGTTTCGGAGGCCCTTGGCGCAACCGCGCGGTGAAGCCCGGTCAGCCGTCGGACCCCTACCTCATGGCGGGCTATGATGGGAAGAAGGTCGAACTGTCTCACGACTCCCACCGTGACGTCGAGATCACCATCGAGGTGGACTTCCTGGCCGATGGGTCGTACGCCGAGTACCGACGGATCGTCGTGCCCCCGGGCAAGACCGTGGTGCACCGCTTCCCCGACGGGTTCTCCGCCCACTGGGTGCGCTTCCGGCCCAACCGCGCCTGCCGGGCCACCGCCATCCTGGCGTACACCTAGCCTACGGCAGTGCGTCTGGCACAAGCACCACATTCCGCAGCCTGCCGCGGAAGGCATACACCGGCTGCGGCGACGTGTACTGCCCGACGACCAGGTCCCGTACGCACGGAGCGTCATGTATCTCGCCGGCAGACTGGGGGATCGCCTGTCCGTTCGCCCTCACACGGAAGCCCAGACCGTCGTAGGCGATATCCACCGCGTACCACTGGCCGGGAACGACCTCGGGCCCCGTCGCGTCCCCTCCGGGCGTGCGCAGGATGAGCCGCGCGCCCAGGATCTGCACGAACCAGCCATCGACCTGCCACACACCGTGGGCGAGGAGCACCGGCATGTCGCGGACATCGTCGGCGCGGAACTCGAAACGGAGAGTGAAGCCGGTGCGCAGGTTCATCGCATCTTGGTGGGCGATGACGAGGTACCCGTTCGTGAAATCGCCTCCGTCCGCGCCGAACGTCACGGAGCCGACCTCGGTGACGCCGTCAGGCCGCTCGGTGAGGGGGAGGTCCAGAAGCGGTGCGACCGGAGCGGGCGGGAAGTGGGCTGAGACCTCGGCCGTCGCGCCAAGGCGACCCGCTACGTTCAGCGGCGTCACTCGGTAGGTCCAGTCGCCCGTGGGTGGCCGATCTGCGGCGTAGTGTGGCGCGACCGGGTCAGCCGGGATCGCGCCGATGGGCGTCCAGGTGCCCTGGGTCTCTCCCGCGGCACGGCGTGCCAGCTCATAGCGCACGATGAACGGCGAGTGCCGCGGCGGCCAGGAGAGGACGACCTGCGTGCTGTTCGCCACCGCCTCCGCCGTGAAGCTGCCCTCGATGGCGCGATCGGGGAGCTGGTAGGACACGGCAACCGATCGTCCGACAGCCGCGCCATCGCGCCACGCCTCGACCGAGTAGGAGCCCGACGCAGCCGTAGGCGAATCCGGCAGGAGGGTGACGGGCGTGTCCGCAATCGCGCTGCCGTCGCGGTACACGCGGAAGAAGTCCGCCTCGGGCACGTCGGACCAATGCAGGACGACGGCGGTGGTCCGCCCCTCCTCGACTCGCGCCTCGATGGCCGGCCCGCCCCCCTCCGGTGGCCGAGGTCCCCGTGGCGACGGCGCGGGCAGGGGCGGGAGTATGGACACCGTCACACACCGCGACAGCGTTCCCGCTTCCGGACGCCGGCTGAAGGAGAACCCGATGGTGGTACCCGGCGCGGTGACATGCTCTCCTGGGACAACGCCACGCTGCACCCACCCGCGCACTGGCGTCATCGGCATCGTGTGCCACGGGCCGCCTAGCGAGCGATAGTGCAGGAACGCCCGACCGCCGCCAAGCACGACGGGTTCCAGCACGAGGGGCTCCCCCGCTGGCGCCGAGCCGTAGAACCTCGGGAGGATGATCGCACGATCGGGCGCCCAGTCCGGTTCCGCCTCATTGGGCACTGCCGCGAGGCCGGACAGCTCCGCGGCCGCTCGGCGCAGCTCGCGCCATGCCGGTACTGCCTTGCAGTTCATAGTGGCGAGCACGCCGAGCTCCCCGCGCGTACTCACGGCGCGGACGTACGCCTGCAGCGCGCGATCGAGGTCACCTCCGTCCAGTGCCCGTAGCGCCTCTGCGGCGAGCTCCGGCGCCCTTGCGGAGTCGCTCTGCGCCTGGCCGATCAGCTCTCGCGCATGCACAGCCGTCTGCTCGGCGCCCTCGTACGCGAGGACCCAGTCGATCTGCGCCAGGAGGTGACTGAACGCCTCGCGGTCCTGCGTGATCTGTGGCGCCAGGGCCGCCAGTCGTGCGCGGATTGCCGCAAGTTGCTCTGCCTTCTCGGGCTGCCCAGGACCCCACGAGAAGGGCGCGCACTCGTTCTGGCCTCCTCCGCCGATCCAGCGGTAGCCGAGCCGGTCGAGATCGGAGAGCACCTGGGCCATGGGTCCCGCGAGCTTCGGCCCGTAGCGGCGCAATGCCAGGTCCTCGAGGTAGGCCTCCGGCGTCAGGTCCGGGTCCCATGCCGATCGCACGAGGTAGCCGAAGTCCTCCTCCACGTCCCGCGTTCGCCAGTGGATCGCAAGGACGCCCTGGCTGCCGCTGGCATATAGGTCCTTCATGAACGGGCCGAGGTCATGGACGTGGGGCTGCGGGTGCCACTGGTCGCCATCGCACTCGACCCAGACGATTGGCCATCGCTCGCGTTGAGGAGAGAGCACGTGGTACACCTCGTCCACGCGGTTGCGGGGCACGATGTGGTCCAGCGAGGCGAAGGCAACGCTCTGCGAGAGCAGTTTGTCGAGGCCCTCATAGTACTCTGCCGACAGAATGCGGTCATCGCCGCCCCAGCCGGAGGCTGCATTCAGAGTGGTATGTACGGGGAGGTACTAGGAGTAGGGCAGGCGTACATGGGTTTCATGTTTGCGAGGGGAGCGTGGAGCCATGGCAACGCGCAAGATCGAGATTCGGTTGGCG
>Ga0315288_10001486_pt1 | contig 30376 bp, 21 predicted proteins | sample YL17G11_20_MG_FD_203454 | JGI IMG/M metagenome (GOLD analysis project Ga0315288, IMG submission 203454) | Sediment microbial communities from Yellowstone Lake, YNP, Wyoming, USA - YL17G11_20 | ecosystem: Environmental > Aquatic > Freshwater > Lake > Sediment | place: USA: Wyoming | collected... | reverse complement strand
ATGCCGTCGCCTGCGCAGGTTTCTCATCGTGGCGGGCGAGATGGTACAGCAGGAATACCTCAGCATGGAGCCGACACTCAAGGGCAGCACATGCCTGTGCTGGCAGTACAGCCGCGATATACGCTGCATGCCAAGGGACGTGGAATTAGTCGGATGGGAAGGCGCCCGAACTCTGGGTTTTTATTATTACGATGTGGACGAGAAGACCAGGCTGATAGCCGACCGTATCAAATCATTTGCCGAGAACATCGGCCTGGATTTCGGCGCCATCGACACAATCTCACCGGACCCGGAGCATACCTATATTCTTGATGTGAACACCACGCCGCTGCAGCGCGCACTGACGCCGGCAATAAAGGAAATCCTCACAAACGCGCTCGCCATCCACATATCGCGGCAGAAGGCCGTTTGACAATAAAATTCTCTTGACATTTTTCCCCGCACCGCTATCATAAGCGACTTTTACAAATCAGCGGCTTTATTCATTTAGAGTGATGAACTGCAAACCACCAACCACGTGTAACAATCCGGCCACGGTCCACCGCGCCGGAAAAACAACACCTCAGTGGGTGCTGAGCGCGGGCACGAGATGAAATCGTGCCCATTTTCATTTTGTTAAATGTCTGTATTCCTTGTACCCTCTTTAATGAAAGGGAGGACGCAAAGTCATGGGAAACGTCCTTGAAATCCTCGCAAAACGGCTGATGGCAAAGTACGGCGTCAAAGTGCCGCGGGGAGTAACAACCACCGACGGCAAATTCACCGCCCCGGGCAAGCGCCTCGTCGTAAAGGCGCACATCGCGCTCGGCGGGCGCGGCAAGCGCGGATTGGTCAAGGTGTGCGGCACCTCCGCAGATGCCGCCGCCCAGGCCAAGAAGATGCTCCAAACCGAGGTCGAAGGCCACCCCATCCCGGAAGTGATGGTTGAAGAGGCCATTGATTACCAGAACGGCGAGCACTTCGTCGCCCTCATGGATACCCGCGACGGCCTAACCCTATTCCTGGCCGCCAACGTCGGCGGCGTGAACATCGAGAGCGTGTGGGACCGCGTGAAGAAGACCCCAATCCGCGTTGAAACGAATCCCAACCTCGCCTCCCTCGCAAAGGACGCGGGCTTTAGCGCCCAGGCCGACAAGGTAGCCAGGTTCCTCTCGCAACTCATTGATTGCTTCTGGAAGGAAGATGCGGAATACCTTGAAATCAACCCCTTCGTTTTTGACAAGTCCGGCGAGATAGTCGCGCTTGACGCGGTCATGAAACTTGACGGCGACGCGCGGTTCCGCCACGACAATTGGGATTTTGAGTTCGCCGAATTCGGCGAGAAGGCGCCCGTCCAGGCCGAGAAGGAAATCCAGGAAATCGACGAGAAGATAAAGGGCAGCGTGAAACTTGTCGTCCTCAAGGGCGGCGGCAAGATAGCCATCCTGCCGGCGGGCGGCGGCGCGAGCGTGTTTACGGCTGACGCCGTGGTGCGGCTCGGCGGAACGCTGGCCAATTACGCGGAATACAGCGGCGATCCGCCCGCGCACGCGGTCCAGGCGCTGACGGAGCGCGTTTTCAGGCTGCCGGGAATCACGGATGTCATCATCAACGGCGGCATTGCGAACTTCACAGATGTCTATAAGACCTTCGGCGGCATCATCGCCGCAATGAGGGCCTGCAAGGACGTCCTCCAGAAAAACAAGGTGCGCCTGTGGGTGCGGCGCGGCGGCCCGAATGAAAGCGTGGGCCTGCCGATGATCGCAAAACTGGCCGACGAGGGGTTCCTCGTCAAGGTTTACGACAGGCACACGGGCCTCACCGACGTTGTTGACATGGCAATCGAGGCGCAAAAGAAAGGGGGTCCCGGCAAATGAGCATACTCATAGATGAAAAAACAAGGGTTCTTGTGGCCGGCGGCACAACCGGAACCAATGCCGTAAGACGCATGGGCGAGTTCTGCCACCTGATTGGCCGCGAACTCTACGTCGATGCTTTCGTCAACCCCCAGGAAGCCGGGCAGACAAAGACCATCCCGGTCGGCACGAAGATGGTCCAGGTGCCCACCTACGAAACGATTACAGCGGCATGCGCGGCGCACCCCGGAATCAACACGGCGCTCATCTACGTTACCCCGCGCCGCGGGTTCGAGATTGCGAAGGAAGCCCTGACCCAAAAAGCCATTAAACTCGTAAGCATGATTACGGAAGGCGTACCGAAGTACGACGCGAAACGCCTTATAAAGATCGCAAAGGAGAACGGCAAGATTTTCAACGGCCCGTCCTCCATCGGCCTCTTCAGTGCAGGCAAGTGCAGATTGGGCGTGGCCGGCGGCGAATATCGCAATCTTGTCCTCAGCAAATTGTACCGCGAAGGCTCATTCGGCATCATCACAAAGAGCGGCGGCCTTCTCAACGAGGCGATATGGATGGCCGCGCAGCATGCGGACGGCATCACGACCGCCATCGCAATCGGCGGCGACTCTTATCCCGGCACGGGCTTCGTCGAATATCTTGAGATGTTCGAAAAAGACCCGCAGACCAAGGCCGTCATCTTGATAGGCGAACTGGGCGGGAACCTTGAAGAACTGGCCGCGGAGTGGCATGCCGCAAAGAAGCGCCGCATAAAGGCCATCGGCGTGGTGAGCGGCTTCTGCCAGGAATACCTGCCCAAAGGGATAAAGTTCGGCCATGCCGGAGCGAAGGAAGGCGCAAAGGGCGAGGGCAGCGCCCGCGCGAAGACCGATGCCATGCGGAAGGCCGGCATCATCGTCGCCGAGACCTTCGGCGAACTCGGCCGCAAGATTCACGAGGTTTATGAAGGCCTTATAAAGGCCAAGGTTATTGTCCCGAAGGAAGAGAAGAATCCGGACCTCATGCCGAAACTGCCTGTCCCCGTCGAAGAGGCGCAGTTGCGGGGCGAAGTCCTCATCCGCCCATGGATTACCAACGCCATCACGCAGGACGTCGGCGATCTCGCTTACGGCGGATACCGCGTGAAGGACCTTATCGACCGCGACTACTACGGCGTGGCCGAGGCAATCGGCTTGCTGTGGGGCCCCGGGAGACTGCTCAGCAAGCAGGAGATAAAGATCCTCAACATGATCCTGTTCCTGAGCGCCGATCACGGTCCGAACGTTTCCGGCGCATATACCACCATCACGGCGGCCTGTGCGGCGGTACCGCTCCCGCAGGCGGTTGCCACGGGACTGAGCATGATTGGCCCGCGTTTCGGCGGCGCGGTCGAAGGCGCGGCAAGAGCGTTCAGCGAAGGCGTTGAAAAGGGCATGGACCCGCAAGCCTTCGCGGATTACTGGACCGACGTGAAAAAAGAAAAAATCATGGGCATCGGCCACCTGAAGTACACGAAAAACAATCCCGACCCGCGCGTGGCCAAGATGATCGAGGAACTCCGCAAGATGAAGATGAAAACCCCCGTCCTCGATTTCGCGCTGAAAGTCCAGGACGTAACGACGAGAAAGGCCGACACGCTGATTCTCAACTGGGACGGCGCAATCGGCTGCGTCCTGTACGATTTGGGATTCCCCATCCCAACGATGAACGCGTTCTTCGTCCTGTCACGCGCGATTGGTTTTATCGGGCACTACCTCGACCAGGTGCGCAGAGGAAGCGGACTGCTGAGGCTGCCGTACACCGAGGTCGCGTACGTTGGTCCGGAATATGTCGAACCGAAAGAGATTGACAAGAGGCTGAACGAACTTGAGAAATCTGAAGAGGCTCGTCCGACCACGGCGAAGGAAGCCAAGAAACCATCGGGCAAGAAAAATTAGTTCCCCCTCTATGCGATAGGCAATTGAAAGAGAAAAGTTAAACGAAAGCAAGAGGCCCGTCGGCAAAACCGGCGGGCCTCTCTTTTCAGGCGAGGGGGTCAGACGCCAAAGAGTCCCGACATTCCTTAACATATCCTATAGGTGAAAGGTCGGGACGGGAGGGGTCTGACCCCCGTTCCCTCAGCGAGAAATCCGGCTCAAAATCCGTACCTCTCGTAACAGACGATCTCGTTCAGCGCCTTGCGCGGGGAGGTTTTCAGCGGGTCGCTCGCATATCCCAGCGGGAGAAGGCCGACGATCTTGAGTTCCCTGGGAATGTCAAGCAGTTTATGGACTTCCTCCGCGTTGAACGCGCCAATCCAGCACGTCGCAAGGCCGACCGCATGCGCGGCGAGTTGCATGTGGTCCATCGCAATGGCAATATCCAGCAGCATCCCGTGCCAGCCCATCCAGTCGCCGCGGTTCGTTTCAAACACTTCCCCGCAGGCGACGATTACGACCGGCGCCTCGCCGACAAATTCCTGGCCCTTGCAGGCCGAAACAAGCGCCTTGCGCGTCTTCGCGTTCTTCACGACAACGAATTTCCACGGCTGCTTGTTGCTCCCCGACGGCGCAATGCGCGCCGCTTCCAGCACCTTCGCCAGCAGGTCATCAGGAACGTGAGCCGACTTGTACGACCTGCACGAGTGCCGCGTCTTGATTGTCTCGAAGAATTCCATGTTTCGCCCTCCACAGTGTCCATGCTGTCTGCAACAACTTCCATGATACCAAATAAATCGCGCTGTGCAAAGCGGCGGGATTATGATACCATCCCGCACTAAATCGCTTTTCGGAAACCGCAATGACTCCAACCCTGACCGTAATAATCACGCCGCACGGCGGTGAGCCGGTTTCGTCCGAGTGCCTAAGCGCGGTTCGCAAGTCCGCCGGGGACGATGCACAGGTGATCGTGCTCGACGATTCATGTTCGCCCAACGTCGCTTCGCTGGCCGAAACATTCGGGGCGCAAGTTGTCCAGGTCGGGAAGGTCCGTCGCACCTCTATTGCGCGAAACACAGGCGCACGGTCGGCGGAAGGCGAGATACTTCTCTTCCTTAACGCGGATGTCGTGCTCGCTGACGACGCGGTTCCCTTAATCCTCCAGACTTTTGAACATGATAACTGTGATGCCGTTGTCGGCAACTACGAAAAGCCGCCCGTCAGCGCGCCCCTCTTCTCCCAATATCAGGACTTCTTTACCTGCTGGCATCATGTGCAAACACCTGCAGATGACGGCAGGATTGACTGGTTCTGGACGCCCATCGGCGCGGTTCGGCGGGAGCGCTTCCGGGAAGTCGGCGGGTTCCGCGAGAACTCCAAGGCGGAGGACACCGAATTCGGTTTCAGCCTTACCGCGCGCGGCGGAAAGATAATCATGCGCCCGGACATCACCGGGCGGCACCAGCACGGGCGGACGCTGTGGAGTTATATCGGAAGCGTTTTCCGCGAGACCATCGGTCTCACGGAAATCCACCTGCGGGAAAACAGGGATTTACGATTTCGGACGCCCTTCGGCGGCTGGCGGAACATTGTAACCCTGCCCATGTCGTATTTCATGTTTGCGACGCTCATCATCGGCACGCTTGTCCCCGCGCTGTGGTGGTTCAACGCCGTCTCCGCGGGCGCGGCGCTAATCCATTCGTTCGTGATAAACCGGCAACTCTACAGATTTCTCACGCAAGGCCGTCCTCTTTTCTTCCGCGGGCTTCTCTTCGGCGCGTTCGTTTTCTATAATCATGTCGTCACAAATCTCATCGTGGGCATCGCTATCGCGTTCGGCGCGCTGCGATATTTCTTAATGCGCCGACCCGCTGTCTCCACCCCGCGAACATAGCCACGCCGGATGCGGTACACCTCCAGCATTTGACACCGTTTTCGCCAGGTGTTATCATATTTGGTTCCAGATAACGCTTTTTTGCTTTGAGGGTTCTGCCGAGAGGTGTACAAGTGCCGTTTTGCACCATAGAAGAGGCCATCGCCGAAGTCCGCGCGGGGCGCATCATCGTCGTCGTCGATGACGAGGACCGCGAGAACGAAGGCGATCTGACCATGGCCGCCGAGAAGGTAACGCCGGAGGCGATAAACTTCATGGCGAAACACGGCCGCGGCCTCATTTGTCTGGCGCTTACATCGGAGAAAGTTGATTCCCTCAGCCTGCCGGCGATGGTCAGCAATAACCGCTCGCGCTTCAGCACGGCGTTCACGGTGAGCATCGAGGCGCGCGAGGGCGTTACAACCGGCATATCCGCGCATGACCGCGCCCGGACGATCCTGACGGCGGTCAGCGACACCTGCCGCCCCGAAGACCTCGTAAGTCCCGGCCATATTTTCCCGCTTCGCGCGCGGGAAGGCGGCGTGCTTGTTCGCGCCGGGCAGACGGAGGCCTGCGTTGACCTCGCGCGCATGGCGGGTTTGCACCCGGCAGGCGTGATTTGCGAGGTCATGAACGAGGACGGAACGATGGCGCGCGTCCCGCAACTCAAAGAGTTCTGCGAGCAACACGGGCTGAAAATGTGCAGTGTCGCCGATCTTATTCGTTACCGCCGCAGGAAGGAGAAACTGATCCAGCGCGGCGCGCGCGTGAAACTGCCCACGCGGTTCGGCGAATTCACGCTCATTTACTACTCGTCAATCGTGGACAAGGACGAGCACCTTGCGCTCTGCCTGGGACTGAAGGACGGCGAGGAGAAGTTCCCGTGCGCCAAAGACGAGGCCATCCTCACGCGCGTCCACTCCGAGTGCATGACGGGCGACATTTTCCATTCCCGTCGCTGTGACTGCGGCGAGCAGTTGGAAACGGCGATGCGCCTGATCGCTGAGGCTGGAAAGGGAATTCTGCTGTACATGAGGCAAGAAGGACGCGGCATCGGATTGCGCAACAAACTTCGCGCGTATGAACTTCAGGAGCGCGGCCATGACACTGTCGAGGCCAATGAAATGCTCGGGTTCAAGGCCGACGAGCGGGACTACGGAATAGGAGCGCAGATACTGCTTGACCTCGGCGCGCGGAATTTAAGGCTCCTGTCCAACAACCCGCGAAAGTACAAGGGCCTCGAGGGATACGGCATGACGATAACCGAGCGCGTTCCTCTAGTGATTCCCCCCACCGACGCAAACAAAAACTATCTTAAGACAAAGAAGGAGAAAATGGGACACCTAATCGACGACGTTTGATCCGCCACGGCACAAACGGCCCCCGCAAGAGCGACGACACCGTCGCTCTTTTCATTCGCGCGTTTCAGGGCTGGCCGGCTACTGCGCGGTTTGCGGTTTCCCCGCGTTTTTCAGCGGCCCGCGACGACAAGTTTGCCGCATCATAACCCGATATCCGCGCAGGACTTGGGCACATTAGGCGCAAATTCTTCGAAATCCCCTTGACACTGCGGAAGGCAAGCCTATAATGCTGGACTTTTCACCGGCTGGTAGAAACACAAACTGTTCAATTATTATCAGCCCCAACTCAATCAAACGGAGGTGTTTGACATGGCAAAGGCACACTTTAACCCCTGGGAGATGGCGTTGCAGCAGTTTGACGCCGTCGCGGGAAAGATGAAACTCGATCCGGATCTTCATGCGATACTTCGCAAGCCGAAACGCGCTCTCATCGTTTCCATCCCCACCAGAATGGACGACGGCAGTATTAAGGTATTCGACGGCTATCGCGTTCAGCACTCTCATGCCCGCGGCCCCAGCAAGGGCGGCATCCGCTACCACCAGGACGTTACGCTGGACGAAGTCAAGGCTCTCGCTATGTGGATGACCTGGAAGTGCGCGGTCGTCAACATACCGTACGGCGGCGCCAAGGGCGGCGTGGTTTGCAATCCGAAGGAAATGTCGGCCGGCGAAGTCGAACGCATGACCCGCCGTTACGCATCGGAAATCAGTGACATCATCGGCCCCGAAATCGACATTCCGGCACCCGACGTCAATACCACCCCGCAGCACATGGCCTGGATCATGGACACCTACTCCATGAAGAAGGGCTATCCGTGCCCGGGCGTCATCACCGGCAAGCCGCTGGAAGTCGGCGGCTCACTCGGACGCGGCACCGCCACGGCTCAGGGCTGCTTCTACGCAATCCAGGCGGCCGCGAAGAAGATGGGCGCCGGCCTGAAGGGCAAGAAGGTCGCCGTCCAGGGATACGGCAACGCCGGCTCCTACGCCGCGCAGTTCCTGCATGACGCCGGCGCAAAGATCGTCGCTGTCAGCGACTCCCAGGGCGGTATCTACAATGCCCAGGGCATCAATCCTTATGCCGCTCTCGAATTCAAAAGCAAGAACAAGACCGTAGTAGGGTTCAAGGGCACATCCAAGATTACCAACGAGGAAGTCCTTGAAGCCAATTGCGACATACTCGTCCCCGCGGCGCTCGAAAACGTGCTGCAGGCCGACAACGCCCGCCGCGTAAAGGCGAAGATCGTCGCTGAAGCCGCAAACGGCCCCACCACTCCGGAAGCCGATGCCGTGTTCAACGCGAAGAAGACCGTCTGTATCCCGGATATTCTGGCCAACGCCGGCGGCGTAACTGTGTCCTACTTCGAGTGGGCGCAGGCTGTTCAATGCTACTGGTGGACCGAGAAGGAAGTCGCCGAGAGGCTCAAGGGCATTATGGACAGGGCCTTCGACGACACCTGGAACACCGCGCAGAAGGCGAAGTCCGACCTCAGGACGGGCGCGTACATCGTCGCGGTCGGTCGCGTAGCGGAAGCCACGCGAATCCGCGGCACTTACCTGTAAAATAATTAGGCCAAACGGCGAAGTTGCAGTTAAACTCAAGGTTGTTAAACGTAGAACGCAAGGGCCTCACCCGCAAGGGTGAGGCCCTTTGTTTTTTATGCTGAACCGTGAGGGCGCAAAGGACGCAGGGAAAGTTCCTTGTTCAAGGTTCAAAGTTCAAGGTCCAGTGTTCCAGACGCCCCCTTGTCCAGATGTCCAGATGACTATTGGCAGATTTCGATTTCGACGAGGAAGATTTCGTTGTTTCGCCATACCAAGAAGTGAAGTTTTATCGGCGAGTCGAAAACGAGGCGGCTTCCTTCGACAAACACGTTGTATTCCCTGCCCTCGACCCCGTCAACCACGACGACCAATTTCCCGTCTCGCTGTGCCTCGTATGCGACATGTTTGGAGTCGGGACTGAAGACGGGAGCGCCGACCCAATCGTATTCCTTGCCTTCGACCCCGTCAACGACTGCGAACGTTTTCCCTCCGCGTATGCCTGAATGCGTCGCGGCATAAGCGAAGCGCCTCGAGTCGGGGCTGAACGCCAAGGTTCCTACATTAACGCCGTCATATTCCTTGCCCTTGACACCGTCAACGACGACACAATGCTTCTTGTCGCGAACGGCGATATGCGCTTCGCGATCCCTGCCTGGGCTATAGGTAAAACTTCCCAATACCACACTGTATGTGGGTCCTTGGGCTTCGTCAACACCGGCTTCCGTGGCATCCTTCCACACTGGTTCGTCGTCGCCGGTGCTTTCGACCGTCCTCCACACTGGTCTGTCGTCGACGGTGCTTTCGACTCCGTCAACGACGACCAATGATTTGTCCCCTTGGGAAGCGGAATACGTCAGGTGGTAGGAATCGTCACTAAAGATCAGATTATCACCGATGCTGTCGTATTCCTTTCCCTCGGCTCCGTCCCGAACAACAAGCCATTTGCCGCCGCGTTTGGCCCGATAAGCGACGTGTCTGGAATCGGGACTGAAGACTCTAAAGTTTGGTTCCATGGTACGGCTACCGCGCAGCACATTGTCGGATACCGCTGGTTCCATGGTACCGCTACCGGGCACCGCATTGTCGGATACCGCGATGTCGTCATATCCCTTGCTCTCGACCCCATCAACGACCGCAAAGCATTTCTTCCCGCGTTGCCCGGCATAAGCGACGCGCTTGGAGTCGGGGCTGAAGACAGACGAACCAATACCTCTGTTGATGTAATCGTATTCCTTGCCCTCGACCCCGTCAATGATCGCAACATATTTCTCACCTCGCTTCGCGGCATAGGCGAAGCGCCTTGAGTCGGGACTAAACTCAAGCGAGAAATCGACAACGTTGTCGTATTCCTTGCCTTCAACCCCGTCAACGATAGCAACGTATTTCTCACCTCGCTTCGCGGCATAGGCGAAGCGCCTTGAGTCGGGGCTGAACTCAAGCGAGAAATCGACGACGTTGTCGTATTCCTTGCCTTCAACCCCGTCAACGACCGCAAACCATTTCTCTCCCCGCTTTGCGACATAAGCGACGCGCTTGGAGTCGGGACTGAAGATGGGCGTGCACTCCCCGATGCCGTCATATTCCTTGCCCTCGACCCCGTCAACGACCACGAGCCATTTCTCCCCCTGCTTAACGGCATATGCAACGCGCTTGGAGTCACGTCCGACGTGCAGACTTAGGGGAATAATCCCTTCAACAATTTTGCCGAGAGAGGTCTCGGTAATATTGAGTTTCAGAGGGCCGGAAGCGGGCTGTTCACCCGGGGGCTTGGGCTGTTCACCCGTGGTTTTCGGCTGTTCGCCTTCGGATTGCGGCTGTTCGCCTTGGGACTGCGATGTTTCGTTAACTACGGGTCCCGGGGCGGTTGCTCTGGGTTGTCCATGTTCACCGCCGCCTGAGAAGAGGAGGATGGCGGCGATGGCGATGGCGGCAACCAGGGCAAGAGCGCCGCCGGTGATTGCCACTGCTTTTGCGGGGAAGGGCTTACGCGAGACTGGGGCGGGCGCTGCCGTCTCCGGCTGCGAATGGGGCGGCTCAAGAGGCGGCGCGGGGGCGGTTTGGTCGTGCAAGGGGATGATGAAGTGCGCGCCGCAGGCGGGGCATTTGCCCTTCTGACCCGCGTGGGAGGCGGGGGCGGTCAGGATGCGGCCGCATTGACAGGTGACTTTGATTCCGTCCACTTCTCATCCTCCAATGGAGACTAACGCCCTTTCCAATAAGCACGTGATGTTCCGTCCCATTACCGTCCAGGAGCATAGCAGCCCGTGGGATGGTGTCAAGTGAAATTTCGGGGGAAGGGATACGGAAGGATAAAGGATGAAGGATGAAGCGCGGAAGACTCCGGACCGGTTCCGGGGCTTGAAGTGAGGTGGAAAATCTGATAGAGTACCCGGCTTCGTGCGGCGCATTTCGTGTACTCTTTGCAATGAAAGGCTAAAAATGATTCACGCAATCTTCAAAACCCCGCCGGTTTACAACGAACCCATCAAGTCTTACGCCCCCGGCACGCCTGAACGCGCGTCGCTGAAGGCAAAACTGAATGAACTCCTCGGCAAGACCATTGAAATCCCAATAGTCATCGGCGGTAAAGACATCAAGACGGGCAACTTCGGCGAATGCCGTTGTCCCTTCGATCATGCGCATATTCTCGCGAAGTACCACAAGGGAGGCGCGAAAGAAGCGCAGATGGCAATCGAGGCCGCCCTGACGGCGAGGACGAAATGGTCCCTGATGCCATGGGAAGAGCGCGCGGCCATCTTCCTGCGTGCCGCTGAGATGCTCACAAAGACCTGGCGGGATACATTGAACGCGGCGACCATGCTCGGACTGAGCAAGACCGCCTATCAGGCGGAAATCGACGCCGCCTGCGAACTCGCGGACTTCTGGCGCTTCAACGTTCATTTCATGGAGGAAATCTACTCCCAGCAGCCGTTCTCCCCGCCGGGAATCTGGAACCGGCTTGAACAGAGGCCGCTGGAAGGTTTCGTGTTCGCCGTAACGCCGTTCAACTTCACGTCCATCGCCGGGAATCTGCCCACCGCCCCGGCGCTCATGGGCAACGTGGTTGTGTGGAAGCCCGCGTCCAGCGCGGTCTATCCGGCGCACTACCTCATGCAACTGTGGAAAGAAGCGGGCCTGCCGGACGGAGTAATAAACCTTGTGCTCGGCTCCGGAGGCGAGGTTGGCGACGTTGTGCTTAAGAACCCGAACCTCGCCGGCATTCATTTCACAGGCTCAACGGCAACTTTCCTCCACATGTGGAAGACGGTGGGCGAGAACATCGCAAACTACAAGACTTACCCGCGCCTTGTCGGCGAGACCGGCGGCAAGGACTTCATCTTCGCGCATTCCAGCGCGGACGTCGATTCGCTCAACACCGCGATTGTCACGGGCGCGTTCCAGTTCCAGGGGCAGAAGTGCTCCGCCGCTTCCCGCGCGTATATCCCCGATGTTATCTGGCCCGCGCTGAAAAAGAAACTCGTTGCCACAACCAAGAGCCTGCGCGTCGGCGCGGTTACGGACTTCCGCACCGCCCTGGGCGGGGTCATCGACAAGAACGCCTATAAGAATATCAAGGGATACCTCGACTATGCAAAGCAGTCGAAGGATGCCGAAATCATAGTCGGCGGCGGCTGCGACGATTCGAAGGGCTACTTTATCGAGCCTACCATCATCGTCACCACTGACCCGAAGTTCAAGACCATGCAGGAGGAAATCTTCGGCCCGGTCATCACGATTTACGTGTATCCGGCCAGGAAGTACGAGGAGACGCTTGAACTCTGCGACCAGACCTCGCCGTACGGGCTGACGGGATCGATCTTCGCGCGTGACCGCGCGGCGATCCTTGCGGCAAGCGGAATTCTGCGCAACGCCGCGGGCAACTTCTATATCAACGACAAGCCGACGGGCGCGGTAGTCGGCCAGCAGCCGTTCGGCGGGGCGCGCGCTTCAGGCACAAACGACAAGGCCGGCAGCGCGCTGAACCTCCAGCGCTGGGTCTCGCCGCGCGCAATAAAGGAGAACCTGTTACCGCCGACCAATCACCTCCTGCCGCTGATGGTGGAGGAATAATCCTGCGTTTCTTGTTGTTTTAACGAGAAAATAATCTTGGCCCCGCCCGTCTGCCGCCGGGAGCGCGGACGGGCGCGACTATTCTTGTGGCTGACGGCGCGGAGAAGACCAAGCATTACAGCATCGATGGGCCTGTTTTCAGCCCCGATTCATCCCATGTGGCATACCTCGCAAGCAACGGCAACAAATATTTTCTCGCGGTTGACGGCATGAAAACGCAAGAATATGATTGTCTGGTCCCATACTCCACCATTGTTTTCGATTCTCCCACGAAATGCCATGCCTTGATGGAGAAGGACAACAAGATATTCCTTGTTGAAATCGAAATCCCTCAATGACCGGGCAGTATGATGTGTGACAAGCGAAAGGCGTGGCCAATGACCACGCCTTTTATTTTTGCGCCGACCCCTTTTCACTTGGTATCAAAACGCCGCAGGTTATAGCGCCGGACAATGGACCACACCTCTTCCGCATAGGCAGGATCGGTGGCATAGTTCCTTGCAACTTCCCGGATGTACTTGCGCGGGTCGTTTCGATATTTCAGGGCATCGGAATAGTACGGGCTGGTTGTGAGCAGGCGGGAATGATCCTCAAATGACTCGCTGTAACTATGGTAGGCGCGGAATTTCGCGATTACGGTAATCGTGCGACCGTGTTCGTATTCGGTCGTCGGTATTTCCACAAATCCGGCAGGGCCTTCCCCCTTAATGCCAAACAAATTCTTCGCCTTCAAGACCATCCGCCGCCGTACGGGCGTCTCCGCGCGTAGCCAGCCGGTTTCCAGTATGGCCTGGGCGATGGTGATGGATGCCGGGATGCCGGAACGCGACTGCTCGCGGACCGCGTAGGCGCTCAACCATCGGATGAGCGCGGCCTTCTCGCTTTCGGTCGCCGCGCCCTGCGGACTTAGTCGAGGCGGCGCATCGGAAGGGGCGGACGGCAAATTGGCGCAAGACGCGCATACAGCGGCCAGCAGTCCGCAAAAACACGTGATAAGCGTGATATGAAAACTTCTGCGAGGACTGGAGAGATTACGCATAGACATTTTTGTTGTCCCCTTAATCAACCACCGACTATCCTTGCAGGAGCAATAGGAAACACCACAGTATAATCACCAACGCCGCGAGGCCTATGCAGAAATAGCCAAGCGCCTCCCACGGCGTCGTACGCATCTGCTCAACTGCTATATTATCCGCCGCTCTGGACAAGCGACCGCGGCGATGAGTCCCGGCCTCTTGCGCCAAAACCACATCCTTGTCCTTGAGCGTGCCCATTCCAGATGCGGGCCGGCCTTCCACGTCTTCCGCCGTGTAATTGGAGACATCGAATGCCACGATTTCTGTTGGTTTCTCCGCGTCTCCTTCGCCGCTTTCCTTCGACGGTTTTGCGACCGCCTCCCTGCCGGCAAGTTTGACCGTAGCGCCGCCCTGTTGCGACGCCGAAAACTGCGCTGCGGCCTCTATGAGCTCATCCTCAGCGGTATCCCTCTCCCAAGGCGCGGACACAGTCGCCTGCTCAGTCGGCATGGCCTCCGCTGTCGCATCGGCTGTGGTCAGATCGGCGGAGGCTGCCGTTTCCTCGAACGTTTCCGGGCCGACCGCACCCGCGCCGGCCATTAACTGTTCCGCGGCTATTCCAGCCGCGCCCAGTTCCTCTTGCACCCCTTCATTCAAAATTGCAAAGAATCGTTGCTTTAAAAAATCTTCCGTTTCTTGAGCCGCTTGCTCGCCTGCCGGAGGAGGCTGCATAGTCTCCACATGGGCACGGACCGCTTCAGGAATGTTCTTTGAATCCGCGGAATCGGCGGGAGCGGCGGATGCCGCAGTTCTACTTAATCCGAGGGATGTGTTCTCGGAGGCCGCAAATTTTTCAATGGCATCCAGTTTTTCCTGAAGGGTCTTGTATTCAGCATCCAGATGATTTCGCAGAGGATTGCTGGCGGGCTCCTTCGCGGCGGCCCCGTCAACGGCAATCCTTTGAGTTTCCTTGCGCAGCCTGTTTTCCTGTTCGGCTATTTCATCAAGAACCGTCTTTGTCCGGCGCGAGGTGGTCTTGCGCCTGTTCAACGGCCCCGCGGAAGCAGCCGCCGGCTGCTTCTCGGCTATCTCAAAAGACTCTTCGGGCTGTGTTTCGCGTTCTTTAGCCATCTAATTACGAAAAGGAAGGAAAACACCACCAGGAGGCAGTTTCCGCCGCTGCCGATAAGGCTTAGCGTTTCGTCATAATGCCTCTAACATTCGATTCTACAACAACCTATAAAAAAGGCGAATCGCGGGCATACAACTTGCCATATATCTTATAAATCGGAATTTTTCCTTGCAGAAATTGAGAATTTCATTCACCTTTCGAGGATTATTACAATGCTACTTTCCATTTTGCGCGATGTCGTAACGGTTCCGCTCAGCCGTGCCTTTAGAGCAACTGCAAATATTGTCAAATCGGGACCTTTCGCGGCCATTCTTGAAAAGACTCAAAACAGCCATCAGGATGCAAGCGCCGTGTCCGCGGAATCGGAACCCAATCCGCTTGTAAATCTTTTGAGCATTGCCGCCGGCAAGTCGGCGCAAATTACCCACCTTAGCAATATCATCCGCGAGGCAATCAGGCAGCAATTGATGTCAGACAGGCAATTTGACCAGCAGGGCTTTCAGCAGGACCTCGCAAGCGAAACGCGGGAACTGGGCTTCGATGACGCAACCATACAAGGCGTAACGCTGAACCTTAACAGGTTGTTTGCGGAACTTCGCGCCTTGCCGCCGGCGCAGAAACACGACCTGCTGGAACAACTCAATGATTCCCGGCCGGATGTCGTCACCCCCGCCGCGAATACAGGCCTGATGCAGTAATCTGCTTGAAGTGAAAAAAGAGGACGCCTCTGCTCGGGTGCGGAGGCGTCCTTCTGTTTGCAGTGAACCACGTCACGGAGCCGTCGGTGCGGTTGCTCCACCGTCGGGAGCCGTCGTTTCCTCCGGCGTGGGGCTGGGAGCGGCGGGTTCTTCAGGCGTCGCGCTGAAGAACTTATATTTCCACTTGCCGTCCTCCCGCACAAATTCATTCTTATCCGGCTCAGTTGCATCCTTTCGTTTCGAGGAAAGAGAGCCCTGGTCGCCATTGACGGTCTCACCGAGGATTTCAAACTTCCCTTCGACACAGTTCTTGAAAATGTCCGACATCTCCGGCTTATCCATCATCATGGCGAAATACTTCTTGCCGTCGCCGTTCAGCGCCTGCAATGACGGCAGTTCCTTCATCATGCTGTCGTACGTTTTTTGGTTCCACGCCTTCGTGTTTGCATCAGCCTGCGGGTCATTCAGTTCCTTTTCGAGTTCGGGGATCCTCTTTTCCATTTGCTCGACTCGATCCTTCAACTCCTTGGTAATCTCGCTCTGGCTGGCTTTGTCAATCAGGGTCCACGCATCGTCGTACGACCGGTCATAGGTCGCCATCATGAATTCCTCGAATACAGGCCCAAGTGTCGGCGCCTTGTCTATTCCGGCCTTCTTAAGCGCGTCCACGACCTCCGCGCGCTTCGGACCGGTCTCTCTGTCCTTTTTCCTCGGACAGCCTACAAATACCACGAGACACATCGCAACCACCAGGCCGACAATTATTCGTTTCTTCATGCTATTCTCCTAAGAATATATTAGCGTATCCAAAAACAAGACAACTCCAACAGGCAGTTTAACCTCTCCGCCCGCCGATTGCAAGAAAACATTTCCGCCGGCTCACCTTCGCCTTTTCCCAGCGCATGGAAAAGTGCCGGCACTTCGCGCCGAAGGCCGCCGGCTCCCTCGCGTGCGCCAAGCAAAAAGAGGCGCGGCCGCTACCGACCGCGCCTCTCGCGCCGTTTTAACAACAGCATCCCTTCCAACCCATCTTATTTCAGGATTGTGAAGCCCGATGTCTTCAGGTTGGCCATTCGCCGGACCAGCGGCGATGTCGTGTCGCCGTAAGCGGCGAGGATTTTGGCCATCGCCTTGTTGTAGGTGCCTTCGTCAAGTTTCATCGCCGCCAGCACCAGCAGGAACTGTGCCTGCTGTCCGTCGGATTTCAGTTCCGGCGCAAAGGCCAACTTATCCAGCGCGTCAATCATCGCCTTCTTTTGTTCATCATTGGCGCTGCCGCCGAAGGCAGAAATCGCAATCCAGAGCGAATTGGCCGACTCGCCTTCTTTCCAGAGTTTCTCACTCTCAGCGGCGGCGCTTGCGAGAGCATCGGCGTCAACATTCAGACCGGCCTTCTGCGCGGTCGCCAGCGCGAGCGTCGCCCACGCGGTTGTCGGCGCGTCCGGCGAATCGCCCGCCTTCGCGGCCCAAACGCCCGTCTTTTCGTCGCGCATCTTGAGCAGGCGGTCAACCGTTTTCTGCAACGTCTCTTTGTAATTCGCCTCCTGAGAGACCGCGTAGGCCTCGTACATTGACCAGAGCGCGAACGCCTCGGCCTTCTGCGGCTCCGCGGTCTTGTCCGGGAACTTAAAGGCGGCGTCCTGCGTGAGACAACGCGTCATGGCGGCAAGATACGCCGCCGACCTATCCTTGGTGTTCTCATTGGTTGCATACGTGAAAGCGATGCTGGTAAGCAACTTTGCTTCGATGCTGCCGTCGGGAGACAGCGCGGACATCGCAATCTTTTCCTCCTCCTCCTTGCTTTTACCCAGTGCATGTGCATCCGCTGAAGGTCTCAGCATCATTTGCATGTTACCGCCTCCGCCTCCGCCGCCCAATGCCTGAGTCTTGGCAGCCAATTGCGGTGCCCCGGCATCTTTGTCCTCGCGGCCAAATACGCCTTCGTAACTGACGCCTTCCGGCGTTTCAACGGGAACCAGCACCTTCTTCGGCACGCCGCCTTCCGTCACGGTCTTCTCCTCCACCGCGACGAACGACGTGTATTGCGACATCAGTTTGAATTCCAGCGCAAGGTTCGTGACGAGTTCCGGGATGTTTTTGTCGCCGGGATCGCAGATGTAGGAGTTTTCCAGATAGTGAATCCGCGTCCGCGCCCAAAGCGTGCCGAGCACGTCGTGCTCCGCGCGGTCCTTCGGGAATTCCACGTCGAGCGTACGCTCAAACGGCTGACCGGCGATCTTGCCCTTGACCACAATCTTGCCGCTGCCCGCCTCCATGTATCTGCCGTGGAGGACGAGCGGCTGAGAACTGAAGAGGTCCGGAATCGTGGTCGGATATATGTCGGAAGTCTTGAGGCCGCCGTAATCAATTTCGATGTTCGTCAGATACGGTTTCGAGATTCTCTCATAGAACTCCTCGACCTGCGCGGAGGGGTCCTGGTTCTGGCGGACGTAGAACGCAAGCCCGCGGCCCATCTCGCCCAAGCCGTCAATGAAGTAGCGGTTGACGGAGGAGCCGACGCCGAAGGCGAACATCCGCGCGTCCTTGCAGTTGTCGCTGACGACCTTGAGGATTGCCGCCTCGTTGCCGATGTACCCGTCCGTCATCAGAAAGACGATGCGCAGGCGCTTCTCATCCTGCGGATAACTGAAAGCCATCTGCACGCCCTTCAGCATCTCCGTGCCGCCGCCTCCATTCTTGCCCTCAATGTACGCGACAGCCTTCTCGACGTTTTCCTTGGTGTTCGGCAGGGGAGCGGGAGCAAATGACTCCGCCTCATTGGAAAAACTGACAATCTGGAACGTATCGTCGGGGTTCATGCCCGTGAGGCATTTTTTCATTGCCGTTTTAATCGTCTCAATCGGGAAGCCGCTCATGGAGCCGGAACGGTCAATGACGAAAATCATTTCCTTCGGCGTAATCTCATTAGCCTCGAAGTTGGCCTTGGGCTGGATGATCATCGTGAAGAATCCCTGGCCGTCCTTGCCGTGAGTGAGGACCGCGATTTCCGGCGTGTCGCCCGCGACCGCGTAATCTATTATCAGGTCCTTGTTGGGAATCGTGTCCGCGGGGTCAAGGGTGACGAGGCGCGTGGACCTGCCGGTCTCCTGCACGCTGATTTTGTGCGACTTGGATTCGAGTGCGATAATCGGCACGCCCGCGTCAATGTTCACCGTTACGTCGATGTCATGGCCGGAACGGGTGTCCGGTTTCATCACCGGCGGCGTTATGCGCGACGCGTCGGGGACCCTACTGGTGTCCGGCGACCAGCCGCCGCCATCCGGCGTCGTGGTCGGGCTGCCGGGGATGTAACGCGGGCCGACGACCATCGGGAATACGAACTGGTAGTGCCCGCGCTCATACTTCAGTTCCTCGACATAACTGATGATTACCTCGATTTCCTTGCCGGGCTCTATGTTGGCGACCGACTGCGTGAAGATGTTCGGGCGCTCCTGTTCGAGCAGAGCGGCGACATGGCCTTCGGCCTTCGCCTTTTCGTAAATCGCCTTCGCCTCTTCGCGCTTTTTGATCTCGCCGATTATGACGCGGTCGCCGATTTTCATCGTCATTGCGTCAACGGCGGCGCGGTTCGGAAGCGGGAAGACATAGACCGCCTCGATTTTTTCCTTGAAGGGGTTCTGGAAAGTCTGCGTCACGTTGACGCGCGTGATGTAGCCGGAAACGCTGGCGGAAACGGAGGTGTGCTTGAGCGGCAGTTCCAGCACCGGCTTGCCGTCCTCGCCGACAACGCGCATACCGCCCTGGGTTACCAGGTCTTCGTTGCGCTCTTTCGCGGGATTTTCCCCGGCGGAAAGGTACAAACCGCCGCCGAGTGAAATCACAAACGCAAACGCCGCGAGGAAAACGATAAATGTTGCGAGGCGCTTCATGGGTCTCCTCCTAAAATGAATGTTATGAATGGAAGTCCTACTGTGTTAGACGCAATTCAGCGCAAAAGGTTCCAAAAAATCGAAAGAGATTTTCACATACAATATAACCGTTGATTGCCGAAAAGGTTCATTTTTTCGCATTTAGGATACCGGGGCCGTCTCGGGTTTTCAGGCGACAGAATCAGGAAACGAAAAAACGTCACATAAAGGGGTCTGACCCCGCCTGAGGCGGGTAAACCCTTTGCATGACGTTTTGTGGAATGCGTGTCTTGACGGGGAAATACGAAGCCGATGTCACTCAAAATTCTCAGCCATTCCTTCCGGGACCTGCAGGCCTGCGACGCTTTCTCTTTTTACCACGCGATCATAAATCTGCGCAAGCCTGTCAACGATGGCATCCCAGTCGTACGATCTGCGCACTTCCTTCAGTCCGTTATCAGCGAGTTTCCGCGCCAGCGTTAAATCCTTAAGAACCCTCACAAGGCAGTCGGTCAGTTCCGTTACCGAATGCGGTTCAAACAAGAGGGCGTTCTCGTTGTTGGTGGCGAAGTGCGGGATGCCGCCGATTCGCGCCGCGACGACGGGCTTGTGCGCCGCCCACGCTTCCAGGACGACGATGCCGAAAGGTTCGTGCGTGGTGGGCAGGGTGAAGACATCGCACGCGGCATACGCATCAATCAGGTCCGTGCCGTCGGGCGGAAGACCGGGGATTATCGTGGCGTTCTTTTCGGCGCCGTTTTTTCTCAACGTCGCAACTATCCGGTCGTGATAATCCCTTACGGTAATCGAGCCGATTATGAGGACATGCGCACCCGGCACCTGCTGAACCAGGGCGGGCAGAGCCTGCGCCAGGTATAATTGTCCCTTTTGCGGATCAATGCGGCTTATGCACGCGACGAGGCGCTTTCCCTCGAGCCCGAACTTCTTGCGGAAACGCATGCCGTCGCCGACGGCGAAGCGCGCCGTGTCCACGCCGTTGGGCAGATAAACGGACGTTTTCGTTGAGACTCTCCTCGTCACCTGCTGATGCTCATCGTAGCCGACGCACAGAACCGCCGCCGCATCGCGCAAAAGACGCTTGACTCCAAGGAGGAGGCCGAACGGCTTACCGTACCGCATGGCATGTCGTTCGTGCTCCCTGAATTGCGCCTTCTCAGATAGGGGAACTGTAAAGTACCCCCCGTGCAGCGAAACCACGTATGGAATTCCCCGCAACTTGGACGCCGTCCGCACGATACCGCCGAGCCGCCCCCCGCCATGGAGATGCACGAGGTCAATGTTCTTTTCCCGCAAAAGGCGGATGAACATTTCTATTGATATGGGACTTCCGCCCTTCTTGTCCATTTTCAGTTTGTTTTCGGCACTGAGGAAAAAGTAAGGGTAAAAATACCTGAATCTTTCTATAGAAAGGCCGCGAATGATGTCCGGACCGGGTTTGCTGAGGGCACTGGTGCAGAATATCGGTACTTGATGGCCGCGCTTGTTCAATCGTACGCAATAGTTGTACACGACAGCCTCTGCGCCGCCCCAATCTCCTTCAAGCAACCGTCGCATAACATGTATAACCTTCATGATTGCTCCGCAATTATCCCATATCGCGGTTTTATATTACAACAAACTCCGCGATAGGGCAAGTGTTTAACTCTTCCATTATACGTTATCTGCGGCGAGAGCCCGGGCTATCTCCGGCGGAATCCTTCGAGGCCGGTTTTCCCCGTTGACGCAGGCAAGCGTCGTGCCCCCTTCTGCAAGCAGGATGTTGCCCTTCTCACGAAAGACCTGATACTGAAACGTAATCGTTACATTTGTGATGTTCTGCACCGTTGTATGAATAACTATGACGTCGTCGTACCTCGCCCCTGCCTTGTATCGGCACACGGCTTCGACAACCGCAAGGTAAATCCCCTGCCGCTCAAGGTCCGCGTATGCGTAGCCGCGCTCCCGCATGTATTCGGTCCGGCCCATCTCAAAATAGAGAAAGTAGTTCGCGTGATATACAACGCCCATCTGGTCCGTTTCCCCGTACCGCACGCGCGTTCTGACTTCTGATTCCTGCATCTGCTCCTCCGTGTGAATGAGGCACATTTCCCGCGGAACCAAAAGTATAGGGAATATAGCGTCATTGTCAATACATTGCACTGGCACATGCGCGGGAAAAACCCCGTACATCGCAACGGAAAACTAATCGCCTCTGGTGTGAAGAACGCTGTCATAACAAGAATTCCGGAAAACCCACTTGACAATTCTTCATTCTCATACTATCCTCTCGCAAACTTTGCACCAATAAGTCCGAGAGGGGGATGGTTACCGACAAACTCAAAGAGATACCGCCCTGCCGCGCGCGGCTTGTCTTGGAGGACGGGTCGCAATGGCAGGGTATTTCTTTTGGCTCACCGAAGCCCGCCGCCGGGGAAGTCGTTTTCAACACCGGCATGATTGGATACCCCGAAGCCCTCACCGATCCGTCTTATTACGGCCAAATCCTCTGCCTTACCTATCCGCTTGTCGGCAACTACGGCGTGCCCCGCAACAGGAAGCATAAAGACCTGTCCGAATCCCTGGAGTCGAACCGCATCCAAATCAGCGGCCTTATCGTGGGCGATTACTCGAACAAACCGTACCACTGGGACTGCGCGCTGACGCTGGGGCGCTGGCTCGCGGGAAACGGCGTCCCGGGCCTTTTCGGAATCGACACCCGCGCCCTCACGCGCAAACTGCGCCACAGCGGCACCATGCTTGGAAAAATCATTTTTGATTCCGACATCGATTTTTACGACCCCAACAAAGACGACATCCTTTCAAGAGTCAGCATCAAAAACCCCGTCTTGTACGGCAACAGCGAACCGCGCATCTGCCTCATCGACTGCGGCGTGAAGCATAATATCATCCGGTGCCTCCTCAAGCGCGGGGCCGGCGTTTTGCGCGTGCCTCACGACTATCCGCTCTTCAGCGAGAATGAAAAATTCGACGGCATCGTCCTTTCCAACGGCCCCGGCGATCCGAAGCGCGCCGAACGAACAATCAGCACCGTCCGCGAAGCAATCGAAAGAAGGGTGCCCATACTGGGAATCTGCCTCGGCAACCAACTGCTCGCGCTGGCGGCGGGCGGCGAAACCTACAAACTGAAATACGGCCACCGCGGACAGAACCAGCCGTGCATCGAAGTCGGCACCCAACGTTGCTATATTACGTCACAGAACCACGGCTTCGCGGTAAGCCGCGATTCCCTGCCGCGCGGCTTTCGGATATGGTATGAAAACGCCAACGACGACACGGTCGAAGGAATCCGCCACAAGAGCGGACCGTTTATGTCCGTTCAATTCCACCCTGAGGCCAGCGCAGGGCCTTATGACACGGAGTTCATTTTTGATCTCTTCCTTAAGACAGTTCAAAGGCGATCACGCTCGGCCCATGCCTGAAAAGGTCATCCTGCTCGGCAGCGGGGCGCTCAAAATCGGGCAGGCCGGCGAATTTGACTATTCCGGCAGTCAGGCCATAAAGGCGTTAAACGAGGAAGGAATCAAGACAATCCTGGTAAACCCGAACATCGCCACCGTGCAGACGAGCAAGGACATGGCGTGGCGCACATATTTCCTGCCGGTCGAAGCGAGTTTTGTCGCCCAGGTCATCGAAAAGGAAAAACCCGATGGAATACTTCTCTCCTTCGGCGGCCAGACTGCGTTGGACTGCGGAGTCGAACTATACAAGCGCGGCGTGCTGAAGAAACACGGCGTGGCAGTCCTCGGCACGCCTATAAGAGGCATCCTTGACACGGAGGACCGGTGGCGCTTCGTCAAGGCGCTGAGGGCCATTGACGTCAAAGTACCGCGAAGCGAGGCGGTTACAGACCTCCTGGGTGCCGTCAAGGCCGCTAAAGACATCGGGTTCCCGGTCATGATACGCGCCGCATTTGCATTGGGCGGGCAAGGCTCCGGCGTGGCCCGCTCCGAGGCCGCCCTGCGGGAACTCGCGGCGAAGGCGTTCTCCTTCAGCAAGCAAATCCTTATCGAGGAATACCTCGGCGGCTGGAAGGAAGTCGAGTACGAAGTTGTGCGCGACTCATTCGACAACTGCATCGTCGTGTGCAACATGGAAAACGTTGATCCGCTGGGCATCCACACGGGCGAGAGCATCGTCGTAGCGCCCTCCCAGACGCTCAACAACCGTGAATATCACAAACTGCGCGATATCTCTATCCAGACCGTGCGACACCTGGGCGTCATCGGAGAATGCAACATCCAGTTTGCGCTTGACCCGCTCAGCGAGGACTACCGAGTAATCGAAGTCAACGCCCGCCTCTCGCGTTCGAGCGCGCTCGCCAGCAAGGCCACCGGCTATCCCCTCGCCTTTATCGCGTGCAAACTTGCGCTCGGACAGTCGCTCGTGAAACTCCGCAACTCCGTCACCCGCGCAACGACGGCCTGTTTCGAACCGGCGCTCGATTATGTTGTCGTCAAGATACCGCGCTGGGACCTCAAGAAGTTCAAGGGCGCGGTGCGCAGCATCGGCACGGAGATGAAAAGCGTCGGCGAGATAATGGCCATCGGGCGGAAATTCGAGGAGGCGCTTCAGAAGGCCATCCGCATGCTCGGCATCGGCATGACCGGGCTGGCCGGCAACGACTTCAAAGTCGAGAACCTGACAAGGGAACTCGCCATCCCGACGGACCAGAGAATTTTTTATCTGACCGAGGCCATCAAGCGCGGCCATACGACGAAGCGGCTGTATAAACTGACGGGGATTGATCCCTGGTTCCTCGAAAAGATACGGAGCATTGTGGACACCGGCGCGCGGTTCAAAGGGCGCACGCTTGCCCAGATTGACGCCGATCTTCTCCGCGAGGCGAAGGAAAAGGGATTTTCCGACGAGCAGATTGCGTCGCTCACGGGCGCAACCGAGGAAGATGTGCGCCGCGCGCGGGAAAGCCACAACATTCATCCCGTCGTCAAGCAAATCGACACGATGGCCGGAGAATTCCCCGCGAAGACGAACTACCTTTACCTCACTTACAACGGCATCGAAAACGACATCGACTTCGGCGTGGAGAACAACGTCATCGTCCTGGGAAGCGGCGCGTATCGTATCGGCTCGTCCGTCGAGTTCGACTGGTGCTGCGTCAGCGCAGTGCAGTCGCTAAGAAAAATGAAGTACAAGGCGACGATGATAAATTACAACCCTGAGACCGTCAGCACCGACTACGACATCTGCGACCGCCTCTACTTCGATGAACTTAGTTTTGAGACCGTCAACGAAATATACCGCAAGGAAAAGCCGCTGGGCATTTTGGTATCCATGGGCGGGCAAATCCCGAATAATCTGGTTTTACCGCTTCATCGCGCCGGAATGAAGATACTCGGCACCAGCGCCGCCGACATCGACCGCGCCGAAGACCGCGAGAAGTTCAGCCGCCTTTGCGACAGCCTGGGGCTTGATCAGCCGGAATGGAGCGAACTCAGCAACGCCGAGGACGCCATTGCGTTCGCGCGCAAGATCCAGTATCCGGTCCTTGTCAGGCCGTCCTATGTGCTTAGCGGCGCGGCGATGAACGTCGCATACAACGACAAGGAACTGCGGCGCTTCCTGACCGCCGCGACCGACGTTTCGCGCGAGCACCCGGTTGTCATCAGCAAATTCATACAGAACGCGCGCGAGATCGAAATAGACGCCGTCGCCAACAAGGGAAAACTTCTGGTGTGGGCGTTGAGCGAGCACGTTGAGAACGCCGGCGTCCATTCCGGCGACGCCACGATGGTCATCCCGCCGCAGCGCACGTATCTTGAGACGACGCGCCGCATCAAGAACGCCGCCAAGAGCATCGCGGCGGCGCTCAACATAACCGGGCCTTTCAATATCCAGTTTGTCGCGCGGGACAACCGGATAAAGATAATCGAGTGCAATCTTCGGGCGTCGCGCAGTTTCCCCTTCGTCTCGAAAATGTTCAAGATAAACTTCAGCGATATCGCCACGCGCGCCATCATGGGGATGCGGGTCCGGCGCGTTGACAAATCGGCCTTTGAACTGGACTACGTGGGCGTAAAAGCGCCGCAGTTCTCGTTCCCGCGCCTCAAGGGGGCCGACCCCGTGCTTTCGGTTGAGATGGCCAGCACCGGCGAGGTCGGATGCTTCGGCGACGACATCTACGAGGCATTTCTCAAGGCGGTCCTTTCCGTCGGCTATCGTTATCCGCGCAGGGGAGTCCTGCTGGCCATCGGGGGGAATAAGGCGCGTTATGACATGCTTGAGCCGTTGCTGGAGTTTGCGCAGAACGGGATAGAAATATTCGCCACGGAACACACGGCGAAGTTTTTGAACGCGCAGGGAATTCCGGCGACATTGGCCTACAAGGCGCACAACGTGCACAAGAAACGGAACGCGCTGAATCTTATCAAGCAGGGAAAAGTTGACCTGGTAATCAACATCCCTTCGGAAGGGAACAGGTTGGTCCAGGACCAGTACCTCGTTCGCCGGGCCTCCGCGGATTACAACATACCGCTCTTCACAAACGTGAAAACCGCCTCACTGTTCCTCCTCGGCATATCGCGCTGCAAGCGCGAGGATCTCAAACCAAAGGCATGGGAAGAATACTGACCTCCCATCGGTCTCATCGTTGACACGCCGCCGCCGCCGCCTTACAATGCTTCCCCAATATATTCGCGCGAGATTTGTCGCGCATCCCTCACCGGAATTCAACGCAGGAGAGTTTCATGGGTCAAGACAATTGTCCCGTTGCAGACAAAAAGAACACCGTGGTTTTCGGCAAGGCGCGTTTCCAGATATTGACGGATCGCTTGCTCCGTTTGGAGTGGGCCGAGGACGGCATTTTCGAAGACCGCGCGACTTTCGCCGCGATTAACCGCAAGACCCCGCCCGTCAAATTCAGCACGAAAACAAAGGGCAAGTCCCTGACAATCAAGACGAAGCGCCTGACATTGCGTTACAAGGATGATGGCAAGGAATTGTCAAGGAACAACCCGACCGTCTCCTTTGTACTGGGCGGCAAGAAGGTCCTCTGGCATCCCGGCCTTCGGGACACGCACAACCTCGGCGGGACGGCGCGGACGCTGGACGGCTCGGAGGACGGCCCTATCCTATTGGGAAATGGGTTTATTTCCCGTAGCGGCTGGGCGGTCGTCGATGATTCGACGAATCTTGTTTTTGACGAGAGCGATGGCCGCGCATGGGCCGCGACGCGACACCCCGCTCGACGGCAGGACCTGTATCTGCTCGCCTACGGGCACGATTACAAAACGGCTCTTCGCGACGCAGCGATGATTTTCGGCGCGCAGCCCCTTCCGCCGCGGTTCACGCTCGGTTACTGGTGGTCGCGTTATTGGGCGTACACCGATAAGGAAATCGAAGAACTCGTGAACAACTTCAACACCATGAAGATCCCGATTGATGTCATGGTTGTCGACATGGACTGGCACCTTGAGGGCTGGACGGGCTACACATGGGACAAGCGGTACTTCCCCGACCCGACTGAATTTCTCGGCTGGCTGAAGTCGCAGGACTTGAAGATAACGCTGAACCTTCATCCCGCGCAAGGCGTCGGCAAGCACGAGGAGCAATTCGAAAAGATGGCGGAGGAACTCGGCATCGATCCGGGCATGGTTGACCGGATTGAATTCGACTGCACCGATCCGGAGTACATGGACGCTTACTTTAAGCACCTCCATCAGCCGCTGGAAGACGCCGGAGTCGATTTCTGGTGGCTCGATTGGCAGCAAGGCAAAAAGTCGAAAACCGAGGGGCTTGATCCGCTGGCGTGGCTGAACATTTTGCACTGGGGGGACATCGAAAAACGGGACAAGTCCCGCAGACCCCTTATACTGAGCCGCTTCGGAGGCATAGGCGCAGGCAGGTATCCGCTGGGCTTTTCCGGCGATACGCTGTCTAAGTGGGGAACGCTTGAGTTTCAGCCGTACTTCACGGCGACGGCATCCAACATTCTTTTCGGCTACTGGACTCACGACATCGGCGGGCACGCGCCCGGCTGCGCAATCCCGTCCGAACTTTACACGCGGTGGGTGCAGTTCGGCATCTACTCCCCCATCATCAGGACGCACACGACGAAGAACCCCGAGGCGGAAAGGCGCATCTGGGCCTATCCCCCGCCATTTTCTGAAATCATGATGAACGCCATCCGCCGGCGGTACGAGATGGTCCCTTACATTTACACGGAAAACCGCAAATGCTTCGACACGGCAATCTCCCTGTGCCATCCGATGTATTACGACCATCCCGAGTCGGACGCGGCGTACAAGGCGAATTCGCAATACATGTTTGGCGACGAAATGCTTGTCGCGCCGGTCGTCGCGCCGGTGGACGCCGGGGACGAAATGACGGAAGTCAAGGTGTGGCTGCCGGAGGGAACATGGTTCGATACCGCGGTCGGCATGACAGATGAGGGAGGCCGCACAATAAAGAGACGCTACAATATTTACGAAGCGCCCGTATTCGTCAAGGCCGGCGCGATTATCCCCGGCCAGAAAATGCCGCTGCGGCTTACGCCCGGCAGTTACAAGGACCTTGTGGTAACCGTTTATCCGGGCAATCGCGGAAGTTATATCCTGTACGAAGACGACGGCGTCAGCCGCGATTACGCCAAAGGCATATCCGCCGAAATCCCGCTGTCCCACGAGGAAGTCAAAGGAGTTAGGAGAATCACGATAGGCAAGGCAAACGGCACTTACAAGGGCTTCGCACGGAAGCGGTCGCTGGAGATAAGGCTGACCGGCTCGGTCCCGCCCGTCTCCGTAATCGCGGGTGGAAAGCCGGCGAAATGGGCCTACCGCTTGGGGCGGAGAGGCTGGGCCTACGACGGGGACACGGCCACGACGATAATACGCGTGCCGGAATTTGACGTCACCAAGGGGCTGGCTGTCGAAGTTGTTCAGAACGTTTCCGTGCCGGCAAAGACGGCGATGGGGCTTAAAGGCTTGATTTCACGCCTGCGCGTGATAAAAGAGTATTCCGCGGCGCACGCTCTTGAGAGGATGATTGTCGAGGCGACGCAAACCGGCAACAGGATTTCCCGCAGGCCGTCAACGTTCCTCAGCGAAGTCAGGAAACTCGGCTCGATAATGAAGCGGTTGCCGGCGGCGATGCGGCGCGCGCCGAAGACCGGCGAGATACCGCTTAAAAAGGTGGACACGGCCATCAACATTATCAACACGACGGTGAGGGAATTCAAAAGCGTCCTGCCATAACAGCGGCGACGCGCGGCGCAATAGGCGCAACCGTCCCCTCACAGGGCAAATCGCTCGGTGTGTATTCGTTTCGCCGGGAAACCCAGCCTACGCAAGGATGCGGATACAAGTTTCATCATGATCGGCGGGCCGCAAAGAAAGACACGCGCCTTGCGGTCCTTTTCCGTCAGCAGGCGACCAAGCAGTGCGTCGTCCACCTTTCCCTTTTCGCCGGGCCAATCAGGCTGATTTGAAAGCACGTGATGAACTCGAAGATTTAGTCTGGCGGGCAAGGCGTCAATTTCCCCGCGGAAGACGACGTCCTTTTCACTTCTATTGCCCCAAATCAAAACGATTGAGCGCCGGTCTCCGGTGTCCGCCATGTAGCGCAGCATGCTGAGCAGCGGCGTAATGCCGATGCCGCCTGCAATCATCACAAGGTCCCCCATCGGATGCGGCGCATGCGAGAAATGCCCGTAGGGGCCGTCAATCATCGCGGTGTCGCCGGCCTTCGTCTGACTCATCGTCGCGGTAAAATCGCCGCTGTTCTTGATGGTGAAAGTTATGGCGTCCTTGCGCGCAGGCGACGAGGACAATGTGAAGTGATGTTCCTCGGTGCGCATCCCCTGCCGCTTCAGCGTGATGAAGGCAAACTGGCCCGGCATGTAATCAAAGGCTTCGCCCTTCCGCGGCTCCAGGGTGAGATTGCACGTGTTGTAGTTTACCTGCGTCACGTCCGCAACGACGAAGGCCCGCCTCCAGAGCCGCCGCGGCTTGATAATCTTGACCCAGACAAAAGTCGCCGCGCAAAGCGCGACGACCGTGAGCCAGAAATATCTCGGCCAGCCGGAGTTCACCCCGCGGCCGAGAATCTGCGAATGCACCGTAACCACGACAACCGCGACAAACGTCAACTGGTGAATTCCGCGCCATGTCTCAAACGACAACCCCAGGAAAATTCGCCAGAGGCTCGTGCATACTATTACGGCAAGCACAACCAGCGCCAGCGCGCCCACTCCTTCCGCCCACGCCAGCCCGGCCTCCGCGAACTCGTCAATAACGCCTGTCCCGTACAACAGCGTCGGATGCAGCGCCGCAAGGCAGACCGCCGCCGCCCCCATCACCTTGTGGAAACGGAACATCCGGTCCAGCGCAAATGCGCGGTCCAACAACTTGATGCGCGCGCTCACGGCAAATTGAAGCATTATTAGCATCGCCGCGAGCAGCCCGGCGACGTTGCCCGTAACGGTAAAGAACTCTTTTGCGCCTTCAATCTTCGCGATGTCGTTCCGTATGCCGACCCATACCGTCAGACCCAGCAGCGCGACGAACGCGGCTATCGGAACCGCGCGCAGCCATGCCGGAGGGAGCCTATATGAGATATTGCTTTCCGTCACGCGCTGCCCCAATCATGCCGGGCGTTGAGCCGATGGCTGGAAGTGCCGCAGGATACTCAAGCCGAGAGGAAACTTCGCCCACAGGACGATGATATCGGCCAGCAATGTCTGTAGAATGATATTCGGTAAAGTAACTTCCAGATGCCGCTCGCCAAAATCCCTCACGGAAAACAGCCCCATTGCGATAGTGCCGACAACTATCGCCATAAAGTTGAGCAGAAACGCCAATCCGACCGTCTTTGCGTTGTTGAAAAGAAACGGCAGGACAAACGCCGACATCACACCCACCAGCAGTGGCGCAACAAATATGATTGATTTGGCCGGAGAGTGAATGCGGAAGTGCAGCAACAAGCCGCCGATGGAAAGAAGGAAAATGGCGAGGATTTGAAGCCGGATTTCTTTCTTGAACATATCCAATTCCTTTCCTGTGGTGTGGTGGGGAGCGGCAACACCGCAT
>Ga0315288_10001485_pt1 | contig 30378 bp, 23 predicted proteins | sample YL17G11_20_MG_FD_203454 | JGI IMG/M metagenome (GOLD analysis project Ga0315288, IMG submission 203454) | Sediment microbial communities from Yellowstone Lake, YNP, Wyoming, USA - YL17G11_20 | ecosystem: Environmental > Aquatic > Freshwater > Lake > Sediment | place: USA: Wyoming | collected... | reverse complement strand
AAGGATGGGGATCGCATATCGTGTCGGATCTTGCAGTCCACCTGGTGCAACTTTACCCGCCCCTGGCCGGCTACCTCACCGAGGTGGAGCGCCAGATGGCGCGCCTGGCTCACGCCGACGCCACGACCCTGCGCGAGGCCGGCCGGTATGTGATCTCGGGCCGGGGCAAGCGCCTGCGCCCAGCCGTGCTGCTTCTCGCGGCGGAGGCCTGTCATACCGTGGGCCCGCGCACGGTGCTCTACGCGGCCGTGGTGGAGTTGGTGCACACCGCCTCCCTGATCCACGACGACGTCGTGGACGAGGCGGCCTGGCGCCGCGGCCGGCCCTCGGCGCCCTCGCGCTGGGACAACAAGATTTCGGTGCTGCTGGGCGACTATCTCGTCGCCCGCTCCTTCGAGGGCCTCACCCGGCCCGAAGACGCGCCGGTGGTGGGCGAGCTGGCGGCCGCGGCGGCGGAGATGTGCCGGGGCCAGGTTCAGGAGATCATCTCCAGCGGCCCCGACCTCACCGAACAGGGTTACTATGACATCATCGCCGGCAAGACGGCTTCGCTCTTCGCCTGCGCCGCGCGCGTGGGGGCGATGCCCTGCGAGCCGGCCCTCGCCGAGGCGCTCAGCGGCTTCGGGCAGGAGTTCGGGATGGCCTTTCAGATCGCCGACGACATCCTCGACGCCGCGGGCACGCCCTCGGCGTCGGGCAAGCCGGTGCGCGGCGACCTCAAGCAGCGCAAGGCGACGCTGCCCGCGATCTTCGTCCTGCGCACCGGGCCGGCCGAGGCGCGGGAGCGCCTGCGCGAGGCCCTCACCGACGGCAACGCGGCGAACCACGCCGAGATCGAGGACCTGATGCGCCGGCACGGCGGCATCGAGTATGCCTGGGCCGTCGCCAGCCGTCATCTCGAACGTGCCCGCCAAAGCCTGGCCTCGGCGCCCTCGTCGGAAGCAAAGCAGGCGCTGCTGGCGGCGGCAGGCGACGCCTTCCCGCTGCCGGTGATGGCGTCGGCGCAGCCGCCCCTCGGACTGGCCGCAAAGGGGCGGGGTGACCCGTAATCGTCGCGCCATGAAGCCGCAGCTCGAGGAGCGCGCGCGCCCATGATCGGGCCCATCAAGCATGGGCCCGCACTCCTGGTGGCGCTCGGGCTCGCGGCGGCCGTGGCCGCGCCGGCGGCCGCGACGAACGAGCGCGCCCTCAGCCTGCTGGCCGAGGGGACGGCTTACGCCCAGAGCCGCGACTACCCGCTGGCGGAAAGCCGCCTCCAAGCCGCCCTCCGCGCCGACCCGCAACTGGCAGCGGCGTATCGCTGGCTGGGCCGCATCTATCGCGAGCAAGTCCTGCGCGAGCAGGCGGTCTCCGCGCTGGCGCACGCCGTGCTCCTCGAGCCCAGTGACGCCGACAGTCGCGCCGCCATCGCCGATCTCCTCAACGGGCCGCCCCCGCTGTGGCTCGATCGCGAGGCGCTGCCCGCGCTGCCCCTGCAATTCGCGGACTCCCAGGTCAGGCTCACGGATCCACGGCTGGCGGCGTCTGCGCCCATCATCCGGCGCACCCTGAGCAGCGCCGCGCCCCTGGCGCGCGAGGAGGACATCCCCGGGGAGCGCGGGCGGTGCGACCTCGCGCTCGCCGGCTACGTTCTGGATGGCGAACGGTGGATGCTGCGATTCCGGCTGCACTATCCTTCCTCGCGGCTGAGCGCTTTCGGCGCCGACTACGGCGCGCTCGCCGCCGATTCCCTGAATCTGCTCCTCCACACCCGGGTCGTTGCCGAGGCCTACCTCGGCCGCGCCCGCCGCGAGGTCCCCGTGGCCGATGCGTGGCTCTGCGAGCAGGGCGCCCCGGGCGGCGAGGCCTGGTCGAACAACCTGCTCATCACCGGCCTCCACGAGAAGCGGCCCGCGGGAGAATGGGCCCGGCAATTGACCCACGAATTCGGGCACCTCGCCCTGCCCGGCGTGGATCACTACCAGGAGCCCGAGGCCTGGGCCAATGGCGCGCTTGGCGAGCGCTTGTTCACCAAGTGGCTGCTCGCCAACCCCGACAACGGCGTGCGCCTGCTGGGTGACCTCAGCCCGGCTGATTTTTCGCGCGCGCGGATCGCGCCGCTCATCCGCCGCTTCCTCGCCGAGGGCCCCGCGTCACCGCTGGCGAGGGGCGCTTCGGCCCAGGCCATGGACTGGTATGTGGGGCTGGCGCTCTACGTCGAGGCCGCCTTGGGCCCCGGCGCGCTGAGCGATGCCATGGCGGCGGCCCAGCGCAGTACCCGCGCCGAAACTTTTCTGCGCGCGGTTGGGCAGGTGATGGCGCAGCGAGCCGGGCGCGGCCTGGCCCTGGACGCATCGGCCGGCGACGGCGCCGATCTCTGGGTGTACCTGCCGGGGGGCCGCTGGCGCGCGGGCGACAGGGAAGTCGCCGGGGGCTGGCAGCGAATCGCCGGCCCCTGGGAGCCCGGCGCGGTGCTCACCGTTCGCCCGGCCGCCGAGGTGAAGTCGCAGTGACCGCGCCCGGGGCCGCTGATTTCCAGATTCGCCGCCTCCGTTCCGACGACGCCGACCGGCTGGGGCGCTTCCTGAGATCGCTCTCCCAGCAGACCACGGAATTCTACCAGCCCTACGGCTTCGATCCGGCGGCGGCGGTCGAGATCGCGCTGCGATCGGAGCAGCCCGATCAGTTCCACCTGGTGGCGATTCGCGACGAGAACGGCCGCGAGGACATCGTGGCCCACGCCTTCCTCTGGAAGACCAACACCCAGGACCCGCTGCTGGGCATCTGCGTCACCGACGCCCACCAGGGCAAGGGGCTGGGCAGCCGGCTCGTGGAGCGGCTGGTGCGGCGCACGCTCATGATGGGCAAGCCGTCGCTGCGGCTCACCGTTTTCCCCAGGAACTTGCGCGCGCAGCACGTGTACACCAAACTGGGCTTCGGCCTGGTCGGCACCGCCAAGGACGGCCAGATGATCATGGAGCGCAGGCTGCCGGCGCCGGCGCTGGCGGTGCGCATCGCCTACGTGCACCCCATCCCGTGGGGCCTGCAGGGGCTCACCCCCGACACCTGGCCCCTCGACGCCTGGAAGCGCCACGTGGACTTTCTGCGCTCGGTCGGCGCCACCGGGCTGAAGATCTACCTGTGGCCCCAGCATTTCTATCACCCGGAGCATCCCGACACTCTGCACAACCAGTGGCGCTACCGCGTCTATGCCGACGCGCTGCGCTACGCCCGCGACGCCGGCCTGAAGACCTTCGTGGGCTTCGCCTTCAACACCGCGCCGCCTTCGGTGTACCTGCGCTATCCCGCGCTCCGCGCGTGGGAGGGCGGCTACACGGGCATGCACCTGTGCTGGAGCCGCGGCAAGGCCGAGATCCTGCCCTTCCAGACCTACCTGATCGAGCACTTCGCCACGGTGGCGGATGGGTTCTTCCTGTGGTTGCTCGATCCGGGGCTGTGCCTGTGCCCCGATTGCGCCGACCAGGGGGCGGTGCTGCAAGATGCCCTGGAGACTTACCTGGGGCGCGTCGCCGCCGTGGGCGTGGAGACGCGCCTGCACCTCATGGCCTGGCAGTTGGAGGCGCTCATGCGGGGCGCCATCGCCGGCGCGACGCCCGATCCGCAGGTCGCGTCCCGGCTCTTGGCGCGGTTGCCGCAGGGCGCGATGGTGGCGGCGAGCGACCCGGTGATCTTGCAGACCGCCCGGGAGCGCGGCCACGTGCCGGTGCACTTCGACATCACCCTCGATCCCGAGGGAGGGCTCGAGGACCGCGCCCTCTTCCCCGTGCCCCTGCTCTCGGAGATAGACGGCGTGGTGGCGCGGATCGTCGAGGGCGGCTGGGCGGGGGCCATCGGCTACCGGCTCACCCCGGCCACGCGGGTCGCCAGCGATTACGTGTTCTTCCGCAAGTTGGCGCAGCCCGGCACGCCGGCGGCGGACCTCATCCACGAGATGGGCTCGATGCTCTTCGCCAGCCCCAGCGCGGGAGAGGATTTCACCGAGGCGAACCTGCGCCTCGAGGAGTGGTGGCGCGAGCGCGCACCGGCCGACCTGTTGCAGGCGAGCCGGCTCCTGGAGCGGAGCCTGGAGTCGTGCCACCCCCAGGACCGGCCGCTGGTGGAGCCGGCCGCGCATTGGGCCGACGTGCTGTTCTACCTAGCGAACTTCATGTACCGCCTCGACAGCGCCTCCAACGAGGGCGAGCGCGACGCCCTCTGGCGCTCCCTCGCCGATAATCTCTACCGGCGCATGCGCGGCAAAGAGACCTTCCGCGCCTTCACCGCGGACCAGGTGTGGGCCGTGCGGGCCCAGGAGATGATCGGCCAGCGCGCCCGCTGGTGGATCCGCTGGCTGCGCGAAACGGCGCACGGAGGTTAGGCCATGGGTGAGCGGTGGTGCAGGTTCGCATGGGTGGCCGCGATAGGGGTCGCGCTCGCGGGGCAAGCGGGTGCGCGCGGCTGGTCGGAGGCGCCCGCGATCGCGGTGGCCATCAACGGGCAGGTCCAGGACTACGCCGTGCCGCCGATGGTGGTGAACGGCCGCGCCATGGTGCCGATGCGGGGGATCTTCGAGTCGCTGGGCGCGAAGGTGAACTGGAACGGCGCGAGCCACACGGTGACCGCGGCGCGCGCGGAGACCGGGGTGCGGCTGGCGGTGGGCAGCCGGTCGGCGCAGATCGGCGGAAAGCCGGTGCTGCTGGCAGCGGCGCCGCTGATGTACCACGGAACGGTGATGGTTCCGCTGCGCTTTGTGAGCGAGGCCCTGGGCGCCCAGGTCCAATGGGACCCGGCGAGCCGGCTGATCTCGATCGGCGCGCCGGAGGGCTTCGTGGCCACGGCGCCGCAGACGCCGCCGGCCGTGCTGCCGGCAAGCCCTGCCGGTCCGGCGCAGAGGGTGCGAGTGGGGCTCCAGGAGTACACCATCGCGGTGTCGCCGAACCCCGTGAAGGCGGGCGCGATCACGTTCGATGTGGCCAACAGGGGGATCACCGGCCACGCGCTCGCCATCGAAGGCACGGAGATGAAAACGCCGCTGCTTGGGCGGGGGCGCGTCGTCACCTTCACCGCGACCCTGGGGCCCGGCGTTTACACCCTCTACTCGCCGCAGGGCAATGATCGCAAGCTGGGGATGGAGACGCGGCTGAGGGTGGAGTAGACCGGCCGCGGGGGGTGCGCGAAACGCCACCTCGCCCGTAGGGCCGGACTTGCCTCCTGCCCCGGTACAGGCCCCGGGCAGGCGCGAGGTCCTGACCTACGGCTTGTCACCCTGAACGAAGTGAAGGGTCCCGGATGGCACGGTAAGACCGCCCGGCATTCTTCGCCTTCGGCTCAGAATGACAAGCGCCGCCGCGCGTTTGCGCGCGTGCGCGGCGCCGTGCTATAATCCGCGCCGTCCAATCCCCCTGAAACGAGGTAAGAGCGCGTGCGCAAGATCGCTGTCATCCCCGGCGACGGCATCGGCCCGGAGGTCGTGCGCGAGGGCCTCAAGGTGCTCGCCGCCGCCGCGGCCGTGACCGGGTTCAAGTACGAGACCGTCGAGTTCGATTACGGCGGCCAGCGCTACCTGAAGACCGGCGAGGTGATGCCCCACTCGGCGCTCGATGAACTGCGCCAGTTCGACGCCATCTACCTGGGCGCGGTCGGCCATCCCGACGTCAAGGCCGGGATCATCGAGCACCAACTCCTGCTGGCGATCCGCTTCGGCCTCGACCAGTACATCAACCTGCGCCCCATCAAGTTGTACCCGGGCGTCTGGACGCCGATCAAGGACAAGGGGCCCGCGGATATTGACTTCGTGGTGGTGCGCGAGAACACCGAGGACGTCTACATCGGCGCCGGCGGCTTCGCGCACAAGGGCACCGACATGGAGGTCGCCACCCAGATCATGGTGTACACCCGCAAGGGCACCGAGCGCGCGATCCGCTTCGCCTACGAACTCACGCGCAAGCGCAACCGCAAGCGCCGCCTCACCCTCTGCGACAAGTCCAACGTGCTCACCTACGGTCACGATCTTTGGCAGCGCGTCTTTCGCGAGGTGGGCGAGGCCTACCCCGACATCGAGAAGGATCACGCCTACGTGGACGCCACCACCATGTGGATGGTCAAGAACCCCGAGTGGTTCGACGTGATCGTCACCACCAACATGTTCGGCGACATCATCACCGACCTGGGGGCGATGATCCAGGGCGGGATGGGCATCGCCGCCTCGGGAAACATCAACCCCGAGGGCGTCTCGATGTTCGAGCCGATCCACGGCTCCGCGCCCAAGTATGCGGGCCAGAACAAGGCCAACCCGCTGGCCGCGATCTCCGCCTGCCAGATGATGATGGAATACCTGGGCGAAGCGCAGACCGCCGCGGTGATGGAGCGCGCCATCGTGCGCACCCTGGAGAGCGGCCACATCCCCACCATGTCGGCCTCCGGCGGCCTGCCCACAACCGAGATCGGCGACCTCGTGGCGGGGCACTGCTCAGGGTAACAAGTCGGCTGTCATTCCGAGCCGCAAGGCGAGGAATCTCGTGCGAGACTCCTCGCGGAGTTTATCCTGAGCGAAGTCGAAGGGCTCGGAGTGACAAGCTCTGGGCGCACGGCCGTGCGCCCCTGCCTTTTTCAGGAGATAGCATGGAACGCTTCTCGGTTGAGACGCGCCGGCGCACGGAGTTGGTGGACATCACCGCCCAGGTCGAGCGCGCGGTCCGCGCCTCGGGCGTGAAGGACGGCGTCGCCCACGTCTTCGCGCTCCACACCACCGCCGGCATCACCATCAACGAGAACGCCGACCCCACGGTCGTGCAGGACGTGCTCGCGGCGTTGGAGCGAGCGGTGCCGCAGGAGGCGCACTACCGCCACGGCGAGGGAAACTCGCCGGCGCACGTGAAATCGAGCCTCATGGGCTGCAGCCAGACAGTACCGGTCGAAGGGGGGCGCCTGGTGCTGGGCACCTGGCAGGCGATCTACTTCTGCGAGTTCGACGGCCCCCGCACGCGCACCGTGGCCGTGCAAGTGAGCGGGACGCCGTAGCCTCCCGCTCATCCTGAGCCCTTCGCCCGTCATTCCGAGCGGAGCGAGGAATCTCGAACCAGCGAATCCTGCCGGGCTCAGGGCAAACTCCGCGAAGGATCCCGGTGGGATCTGGTGGGCGGGACATTCTTGTCCCGCCACGGCTCGGCAGAGCCGAGCCGGCGACTGGCGGGAGCAAGAGTTTTCCCGCGCAAGAACTCTGATGAGCCGCAAGGAGGGGGCAGGCCAACGACCGTCAGGGAGTGGCACGCACCGGCCGTCTACGTAGTGAGCCTGCTGGCTGGCGGGCTCTGGGGATACCTCCTCGGACGCCTCGCCGGACGGGGGTTTTGGGGCGTCCGCAGAACCAGCGCCGAACGCGGATGGGTCGAATGGATGCTGGTTGGCATGATGGCAATCGTCGTGGGTGGCGTGGGGTTGGAGGGAGGCGCGGTGCTCGGTTTTGCCGCTTCCACGCCTTTTTGGGACCCCGCGTGGGGGTCTAGGGTGGCTAGGGTGGTGGGCATGCTGACATCCTATCTGGGGCTTTTCGCCAGCCTGCCCGGCATCGTCGTCGGGCTTATCGTGCAGCGCCGCCGGCAGCAGGGCCGAGCCAGAGACGGGCAGGAGTAGCTCTTCTGCCCACCCGGCTGTCCGCCATTCCGAGGGGCAGCCGAGGAATCTCGTTCTCTAGGAAACCGGGTCGCCGGCTGTTGCCGAGATCCCTCGCTTGTGCTCGGGATGACATAAGGCATGGCAGGGGCGCGTAAGGAGCACAGCCGGGGGCGGCTGTGCTACACGGCGCGCGCCAGCCGCCGCAGCGCCTCCATCCGCTCGCGGTCGCCGATGCGGGCGCGGTTGACGGCCTCGCGCAGGACCTCAATGGACTGGTCGTAGGTCGGGCGGTCCACGGGGAACGGATAGCCGTCCTTGCCGCCGTGCGCGAAGGAGAACTTGGCCGGGTCGCGCCAACTCGCCTGCACCCCGTGCAGCAGTTCGGCCACCAGCGCCAGCGCGCGGATGGTCTTGCCGCCCACGCCGGCGGTGCCCAGCAGCGCCTCGAAATCCTGCGGCGGCCTGTCGTACGTCTTCAGCAGGATGCGCTCCACCGACTCGGGCCGCAGGTCGCGCACCAGCACCTCGTGCTGGCGCGGCAGCGTGAGCGCCTGCATCTTCTTGATCTCGCCGGCGATGGCGTCCGGCCGCTCGCGCGACAGCAGCGCCGTGGTGCGCCGGCTCTCCTCGCTCTCCTGGGCCACCATGTTGAGCACCCGCGCCTCGCGGCCCTCGGCGCAGATCGCGCTGTGCGGCTCGTTGACGAAAGACTCCAGCCGCTCCGAGACCCAGTGGTAGCGGCGGGCGTAGCGGTTCGCGTCATTCATGCCCTGCTGGACCACGGCCCAGTCGCCCGCGCGCGTGAACACGAAGCAGTGATGGTAGAGTTGGTAGCCGTCCTGCACCGCGGCGCTGTCCACCTTCGCCGACATCCGGCTGGCATAGACCAACTCGGCGGGATCGCGCGCGATGGTGTGGCGCTCGGCGTACGCTTCGATCATCTGCGGCGTCTTGCGCGAGGTGGCGCCCTTGCCGCCGGCGACGAAGACGCCCAGTTCGCCTTCCAGGCCCTTCAGGCCCTCCTTGAGCGCGCCGCAGGTCGTGGTGGTGACGCCCGAGGAATGCCAGTCGAACCCCAGCACGCAGCCGAATGATTGAAACCAGAAGGGGTCGGACAGTTTGAGCAGCAGGTCCTGGGGGCCGTACTCCTCGACGATGATGCGGCCGATCTCGCGCGCCAGCGCGGTCATGCGCTCGAAGAGCCAGCGCGGCGCGCTGCCGCCGTGAAGGGGCAGGTTGGCGGTCCCGGTGCGCATATGCGAAGTATAGGGCATGTATGCAACCGCCGCAAGCGCGGCCGTGCTATAATCCGCCGTAGCGGCAGCCCGGAGCCTGCCCTGAGCGCAGTCGAAGGGTGGCCGCCCAGGGAGCCCACATAGGGGCTCCCCTACGCAGTCCGCGCAGCGCGAGGCCGCCATGTCGTCACGCGATTCCGAGTCGGGGCCGCCATTGCAGCCCGGCGATCGTCTTCGCCTTCGCTTAGGCGACCTCGCCACCGGCGGCGAGGTCGTGGCGCGGCACGAGGGCATGGCGGTGTTCGTGTGGGGAGGCGCGCCGGGCGACCTGGCCGCCGTCGAGATCACCCAGGTTTCGCCGCGGTTCGCGCGCGGGCACGTGGTCGAGGTCATCGAGCCGGGACCCGCGCGCGTGCAGGCGCCGTGTCCCTATTTCCCCGAGTGCGGCGGCTGCCAGATCCAGCACCTCGCCTACGAGGAGCAGTTGCGCCAGAAGCAGATGATCGTGCGCGACGCCCTCGAGCGCATCGGCCGCCTGCGCGAGGTGGAGGTGGCGCCGACCATCGGCATGGCCGACCCCTGGCGCTACCGCAACAAGGCCGAGTACGCCATCACTCCCACCGCCGAGGGGCTGGCCCTCGGCTTCATGGCCGCGCGCTCGCACCAGGTCGTGCCGGTCGAGGACTGCCTGGTGCAGCACCCGCTCGGCGTCGAGGTGATGCGCGCCTTCCGCGGCATCGCGCGCGAGACCGGCTGGTTGGCCGGATGGCAGGCGGAGTCCGGGTCGCTGGCTCACCTCATCACGCGGGTTTCCACGGCGCAGGACCGCGCGCTCGCGACCATCGTCTATCCGGCCCACGCTCCGCAGCCGCAGGTCGTCGCTGAGCGCCTCATGCAGGCCGTGCCCAGGCTCGCCGGCGTCACGGCGACGGCGACCAAGCGCCGCCAGTGGCCGTCGCCGGCGCATTCGCGACCCATCGTCGGCGAGTGGGCCCTCGAGGAGCGGCTCGGCGAATTGCGGTTCCGGGTGTCCGCGGATTCGTTTTTCCAGGTGAACACGCAGCAGGCCGAGCGCCTGCTCGAACTGGTGACCACCTGGTCCGAGGTCCGTCCAGGCGACCTGGTGGTGGACGCCTATTCCGGCGTGGGGATCTTCCTGGTGGCGCTGGCGGCGCGCGGCGCGAAGGTGATGGGCATCGAGTCCAACGCCAGCGCGGTGCGCGACGCTCGCGCCAACGCGCGCCGCGCCGGGCTCACTGGGGTGCGGCTGGTGCACGGCAAGGTGGAGCGCCTGCTTCCCATGCTGGCGCGACAAGAGGCGCAGGCCGACGTAGTGATCTTCGATCCACCGCGGGCCGGCTGCGGCAAGGCCGCGCTCGTGGGCGCTGCGCGAATGAGCCCCCGCGCCATGGTGATGGTCTCGTGCGACCCGGCGACCCTGGCGCGCGACCTGCGCGTCTTAGGCGACCTGGGGTACCGCGTGGATCGGTTGCAGCCGGTGGATCTCTTCCCTCACAGTTACCACGTGGAGATCGTGGCGAGGGCGGTCAGGGTCTGACGCGACGATCACCAGATGCGGCCGCGATCGCGCTCGTGAGACGAGCCCTGGCGCTTGCGGCGCGCCGCCTGGCGCTTCATGACCCGGTCCTGCGCCGGCTTGGTGATGAACCAGTCTTTCCACCGGTCCCCTTGCCGTTCGCGCGATGGGCGGGCTGGCTTGATCTCGCGACCCGCGGGCTTCTTGCCGTCATGTTGGAGCATAAGTGCTGGTGTCCCCGGATTGAGGCGAAAAGTGGCCTTACTTCCATACTTATTCCACGTTCTGAAGGGCTGCGTCACAATAACCGGCCGGCGATTTGCCGGCTAGTGCAGCGCCACAGAACTGCCAGACCAGATCGTAGGGGCGGACCTCTGGTCCGCCCGTCTGCGGGAGCACCAGAGGTGCTCCCCTACGTCTCTGGGTGACAACGCTGCGCAAGAGCAACTGGTCGCGGACTTGCGTGGCGCCGCACTAGGGGACCTTCACCAGGGGCGCGTACTGGGCCACCAGTTTCTTCACGCCCTGCTTGGGGAAGGCGACGGTGATCAGGGCCGACTCGCCCTCGCCCGCGGTGTTGATCACGATCCCCTCGCCCCACTCGGCGTGGACCACGCGCTGGCCCGCCGCGAACCCCTGCTTCGAGGCCCCGCGCTGGGCCAGGATCTCCTCGGCCTGCGGGGAACGACTGGTGTCGGCCGCCTCCCAGGAAAGCGGCCGGGCCGCGGCGAGCGCCGCATCCTTCCCCTCGAGCACGCTGTCCGGAATGTCCTCCAGGAACCGGCTGCGCGGGTTGCGCGTGGTCGCGCCGAAGAGCGTGCGCGTCTGAGCCAGCGTGAGAAACACCCGCTGCTTGGCGCGCGTGATGCCCACGTAGCAGAGCCGCCGCTCCTCCTCCAGTTCCATGGGATTGTCGCTCAGCGCCGCGCGCGGCACGGGGAAGATGCCCTCCTCCATCCCCACCATGAAGACCACGGGGAACTCCAGCCCCTTCGCGCTGTGGAGCGTCATGAGCGTCACCGCATCCACGCCCTCGCCCTCGCGGAGCGTCCCGGGGTCGGCGAGGAGTGCCACCTGCTCCAGGAACCCACCCAGCGTGGGATTATCGCCCTGCTCCTCGAACTCCTGGGTCGCCGAGAGAAGTTCGCGCACGTTCTCCGCCTTGGCGCGCGCCTGGTATGACTTGTCCTGTTCGAGGTGTTCGAGATAGCCGGTGCGCTCGATCACCCGCCGCACCAGGTCGGTCACGCCGACTGGTCCCGCCTCCTCCATGAGGCCGCGCAGGAGCCCCGCGAACTCGCCCAGCGCCTGGGTCTGCCGCGCCGGCAGGCCAACGTGCTCCACTTGCAGCAGCGCCTGGAACAGGCTCATGCGCCGCTCCTCGGCGGTGACGGCCAGCCGGGCTACGGTGACGTCGCCGATTCCCCGCGGCGGCACGGCGATGATGCGCTTGAGGCTCACGCTGTCATCGGGGTTGAAGATCACGCGCAGGTAGGCGAGGATGTCCTTGATCTCCGCGCGGTCGTAGAACCGCAGGCCGCCGACGATGCGGTACGGCAGCCCCATCCCAAGGAAGACTTTTTCGAAGACGCGGGACTGCGCGTTCATGCGATAGAGGACGGCGAAATCGGCGTAACGCAGGCCCTCCATCTCCGCGAGTTCCTGGACCGTGCGCGACACGAACATGGCCTCCTGGTGCTCGTCGCCCAGGCGGGCGCAGGCCAGCGGCGCGCCCTCGCCGACGTCGGTCCAGAGGCGCTTGTCCTTGCGGCGCAGGTTCCGGCTGATCACGTGCCAGGCGGCGTCGAGGATGTTCTTGGTGGAACGGTAGTTGCGCTCCAGTTTCACGATCCTGGCGTCGGGATAGTCCTCCTCGAAGCGCAGGATGATGCGCATGTCGGCGCCGCGCCACCCGTAGATGGACTGGTCGTCATCCCCGACCGCGGTGAGGTTGCGATACCTTTGGGCCAGCAACTGGATGAGGCGGTACTGCGCGAAGTTGATGTCCTGGTACTCGTCCACCAGGATATAGCGGAAGCGCTCCTGGCAGGCCTCGAGGACCTGCGGCTGCTCCTCGAACAGTTGCACCGCGAACATGATCAAGTCGTCGAAGTCCAGCGCCTTGTTCTCGCCCAGCCGCTGCTGGTAGAGGCGGTAGGCGCGGGCGACGATGCGCTCGAACTCGTTGCCGGCGGTCTGCTCGAAGTTGCGCGCGTTGACGAGTTCGTTTTTCGCCTCGCTGATCCTGTTGAGCACCGACGCCGGCTGGATGCGCTCGGGATCAACGTCCAGTTCCTTGAGCACGTCCTTCATGAGCGCGAGTTGATCGCCCTCGTCGAAGACCACGAACCCGGGGTCCACGCCGACCACGCCGCCCTCGCGCCGCAGGATGCGCGCGCAGATGGCGTGGAAGGTGCCCATCCAGAAATCCCAGCGCAGCGGCCCGATCAGCCGCGCGATCCGCTCCTTCATCTCGTTGGCGGCCTTGTTGGTGAAGGTGACGGCCAGGAGGTTACGCGGATCCACGCCGCGGTGCTTCACCAGGTGGGCGGCGCGATGGGTGAGCACGCGCGTCTTCCCCGAGCCGGCCCCGGCGAAGATGAGCAGCGGCCCGTCGCCGTGGAGCACGGCCTCGCGCTGCTCGGGGTTGAGGTCGCGCAGAATGGCGTCGTCGGCTTCCGGAGACCTGCCGGCGGCGGGCGGCCGGCCTGGTCGGTGGGGCTGGGATTCGCGCGTCACAACCGTAGTCTACCAGAAATGCTCAATCAGCGTCAAAGCGCGCCGCGTTGCGCTCGCGGCCAACATTGACGCATTGGGCTTACCTTTGTTATGCTTTGGCCTCCATGCGAACCGCTGACCTGAGACGCACCATCTTGGCCGGGCTTGCCGCGGCCCTCTGCGCGCTCGGCGCGGCGAGGCCGGCGCGGGCCATCTCGACCTTGAACTTCGCCGCCACCGCCGACGCGGACGGCTACGCCGTCTGCGTCAATGGGAATCGCCTCCTCACGCTGCGCGCAAGCCCCTCGAGTGCGCAAGCCGCGGCCATCGCCCAGCGCCTGCAAGCGATCGCCGAACGCGGCGGGGCGAAGCAGGTGGAGATCGTCGAGGAGCAGGGCGCGCCGGCGCTGGCGCTCGACGGCGAGATCCTGGTGCGAGTGGATGCCCGGATGGCGGCCGGGAACAACTCCACGCCGAAAGGGCTCGCCGAGACCTGGACCCAGCGCCTCACCGAGATCTTCGCCCAGCCTTTCATCACCGTCGAGAAGAACTCCATCGCCGTGCCGCTGGGCGAGTCGCGCTCCCTGCCGCTCCTGGGCAATCTCGCGGCAGGGGTGGTTCTGACGGCCGACCCCAAGGTGGTCCAGGGAAATTATGATGCGACGGAAGGCGCGCTGCGCCTCACGGGCGTCGGTCGCGGACGGATCCAGGCGGTCGTCACCTGTGGGCTGGCCTCGCTGCCCCTCCAGGTGCGGGTAGCCCCCTGGGCCGGAACCATGGCGCCGCGGGTCGAGGCCCGGGTGACCGGACGCTCGGTGCCGCGCGAACTACTGGCCAAGGCAGCGGCTTTCGCGGTCTATGACGGCCTGAGCGCGCAGCCGGGGGCGACGGTGTCCGTGGGACCGCCCAGCCTGCTCCCGGAGGGCGGCAGCGGCCAGGATCCGACCGCCACCATTCCGGTCAGCATCACGGGCGAGGAATACCTGCCCGTCACCGGGAGCGTCACCGCCACCATCCGCGCCATCCCCTTCGCGCTGCCCCAGCCCGGCGTGCTGCTGGTGAGCAACCGCCCCGAGCGACTCACCGGGCCGGGGCTCTGGTATGAGTGCAAGATCCCGGTGAGCGCGCCGGCGCGCATCCTCTATCACCACGTGAATGCCAGCGGCAGCGCGGCCGACCTCGTGGTCGAACTGGCGAACCCCGCGGCCTTCCCCGTCACCGTGCACGTCGTGGAGGGGGTGGCGGGGCCCTCGCGAGACGAGATCTTCGTGGGGCACATCGCGGCGCGCACTTTTCTCAGCCGGATGGCCTCGCAGGTGGGCTACCTGATGACCCTGCCGCCCCACACCCGCGCGATCCTCGCCTCGCACCGGCTGCCGCCGGGGGCCATCGCCAGTGGAATCCTCGCCGTGGGCATCGTGCAGGGATCCGATGTCATCGCCCGCGTGCGGCTGCTTCCCCCCGCCTCGCGGCCGCTGATCTCGGACCTCGAGGGAGTTTCGCAGTCGCTGGCGCAGCCGTTCTGGGTGTTCCCCAACCCGCGCAAGACGCTCACCGCCGACTACGTGGTCGGCGGCAACTGGGCTTTCGTCTCCGTGGGCCGTCACGCGGTGCCGGGGGTCAACCACGGGGAGGAACTGGCGGGAAACTACGGCATCCTCTATGACATCACGTTCAACATTCATAACCCGACCGACCGCATTGCGCACCTCGAGTTGGCCTTCCAGACGGCGGCCGGCGCCGCGCGGGGCGTGGTGCTCATCAACGGCGTGGTCTATCAGACCGGCCTGGTGCGCTCCAACCGGGAGCGGACCTTGATCCGGTTCAGCGTGCCCGCGCACACCAAACGCAGCCTGCGCATGCAGACCATGCCCCAGTCGGGATCGAATTACCCCGTGCGGCTGCTCTGCCGGCCGGCTGGGAGCGGCGACTAGGCCGCCCGCCGGCCCGCCGGACCAGGGGAGGATGCCGTGGGACGACTGATCTTCACCTTCACCTCGCTGGCCTATCACGTTGAGGCGCCGTGGGGCCGCGGCCTGCCCGTCGAGGGGTTTCAGCGCATGGCCGACCTCGCCCACGGCCAGGGCGTGCCGGTGACCTGGCTGGTGAACGCCCGGTCCGCCGAGGGCCTCCAGCGCGAACTCGACGATTTCCATCACCGCTTCGGCGACGACATCGGCCTGGTGTGGGGATCGTCCACGGCGACGCCCGGCGGCGCCGCGAACCCCCGCGCCGACCTGGAGCGCCTGCGCCAACTCTTCCCCTGGTCGAAAGTGAACATCGTCGGCTCTGGCCACCGCTCGAACGCGATGGTGCGCGACCTCGCCGGGCTGGGCGTCGAGGGCTTATGGGGCTCATGCTGGGAGCAGATCGAAGTGGACGATGTCACCGATCGCGGCGCGCCCTGGGGCACCTACTACATCTCGATGCAGAACTACAAGGCGCCCGCGGCCGTGCCCACGCCGCTGGTTTCGTTCGAGTGGACGGCGCGCGACCTCTGCAAGTCCTTGCACTCGGGCAACCCGACTATCTTCTCCTCTGATCCCAACGATGTCGCCCGCGCCGATCTCGTCCATGGCCCCGAGATCGGCTATTGGGCGGCGATGTTCGACCAGTATCACCGGAACCTGGCGCACAACGACCTGGTCTTCTTCGCGATGCACCAGGAAGCGCACGAGATGGAGCACAGCGAGGTGTGCCACGCCTACACGCCTGAGGAGATCGCCGATACGGCCGAGATGATGGACGCTTTCTTCGCCTATGTGAAGCGCAAGCCCGGCGTGGAACTCCTGACCTTGCCCCAGGCGGCCGACCTCTATCGCGCGCAGAATCCGCGGGGCACCGCGCCCGCCTACATGCTCTGCGACGACATCCCCACCGGCCCCATGGCCTACTGGTACACCAAGGGCACGCCAGTCGGGCCGTGGCCGCGCACGTTCCTCTACTATGACGCGGACTGCCAACTCGCGTTCATCGAGGGGAAGTTCGAGCCGATCCTGCTCCGCAACTACCGCGGCGCGACCGACCCCCATGACCAGCACTACTTCGCCGAGCGCGATCTGCCGGTGGTGCGGCTGCCCTATGGCAAGAAGATGGCGGAGTCGGGCGATTTCGAGTTCGTGATCGAAAGCGAGAAGGCGCTCCCCTTCGGGCTCGCTTTCTGGTACGACTTCGCGCGGTGGCGCGTGCGCGAGGTCAGCGGCGCCCTGCACTGGAAGCAGATCGAGGACAAGTTGCTCTTCGCGCGCGTGGACGCGCCGCCGGGCAAGACCAGGGTCCGCGTGCGGCTGCAAGCGGTGTAGGGGCGCACGGCGTGCGCCCTACGCCACACGCGCGCCCGTGGGGCAGGGGCTGCTGCCCCCGCCGTGTTCCGGTGGGCGGGGCACTCCTGGCCCCGCCCTTGGCCTACATAGCCTTGGCGGAGTAGGCTCGGCCCCGCAGGGGCCGCACGGCTCGGTGCGAGGGGCGCCCTTCGGAGTGCGGCAGCCCTGCCGCTTTCATGACCGCTCAAGCCGACCTTATCAGTCACGCGTGGCCTGTGGCCGCGACCAAGGCTCGCGCCAATGCTGTTCCCAATGCTTCACGTACTCCATGTACGGACCGCGCAGATAGTAGTGGTACTCCGCCTTGATGATGGCCTCGGGGAACTCATAGGACGCGCGCAAGGCTTCCGCAAAATGGTCCAGCATGGTCATCACTCGGCCGCTCACGTACGCAAAGAGTTGCACCACGCTTGCCAATCGGTTCGGCATGACCAACGTGTCATCAAGCCAGAACTGCATTCCCTCCAAGAGTGGCTCTTCTGGCCTGATCGCGAATCCGCGGTCCAACACGAAGACAATGATCCCCATATCGTACCGGCGGTGCACGAACCGGTCCCGGATGTTTGCGTACAACATGAACTCGTCGTAGGAGGACAGGAAGAACCCGACCATCTCGGGCGGCAGATTGTATCTCTGTGGATTACCTCGCAGTCTTTCGACTGTCTTGTGGAATGAGTCGGCCAGAGAACCTCCCTTGCCGATACGTTTTTCGACATGAGACGCGGTCTCGTTGACGTAGTCGTAAAGCGATCTCACATAGGTGAAGAAGGCCTCTATGCTTGTCTGGACGAGATGCCCGAAGTCGGCATTCCGTCCGGGCGCGCGATGCAGCACTTCGCATGTGGCACCGAATGTTGAGAGGGAGAGAATCGTGTTCTGTGTAGCATTCCACGGGTTCGTCAGCTCAGGATAGGAGCAGCGTGCATGGAGGAACTCCAATAGCGGCACCGCCAGATCTCTTCTCTCGTCTACCTCGACCTTGCTGAGGAATGGGGACGCCACCGGCCGGCCCGGATCGATCAGACGGAATGGCCCTGGGATCACGATATAGAACCGGCCGTCGTCTCCCCGGAACGGCACGTCGAATAGGTTGCGCCCGTCCCGGGGGATTCTCAGGAGGTATGGCAGGGTTTGCGCCTGCTCTGCCGTGATCTTGCTGGCCACTGACTCGCTCTCCTCCTCTGGGTGCCAAACATCCCATGGCGCTACGCGGAAGCCCTCCACCAAGAGGGGCGAGGCCGCCGACGGTTCGCGCCTACATCACGGACACGCCATCCCCCGTCTCCTCCTGCCACCGCCGGATCCGGTCGCTGAGGTGGCGGATCACGGCGTCGTGCCGGCCCGAATAGAACAGGTTCTCCGTCTCCAGCGGGTCCGCAGCCAGATGGTATAACTCGCTCTTGTCGGCGGCGCTGAGGTTGAGTTTCCAGCCGTCGGGCGAGATCACCCCGCGGATGGCCGAACCCGATGCGCGCTCGGCAGTCCCCTCGCGTGGTTCGGGTTCGCCGTCGCGGCCATTCCACTCGATGAACACGTGATCCTCGGCCGGCCCTCCCCTACCCTCGAGCAGCGGCCCCAGGCTGTGGCCTTGCGTGCCGGGCACGGGCTGGCCCAGGAGGTCGAGGAGCGTGGCCACCAGGTCAATCTGGCTCACGGGCGCGTCCATCCGGCCGGGCGTCGCGGACAGCCACGGAATCCGCATCAGCAGCGGCACGCGCACCGCCTCCTGGTACATCACCGTCTTCGCCAGCAGCCGGTGGCTGCCCATCATGTCGCCGTGATCGCTGGTGAAGACCACCAGGGTGCGCTCATCGAGGCCGCATTCGGAGAGCGTGGCCAGGATGCGGCCGACGCTTTCATCCACCAGGCTCACCAGGCCCCAGTAGTTGGCGATGAGCCGGCGCCAGCCGGCCTCTGTCGAGAGGTCGCGCTCGCCGGAGCCCTGTGCGTAGCGCTGCCGCAAGTGACGGCACTTGAGGGGTTCGTCGGGGTGAGGCGGGGTGTCGAAGTTGGCGGGCAGGGTGACCTCCTCGGGCCGGTACATCTGGTCATAGGGCCCGGTGAAGGGCATGTGCGGCTCGAGGTAGTTCACGTAGAGCACGAAGGGATGCTCCCGGTTCTCGCGGATGAAGCGCGAAGCGGTGCGCGCCAGAAACTCCGGCTTGCTGTACTCGGCCGGGAATCCCGCGTTCTGGCGACGCGGAAAGACCGCGAAGTCGGCATCCCCACCTTCGGGCGTGAAGCCCTGGGCAACGAGCCACTGGTAGTAGGAGCAGTGGGCGGTCGGATCGCGGCCCGGGCCGTAGTGCTTGCGATAACCGTCCTCGATGCTGATCCAGTCCGTGAAGCCGTGTTGCGCGAAGATCTCGTCGCCCAGGTGCCACTTGCCGTGGTAGGCGAAGCGGTAGTCCGAATCCTCGAACATCTCGGCGATGGTCGGGATCTCCCCGGGCAGCGGGATGTTGTTGGCCACGCAGCCGCAGGTGTGAGGGTAGAGCCCGGTCATGATGCTCGCGCGCGACGGGCTGCACACCGGCTGGGTGACGTAGGCATTGGCGAAGACCACGGCGCCGCGGGCCAGGGCGTCGAGGTTCGGCGTGCGGATGCGCTCGTTGCCGTAGGCGCGCATGGTGTCCAGGCGCTGTTCGTCGGTGAAGATGAAGACCAGGTTCGGTTTCGGCATGGCTGCATCGGCCTCCGCGACCGGCATAGCTTCGCTGCGCCCACCCCAAACGCCTTCTGGCGCCTCCCGGCGGCGCTTGCGCAGCGGGCTGCGGTATGCTATCATATGCGTCGAGGCGCATATATGGCCGTGGATCCGATGCGACAGACCGCCGAGGTCTTCAAGGCCCTGGGCGATCCCATGCGCCTGCGCATCATCCGCCTGCTGCTGGAGCGCGAACTCTGCGTGTGCGAACTGGTGCAGGCGCTGGCGATGCCCCAGTACCGCGTCTCGCGCCACCTGGCCGTGCTCCGGCGGGCCGGATTGGTGCAGGACCGCCGCCAGGGCGCCTGGGTGCACTATTCGCTGCCGGCTGGGCACGACGGCCTGCGCGACGCGCTCCTGGCCGGGCTGCGGCTTGGCCTGGATGGCGCGGCGGCGGTTCGCAATGACCTGCGGCGGCTGCGATCCGCCCGGCCGGCGCGATGCCCTGAAGTGCCTTCCGTTCGATAGTCACGCGGGCCGCTTTTTGTTTTTTTCGGAATATGCTGGTATGCGCATTGATGCATGAAAGGACCCTGCGGAACCCATGCGGAGCGAACGAAGACTTCCGACTCTGGACCGGTACCTGACGCTCTGGATCTTCCTGGGCATGGCGGTGGGCGTCGGCCTGGGCTACCTGGTTCCGGGCGTGGTCGGGATGATCACGCGCCTCCAGGTGGGAACCACCTCGATCCCCATCGCCGTCGGGCTCATCTTGATGATGTACCCGCCGCTCGCCAAGGTGCGCTACGAGGAACTCGGCGAGGTGTTCCGCAATCGGCGGGTGCTGGTGCTCAGCCTCATCCAGAACTGGGTGATCGGCCCCCTGCTCATGTTCGGGCTGGCGATTCTCTTCCTGAGGGGCCATCCGGACTACCTGGTGGGGCTGATCATGATCGGCCTCGCCCGCTGCATCGCGATGGTGATCGTCTGGAACGAATTGGCGGAGGGTGACACCGAGTACGCGGCCGGTCTGGTTGCTTTCAACTCCATCTTCCAGGTGCTCTTCTACGCGGTCTATGCCTACATCTTCATCAAGGTGCTTCCTCCCCTGGTGGGGCTGGACTTCGGGAGTGTGGATCTGAGCAAGATCACCATGGGGAGCATCGCCGAGAGCGTGCTGATTTACCTGGGCATTCCGTTCTTCGCGGGCCTGCTCACGCGGGCTGTGTTGGTCCGGGCGAGGGGCAAGTCGTGGTACGAGCGCAAGTTCATCCCGCGCATCAGCCCGATTACCCTCGTCGCGCTGCTCTTCACCATCGTGGTGATGTTCTCGCTCAAGGGCGAGACCATCGTGCGGCTGCCGCTGGACGTGCTGCGGATCGCGGCGCCGCTGGTGGTGTACTTCGTGGTGATGTTCCTGGTGTCGTTCTACCTGGGCGCGAGAATCGGAGCGGATTACCCGAAGACCGCCACCCTCGCCTTCACCGCCGCCAGCAACAACTTCGAACTCGCCATCGCGGTGGCCGTGGCGGTGTTCGGGATCAAGTCGGGGGTGGCCTTCGCGGCGGTGATCGGGCCGCTGGTGGAGGTGCCGGTGCTCATCAGCCTGGTCAACGTGTCGCTCGCCTTCAGGAGCAGATACTTCGCTCCCCCGCGGATCCGGGAGCGGGCTGCGCGCTAGGTCGCGCGCGAGGGGATCACCATGCCCAATGTCACCATCACCTTGGATGACGCCGAGCAGATCCGGGTCGAGGAAATCCTGATGGACCGGGACGAGAAGGCCGCCCTCGAGTTCCTGAAGCGGGTGATCAAGGCGCGGATCGAGCGGCAGCAGAAGGGCCGTTGCCAGCCGCCGGTCTGATGCCGGGCCGGGAGCACCTGATGCGGGTCGCCGCGTTCTCCGACATCCACGGCAACCTCCACGCGCTGGAGGCGGTGCTCGCGGATATCGCCGCGCGCGGCGCCGACCGCGTCGTCTGCCTGGGCGACCTGGTGGGGTACGGCGCGTTCCCCAACGAGGTGATCGAGCGCATCCGCACCGCGGGCATCCCCACGTTGGCCGGGAACTACGATCACGGCGTGGGGTTCGATCGCGAGGACTGCGGCTGCGCCTATCGCACCGCCGACGAACGCGAACGCGGAGATCGGTCGCTGCGCTGGACCCGCCGCGTGGTGACGGCCGTGAACAAGGCCTGGCTGCGCGCGCTGCCTGGCGAACTGCGCTTCGAGGGCGACGGCCAGCGGGTGCTCTGCGTCCACGGCAGCCCGCGGCGCATCAACGAGTACCTCTTCGAGGATCGCCCCGAAGCCAGCCTGCGCCGCATCGTCGCGGCGGCCGATGCGCAGGCGATCCTGGTCGGCCACACGCACCTCCCCTATCACAAGCTGCTCGACGCCGCGCACCTGATCAATGTGGGCAGCGCCGGCAAGCCCAAAGACGGCGACCCCCGCGCCGGTTATGCCCTCGTGGAACTGGCCGATCAGGTGAGCGCGACGTTCCCTCGCGTGGCCTACGACGTGGAGGCGGCCGCCGCCGCGATCGAGGCGGCTCCGGTGCTGCCAAACGCGTTCGCCGAGGCGCTCCGCACGGCTCGCTAGCCCAGATCATTCGTGATCCGGGCTAGTACGGCTGCCCCTGGCTGGTGTCCAGGTACTGCCCGAACTGGCCGGTGCCGAAGCCCCCGGGTCCCCATTGGAAGGCCTTGATGCGCAGATCAAACTGGAACAGCCGGCGCTGCTGGCTGTAGTAGAGCCGCGCCTCCCAGCAATGCAGGTCGCGGATGAGCAGCACCTCGTTGTAGATGAAGCGGCGCTCCAGCCCGTCGTAGCCGGTCAGGTAAGCGATCCGCCACTTGGGCGTGGCCTGCCAGTCGAGTTCGGAACTGACGCGGCGCCAGATGCGCAGCCGCGGGTCGTAGCGCACGCCCAGCGACCAAGCGGTGCGGTAGTCGTCGAAGCGGGTCTGGGCCACGAGGTCGCGCGGCTCGCCCCTGTTGACATCATAACTGGTGCTCCCGACCAGCCGCAGCCTACGGCTCAGCGGCGTCTCCGCCCGGAACATGAGGTCCTGCCAGCGGTTGGTTTGCAGGTCGAAGCCGGTGAGCAGCGACGCGCGCTGCCGCAGCCCGCGCTGATAGGTCAACCCCCCTGCGGCCCACTGGTAGCGCCCCAGGTAATCGAACTGAAACGGCGTGTAGCCCTCGGGCTGCAGCAGGTAATAGTTCAGGTCGGCCGTGAGGTGGGGCGCCAGGCCGCGCCGCAGGTTGGTGGTGAGGCCATAGGCGTATTGCGCGGTGTGGTCGGGGTCGCCGTAGGCGGTCTGGCGAAAGCGCAGCGCCGCGGTGAGCGTGGTCTGGCTGTCCAGGTGAATGGGGCGAGGCGAGGCGTCGGCCCCGAAATACACGCGGTAGGCGGTGAGGTTGGTGGGCTGCTCGTGGAACTCGCCCACGCGCAGTTCCAGCCGCGTGGGCAGCCGCGCCAGGCTCGCCAGCCCCAGCCGCGCCGAATCCGTGGTCGCCGCCAGTTCGGGGAGCCGGTCGAGCACGTAGTAGGCGTCATCGCCCTTGAACGCGTTGCCGTCCAGGTCCAAGCGCCGGCTCGCCAGGAGCGTCAGGTCCAGCCTGCGCTGCCGGTCGAGCAGTTGCAGGCGGGGGTTGAGTTCCTGGTCGTCGGCCTGGCCGGGGAAGGTGGTGCGGCGTTCGTACGAACTCTCAAATGATCCCGAAAGGTCCGGCCCGCTGCGCTCGTGGCGAAAGGTCAGCGTGGTGCTGCCCAGGTCGGTGAAGCCCTGCGAGCGGCTGTCATAGAGCGACAGGCTCGTCAGGCTGCCGTGGGTCTGCTTCGTCAACTGCAGCGAGTTCGTCCGCACCGTGCTGCCGGCCAGGTAGTAGGCGGCGTGGCGGCGGTAATCGGAGGCGAGGCGGAGCGTGGTGTCACTGGAGAGTTGCTGCTCGTCGGTGAAGCGGCCCGTGAACTCGGTCTCTCCGGTGGCCCGGTTCGCCGCCTGGTAGAGCGAGAGTTGGGCCAGCCCCTTGGGGAACGAGAAGTTATGATCCACTCCCGCGCCCACCCCCCGGCGGCTCATGAAATCGAGGTGCACGGTTCCCCAGTTGGTGTCGGAGAGCGCATAGTTGAACAGGGTCTTCAGGTAGCGGCCGTCTATCTCGTTGTTGCCGACCTCGGGCACGAAGGGCTGGCGGGTCTGCTCCTTGAGCGAGGCCCAGAAGTACGGCAGCGTGAGCACCCGCCGGTTGCGCAGCCACAGCGAGGTGTGGCGGGCGATGAGTTTGCGGCCGGGGTAGATCGTCACCTCGCGCGCCAGCAGGTGATAGTGGGGCTGCGCCAGGTCGCAGGTGGTGAAGTCCCCTTGCTCCGCCAGCACGGTCGGGCCGCCGCCCGTGACGCGGCGAGCGCTCAGATAAACCGGCGCCACCACGCCCCCCTGGAAGAACGCGGGCGGCAGCGCGCTGTGGGGTTGGGCGAACTCCCAGTGGCTGGTCTCGAGGTCAATGAAGAGCGTCTCGCCCTCGAAGTCGCCGCCCTGCGCGGTGAGCACCACGTGGCCCTTGAAGACCGCGGTGTTGGCGTCGAGGTCGGCGCTCAGTTCATCCGCGGCGATGCTGAGGCCGCGGTAATCCGCATGCACGTGCCCCGTGGCGAGGACGGTGCGATGGGGCCGCTCGACGAAGCGCACCGAGTCACCGCTGAGTTCGAGGGGGTACTCCTCGGCGGGCGCCGCCCCCGCGCCGACAGCCAGCGCCACCACCAAAGCCAGGCCTACGGCCCGCTTCAGCATGATCCGCCCCTCCCAGGCGCTACCGACTCGGCTCCTCCCCCTTGATGGGGGAGGATTGAGGTGGGGGTGAATCGGCACCGACGCTCTTGAGGTACTGGTCTATCGCGCGCGCCGCGCGCTTCCCCGCCCCCATGGCCTCGATCACCGTGGCCGCGCCGGTGACGATGTCGCCGCCCGCATAGACGCCGGGCCGGGAAGTGGCGCCGGTCTCTGGATCGGCGACGATGTTACCCCACTTGCTGGTGTCCAGGCCCGGCGTGCTCGATGACACCAGCGGGTTCGCGGCGTTGCCGATGGCGATGATCACCGTGTCCACCTCGAGCGTGAACTCCGACCCCGCGACCGGCACCGGCCGGCGGCGCCCCGACTCGTCGGGCTCGCCCAGTTCCATGCGCAGGCATTCCATGGCGCGCACCCAGCCGCGCTCATCGCCCAGGATGCGCGTGGGATTGGTGAGGAACCGGAAGACGATGCCCTCCTGCTTGGCGTGCTCGATCTCCTCGGCGCGCGCCGGCATCTCGTGCTCGCTGCGGCGATAGACCACGGTCACCTGCTCGGCGCCCAGGCGCAGCGCCGTGCGCGCCGCGTCCATCGCCACGTTGCCGCCGCCCACCACGGCCACGCGCTTCCCCACCCAGATCGGCGTCTCGTACTCGGGGAAGCGATACGCCTTCATCAGGTTCGCGCGCGTGAGGAACTCGTTCGCCGAATACACGCCGTTCAGGTTCTCTCCCGGGATCTTCAGGAACACCGGCGCCCCCGCCCCCGAGGCGATGAACACCGCCTCGAAGCCCATCCCGAACAGGTCGTCAATGGTGAGGGTCTTGCCGATCACGGTGTTGAGTTCGATCTCCACGCCCAGCGACTTGATGTACTCGACCTCGCGGTCCACGATGGCCTTGGGGAGCCGGAACTCCGGGATGCCGTAGCGCAGCACGCCGCCGGTGTCGTGGAAGGCCTCGAAGATGGTGACCTCGTGGCCCATCTTCGCCAGGTCGCCGGCCGCGGTGAGCCCGCCCGGCCCCGAACCGATCACGGCCACGCGGTGGCCCGTGGCTGGAGCCGGCTGCGCGGGGGCGCCTGCCCGGCCAGCGACGCCGTGCTCGGCCTCCCAGTCGGCCGCGAACCGCTCCAGCCGGCCGATGGCCACCGGCTCGCCCTTTTTCACCAGCACGCAGACCTGCTCGCACTGGGTCTCCTGGGGGCAGACGCGGCCGCAGATGGCGGGCAGGCTGTTCTTGTCCTTGAGGATGCCGATCGCCTTGGCGAAGTCGTGATCCCGCATCGCCTGGATGAAGCCGGGGATGTCAATCTCGACCGGGCATCCGGCCTTGCAGGTAGGGTTCTTGCACTGCAGGCAGCGGCTGGCCTCCAGGATGGCCGCCTCCTCGGGGAGCCCCAGCGCCACCTCCTCGAAGTTGCGGCTGCGCTCCTGGGGCCCCTGCTCCGGCATCTCCTGGCGCGGCAGCCGTGCCGGCCGCCCGGCTGCCTTGCCTGCCCGAGCCGGACGGCCAGGGCTCATCTCGCCTGCTCCAGGTGGCAGACGTGGGCGCCCTGGGCGGCGAGGTCGCGCTCCAGCGGCTCGAAGCGGCGCTGGCGGGCGATGAGTTCGTCGAAGTCCACCTCGTGGGCGTCGAAGATGGGCCCATCCACGCAGGCGAACTTCACCTGGCCGCCCACGGTCACCCGGCACGAGCCGCACATCCCGGTGCCATCCACCATGATGGGGTTCAGGCTGACCAGCGTCTTCACGCCGTAGGCGCGCGTCGCCTCGGCGATGGCCTTCATCATCGGCACCGGCCCCACGCCGATCACGAGATCTATCTTCCCCCCTTGCGAGTGTGTCTCGTCGGCCTGGGGACTGCCAGACTTCCTCCCCCTTGATGGGGGAGGAATAAGGTGGGGGTGTCCTTTCTCAGCCTGCTCGCGCAGCAGCCGCTCCAACTCCACGATTACCAACCCCTTGGTGCCTTTCGAGCCGTCGTCGGTGGTGATATAGGTCTCGTCGCTCAGCGCGCGCATCTCGTTCTCCAGCACCAGCAGGCCGGCGGTGCGCGCGCCGATGATCGAGATCACCTTGTTGCCCGCCGCCCGCAGGGCCTTGGCCTTGGGATACAGCGCCGGCACGCCCACCCCGCCGCCCACGCAGACCACCGTGCCGACTTGTCCGCCGAAGCCCCGTCGGGCCTTCGTAGCCTTGGCGAAGAAGGCTTGGCGAAGGCGGATCGGGCCGATTTCGAGGTGGTTGCCCAGCGGGCCCACGACGTCGCGGATCTGGTCGCCGGTGTTGACCGCGGCCAGTTCCTCGGTGGAGTGGCCGGCCTTGATGAAGATGATGGTGACGGTGCCGCGGTCGCGGTCGAAATCGGCGATGGTGAGGGGCACGCGCTCGCTGCGCTCGCCCAGCCGCACGATCAGGAACTGGCCCGGCTGGGCGGCGCGGGCCACCCTGGGCGCCTCGACCTCCAGCAACTTGACGACCTCGCTGAGCCACTCAGCCCTGACCACGCGATACATTCTAGCCCTCTCCAGCGCGGACAGGGCCCCGACCCATCGGGGCCCCCGCATCAACCTGGAGGATACCACCAGGGGGCGCCTGGTGTAAAGCCGGCCTTGCGTGTAGGGGCGCACGGCGTGCGCCCAGCCTCTATCCGGCGGTGGTAGGGGCCCAATCTCATTGGGCCCGTGTCCGCTGTAGGGGCCCAATCTCATTGGGCCCGTGTCCGATGTGGGGGCCCAATCTTATTGGGCCCGTGTCCGCTGTAGGGTCGAGGCAACGCTTCCGCACAGCCGGAGGCGGCTCTGCTACATCCTGCGGCCGGAGCACCGCACCCGAACCGGCGATTCGCCGTCGAGCGTAAACTTCACGCCGAGAAGGGCCTCGGTGACTGCCGCCGCGGAGCGCAGGTGATCGGTCACGCGCGAGGCCAGGTACTCCGACTCGCCCTCCGCCAGCCCACACCAGACGACCAACTGGTCGCCCAGGTGGTGATCTACCGGCGCGCCGGTTTCGATCTCCGCCAGCAGCGCGTGCGCGGCCTCGCGGCCGACCTTCTCGGCCGGCTTGCCCCGCTCTCCCAGCGCATCGCCCGCCACCACGCCGCGCTCGAATTCCGCGAACAGGATGATCCCGCAGCCCGGCCCGGCCGAGGGCGCCCCGGTGTCCTGCTCGATCCGCGCGCCGCGGTAGCCCGCCTCGGCCAGGCGCGCCGCGGCCGCCTCGGCCATGCGCGCCACGATGTGCTCCGGAAGCGACGACGAGTAGGCGATGCCCCCGATGCCGCGCAGGTCGCCGCGCTCGACCCGCCGGAAGGGCTGCAGGCGCGCGGGCGCCTGGACCGCGATCTCAACCACTCCCCCACCCCGCGGATAGAAGCCGCGCCGCTCCAGGCGCGCCTCGGCACGCACGCCCATCTCGCGCACCGCCGGCAGGAACACGCGCGCGAAATACTCGAAGGGCGGCGCCCAGGGATTGTTCGTGCCGCCCGTGAGCCGCAGGCGGCTGGGACCCGGCGCCAGCGCCAGGCAGGGAAGCAGGCTTTGCAGCAGCAGCATGACGCTGCCGGCGGTGCCCACGTCCAGCGACCAGTCCCCCATGGCGCGCAGCGCCCCTGGCGCGAACTCGATCTCGCGCGAGCCGATCTGCGCGCCGCGTACCTGGCCGCCGCACGACTCGGCGACGCTCTTCACCGCGAGCAGGTGCTGGGGTTGCAGGCCCGGCTTGGGGCGGGCGCCGCGGATGTTGACCACGCGCACCGCCCGGCCGCCCACGGCCGCCAGCGCCACCGCCGTGCGCAGGATCTGGCCGCCCCCCTCGCCGCCGTCAATCTCGACCAAGGGTCAGTCCCCTCTTGTCATCCCGAGCGAACGCGAGGGATCTCGTCAACAGCCAGCCTGGGGCTCTCCTGCGCCGAGGTTCCTCGCTGGCGCTCGGAATGACACGTCGGCCCTACCCCTCCAGCAGCGACATCGCATACCCGGTCGCCTGGTCGAGGGCGTCTATGGCGGTATCCAGTTCGCCCTGGTCAATGATCAGCGGCGGCTCCAGGCGGATCACCTTGGGGTTGTTGAGCGTATAAGCAGCGATCACGCGCCGCTGCGCCAGGCCCGCGATCACCAGCCCGGCGATATCCTCGTGCGCGAACTCGACGCCGATCATCAGCCCGCGGCCCCGCACCTCGCTGATCGCCTTGGGGTGGGCCATCACCACCGCCTCCAGCCGCCGCAGCGCGTATTCGCCCATGGCCGCGGCGCGCGCGGGCAAGTCGTGCTCCTGGATGGCCTTAATGGCGGCGATGGCGGCGGCGCAGGCCAGCGGGTTGCCGCCGAAGGTGCTGCTGTGGAGCAGCGGGTTGGCCTCGAACACCTTCCAGATCTTGGCCGTCGAGATGAACGCGCCGATGGGCATCACGCCCCCGCCCAGCGCCTTCGCCAGGCACATGATGTCGGGGACGACACCCGAGTGCTCGCAGGCGAACATCGTCCCGGTGCGCCCCAGGCCGGTCTGGACCTCGTCCAGGATGAGCAGCGCCCCGTGGCGGTCGCAGATCTCGCGCGCGGCGGGCAGGTAGCCCTGGGGCGGGATGATCACGCCCGCCTCCCCCTGGATCGGCTCCAGGATGACGGCCCCCGTGCCGGCGTTCACCGCCTTGCGCAGGGCGTCGGCGTCGCCGAAGGGCACGTGGGTGAAGCCCGGCAGCAGCGGCTCGCAGGGCTGGCGATAAATATCGCGCCCCGAGGCACTCAGCGCCCCCAGGGTCTTGCCGTGGAAGCCGTTGAGCGCCGCCACCACGCCCGGCCGGCAGGTGTGCAGCCGGGCCAGTTTGAGCGCGCCCTCGACCGCCTCCGCGCCGCTGTTGCAGATGAACGAGTATTGCAAGTCCCCCGGCGTGATCTTCGCCAGCAGCGCGCAGAGGTCGGCCAGGGGCTTGTTGAAAAGAATCTTGGACGACATCGGCAGGCGGTCCAGTTGCTCGCGCACCGCGGCCACAACCTTGTGCGGCCGGTGCCCAAGCGCGTAGGCTCCGAAGCCGCCCAGGCAGTCGAGGTACTCGTTGCCCGCGAGGTCCGTGATGGTGCAGCCCTCGCCGGACCACTCGACCGCCTCGAAGCCCATGAACTTGACCAGGGCCGCGAGGCCGGGGTTATGGTGCTGCTGGATCGCCCGCACCGTCTCCTCGACAATGCGGCGGATTTCCTCGGGCGGCAACTCGGGCAATGACACGGCATCTCCTCCCATGGCTGCGTGGACGCGGGATTTTAGCACGGCCCCCGCGCGAAAGCAACGCGCCTGTGGCACAGCCGCCCTCGGCTGTGTGGCACAGCCGCCCCCTGGGCTCCGTAGCCTTGGCGAAGGAGGCTCGGCTGTGAATGTGGCGGGGTTGGGGTGAGGGTGAGGAGCCGCGGCGCTGCACCTCCCTCTGGGATGCCGTTGGCATCCCAATCCCTCTGGGAAGGCGTTGCCTTCCCAACGGGAAGGCAGAGCCTCGGGATGCCAGAGGCACCGGCCCCGACCCTGTCGGGGCCTAGGGACCGCCCCTACCTCGAAACGCGCCAGATGATGTCGCCCTTGAAAACGAACAGTTCGGACGGTCGTTTTGGTGGCACCAACGCCTCGGGCACGCCGCCGTTGTCCTCAAGGTCCGGCCCAATGCTGTAGGCGATGAACCTATGACCCTTGCGATGATAGACGAACGGCTTGCCCGAATAGGGATCGTCGCGCAGCGGCCAACCGGCTCGCTGCAGTTGGGCGAGTGACTCCGGATAGGCGCCTGTCTCCGCTTTGTACCCAGCGGCCGCGACGCCCACCTGCGCGAGGCCAAGGCCCGCGTTCATCCTCACCGCAGCGGCTGGTACGCGATCGAACACGGGGATCACCATGGAGGACACGGGATACCAGATGGACAACCCGTAAGCGCCGCTCGACCGTGTCCCGCCGCCCGCGACGCGCCCTGTCTCCAGGAAGCACCGCCTCGCCTGGGCGGGATAGGGTTGCTTTGTCTGTGCGATTACGTCGGACATGAAGCGCAGGTACCTGGCCTCATCGGCGTTGAGAAAGGGGCGACCGAGGTAACTGCCATAGAGCCGCAAGAGAAGGGCCACTTTCCACGGTATTCGCGCACCTGGGGCCATCATGGCCTTGGCGTACCACAACTGCGGATCCCTGAAGGCGCCCAACCCGAGGGCGCGCTCGCCCTTGAGTGCGAGGGCCAAGCCCACCCTGTCGTCAACCTTCGAGATCGCGTCGAAGGTCGTGCGGCAGGCCGCCGCCGAGGGTGAGGAAGTCTGCAAAACGGCCTCGACGGTAGACCTCGTGATGGCCTGCAAGGCGATGCGCGTCAACTGCCCCAGCAGCGTGGGTTCGTAGGCGAGGTGCTCGCTCATTCTGAGCATCGTGCGGCAGACCGCCAGCGCCTCATCGGCCTTGCCCTCGGTCGCCAACAGCCCGGCTTTGACCATAAGCAGGCGAGTGAGCCGCTTCATCTGGCTCAACTGAGGAAATGCCATGTCAGCGTACGCGGTGTCGCTTA